>ERZ827458.1050-NODE-1050-length-24929-cov-21.540564_pt1 | contig 24929 bp, 24 predicted proteins | sample MGYA00519706_ERZ827458 | MGnify/ENA primary metagenome ERZ827458 (study PRJEB31778, sample SAMEA3449309) | human gut metagenome | biome: human gut; feature: human-associated habitat; material: faeces | place: United Kingdom | collected 2010/2012 ...
GTCGGGCTTACGTTTGCCTGCATGAATCTGAAAAAACTGGCAAAGATGATAGCCAGGAAGGGAAAAAGGGGAGCCAAAAAGTGTTTATTATTGATCAAGTATACACTTTTTGAACCGAAAACAAGAAAAACGCTTCTGGAGTGCTGACCAAAAGCGTTTTGTCTACAGTCTGAACCGGATGTGGAAAACCACATCCGGTTCTTTGCATTAGAATACGCTTTATCAGCGGATCAATTATAACTGAGGACCTGCAGCAACAAGTGCCTTACCAGCATCGTTTCCTTCGTATTTAGCGAAGTTCTTGATGAATCTCTGTGCAAGATCCTTAGCTTTTGTTTCCCATTCGGAAGCATCTGCATAAGTATCACGAGGATCAAGGATAGCAGGATCTACTCCAGAAAGAGCTGTAGGTACTTCGAAGTTGAAGTAAGGGATCTTCTTGGTAGGAGCGTTTACGATGTCACCGTTAAGGATTGCATCAATGATTCCACGGGTATCCTTAATGGAGATACGCTTGCCAGTTCCGTTCCATCCTGTGTTTACAAGATAAGCCTTAGCGCCGCTCTTCTCCATCTTCTTAACGAGCTCTTCTGCATACTTTGTAGGATGCAGCTCAAGGAATGCCTGTCCGAAGCAAGCAGAGAAGGTAGGAGTAGGCTCTGTGATTCCACGCTCTGTACCAGCCAGCTTAGCTGTGAATCCTGACAGGAAATAGTACTGTGTCTGCTCAGGTGTCAGAGCAGATACCGGAGGAAGTACGCCGAAAGCATCTGCAGACAGGAAGATTACGTTCTTAGCTGCCGGTGCAGAAGAAATAGGACGTACGATATTCTTAATATGATCGATAGGATAAGATACACGGGTATTCTCGGTTACACTCTTATCTTCAAAGTCGATCTTACCTGCAGCATCAAGAGTTACGTTCTCAAGAAGAGCGTTGCGCTTGATCGCATTGTAGATATCAGGCTCGGAATCCTTATCCAGATTGATAACCTTAGCGTAGCATCCACCTTCGAAGTTGAATACACCGTTGTCATCCCAGCCGTGCTCATCATCACCGATCAGGAGACGCTTAGGATCTGTGGAAAGGGTTGTCTTACCTGTTCCGGAAAGACCGAAGAAGATCGCTGTGTTCTTGCCATCCATATCTGTGTTAGCAGAGCAGTGCATGGAAGCCATGCCCTTCAGAGGCAGATAGTAGTTCATCATAGAGAACATACCCTTCTTCATTTCTCCGCCGTACCATGTATTAACAATAACCTGCTCGCGGCTTGTGATATTGAAAGCAACGCATGTTTCGGAGTTCAGTCCGAGCTCCTTGAAGTTCTCAACCTTAGCCTTGGAAGCGTTGTAAACAACGAAATCAGGCTCGAAGTCCTTCAGTTCTTCAGCGGTAGGCTTGATGAACATATTGGTAACAAAGTGAGCCTGCCAAGCAACCTCAACAATGAAACGGATTGCCATACGGGTATCCTTGTTAGCGCCACAGAAAGCATCTACTACGAAAAGTCTCTTGTTGGAGAGCTCTTTCTTAGCGATATCCTTAACAGTTTCCCATGCAGCCTCTGTCATAGGATGGTTGTCGTTCTTGTACTCATCAGACGTCCACCATACAGTGTCCTTGGAATTCTCATCTAAAACGATGTATTTGTCTTTAGGGGAACGACCTGTATAGATACCGGTCATTACATTAACAGCGCCAAGTTCGCTGACCTGACCTTTTTCATAACCTTCAAGTTCAGGTTTGGTTTCTTCCTCGAACAACATTTCGTAAGAAGGATTGTGAACGATTTCCGTAACTCCGGAAATGCCATACTTGCTTAAATCGATTTCTGCCATTTTTCTGACCTCTTTCTTTGATTTAGTAATATCATATAAATATCCTGCTAATAATTATACATATTTAGCCGACAAAATCAACCAAAACTTCACTTTTTTACTGTGATTTTACCGGAAGGAACATTTAACAATACAGTACGGTATACCTGCAATAGATTGATAATGAGAAAAGAAACTGATAATATAAAAAGAACAGAGAAAAAGCAGGAAGCAGGGAGGTCTGAAAATGAGCAGAGCCATAACGGCTGGAATATTGATATTGACACTGATTCTGCTGCTGGCAATAGCAGGGATTATGGCATCCTATGTGCTGTACAGGATTATTTTCTACTATCCGCAGAAGAAGAGACTGGCACCGGGAAAGCTTCCAGAGAGCTGGATGAATGCACCGTGGACAGAGCGGCTTAAGGAAAGCTGTCTTTTAATGGACAGAATGCCCTTTGAGAAGCTTACGATCCGGGCAGAGGATGATCTGACCCTGCAGGGAAGACTGTATGAGGGAGAGACGGGAAAGCCCCTGATCCTGTTCTTTCATGGTTATCATGGAGGCTATCAGTGGGATGGCTTTGGATTTTTCCAGTTGTTTCGGAAGGAAGGATATTCACTCTTTATGGCAGAGCAGCGTTCTCATGGGGAAAGCAGAGACAGAACCATTACCTTTGGTATCCGGGAGAGAAAGGATGTCAGAAGGTGGGCAGAGCATCTGGCAGAGCGTTTTCCGGGAAAGCCTATGTTTCTTGCTGGTGTATCCATGGGAGCGGCTACGGTGATGATGGCAGAGACAGAAGAGCTGCCGGCAGGTGTAAAGGGGATCATAGCAGACTGTGGTTATACATCACCGAAGGATATTATTCAGAAAAATATCAGGGAACTGCATTTTCCCATGTGGCCAACGTATCCGCTGGTGAAGCTTGGAGCCAGACTGTACGGACATTTTAATATGGAAGAAACCTCAGCGATAGAAGGGGTAAAAACAGGTAAGCTGCCAGTTCTTTTTATCCATGGGGATAAGGACAGTGTCGTGCCCTATGCTATGTGTGAAAGCCTGTACAGTGCCTGCAGGAGCAGAAAAAAGCGCCTGACAGTACAGGGAGCAGACCATGCGGTCTGCTCCCTGGCAGCAACAAACGATTATGTGCAGGCAATTCTCAGCTTTGCAGAAGGGCTGATATGGCAGCAACAAAGAATCTGCGTGAATTCCTGAATCTTCGTGACAGCAGACAGGAATTTGATAAGGGCAGGGAAACGGGAGGAATCAGGATTCCTTGTTTCCTGATGGAGGATGGAAATGTCCGGTTTGAGATCTGACAGGCAGATCACTGCCTTTACGAAAACGTGGCCGTGAAGGCAGTATAGGTAGCTTCATCACTCTTTACGGTAAGCTGTCCTTTGTGAGCTGTGACAATAGAGCTTGCAATGGCAAGGCCAAGGCCGTAGCCGCCGTATTTCCGGTTCCGAGAGGCTTCACTTCTGTAGAAACGTTCGAAAATATGCTTCTGATCCTCTGCAGGGATTCCATTTCCTGTGTTGCGGACCAGAAGTATTTTTTGTCTCCATGGGAAGAGAGGGAGATACTTACTGTGCCGTGTTCGTCTGAATATTTGAAGGCATTGTCAAGAAGGATCGTGACAAGCTGTCTGATATTTCCTTCACTGCCATTCAGGGTAAGGCCGTCCTTTTTCTTTAGACTGCTGTAATACACTGGAGGCCATGGACAAGAGAACGTCTTCTGTCATATGAGACATAAAGAACACACATGTCATCAAACCAGTTCCTGTCAGGAGCCGGGAAGTGTCCCTTTGCATGAGGGACAGGATTTTTCTGTGGATCTGACATTTGGAAATCCTCTGAAGAGCTTGGAATTTCTGCGGCTTCAGGCAGATCCAGCTTTTCAGGTGCATCAGGGATGCTGTCAGACATTTCACGCGTGGCATAATCCTGCAGGGTGGCATAGCCATGCGACGCTGACCATGGTGATCAGGATAAAGCGACGCTGTAATTTTCGGATCATTTTGAAACCTCCAGACAATAGCCGATTCCTCTGACGGTTTTGATCTGAACCGGCGTATTCAGGGATGTAAACTTCTGTCTCAAAAAGGAAATATAGACTTCTATATTATTGTATTCGGCTTCACTTTCCAGTCCCCAGATCTTTTCGATCAGGAGATCCTTTGGCATGACCTGGCTGGGATTTTTCAGAAGAAGCTCGATGAGCTGCGTTTCCTTTGGGGCAAGACGGATAGAACCGGTCTTTCCCGACAGTTCAAGGGAGTCTTTATCAAAGGTAAGATCCTCATAGGAGAGGACTTCTCCGGTGTAGGAGCCGCCACGCCTTGAGAGGGCACGGATCCTGACCAGCAGCTTTCCGGTGGAAAAGGGCTTGGCAAGGTAGTCATCGCTTCCAGCATCCAGTCCGGTGATGATATCAGATACCTCGGATCTGGCAGTAAGCAGAATCACAGGCATAGTCATAGCCGTCATCCCCACGGTAGACGGCATCTACCTGATAATGATTCTGTTTTAAAATTTCAGCAACAGCGTCTGATAACGCTTCTTCATCTTCTACAAGTAAAATTCTCATGGTTTGAATGAGGCGAAGCAGGAGCTTGCTTATAGGCAGGGACTGATCGATTATGAAAAAGCAGTAAACAGAGGGGATCTGGTTCTTGGGATCATGGAAAGCGGAAGCCTTTCTTTTACAGAAAAAGAGGTGGCCTATGATCTGGATAGAACGATTATAACAGTGCGGTTCTTTCCGGGGAACTGGCGCAGGATATTTATGATTACAGTACAGAGTCCCTGCAGGATGCTGTAATACAGGCACAAAGTACATATGATGAGCTGCAGCAGCTTCTGGATGATTTTAAAGGGATCAGCATGCGAGGAAGAGAGGTCATAAAATGGATTTGAATGAGCAGGACTATGATAAAGGGTATTTCCTCGGAATGGAGAGGGTACCGGTTTTGAAGCAGATCAACTTTCGTGTGAAAAAAGGGAGAGTTTGTAGTGATCCTTGGCCCTTCCGGATCTGGAAAAACGACACTGATGAACATGATCGGCTGTATGGATGTCTGTGACAGCGGAGAGTATTATCTGGAAGGACAGCCGATCCATACCATGTCGGAAAAAGAACTGGGAGCAGTGCGGAACAAAGAGATCGGTTTTATATTCCAGAATTATCGGCTTATTCTGACCTATGATATATTGCAGAATATCATCATGCCTCTTATTGTCAGGGGAATGACTACGGAGGAGGCACAGAAGGCCTGCATGCCGGTGATCGAAATGCTGAGTATCAGCCACAGGCTGAAGCATAAGCCCTCTGAACTTTCCGGTGGACAGAAGCAGCGTGTATCTATTGCAAGGGCACTGGTGGGTGAGCCGGCACTCCTTCTTGCGAATGAACCGACAGGAGCTCTTGATACCAGCAGTGGAAAGGATGTGCTTTCCCTGTTTGCAAGACTCCATGAAATGGGAAATACGATCGTGATGATCACGCACGATCTGAACGTAGCCAAAAGTGCCCAACGGATCGTGCATATTGTTGACGGGTGTCTGAGCTAGAACCAGATGACCTGACACAGAAATCCCTGTTGACAGACAGAAAATACAGGTGCATATTGGAAAAAACGGATGGAGGAGACAAGATTATGGAAGAAAAAAAGGTAAACATCCGGGTAGCCTCGCCAGAGGATGCAGAGGAGCTGCTTGCCATTTATGCACCTTATGTAGAACATACTGCGATTACCTTTGAATATGAGGTTCCTACTCTTTGGGAATTCAGGGAAAGGATCTGCCATGTGCTGGAGAAATATCCCTATCTGGCAGCAGAAGTGGACGGTCAGATCACAGGGTATGCCTATGTAGGTGTTTTTCATGACAGAGAGGCCTATGACTGGTGTGTGGAGACGTCCATTTATGTGGATCAGAGCTGCAAGAAAACGGGTATTGGCGGGAAACTGCACCATGCACTGGAGGAGGTATTGAAGCTACAGGGAATCCTGAATCTGAATGCCTGTATTGCCTATCCGGAGGAAGAGGATGAGTATCTGACTAAGAACAGCGTGGAATTTCACAGACATCTGGGGTATGACATGGTCGGAGAATTTCATAACTGTGGCTACAAATTCGACAGATGGTATCACATGGTCTGGATGGAGAAAATGATCGGGAAGCACAGAAGCGGGCAGGATTTTCCAAAGAAGTTCCCACAGATCAGGGAAGAGGCAGAAAGCATACTTTCAAAATTATAGCAGACGGAAAGAATAATAAAATCCCAGATGAACACCTGACAGAGAAGTCACAGATTCATCTGGGATTAATTTGCTGTGTCGTGTATTTTGGCACAGCGCTACTTTAAGCAAGTATGAAGCCTTTGCCCTTCAGATATTCTTCAACCTCGAAGATCTCATTGGTATGAAGGATCAGGACAGGCTTGCCAGTATCTCTGTTAAAGCACAGATAAATGTAGTCAACATTGATATTACCCGCCTCCAGAGAAAGAAGAAGCTGGTTCAGATTACCTACTCTATCTTCCAGTTCTACGCCAATAACATCATTGGAACGGCAGAGATAGCCACCCTCTTTCAGGGAAGCGAGAGCCTTTTCCGTGTCGGATACGATCAGCCGCATGATCCCGTATTCCGGTCCATCGTTGGTAACAGAGCCAAGAATATTGATATTGGCATTCTGAAGGATCTGGGTGATATCCTGAAAGGTTCCCTTTTTATTTTCAGCAAAAATAGCAATTTGTTTCAACATGATGATGTTCCATACCTTTCTGCATGATTCCATGCAATTTATATCATAGCACATTACGATGTCAGGGTCAAAAGGAGTATGTGGCAGGTACTAATCGCACTCTGCCATTCTGTATCCAATGCCAATCTCTGTAAAGACATACTCCGGAGCGGCTGGATTTTCTTCGATCTTACGACGGATATTTGCCATGTTTACCCGGAGGATCTGATTGTTACTGTCTATGTAGGGTCCCCAGATCTTTTCCATGATATAGGAATAGGTAAGAACCTTACCGCTGTTCATGGCAAGGAGTCCCAACAGCTTGAATTCGATCTGGGTCAGGTGTACCATTTCCCCGTTCAGGGTGACAAGATGCTTTTCAAAGTCGAGAGTCAGGTTTCCATGATGGTAAACAGGTGTATGGATTGTGCTGTCAGAGCCAGACTGGCTGCTGTGACGCAGGGAGGTGCGGATTCTGGCAAGGAGCTCGACTGTGCCAAAGGGCTTGGTGATATAGTCATCAGCACCAAGGTCAAGAGCTTTGGCTTTTTCCTGCTCATGGCTTCTGGCAGAAATCACGATGATAGGAGTGGAGCCCCAGTCACGAAGCTGTTTTATCACATCCATGCCGTCAAGATCCGGGAGACCGAGATCTAACAGGATAATATCAGGACAGAGGGAGGCGGACAGATGAAGTCCTTCCCTGCCGGTAGAAGCAGTAGTGATCTTATATCCCTGATTTTTCAGTGTAGTGGCCATAAAGGAACGGATATTCTCTTCATCTTCAATCAGAAGAATTGATGATTTCAGTGTCATTTTGAAAGATCCTTTCTCGTAAGATTCTTTACTTGTGCGCTGTTCTTTCCTTGGGAAGGGTAAAGGTAAAGGTGCAGCCGTTTTCATTGTTGCATACACCAATTGTGCCGCTGTGGGCAGTTATGATCGTTTCGCAGATGGAAAGACCGATTCCCATACCACGGTAGGTATCTCCCTGATTTTCAGGGGTATAGGGTGAACCGTTAAAAATAGTGTCCAGACGTTCCGGTGGAATACCGATACCATAATCCCTGACACGAAAGGTAACATGGGTACCGTCATCTGTAACGGTCAGTTCAATGGGCAGAGCACTTTTTGAGTGGACAACTGCATTTTCTAGAAGATTGATGATGACTTGCTCGATCAGCATGGCATCCATGGGGATCAGCAGATATTCCTCCGGAACACTGACATGGATATCAGCAGAGGGCAGTCGCTTTTTCAGACGGCGGATCGCTTCCGCACAGACCTCCTCTACCGATTCCATGGAAGTAGCGATATTCATGGAGCGTTCATCAATTCTGGTAACGGACAGGAGGTTTTCGACCATATTAAGGAGCCAGTTGGAGTCATCATTGATGTGGCTTACAAGCTTCAGCTTTTCTTTTTCAGAAAGGGTATCATAGTTTTCTATGTAGGTGGAGCTGTTTCCGATAATGCCGGTAAGAGGTGTGCGCAGATCATGGGATACGCTGCGCAGCAGATTGGCCCGCATTTTTTCCTTTTCGGCATCCATAAGCAGCTTTTCGCGTTCCACAAGGATCCGTCCCTGATCCTTGATCTGGGACGTCATGGCACTGATTGTTATGGAAATGATCAGCATGAATAAAAAGGTAACGGGATAACCGGTCAGTGTAAAGTTCAGCTCAAAATAAGGATAGGTGAACAGATAGTTTACAAAGATAACCCCGGCAAGGGATGCCAGTACACCATAGAGGTAACCATCTGTAAAGCGTGCCGTCAGAACCAGTGCCGTAATGTAAACAAGGGCAATATTGGCTGGATTTTCGGGTACATGGTGAAAGAACCAGAAAGCAATGCTTGTGGCCAGTGCTGTCAGTCCCAATGTGATCAGAATGTTTTTTAATCGTTTTCTGCTTTTCATCATTAGTAATTTTTCCATAAGGATATTATACTCCGATTACGGGGCACTGGCAATTTTCAGATGTTAAGATATTGCAAAGATTACAAAGAGAAGGCGAGGGAAAGCAGTCATGTTTCAGGTGACAGGGACACACTTTCTGTGCTAATATACAAGTAGAAAAGGCAGAAAAGAGGTACATGACGGGAGGTGGTCTTATGAGGATCCGTAATGATTATACCGGGTTTTCCGGAAAGGGTTATCAGGATAACTATCTTTATAAAAATAAGGAAGCAGTAAAGGAAAGGGAAAATGACAGCCAGACAGATAGAACTAAGCCGGACGGAGTCCATACAGAAAACACAGTTTACCGGAAGCGGGAATCCACATATTCAAGGGACGGGGATACCTGTCAGATCACTCATACGGTAGAAAAGGAAACTCCCGGGGGAAATACCCGCACAGGGATCCTTAAGGAGCTCTGGAATTCCCTTGGAGATGAGGGGCAGACAGCGGAGACAGGGGGACAGTCTCTCCATCTTATGGCCGCTTTCCAGAATATAAAAGCAGCATTTCAGAATTTTGTGAAAGAGCATATTGCAGAGCCGGTTCGGGAATTCCCACAGAAGATCCAGAAGATACTTGGCAGGCAGAAAGAAATGTCAGACAGTCCTGCCGATGGGAAAATGGCTGGAGAGGGCGGCATGCCGGGGCATTCAGAGGATGGAAAGGAAAAGAAGGACAAGGAATGGAAGCCATGGGAGGATGAAGCTCTTGGCAGAATGCTCCATACCAGTCATCTGACGGATTCCTATACAAGAACCGGGGAGTATTGTAATCTTTCTGAAAATGTAACTTATGACAGCCGCAGGAAAAGAGGACAGTAAGAGTGAACAGACTGGATGAGTTACTTCCGTATCTGACACTTAGCAATATCTGTCGGGTGCTGACAATATTTGGCTTTATTTATTTTGTGGTCAAACGCTTTATCATGAAGCAGGCACCGGTTCCGAAAGCAGCCTTTAAGCAGGTGCCCCATGAACTTTTGGAAAGCTGTGTGGATCAGCTTGTGAAGAAGGAAAAGGAGCCGTCTGCACCCTATACACCGCCAAAGGAGCTGATCCAAAGCTTACAGCAGGATAAAGAAGACGAAGAAGCATTGAAGGAGCTTTTATGTGATATCTGTAAGCATCTTGGCATGGACGGCAGCTATATTAAGCTGGTGATCCAGCATACACCAGTGACAGACCGGGCAGGTGAGATTGAAACAGATCTTGCTTTTACTACGATCAGGCTGGAGATCCAGAAGACCTATCAGGTGGATACACTTGTTGCTGTATTGGCTCACGAGGCCACGCACCTGAAGCTGTATTATCGTGGGATCAGGAGGAAAGACAGCTGGGAAAATGAGATCCTTACAGACACGGCAGCTGTTTTTTATGGTTTTTATGATGTGATGTACAGAGGCTATGAGGTGCGTCAGGGTGAGGATGCTTTTTCCTATCATAAGGTAGGCTATATCAGTCAGCAGGACATAAAATTCATTGGAGAATTGCTTGATAAAATATCTCAAAAACGGTATACTTGACGAAAGGGATTAGATTTACGGGAGAGAACAGCTTATGGGATATCATTCAATACCTTATGATAGAAGGATCAGGGAGAATATCAAGAATTATTCATTTTCCCATTTATATGATATGGATACCGTCAGGGAGTATCTGCAGAGTCTTGCAGATGTGCTGGAGATCAATATCCTTCTGACGGCAAGACACGGAGAAAAGGAGATTGTGATCGGGGACAGCTTTCTTGGGTTTTATCCGGATGTTGTCAATGATCCCGGGCGGAAGATCAGGGTAGAGAACCGTACGATCGGACATCTCTATATTAAAGAAATCGTATCTGCAGAAAACAGCGGACAGATTTCTGATATGGTAGACAGTACCGTTGCCCTTCTAGAGGAGCTTGGTGAGGAGGCCTACAAACGCAGAGAGACCAGCATTTATCTGGAGGAGCTTGAGCGGCTTCTGAAGGAAAGACGCCGGCAGATCAGCCAGAATGAAACGGATGATCCGCTGACAGGTGTTTATCACAGAAATTATTTTCTCACCAGAATGGAAGCAATTGACCGGTCGGAAGCAGTCCCGATCGCCGTGCTGAATGTGAACATCAATGACTGGAAATTTGTCAATGACCACTTTGGAGATGAGGAAAGTGACAGACTGATCCAGACTGTGGCGGCAATCCTGAAGAATCAGGCAGGCTCGGATTACATAATCGGAAGGATTGACGGAGATGCTTTTGGGGTACTTATCCCCATGGCCACAGAGGAAGAGACCAGATCATATATGGAAGCAGTGCAGAGAGCCTGTGATACCTATGAGGATAGGATTCTGGCGCCTTCAGTAGCGATCGGGTATGTGATCAAGACGAATATTGAAGAAAAGCTGGAAGACAGACTTTCCGATGCAGAGTACGAAATGTTCAATAACAAATTTGAAGTGAAGAGTGCAGAAGGGTATCAGGAGCGCCTCAGAAAAGGGTTGAAACAGGATAACTAAAGCAGGTATCAGGAAGCATTTCTGAAAGAATATGGATACGGTATGGCAGAGCCATACCGTTTTTCTATATGACATTGGACGAATGAAAGCCAGTTTTGGTCAGAGACAATTATAAACTATTTATTAAATCAATCCTATAACGATAAAATGAGAAAACGAAAGAAATAAAGAGAAAAAATGAGATAATAAAAGAAAATATAAAGAAATAGGACGGTAATACTGCTTGCAAAGAGACGCATATAAAATTAATATAGGCTTTAGCGATTAGCACTCAGATTAAAAGAGTGCTAACAGAACAAGGAAAGTGATTAAGTTAACATAATTTAAGGAGGCAGTCATATGAAATTAGTACCTTTAGGAGACAGAGTTGTTTTAAAGCAGTTAGTGGCAGAAGAAACTACCAAATCCGGTATCGTTTTACCCGGACAGAGCAAGGAGAAGCCCCAGCAGGCTGAGGTTATTGCCGTAGGTCCTGGCGGAGTAGTTGAAGGCAAGGAAGTTAAGATGGAGGTTAAGGTAGGAGATCAGGTTATCTATTCCAAATATGCAGGAACAGAAGTGAAGCTTGATGAGGATGAATACATCATTGTAAAGCAGAATGATATTCTTGCAGTGATCCAGTAATCTTATTGAAAAAAAGAAAAAGTTAAAGGAGGCCGATATATTATGGCAAAGGAAATCAAATTTGGTGCAGAAGCACGTGCCGCTCTGGAAGCAGGCGTAAATCAGTTAGCAGATACAGTAAGAGTAACTCTTGGACCGAAAGGAAGAAATGTTGTTCTTGACAAGTCCTTTGGTGCTCCGTTAATTACCAATGATGGTGTTACTATTGCAAAGGAAATCGAGCTGGAAGATGCATTCGAGAATATGGGTGCACAGCTTGTTAAGGAAGTTGCGACCAAGACTAATGACGTTGCAGGTGATGGTACTACAACAGCAACTGTTCTGGCACAGGCTATGGTAAATGCAGGAATGAAGAATTTGGCAGCAGGCGCTAACCCGATCATCTTAAGAAAAGGTATGAAGAAGGCTGCTGAGACTGCTGTAGAGGCAATCAGAAAGATGAGCTCCAAGGTAAACGGAAAAGAGCATATTGCAAGAGTAGCAGCTATTTCTGCTGGAGATGAGACAGTAGGTCAGCTTGTTGCAGATGCGATGGAGAAGGTTTCCGGAGATGGTGTTATCACGATCGAGGAAAGCAAGACCATGCAGACAGAGCTTGATCTTGTGGAAGGTATGCAGTTTGACAGAGGATATATTTCCGCATACATGGCAACAGATATGGATAAGATGGAAGCAGCTCTTGACAATCCTTACATCTTGATCACAGATAAGAAGATTTCCAATATTCAGGAGATCCTTCCTTTATTGGAGCAGATCGTTCAGTCAGGTGCAAAGCTGCTGATCATTGCTGAAGATGTAGAAGGTGAAGCTCTGACAACACTGATCGTCAACAAGCTCCGTGGTACTTTCAATGTAGTAGCTGTCAAGGCTCCCGGATATGGTGACAGAAGAAAGGCTATGCTGGAGGATATCGCGATCCTTACAGGTGGTCAGGTGATCAGCTCCGAGCTTGGTCTTGAACTGAAGGATACTACCATGGATCAGCTTGGACGTGCAAAATCTGTTAAGGTTCAGAAAGAGAACACGGTCATTGTTGACGGTGAAGGCGATAAGGAAGCAATCGCAGCAAGAATCAATCAGATCAAGGGTCAGATCGAAGAGACCACATCTGATTTCGACAGAGAGAAATTACAGGAAAGACTTGCCAAGCTGGCAGGCGGTGTGGCTGTTATCCGTGTGGGCGCTGCTACTGAAACAGAAATGAAGGAAGCTAAGCTTCGGCTTGAAGATGCACTGGCAGCAACAAGAGCAGCCGTAGAAGAAGGTATTATCTGTGGTGGTGGTTCTGCTTACATCCATGCATCCAAGGAAGTTGCAAAACTGGCTGATACACTGGAAGGTGATGAGAAGACAGGTGCACAGATCGTTTTGAAGGCACTGGAAGCTCCTCTGTTCCACATCGCAGCAAATGCCGGTCTGGAAGGCAGTGTTATCATCAACAAGGTAAGAGAGTCTGAGGTTGGTGTTGGATTTGATGCTCTGAAGGAAGAGTATGTAGATATGGTAAGTGCCGGTATTCTTGATCCTGCAAAGGTTACAAGAAGTGCACTGCAGAATGCAAACAGCGTAGCATCTACCTTACTGACAACAGAATCAGTTGTTGCAAACATTAAGGAAGAAACTCCTGCAATGCCTGCAGGCGGAGCCGGAATGGGCGGAATGATGTAACAAGTGCGCATAATAAATAACAAAGAGCGGATTGTCCAAATGGATGATCCGCTCTTTTACGATGCGCTTGTCTATTCGGACGATTGACGTCAGAACAGAAAAAATATATAATAATTAAGAATGTGCTAAAAAGGGAATACAGAGCAACAGAGGTATGCGTATATGTCAGAAAAAAAGGAACTTGTGCTTGATGACGGCAGAATAGAGTCCATACAATATCAAAGTCCGGAGCAGCTTTATGATGATCTGATCCTCCGAGTGAAAAAATATCATCCATCTGATGATATTTCTTTGATCGAAAAGGCATATAAGGTAGCTTTCGAGGCACATAAGGATCAGCTCAGGAAGTCAGGGGAGCCTTATATTATCCATCCCCTGTATGTGGCCATCATACTGGCAGATCTGGAAATGGATAAGGAAACTATTGCAGCAGGTCTTTTACATGATGTGGTAGAAGACACCGTTATGACAGAGGATGAGATCAGGGAGCAGTTTGGGGAAGAGGTAGCGCTTCTTGTAGACGGTGTGACCAAGCTGCAGATGCTGCAGTTCATGCGGGATGGGGATAAGCCGGATCGTCTGGAGATGCAGGCAGAGAACCTCCGGAAGATGTTTCTTGCCATGGCCAAGGATATCCGTGTGATCCTGATCAAGCTGGCAGATCGTCTTCATAATATGCGGACACTCCAGTATCAGAAGCCGGAGAGTCAGCAGAGGATTGCCAGAGAAACACTGGAAATTTACGCACCCATTGCACAAAGACTCGGTATTTCCAAGATCAAGGTAGAGCTGGATGACCTTTCTCTGAAATATCTGGAGCCGGAGGCATATTATGATCTGGTAGATAAGATCGCAGTCAGAAAAAGCGTCCGTGAAAAATATATCCAGAGTATTGTTGATGAAGTTAGTGTGCATATAAAGAATGCCGGAATTAAGGCGCAGATTGACGGAAGGGTCAAGCATTTCTTCAGCATCTATAAAAAAATGAAGAATCAGAACAAGACGATTGATCAGATCTATGATCTGTTTGCCGTCAGGATCATTGTAGATACGGTAAAGGACTGTTATGCGGCTCTTGGTGTGATCCATGAGATGTATAAGCCCATTCCAGGACGTTTCAAAGATTATATTGCCATGCCAAAGGAAAATATGTATCAGTCGCTGCACACCACACTGATCGGTTCCAATGGACAGCCTTTCGAAATACAGATTCGGACCTTTGAAATGCATAAGGCAGCAGAATATGGTATTGCTGCTCATTGGAAATACAAGGAAGCATCTGATGGTAAGAAGGCAGATGTTTCCGAAGAGGAAAAGCTGACCTGGCTGCGCCAGATCCTGGAATGGCAGCGGGATATGTCTGATAATAAGGAGTTCATGAACCTCTTAAAGAGTGATCTGGATCTGTTCTCAGACAGTGTTTACTGCTTCACTCCTACAGGGGAAGTAAAGAATCTGCCGGCAGGCTCCACTCCGATCGATTTTGCCTATAGTATCCACAGTGCAGTTGGTAATAAGATGATCGGAGCCAGGGTAAATGGTAAGCTGGTGACTATTGATTACGAGATCCAGAACGGCGACCGGATCGAAATTTTAACCTCCCAGAATTCCAAGGGGCCGAGCCGTGACTGGCTGAATGTAGTAAAGAGCACTCAGGCCAAGAGCAAGATCAATCAATGGTTTAAAAATGAATTTAAGGAAGAAAATATTGTAAAGGGTAAGGAGCTGCTGAATACCTATTGCAGAACCAGAAATATCAATATCCAAAATCTGCTTAAACCGAATTATATGGAAGCTATCATGCGCAAATATGGCTTCCGGGACTGGGATGCAGTGCTGGCAGCTATTGGTCATGGTGGACTGAAGGAAGGCCAGATCATCAACAAGATGATGGAATTCTATGAGAATGATCACAAGACGATACTGACCAATGAGCAGGTGATCGAACAGATCAAGGAGAACAGCCAGAATGCCCAGAATGGGTCAGCAAAGATGCGCACCGGCAATGGGATTATCGTCAAGGGAATCCATGATCTTGCAGTACGTTTTTCCAAGTGCTGTTCACCGGTACCCGGAGATGAGATCATCGGTTTCGTTACAAGAGGAAGAGGTATTTCTATTCACAGGACAGACTGTATCAATATCCTGAATCTGCCGGAGATCGAGAGAGAGAGGCTGATTGATGCCGAGTGGGAGGATACGCCTGATAAGGAAACCGGAAAATACCTGGCAGAGATCAAGATCTATGCCAATAATAGAAATGGACTTCTTGCAGATATCAGCCGTGCTCTGACCGAGAAAAATATTGATATCCTTTCTGTCAATACAAGGACAAGCAAACAGGGACTTGTCACCATGCTGATCTCCTTTGAGATCAGTGGACGAGAGGAACTGATTCGGATCACGGACAAGATCCGCAGCATTGACAGCGTGATCGATATAGAGAGAACCACCGGCTAGGATAACAGAAAGAAAGGGAGCATATGGGAAATCTGAAGGTAGAGTGTCTGACAATTGGTGTCTGTCAGACTAATTGTTACTATATACACAGGGAAGACAGCAGGGAAGTCATCTTTTTTGACCCGGCAGATAAGGGGAGCTTCCTTTATGAAACATTGCAGGAAAAAGGATTTTGGATCAGGGCGATCCTTCTGACTCATGGACATTTTGATCATATCTGGGGCGTAGAGGAGCTGAAGGAAAAATCTGGCGCGGAGGTATATGCTTACGAGAGAGAAGCAGAACTTTGCAGGGATCCTGCTTTAAATGTTTCTGCAGCGGTGGGAAGAAGCTGCGGCATTACACCAGATCACCTGTTTCGGGATGGAGAGGAATTTGAGTTCGCAGGGATCCGGGGAAAGGTCATTGCCACACCGGGACATACTGGTGGCAGCTGCTGTTATTATTTTGAAGAAGATCAGATCCTGATCAGTGGAGATACCCTGTTTCAGGAATCTGTGGGAAGAACAGATTTTCCGACCGGCAGTATGAGTGCACTGGTCAGATCTGTGAAGAATAAGCTGTTTACCCTGCCGGATAAAACCAGAGTATATCCGGGACATGGCACGATGACAACAATTGGTTACGAAAAAGAGAATAATGCCTTTATGTAGGCGAAAGAAAGGAAGGATCCATGAAAAAGAGAGTGATTATTACACTGCTTGCTGCTGCTATGACAGCAGGACTGCTGACAGGATGCGGTAATAAGAAAGAAGTAAAGCAGGATCTGGCGGTAACACCTATAAAAACACCGGCAGCAGAGAAAACGACAGAAGAGGTGGAGGTGCCAGAGGAAGGAGCTGGTGCAGGGGTGATCCCTGTAGAGAGAGAAATAAAAGATGGAAAGATGCAGAGCTATCTTACCGGCGAATGGAAGGATGAGGCTGTGGCTAACAGAAGACCGATCGCAGTTATGATCCCCAATAATTCACCGGCAATGCCCCAGTACGGTATTTCCAAAGCCAGTATTATCTATGAAGCACCTGTAGAAGGAAGAATTACCAGACTGATGGCTGTGTTTGAGGATTTTGATGAGCTTGACAGAATCGGACCCATCCGCAGCAGTCGTGACTATTTTGTTTATGTGGCTATGGGTTACGAGGCAATCTACTGTAACTGGGGACTGGCGAGACCTTATGTGGAAGAGCTGATCAACAGGGATAGCGTGCAGAATATCAGTGCACCGGTGGAAGGTATTTATAATCCGGCACCAGAGGCCTATGACCGAGTCTCAAGACCGGGTTATGCAACAGAATTTACTGGCTATCTGTTTATTGATGGCATGAAAAAGGCTGCAGACAGACTGGGCTATACCTGGGAGTATGATGATGCTTATGTACCGCCCTTTACCTTCGCAGCAGATGGGGTAAAGGCGGAGACCAGCTATGAAGGTGCAGGAACAGCAGTGAAGATCATGCCCGGTGGTACAGAAGGAAACAAGGGTGGTTATGGAGCCTATAAGCCTTATTTCGAATATCATGAAGACGATGGGTTGTATTATCGTTATCAGGATGGAAAAAAGCAGGTGGATGAGATCGATGGAAGCCAGTTTACAGTGTCCAATGTGGTGTTCCAGTACTGCCATGGTGAGGTCAGGGATGATCATGACTATCTTGCTTTTGGAGTGCATGGAGAAGGTGATGCCATCGTATTTACAGGTGGAAAGGTGATCAAGGGCACCTGGAAGAGACATGACGGAGATGCTACCCCTGCGAAATTCTATGACGAAAATGATCAGGAGATCATCTTTAATCAGGGAAAAACATGGATCTGTAATATCTGGGAAGAGTATGGAGAGTATGCTGTCTACGAGTAGGTAGCTTTACAAGATATGGTAAGTTGTGTATAATATGTAGGAAATGTCCGGCCAAAAGGCTTGTAAGCGTTTTGACCGGATATTTTTGATGAAGGTCTGTTCTTTGAAAACTGAATAGGATACTGTTATTATCTTCCTCATTTAGCGCCAGTGCCCGGAAACGGGACGACGAGGAGAAGGGTTATCGAAAATTCGGCGGATGCCCTTCCGTAGGTCTTCGCTGCGTGATGTATCGGCAAATATGCGGGTAACTGCAAAACAAATACGATACAACGAAGAGATGAGGAGAGCAGCTTCCATCAAAGAAGCTGCAGTGAAAGAAAAGGTATGTAAGCCAGAGATGTGCTTGCTGCAGATAAAACAGAATACCAGCTTTCCCGATAAAGATGTTACTGGAGCGGTCAGTTACATACAAAGAATCCTATAGACAGGATTCTTTCATATATATAGAAGGAGAGGCTGGAAGACATAGAAAGATGAGGAAGATGATATTATGTGTGGAATTATTGGATATACAGGAAAAAGAGAGGCCAGTGAGATCATGCTGGATGCGCTGGAGCTTCTGGAGTACAGAGGCTATGACAGTGCGGGTATTGCGCTATTTCCGGAGAAAGGGGGCTTAGTAAGGATCCTTAAGAAGGCGGGAAGAGTGCATGACCTCAGGGAACTCTGTGTAAAGAAGGATGTCACAGGTCACTGCGGAATCGGTCATACAAGATGGGCAACCCATGGGGGTGTGAGTGATGAAAATGCCCATCCCCACCATTTTGAAAATGTGACGATTACCCATAATGGGATCATAGAGAACTACAGACAGCTGATCGAGAGGTATGAGCTGGACGGAAAACTGACCTCTCAGACAGACAGCGAGGTAGTGGCGGCTGTGCTTTCCCGTTTTTATACAGGAGATCCTTATGCAGCGATCAGGAAGACGGTGCTGAAGCTGAAGGGAACCTTTGCACTGTCGATCATGTTTGATGATATTCCCGGTAAGATTTTTGCGGTCAGGAATGTAAGTCCGATCGTAGCAGCCAATACAGAAGATGGTGCGATCCTGTCCTCCGATGTGGCAGCGATCGTACCTTTTACAACACAGTATTTTGTTGTACCTGAGTTTCATGTGGTGTGCCTTTCCGGGGATGGGATTGAGATGTATGATCTTTCCGGCGATAAGGCAAGGATCGACTGGATGACAGTGGACTGGGATATCAGCCGCAGCGATAAGGGCGGTTATCCTTTTTATATGGAAAAGGAGATCATGGAGCAGCCAAGGGTGATTGGTGAAACAGTGAAGCCAAGGATCAAAGATGGAAAACCGGATTTTACAGCAGAGGGAATCCCGGATGAGATGCTTGCATCCTGCAGAAGGATCTGTGTGATCGCATGCGGAACAGCCATGCATGCGGGACTGGTAGGAAAGAGCCTGATCCAGTCACTGATCGGTATTCATGTGGATGTAGTCATGGCTTCCGAGTTTATGTATAATGATCCTATTGTGGATGAAACAACGCTTGTGATCGCTATTTCCCAGTCAGGAGAGACGATTGACACGCTGGAAGCATTGAAGTTTGCTAGAAAGTGTGGATCACCCAGTATTTCCATTGTCAATGTGAAGGGTGCATCCATTGCAAGAGCCAGTGAATATGTGATCTATACCAATGCAGGTCCGGAGATCGCAGTGGCAAGCACCAAGGCCTATACGACCCAGCTTGCCGTGCTGTACCTTCTGACTGCAAGAATGGCCACAGCCAGAAAGCTCTTTAGTGATGAGCAGATGAAGGAATACATGGCGGAGCTTCAGAGAGTACCTGCGGTTATGGAAGAGGTACTGAAAATCAAGGAAGAGATCCATCATATCGCAGATACCATGTTAAATGCAAGGGATGTGTTCATGATCGGACGTGGTCTTGACTACTCCATTTTACTGGAAGGTTCCCTGAAGCTGAAGGAGATTTCCTATATCCATTCGGAAGCTTATGCGTCCGGGGAGCTGAAGCATGGAACCATTGCCCTGATCACGGAGGAAACACCTGTGATCGCAGTAGTGACACAGGATAAATTAAAGAGCAAGGAGCTGTCCAATATCAAGGAAGTACAGTCAAGAGGAGCCAGAGTGATCCTTCTGATCAAGGGGCAGGAAGAACTGGAGCAGGAGAAGATCTGGAGCCATATTTTCCGGCTGCCTGTGATGAAGGATGAGTTTATGGTAATGCCCGTATCCATCGTGCTGCAGCTCATTGCATATTATGTTTCTCTGGATAAGGGACTTGATGTAGATAAGCCGAGAAACCTGGCTAAGGTAGTAACGGTAGAATAAAAAGGGAAGATGATAACAGAACCTATGGAACAGAATGTAATCGAAATAACATTAAATAAGGCGGGCTTTGAATATGATATCCACTCACTGGTAAAGGCTTTTTATCCGGAGTGTGAGGTCAGAGTCCATGCAGAGGGAGAAGGGGAACCCGGAAGTTCATCTGAAGGGTACCCGGATCTTTCCCTGCAGATCAGGGAAGAGGAGATCGTCCTGGCGCTGATCCAGGCAGGAGGAGGTTCCTCTTCTTTTCATGCAAAAAAGGTAGTGATTTCAGATGCACCTGACAGAACAGAGGTAAAGAACCGTTTAAAGAAGCTGATCTATGTCACACTTTCCGAATATACGGGAAAGCAGCTTCCCTGGGGGACGCTGACCGGGATCCGGCCAACGAAAATACCCATGACAATGCTGCTTGAGGGAAGGAATGAGGAAGAGATTCTCTCCTATATGAAGGATACCTATCTGGTCAGTGAGGAAAAGGCAGGACTTTCTCTGGAGATTGCAGAGAGGGAAAAGGAGCTTCTTTCTACGATCCACTATCAGGACGGCTACAGCCTGTATATCGGGATCCCCTTCTGCCCGACTACATGCCTGTATTGTTCTTTTACGTCCTTCCCGATCGTATCCTGGAAAAAGAGGGTTCGTGAATATCTGGAAGCAGTGGAAAAGGAAATTACCTTTACGGCAGAGATCTATAAGGACAAGGTACTGGACACGGTTTATATTGGCGGCGGAACACCAACTACACTGTCAGCAGAGGAACTGGAGAGACTTCTTTCTTTCCTGAAGAAAACATTGGATTTTTCACAGGTGAAGGAATTTACTGTGGAGGCCGGAAGAGCCGACAGTATTACGGCAGATAAGCTTGAGGTATTAATAAAATACGGCGTGACCAGGATCTCTGTCAATCCACAGACCATGAAGGAGGAGACCCTGAGACTGATCGGCAGACAGCATACGGTAGAACAGGTAAAGGAAGCCTTTTATCTTGCCAGAGAAAAGGGCTTTACCAATATCAATATGGATCTGATCCTCGGACTTCCGGGAGAGGATGAAGAGGATGTCAGGAGAACCATAGAGGAGGTGAAGAAGCTGAATCCGGATTCCCTGACGGTACATTCCCTTGCCATCAAGCGGGCATCACGGCTGAACAGATGGATTGAGGAAAATGGTATAGGTGCACTGAAGAATACGGATGAGACGATGAAGCTCGCAGAAAATGGAGCCAGAGAAATGGGGATGGTTCCCTATTATCTCTACCGTCAGAAAAATATGTCCGGCAACTTTGAAAATGTGGGATATGCAAGGGAAGGCAGGTTTGGCATCTATAACATCTTAATCATGGAGGAGAAACAGACCATCGTGGCGCTGGGGGCCGGAAGCATCACCAAGAGAGTCTTCCCTGACGGACGGATCGAACGATGCGATAATGTCAAGGATGTAGGGCTTTATATCGAGAAAATCGAGGAAATGATTGACCGCAAAAGAAAAATGTTTGCGGAAGATCCGTTGAGTTTTTAATGAAAAATTATAAGATGTAATGAATAAAAGTGCTACAAAAGCTCTAAAGTGCAACATATATCATCATTGCTTTGCCATAGTGATGACGATTACAGTAAAATTCAACTTTTTTTAAAAGAAGGTAATACTGCTTTGGAAGATGATCTGACTACCTCGATGCCAAACTATGCGGATGGAACAAGGGATATTACACAGGATGATGTGGATGAACTCAACCGGAAACTGTGGAAATATGAAATAAACACACCGAACCGCATCGCACATTTTTTAGCACAATGCGCTGTTGAGTCGCAAAGAGGATTTGGCAGGGTGGAGTAATATAACCCGTCCGATCCGATTACTTATTTCACGGGAGAATATGAAAATAATAATAGAGCAAAGAAGCTTGGCAATACCGAGAAGGGAGATGGTTCTTTATTCAGAGGAGCAGGGGCAATACATATTACCGGAAGAGCAAATTATCAGGCGTTCAGTGACTATATGGGAGATGAGCGCATTATCACGGATGGAGCGCTTTATGTAGGGCAATCGAAACTTCAGGAAAGGGAGGACGCATACGCATATTTTTCGGAGGTAATTCAGTGAAAACAGACAAAAAAGCAAAAAAATTCTGCCATATAACAGCCGCAGTGATGGTAGTGCTGGTAATAGTCGGTATATTCTGCTTTGTGAGATGGGAGCGGAAAAGTTCGGCTCTCTCCTTCCAGTTTGAGGAAACAGTTTATGACTACGAGAATGAATACTGCCGTGTAAAGCTTTCCTACCCACAAATGACGGGGAACAGCGATAAGGAAAAAGAGAGCAAAATCAATCGGCTGATTGAAGCTGATATAAAAAAATTGATGGAACTGGCAGCTCCGGATGAGGAGTATGGTTACATTTTTACGATAGGAAACCGTTTTTATGAAATAGAATATGCAGATGAGAAGTTTATAAGCATTAGTTACGATGGGTGGGCAGAATATCAACCACCAGGGCGAGGACTTCATTTTTCGATGATGGCAACGACGATTGACTGTGAGGAGATGAAGGTTCTCGAACTAAAAGATGTTGTATCCGATTTGAATGGTCTGTGTCAAATGCTGATGGAGGATCGATTTGAGCATATCACAGAATGGGATGGAGAAACAGATTTCTATAAGGTAAGCACTACATATAGCCGGGAAGGGGCAGAGCGTGATCTCCTAGAGGCTTTGAATGGAAATGACAGAGAGATAGAGTGGTATATAAAAGAGAGGAAGATGTCGTTTTCAGAGAGGTGGAGTGCGTTCTGGGGAGATGAGGTGGACAAAGCTTTGGCAGGAAAGGATTTTGTGATTGCTATTTTAAAGTACAATTACAACGAGTATGCGATTGATATGCAGCAGATACGTGAACTGTTAAAGGAAGACTTTGTGGAAAGCATGCTGCAGGCAGATCAGGGAGAAAGTGAGGAGATGACTCAGACATCGTTTTTCTTTGATTATGGAACTGAGACGGCAGCGTTTGAGGCGGAGTTCTCAAGCACTCCTTTTGGAGAGTATGAACAAGTAAAGATACAAGTGGAACAGGTGGAGCAGTGGGAAAACGGTATTTTGTATACAATGATGATAGAGAGTGATACAGAGGATGACAGCAGATATTTTTACGGCAGGGATAGATTTTTTCTTGGATATTTTTATGTATCGGAAGATAAAATTTACCGAATAGATGAGAATAAGATGGAGGAAGTCAATATAAAAAATGAGGAGGATTTCATCGCAAGAGGGACGGTAGTCTGTCAGGAGATGGGGAAAGAGGATTCACTGAAGGAAGAAAAGGGGTGGCACGAGGAGATTATGGTGGAGGAAACAGTGTGTACCTATCGCAGTTATAATGATCTTACAGAAACAGGATATTATGAGAGGTTTGTTTGGGAAAAGGGGAAAGGTCTGATAGAATATAAGAGTGGATTCGGTGCAGAAAGAGATCGAATTTATCTGTGGAGAGAGACATGAAAAAAGTAGCGAAGAAGGGTTGGTGCATAACAGCCGCAGTGATGGCAGTGTCGGTGATAGTTTGCATATTCTGTTTTGTGAGATGGGAGCGGAAAAGTTCGGATCTTTCTTTTCAGTTTGAGGAAACGACCTATACGTATAAAGATGAATATTACTACGTGGACAAGCTTGTATATCTGCAGATGGTTGGAAGCAGAGATAAGGAAAAGGAAAGAAAAATCAATCAGCTGCTCGAAGGTGATAGAAAAAAAGTGATGGAAATGGAACCACCTGATTTGTATCCTGATGATGGGTGGGAATATGGTTTTTATGTAGGAACACATCAATGCGATATAGAATATGTGGATGAGAAGTTTATAAGCATCAGTTACTCTGGATGGGTAGTGCGTCAGCTGAAAGGACCGTATGGATTACCAGCCACAATGATGGCAACGACGATCAACTGTGAGGAGATGAAGGTTCTCGAACTTAAAGATGTTGTATCCGATTTGAATGGTCTGTGTCAAATGCTGATGGAGGATCGATTTGAGCATATCACAGAATGGGATGGAGAAACAGATTTCTATAAGGTAAGCACTACATATAGCCGGGAAGGGGCAGAGCGTGATCTCCTAGAGGCTTTGAATGGAAATGACAGAGAGATAGAGTGGTATATAAAAGAGAGGAAGATGTCGTTTTCAGAGAGGTGGAGTGCGTTCTGGGGAGATGAGGTGGACAAAGCTTTGGCAGGATATATGTCATTCAAGAAATTTTATGAGTGTATGGAATAAGCCGCTTGGACCTTTCCGGGGAGCGGTGCGACTTTGACTGACAGATAAGTTGCGGAAAGGAGTAATATGGGTATAAATGGTGTAGGTTCGTAGTATACTGGGACTGACTATGCGATACAGAACCGGAATCGCTTGGTAGGGTGTAATTCGTCCGTTTTGAATGATGAGACAATTGGAAATGCAACATCGCTTTCTGAATCATCAGATAATGGAAAAAGAATAGGTATAACTACTGTTGGCAATGTGGGATATATTGCCACATATGCTGATTCATCAACCGAACAAGACCCGATTGTTAAAGTAGGAGATTATGAGGTTCGGATTAATGATGTTGACCCAAGTAATGCGACTAAAATGGAAATGTTCGCATTAATGTCTTATATGGATGATAAAGGACTTATCAACAATCAGGGGATGAAGTCTTTTAATAAGATGACAGCATTTTCAGCACAGGCAGAGTACAATGGATATTGTAGTGGTATCTCTGACGAAAATGCAGCATGGACGGTTGAACATGACTGGATAGGCATATTGGGAAGTGCGAAGGAAACATTTTTCGGCAATTCTCAAACATATGAGCAGGGATTAGTGTGTCAGAAGTTAATCGGCAATCTGGAAAAGTGGAATAAAGTCCGTTCTTATTCAGATACACCACTTTACAACTTTTAAAAATAGTACCCTTGTTGCTGAAGCAGCCTTTT
>ERZ827458.1057-NODE-1057-length-24670-cov-9.736990_pt1 | contig 24670 bp, 20 predicted proteins | sample MGYA00519706_ERZ827458 | MGnify/ENA primary metagenome ERZ827458 (study PRJEB31778, sample SAMEA3449309) | human gut metagenome | biome: human gut; feature: human-associated habitat; material: faeces | place: United Kingdom | collected 2010/2012 ...
CTTTCTATCTCACCAAATACACCTACTGACTTAGTAGGTTCAGCAGGAGTATCTTCTTCAAGATTTCTAGATGCACCCATCTCTGGATTAGCTGCTAATTGAGCAAATACTCCAACAGGTTTAGGAGGTTTTGAATCCTCTGTAGTTGTAGGAGCTACTTCCACAGGCTTATTAATAGTTTCTACTTCAGTAATATTCTTATTATATTCCTCAAGTATGCTATTTAAAGTCTGTGCAATCTCTTCTACACTAGATGGAGCCATTTGTTCACCCTCAGGTAATCTACCATTAACCTCACCTATGTAATTAAGCAATTCAGAATTACCAGATTCATCAGTTTCAGCTAATACATCAATAGATGCATTAGTAGGACTAATACCTCTGTCTGTTAAGAATTGCATTGAAGTCATGATTACATTCTTATCATTCTCACTTAATGAATTAAATTTTTCATTACTATCAAGTTGGTCAAATATACCTTCTAATGCCTTATTATCTGATATATACCTGTTATAATTATCATTATCCTTGAGTATATTTCTAATAACACTTCTCTCTCTTACATCAGATTCTCTATAAGCTTTATCTAAGTTCTTAACAAAGGTAGAGTAATCACTTACACCATTAAGATATTCATATTTCTTTCTAGTGTTATCATTAGCTACTTGTTGTTTAATTCTATTAGTAAAAGCATTGAAGCTTGAAGGATCACTAAGTATGCTATTATATTGAGCTGAGTAAGCTTGTTGAGCTAGGTTAATTCTACCAGCATCTTCAATCTTATCAATGAAATCACTATATTGTAAAGTACCTTCTCTTATTACATTATCTATAATAGCTCTTTGTTCCTCACTATACTTAGACTTATTCTCAGGATTAAGTATAGTAGCTCTGTCCACTGGATTGAGAGACATAATGTCTGCTTCACTAAGAACAGTTCCTTCTATACTATTATCTCTTTCTCTGCCTAGTTTCTTGAGTTGTTTATCTATAGTCTTAAGTGCTACTCTCTTAGCTCTAAGTGCAGGCTCTTCATTAACTTCAAGGTTCTTTCTTTTAGTGATATTCTCTATATCTTTCTTAAGTTCATCCTTCTTTTTAGTTAACTCATCATAAGCATTGTTTATCTTATCCTGAGTACCATAACTAATAAGAGCATCTCTCTGTGCTTCACTAAGATTACTTGAAGTGGTAGGGTTAATGGGGACTTTAGATAATTCATCCTCTAACTGTGTAGCTCTTTCTCTCCAAGAATCTACACTCATTTTACCATAAATTAGTGCTTGCTTAGTATCTTCATCAGCAGCATTACCTAACATCTTATCAATGTTCTCAGACTCTTCAGCTATTCTACTCATAGTATTAAGTAGCTTATTAGAGTTCTTCTTTATAGTCTCAAGTATCTGTGAATCATCCTGTTGAATATCTCTGTTGTTAGGTGCATTCTTAAATTGCTGTACTAATGATTGAGCTAATTCAGAACCATCTTCAGCATTAACTGCATTAGTTAAGTCAGTCATAAATGAGTTATAATAGTCAGTACCTCTGACCTTTTCAAGCATCATAACATCATTAATAGTCTTACCTAACTCACTGTTTCTATATTCAAACTCATCATTTTTACCTGATGCTTCATCCATAGCCTTAGCCCAGTTAAATGTACCAACCAGACCATCATACTTGCCTTTATTAGCAGGGTCTTGTATCCAATCAGTCATTACTTGAGCAGCAGTAGCTCTTTCTTCACCAAGACTTCTTTGTTCTTGAATAGCTTCATAGATAGGATTTCTATATACAATAGGAGACCTTCTTAAAGTATAATCAAGTTTAGATTCATCTTCCATTCTAACAGCAGGGCCTCTTCTATTATTAATAGTAGGAGTACCCATACCTGAGGCTAATGCACCATAGATACCTGATAAGATAATCTCTTTATCAGTCATAGCATCACCAGCTGCTCTACTAGCAGCAAACAAGTCATTAGCAAGAGATTCATCTACTGCATTCTTACCATCACCTTTATATTTATTAGTAATGAAGTTCTGTAAGTTATACTCTGCACCACCTCTTGCAAATGCATCAGATACACTTTGAAGATACTCTTCAGTAAATTCACCAGCAGGTTCCTGTAATACATTAAGTACCTTACTAACTTTACCATAATTAGGAATAACTCTACCTGCCTTTACTCTAAAGTCTTGTGGTGTAAATAACCTACCTAATCTACTTCTTCTCATAGCTTCTTGTACAGAAGGAGTTTGAAGACCAGCTTTAAGAGTCATATTAAGTGCTCCATTAATCATGGAGTTAAGACCCATATTATATACACCTGCCTTAGCTGCATTAGCTTCAGCTTTCTTTATAGATTCCTCATATTGAGGAGCATAAGAGTCATATATTTCCTTATATAATCTCTCAAGGTCTTCCTTTGATTGGGGGTTATAACCTTGTTTACTAAGTTCTTCAGGATTCTGAAGTCTTCTATTAAATTCATCATTTACTACTTTAGCCTGATTCTCAGCTACCATTTGCTTAGCATCATCAAGAAATTGTATCTTAGTGTTAAGACCCTCACTAACACCTTCAACAGTACCCACCATTGCAGGAATAACAAAGGTATTAACCTTTTGCTGAGCTTGTTGTAACCCTCTTAATACTCCATTGACTTTCTCAAGATTATTTAGTGTATTAGCTCTATTAGCTGCAAGAGCTGCACCTTTTAATCCTTGAAATGCCTTATTGGATATAGATGAAAGACCTGCACCAGTTAGCATTGAGGCTATAGTAAAACCTTGTTGATTAACTAATTCAGGTATAGTATTAACACTAAGTAAGTTATCAAGAATACTTCCTTGTTCTTCCTTAGTAGTTCTTATAATAGGTATAGTAGATAATCCACCATTATCCTTAGCTTCTTGAATATTAGCATCAAACAATGAGCCATATTGCATTACATCATTACCATATCTAGTCCAATCATTGTCTATAACATGGTCCATGAAATCAAGGGCTGCATTATCTATATTCTCATTTCTTTCATCACCTATATAGTCAACAGCACCTTTAACCATACCAGCAGCACCAATTAAGGCACCTGCTGTTTGAGCACCCATACCTTTAAAGCCATTCCATATTTTCTCAAATACACTTTGATTTTCTGATGCAGTATTCTGCATCTGTCTTCTAAGTATATTATTAGCTTCTTGTTCACCATAAGCAGACTTAGCAGCATTGTATTCTGCTGCTAGTCTATACTTATCTTCATCAGAGAATGGAAGATATTCAGTACCTTTGTACCTCTTATAATAAGGAGATACATCAGTAGCTATCTTATCAAATTCATCAAGAGCTTTTCTACCTCTTGCAGGCCAGTTGTTATATAACTCAGTTAACTGATTAGCTTGAGTTTGATAGTCTTGACCTTGTTGAAATGCTTTGCCAATACTATCAACCTTCTGTTGTTCTTCATCAGTTTCCTGAGGAGCTTGAAATAACTCACCATTATATAAGCTATCTCTTTGCTCAGGAGTATAACTCTTCAAAGTATTATAGTCTGGTCTATTACCAAACTTCTCTTTAAACTTGAAGTTCTTATACATTCTATCTATTTGGTCTGGAGTAAGTCCTTTCAACTGTGAAGAATAACTCTTCTCCCAATTCTGTCTATCCTCAGGTGTCAAGCCCTTTAATCCTTTTAATCCTTCCATATTATAATCCCATATTTTCATCAAAATTGATACTACCTGTTACTTGTGGTGTAACAGGAGTAGCCATAGGTAATTGAGAAGTACTTTGCTTAGGCATCAGTACGTAGTCATAGTCACCAACAGCTCTACTCTTATCAGCTTTAACCCTAACCACATCATAGTAATCAAGGTCTATATTCTTCTCTTCAGCTGTCTTCAGCATTTCATCTAAAGCACCTTTAGGTATTTCATTATAATTAGTTACTATATCACTAGGTTTCACATTATCAAGAGTATAATTACCCCATCCTGATACAGCTTCACTTCTAGTCATACCAAATAAAGTACCTTTTACATCCTTACCTTCTTCACCAGTTCTCCATTTACCTCTGGTATTAGCTATAATAATTGGAGTATCCCCTCTCTTTGCAGCATCTTTTACACCAGCACCTGCAATACCACTATTACCTACATAGTTCTCAACTCTACCATCAGGATATATTCTAAGTGCTTTACCTCCACCAATAACTCTAATAGTTGAACCATCTTGAAGAGGTATTGTAGTCTTATCTTTAGCTGCTTGAGCTTTAGCTAATTCAAATCTTTCTCTATCCATCTCTAATCTAGCAGACTCAGCAGGACTCATAAATGCTCTATTACCTTGAGTATCAAACTTCTGAGTACCAATAGCATCATATAAACCAGCATTGATATAGTCTCTAGCTCTAGTTTGAGTAGCTTGATCCCAAGTATCTAAGCCAGCTTCTTGCCACACAGTATCAGCTACTTGCTTTAATTCACTAGGTGCATTAGGATCATTCATTATAGTCTGCATTACTTGTTGAGGAGTATAACCTAACTGTTGCATTTGCTGGAAATACTGACCACCAAGTATTGATTGATACTGAGGATTCTCCTGTATAGTCTTAGCTAAGTTTGAAGCCATCATACTAGCTCTCTTAGATAACTCTGAACCACTAATAGTATTATAAGTAGCATTAGGGTTATTAATTAAATCATCAAGAGATGCAGTTCCATAGTCAATATTAAACATTAATGAAGGGTCCTTTTGAATGGCTTCTCTTTGAGCTTTAGTTAATTCTTCTCTCTTAGTTGCAGCTACTTCTATAGGAGTAATCTCATTACTGTATCTTCTCTTCATATCTAACAAACCTCTTCTACTCTCTGGTGTTAAACCTTGTCTAGCTAAAAGGTCTGCCTGCTTAGTTAAATCATCAGCATAAGTTTTATATTGAGCATAAGCTACAGGGTCTGATTGCTGATTAGCTAATTTATCCCACATACCAGCTTTAGCTGACATCTCACCTAAACCCTCTTCAATAGCCCTATGTTCAGTAGTAGCTGCTTCAATTGGGGCTAACATCTCAGAATAAGAGAATGGTCTAAACTTTGATCCAATTACTAGACTAGCCATTCTTACCTCCCTTCTTATTACCTTTATACTTCACTTTACCACTTCTAGTAAGATTGTAATTGTATGCAGGGTTACTTTGAATTTGATTACGAATAAATTCTTCTCTACCAACCTCACCTAAGTTATCAAAGAATCCTGTTAGATTAGCTGATCTATTAGCACTAACTCTATTTCTTTCAGCATTTCTCATGTTGTACTCTTCAATAATACCTCTAAGTTGAGCCTCTTTAACACCTTGAGTAGCTGTAGCAGCTTTTAATCCTGCTTCACTATTAAACATATCAGTTTGTCTATTAAATCCTTCAACTCTTTCCTTTTGAGCTTGGTTATATTCTTCAGCCTGTCTAGCAAAGTTACCTAAGTTCTGACCATAATTATAACCAGCAGCTAAGATACCTGCCATTGCAGTACCTCTATTACCTCCTGCATTATTATTAACAGCTCTTCTAGTAGCTCCAGCACTAGCATCAAGTTTATTAAGGTAAAACTCTCTATCTAATGGAGTATATCTTAGCTTATTGCCTATTGGAGTTGCTGTAATAGGAGACATATTAGCTACTGCATTGCCTACAGCATTAGCACCTGCATAGTTAGGTTTATCTCTTAAACTAGCTAAAGCACTGATACCAGAACCTACAACAGGTGCATATCTTAACCATGAAGCACCAAAACCATCTTCATCACTTGAAGGTGAGTTGTCATTAGGGTTAGATATACTACCTTGACTACCTAAGAAGTCATTATAGGTAAATGGGTTACCATATAACAGAGTATCATCATTTGCATTTGTAAATCCACCTAATGCAAATTGAGTACCTTGTCTAGCTTCTTTCTTAGCTCTGACTTCTTCTTGAGCTTGTATTAGTTTACCCATATTAGCAAGTAATCCTCTCTTAGCTATAGGATCATTAGGTCTTTCTTTAGGTTCTTTATTAAACTTCTCAGCTATACTAGCAAAGGTATGGTCTTTATATTTTAGTGGGATGTTGTACTGTTTAAGCATCTTTTCAGTAGGATGTAATCTATTACTAAATACATAGTCATTGAATACAACTTCACCTTCTTCAACTAAATTAGGTTGACCATCAGGAGCTAATCCCATAGGTACTCCACTTAGAGGATTCTCTTCATGAGAACCACCTTCACCTACTACAATAACTCCATCACTAAATACTCCACCATGAGTTAAAGCATCTGGATGTGCAGTTAATGAATCCCAAGCTCCTTGAAATAAAGTACCTGTTGGTGCAAAGGTTTCATCATAATTATAGTCCATATAACCACCATTAGCTTTAGCCCAACCTCTTGCATTGTCAGCAAAAGTAGCTCTCTTTACTATAGTAGGATTATTACTTCTTTTACCTCTTGCTATACATTCAGCAGTAACCTTACCACCACAATATTCAGTAAACTTACCTTTATTCTTTTTCTTAATATGAATACCTCCACCATCAGCAGCATAGTTAGCTAATAATGCACTATCATTGGATGTGTCTATATTACCTGCTGTATTTACTAATGATTTCTGTGCTCTTAGATTAGCATTGTCTATTTCTTTATTTAGTCTTCTGGCTTCTCTCTTAGCTTTACTACTAAACCATCCATCTGAGCCAACTTGTGATTTAGTTACATTAGCTAAGTTATTAAAATTAGACCAGTCACTAAGTAACTGATCATTAGTTGAAGCACCAGAAACATAGCCTGATTGTTGTTTAGCTGAAGCTTCAGTATCATCAACAAACTCTTCATTGATTTTACTTCCAAAGGCAGCATTAACCACACCTCCCAACATATTTACTCCAGCACCTATAAGTCCTCCTACTCCAGGAATATTTGAAGCTACACTACCAATAGTTTGCATAGCATTACCTACACCAGTACTATTGCCTGATGGATTAATAAGTCCACTAACAGCAGTGGCTCCTGCATTAGCTAATGCACCTCCTATTGCAAATGTATATGGTTTATTTTGTCTTCTTATAATTTTCCTTTTAGCCATAGCATAATTAATTTGTTGCAAATATAAATAAAGTTATTAACACTATCAATACTTTAAGTGAAACAGTAAAGGCTGACTACACACTTAGGTTAGCCAGCCTTACCAATATTATACAAAGTAATGTAATATCATATCATGAAACTCAGTTCTATAAGTCTTAGGGTCATTCATTGCTAATTTAACATATACCCAAGTATTTCTAATTCTATTCAACTTGTTACTGTTATCTCTTGGTATATTAGCTCTCCACACTCTAAACTTCTTCTTCAAAGGTGAAGGTTGACCTAATGTAGTAGTAAGATTTAAAGTACCATGCTGATATTCATTCCACACATCTAGGGTATCAAATGTTACATTATTAAGCAATGTGTCACCATCCCAAGTATCAGCTCTAAATTCAAGAGTGTTGTATATCTTATCATAAGGTTCATTACTATTATCTATAACAGTAATATAATATGGTTTGGTTACACCATAGAAACTATTATAGTCTCCTGCCTCATGTTCCCAGATAATTCCATTCTTTAAACTAAAGAACTTACCACTCATATTGAACATAAGAGGAACTGAATCATAACTAAAGAATGATACAAACTCTTGAAGTAATTCTGAATAACATAGAGCAAAGTCCTTATGGATATAATAAATCTCATCATTAGTACTATCTCTTTGTATAATGAAGTTTGAGAAGTCTCTTGCATTCCATATATCAGTAGAGTTGTACTTATTAATAAAGGTTCTATATCCTTTCTCTGAGGATAAACTCTTTAATGATTCTCCATTAAATAACATCAAGTCATTAGTAAAGTTATCTATGAAATATAAACCACTAGGACTTAAATAGGATGCCCATTTATTCTGCAATCCATTAGTTAGAGTTACATATCTCTTACCATCAACTTTACCACTATTAGCTATTTCAATAGGTATTCCATCATTAGTATTAACCTGTACTGTACTATTAAACAGTACTCTTGAAATACCCTTATCTTGAAATGCAAAGATGTCATTGCCTATCTTCTTGAGTAAGTTAAGATTACCTCTATCACCATCTAATGTAAGATTTGAAGCTAATGTAATATTAGTCCATGTATCAATATCCTCACCTAAGGTCTTCTCTTTAGTCCATGTCAATGAATTAGGGAATAAACTATTACTGTATCTCTCATAATCAATTGTTCTGAAAGTAAAGTAATTATTAGACTGAGAATACACAGGATTAAATAGATTGAAGTTTGTAGGACTCATATTTAAATTATTAACTAATCCTCTGTTTCTATCATACCTTCCATCTATATTAATTCTAGTCTCACACATAAATGATACTATATCTACAATGCTATTCTGGTCTTCACTAGTTGAAGCAAAGGTTCTTAAACAATCATATCTTTGTATATAAGTATCTCCTTCTGTACAGTTTATATCAATATTCTCACCTATTAATACAGCATCACCTGCTGGTAAGAATGTATTATTAAGTATAGCCTCAGGAGTATCACCACCAAATCTATTAACTACATTGTCTCTGTATAATTCAGCTAACCATAATATAGCTCTGTCTTGACTATCAGTGTAAGTAATATTACCCTGATACACAGTATCACCATCAGGAGCATCTGTATTCCAAAATGGCTTAGTAGTAGGACTATTCTGTAGTATTGAAGTACAAGTATTGTTCTTAGGAAGAACAGACTGTTTACCAGATGCAGTGTAGTTAAATGCAAATACTAAATGAGGATTTGATTTATACTTCATACTAACAGGCTCAGTACCATACAGGTCTTCTTCATTCATAGGAAATATACTACTATCAAATGTATTTACAGATACTACCTGATTGTTAGCATCATTGAAGATAGGAGTTATACTACCATTATCTACTTCATTTTTAGTTGTATATAACAAGTAGCCATTATTATATACTTCTGATACTGTATTGCTTCTATTAAAAGGTAATACTTTATCTATATCTGCATAATAGTTTAAATCCTGTAATCCTGAATTAAGAGGAGCTTTTATTCTAACCATTCCAGTAGTCCATGAATTAACTGGAGTAATACCAGTATATTCACCAGAATCATCAGTCCAAGGAGTATCAAGATATATATTATCAGCAGAGAATTTCAAGTTACTAATAACCTTTCTACCAAGTGCTGCTGGTCTTGTATTTCCATCTGTAGGAACACCAGCATTAATTAGTGAGCCATTTCTATGCCAAGGATATACTAACCATAGTCTTTGACTTAAAGCAAGTTCTTGTATTCTATCCCATTTTAATGCATCTGCCCAAAATAAACCTGAAGAGATTTGTCTACCACCTTCACCAGTAATAGAGTAATTCCACATTCTAGTATTACACACTTTACCTTTAAAGAGACCTAAAGATTTTAAACCAAGTGTAGGTGTAGAAGTGGTTAAACTAATATCACTCAATGTATTATTAAGTGCTACTGCACCTATAATTCTTAACTTATAATCAGCATTAACTAGATTCTGTAGATTATCATTAAACTCCACTTCAGGTGAATGCATGGTAACTATGTTATGGTCCACAAGGAATTCAGACATACTTTTATCAGTATATTCACCTGGGTCTGTGCCTGTAGGAATATAAGGAACTGCACCTAATGCTGTCTGTATTTCACTTCTAGTTAAGTCATTTACTGATGCTGAGCCTATAGGACCATTGTGATAGAAGTAAGGTACTTCACCCTTACTACAATCATGTGCCGTAGTTCCATATTCATTAACCCATGAATCATCAGGCATAAAAGGTCTTGTAAACCATGATGACTGTGCAAATGGACTATTATCTAATCTATCTTTATAGTTAGCTACAGTAGGACATAATATACCTTGACAGATAACATTTCTATCATTAAAGTCTGGGAAACATACTACTCCTCTAGCCTTAATATATCCTAGGTCTTTAATAGCTTGTACAGTAGCTACATCATTGACTGTAACATTAATTGCAGATGCATAAAGTATAAACTGATTTAGAGAGTTATGACTCTCATTTCTTTCAGTACATTCATAGTCTCCTACAAATACTACCTCACTCCATTTACCTTTGGTATCTTGAAACTGAATACCTACTCTATATACTTCACCTTTTTGAAATCCCTTAATCTGATTAGAGTTGTAGTTAAGCTGATAATTAGCTCTGTACATATCTCCTAAATCTGATACATCAGTAAGAGTTCTCTTGAAGAAGGTTACACTAGCATTCTTCTTAATTTGATACTGTAAGTCAGTAGAAATTAACTCTCTCTTAATAGTATAGTTACCTAAGAATAAGGTATTATCCTTTTGTTCCATAGTATAAGGAGCTATCTCTTCACCACCTACATATAAAAGAATAGTAGGGTCCACACTTTCTCCAGTAGTACCAGTATCTACATACAATTGAGTTGTAGTAACTAAATCAGCAACTACCTTTACTTGGGGAGTAGCATCTATAGATGTTCTATGTATAGAATATATTCTCACATAATCATAAGATGTGTCAAGATTGCTAAGTTGTATATTAAATGAACAAGTTACAGTATCTTCAGGAGAAGCTCCTCTATCTTTATGTGAGATATAGAGAAGAGGAGAAGTGCTAAATATATTAGTTTCCTTACCATATTTATTATAGTAACTAAATGCATATTGAATAACACCTTGACTAAAAGTACCACTACTATTTACCTTATCTACATTAATTGTAGCATTGGTATGTATGGTTCCTATAAAGTCAAATTCATCTGCATTGATATATACATCTTTAGTTATATTTAATACTCTAGCCTGATTAATACCATCTATCCAGTAGACTTTCTGTATATCTTCATTCTCATATATACCTAAGGTTTCTACAGGATGTTCTACATCAAGGTTAAGCTGCCCCATAAAAAGAACTGAGGAAGTGAATTTCCCATTCTCATAGATAAACTTATATATTCTATCTGCTATAGAATCCTTAGCAAATACAATAAGAGTATTATTAAGAATACAGCTACCTAAGTAAGTACCTACTATTTCATGATTAGAAGGCACTTCTTTATTACCTTTCTCATTAGTAACTGAAAGAAGAGTATTATTATCTCTTGCAGTTATTCTTATGTTTAAAGCATCAAAGGCATATTTAGGGTTAAACTTACTAACAGTAGTATCCCTACTCATGCCTTGGATTGTGTGTTGAGATTGCTTTAGTGCCATTATCTTTGATCTTTTAAGTATTCTCTGTTACCAAGTGGCTTAAATCCTTTTCTAAATTCATTAGTTCTTGGTATCATTTGATTTAACATATTACTAATAGACTCCATTTCAGATACTGATGGTAATGTAAATTCCATATTACATTGTCCAGCTGACCAAGCATATTCCTGTTGTACATTCTGTAATACTGCTGGAGCTATTTTACCCATATCAAATAGAATAGTAAACCATTCTTTCTTAATGAATAACTCTAGTGCTTTGAGAAATACTGAGTTATCAGGAATTAAAGGCAATCCTTCATCATCTACTGGAATAGCTCTATAAGCAATAACTAGATGACCTTCCTTAAATGAAGTATATATGATATTACCTTGAACCTTAAAGGTTCCCTCTTGTCTTTCAAGGAATCTCTTATCATCATGTATTAGATGAAAGGTATCAGTAGTAGCCCTAAGAGAAGTGTTATTCTTAGCATCTTTCACTTGTCTAATAGCTATTAGATCACATGGAAGTTTTGCTCTATAGTTCTTAATTTCTACAGTCTCAACCTTATCATAGTAAATAGGAGGTAATCCCATTCTACCTATGAAGTCCACAGTGTACTGTATAATAGATTCAAGAGTTAAATCAACCATTAAAGGATGTCTCATCAACCTGCTGGCGATTTCCTGCAATTTAACATAACTTATATTATTAACCATATTTATATCTCCATTTATTATTTAATGTTTTATTTCTGGTTCCCCTACAACATTCAGTTATTTTGGATGCTGCACTTTTACCTTTATTATAGTATCTTGCAGCATCAATTGCTGATCTAAATGTAGCAATTACATTATTAGTATCATCTAGTTGTTCCACAGCTTTACAATAACTATCCTTAGATTTTGACCTTTTCTCAAATCCAACATTTTGAGAAGTAATGCCTATATAGACTTTACCTGATGGAGAAATATGTCTATACACAGTCCACTTATTTACCATAGTATCTTTTATTTTTATCTAAGTACATAGCTTCAATCTTACCTTCTTTAATCTTCTCTTTAAGTCTTTTCTTTAGCTCTCTATTCACACTAAACTCAAAGAAAGACTTATTATTATAGTTAGCTTGACCTCTATTATAGTATATTTTAAATATCTCTCTTTCCTCAACTCTAACTAAGGTCTTATTATTATAAGACTCTTCATCATCATACCATAATTTAAGTGTTCTATCCCAATCAATAGGTAGATTAGTTACAAGTTCACCATTAGCATTTAACCTAACTTCACCAGCAGCCTTTCTAATTTCTAATCTACCCATCCTATGAGGGAAGTTAATTTCTTCACCTTTGATTAGATTACCAGCTAGTAAGTTATTAACTCTTCTAGTGATAGCAAAGTATTGAGACTCAGTTAATATATATTTAGGGTCAGAAGGTTTGTTCTTTCTATAGTACTTATATCCATCATAAATACCAAGTGAACCTCTAATCTTATGAACTCTGGGTTTATCTAACTTTAATAGTCTATTTCTAAAACTTTTATAACTTTCCATTATTTAGTACTTACATTAGACAAATTATCATTAGCATCATTTACCTTATCTTCAGGAGAATATTCAGGACCTCTTAACTCTTTAACTACAAGCTCTACTAATGGTGGAACTAATGCAGATTCCAAAGGAAAGTCAGAGTCAAGTAACTCACATATTTGACCATCTTCATCACACTGTAATCCAAAAGTTTCTTCTGCATCAGAGAATAGTGCAGTTATTCTAACCTTTTCAAGGTATAAGTACTGAGGATTACTAGACTTGAAGTAGATGTAATTATCAGGGGCTAAAGAGCAATATATGATATTACTAAGGTATTTATTAAATCCTACATATTTCATTCTATCTCTTGAAATATAAGTAATCTCACCTTGATAATAGTCTACTGGATATACTCTAGGCTGCTTAATACCCATCATAAAAGGAACCTTCTTTGTAGTTCTAAGATACACTCCACCCTCACATGGCTCACCAGAGATTGCAGGTACTTCCATTAAGTCAAGGCATATAGTACTAAAGTTACTCTCAGGTATAAACTTCTTTATATCTGAGTATCTTTGCTTTAGTAGAAAGCTTCTGTACTTACTGATTAAGAACTTTAAGTGATCCTCAGTATAGTAGGAATCATCACTAGAAAGCTTTAATTCATCAGAGCACATGTATATAATTTCTCTCCATGTCATATCATTACATATTTAATTATACAATTAAGACCTTGTGCAAAAGTAAGTAATTAAACTCGCATACACAAGGTCTTTATTGGTTTTATTTACTGGCTATAAGTGTTATACTCCTATTCTAAGTCTATAGTCTTCAGTATCCCTGATAACATTATCTTCAGTTATTCTAGTAGTAAATCCTATCTTAGTCTTATGTGTAAGACTATCATGATTAACAAATTCTGGATATCTTATAAGACAAGTAGTTCCACTTAAACAATAGATAGCATTTATTATAGCTCTGAAATCATCTTCATCTATGTATTCATTAAATACATGAAGCATCTCATCTAGTGTAAGTAATGCTATTAACTTCTCTACATCACCATAGCTTTTATAACCAAACTTTGATAAAGCATTAAAGTATCTGTAAATAGCATCATAAGATACATTATCTATTTCATGCATAACAGCTACAATTAGTTACTACTGGTTTAGACATCTTGCCTTTGAAGAACTTATTCCAATAGACAATAGCCTGAGGATAATTACCAGTTCTTATACATAACTCAAGTGCTTTCAACCTTAATGAAAAATCAATAAAGTTCTTAGGTATCTTGCACTCATTAATTAACTCTTTAACTGACTTCATCATACTTTGATAGTATGGATATAAGTTAGTCACAGTACCCATTATTTGAGGACTAATAGTACTCTCAGGTGCATCAGCTGATGGTTCCCCTGTAGTAATTACATACACAAAGAACATAGTATCATTAAGAGTACTTAGGTTCATGTCTCCTGCTTGTAGTACTAGTCTTACATTCTTCTTTTCATAGGAACCATAAGTAAAGCAATATGATTGATCCTCTTCTTCAAGAACAGGATTACAATTACATTGTTCAGGTATAGAGTAAGTTAAATCATAGTTATCACCTACAGTATAAGTGTAAACAGGATTACTACTAGGACCATTAAGAATGTATGTATCTTGTGTATCTATAACCACACTATCCAATAGTACATCATTATAGAAGTCCTGACTATCAACAGAAGCATCTATAATAAGATACTTACCATCAGAACTAATGCGCAATTCATTGAAGTGTATCATGATCTTAATTATTAGTGATAAAAAAAAAGAGCATAGTTTTTAATCTATGCTCTTTATAATTGTTAACTCAGTTTACAGAGTAGCAATAGTCAAACCACTTGCAGTATTGATTGCACCAATGAGAGCATTCATTTCAGTGTGACTGCCATCATCTACAGCTACTAATGTCAGTGTTCTAGGAGACTTCTGTACATCTTCTGCACCACCAGCCCAGTAGTAATTGATATCCAATACATCATACTTCTGAGTTGGGTCTACCAAATAAGTAGTATGAATAACATTGGGCCATCCCATATTTCTGTACAAGTCACCTCTAGCACCCATTGTGAAGTATTCAAGGTCTGCAATCTCATGACCATTCTGTACAGTGTTAATAGGAGTAATAGTAGTTACTGTACCCCAGATTCTTTCATCACCTTCAAAGGTAATATTAGTAGGTTGAACTGCAAAAGGAATATAGCCCTGAGGCATTACACCAAGAATCCAGTCTTGAGCTACTTGTTCAATCTGAATACCAGTATAAGTACCAGTTAGAGTTGCAGGGTCTGTATCAATATCTACCTTAGTATAAGCTTCACTGCCAGAAGCACCTGATACTAAATAGATTGTTACTAATGGAGTAGCTTCTCTTGCTAAGTTCTTACCTAAAGACAAAGCTAAAGCCTTATAGAAATCTGATGCTGACATGCCACTAACTGCATGTACCATACCATATTTCCAATACTGGTCTTCAGGAGATAAACCTACATACTGTCTGAAAGCAAGTCTCAAGATATAATCTTGACCAGCTACAGGAGCACCACCATTGATATTAGCATCCAAAACTACTTGGTATCTATCTAACTTCTTAGCCAGAGCTTCAGAAGGAGTAGCCTTTGCATAAGTCACATTAGGAATATGAATCTTATCACTAGATTCAACAAGCCCAGCTGGGCTATAATACTGGAAATACAGAGTAGTCTTAGCTGTATCTGCCTTAGGCAGAATATCACCAGCAGTTGTTAACTTAGCTATTGCAGTCTTCAGACTTTTTGCGACATATAAATGTCTTACTTGATTTACTGAAAATGTTGCCATTTTTAATTCAAAGTTTAATTAAACATTGTGCTTATTAATAAGCTATTGATTATTATTCTCTTTACTTGCATATTGTGCTTTACTTGAAAGAGCTAATCTAACAGCTCTCTCTACTATCATACTATGTAAGCTATCATCTAACATACAATCCATAGCAGTAGAATATCCATCAATCTCTAAGTCTCCTATATCAACTAATATGATAGGAGTTGGTTTACTTAGATAGAAACAGTGGTACTTACTCATGTTATATTTAGATATTAGCCTGATAGAATCATTAATATCTATTCTAAGTACCCTATTATCTGAAGGTCCTTTAAATGGATTCTTTAATACCTTATATAACTCATCTTGTCTAATAGGAGTTATTAAGGCAGTCTTACCATCTTTACACCCTAATGTAGTGTCACTTAGAATACATTCTTCATAGGTTATAAACCATACATCAAGAGGTAATGTAATATTAGCCTCCTTTGCAGGAGTAGCTATTTCATTATTAAACTCTTTAACTGCTTCAACTAGGAATCTCCTAGCTTCTTCATTAGATTCAAATGAAATACCAAGGTTGTTTCTACCATTATATATCTCTAATACAATATCCTCTTGAGCTTTAGTTAGATATACTGACTTCTCGTATTCATCAAGTACAATAGCTACATCTAGTGTATAAGCACTAAGAAGAACATCCATCTCATTACTCATCTCAAATCTATTCATAACTATTCACTTCTTTGACCCATTTGAATACTAGTATTTACATCTCCTGTATAAGCAGCCTTAGCTATCTCTACAGCTCTTTGAAGTATTTCTTCATGTATGCTTGAATCTAATTCACATTCAGAAACTGTACTAACTCCATTAATAGATGTATTATACTGAGTAAGGTCTTCTACTATAATAGGAGCAGGTCTTTTTATATATCTAAATGTTACTGTTTGCACAGGAGGGTTTGATAATACTTCAATTGTACCTCCAACTTCAGTATGATTACCTTGTATCACCCAAGCTTCAGCTTTTGAAGGATACTTGAAGGGTTTCTTTAATGCAGCATTAAATTCAGCAGGTGTGAGATATTTAGGCATTAAAGGAGAGTACTTTAATAAGTTAGTATGAAACTGCTCATTTAAAAGTATGAATGCATCATCAGGAATCTTAAATACAACACTTCTACTATCTAACCTATATACTGGGTCTAGTGGTATAAGTTGAGGAGTTGCTGATGTCTTAATCAAATTCTTAAAGTCTGCATCTCTTTTAGGTGAGTCACTGAAACCCTCTTGGTACTTATTACCTTGAGGGTTAAAGTGATTCTTTATAATCTCTTCTTGACCTTTTGTTAAACAAACACTAATCTCATAACCATTTAAGCCTGGAGCAGCATTAGAATCTATGTTATTGTATAGGACATTAAACCTATCAAAGAATTCTGTTACATTCATTATTCTTTCAGTTTAGCTTCCAAGCTGAACTTAATAGTCTGGTTCTTAGGTGAAGCTAAGAACTTAGCTGCTATATTAAAGGTTGGGTCTTCTTTATTACTACATAAAGGACTATTATCTTCTCTTAAATAGAAGAAGCCTCCTCTATTAGCAATAAGTCCACCTTCAACTGCTCTCTTGATAAGTACCTTAGTAGATAACAGAGGGTCTGTGATAACCTTTAAGAACAACTTAGCATCAGCCTGAATGAGTTTATTAATCTTAGTTTGCAAGAACTCAATCTTAGTATTAAGGGCTAATGGTCTACCATCAATAGTTTCAATGATAGTTCTAAGAGTATCTGCATCCTTTTCATACTTACCATATTCCATATAAGCTTGCATTGTAGCTGACATTTCCTGTCTAGCATTTGAAGTTTCTTCACCTTCTTTGATAATTACATACTTATATGTAGCCTTAGGCATATCTTGTAATGCTTGAAGTGAAGGAGCAATCTCATCTTTATTAGCCAATAATATCTTATATTTGATATATTGCTCAGGGTCTGATAGATCAAGTATATTATCTTGTTTCAATAATCTAACTTGTTTATTAGACCAATAATTGTTTTCTTTCTTATAAATTGAAAGAGCATTAAATTCAAGACCCATTATGTCTTCAAGGAATTCTTTCTCATCATCAGTAAGAATATTAACTAACTTACCAGATTCTAATTGAGGAACTGTGAAATACTTAACTGCATTTTCAGCCATACCTCCATACAGAATATGCTTTGGATTAGTTACAATACCACTTTCTTTGGGTACATATCTTACTATAACTCTTTCATTCCTAAGACAATTAATTGGTTCATTGATAACTGCCTCTTTATTACTTCTACCTCTTCTTACAGGTAGTTGTTCCTCAACTTCCTCAGGTATCTGAGGTACTATAGTTGTTTCACTATTAATAGTTTCTAAGTCAAGTTCTTCTTCTACTCTCTTACTTGCCATATTTACTTCTCCATTTAGTATTTAAAAAAAAAGAAAAAGGAGGAGTGTTAATCCTCCTTTTTAGTATTATTATCCTTGCAGGATTGCAGGAATAAGTGACATTGTTCTAGTTGGGTCTAATACCAGTGTACCCAAAGTTGCCATTCTGTGAATTACAGCTGAATCCTCATCATAGGACATATTAGGATTACCCATCTGTCCAGTATAAGGATTTCTGAATCCCCATTGATAACCTCTAAATTCAGTTTGACCCTTGATAGCGCACTTCTGAATATTAGGTTGGTCCATAGTACCAATGTACCAAATATCAAATCTATAAGAGAAAGCTACACCACCTTCAGGATGCAGAATCTTATTTCTTACAGGATCATCATAGAATGGGTCAACATCAAGAGTAACCATTACACCATTAGGTGCTCTCCATTCAGTTACCTGATAGTCAGTTACTGCAATTGCATTCTGTGCAAAGTTACTAGCAACCTTAGAGTAGATAGGAGGATTCTGAGTTGAGATGATAGGCATCCAACCAGAAGTAGTCTTCTTAGCTTCTCTATTAAAGATTAATGCACCTCTTTCACCAGTCTTTATGATGAACTTTCTATCACCAAAACCTAACTTACCAGCAGACAGTTCATACAATGCATCCAGCAACAACTTCATTAAGCCATTAGTATCATTGTAGTACATAGTATTAGCTACTTCTGTCTGTTCAAAGATACCAGCACCAGTCTTAATTACATTACCAGACTTACCAAAGTTCATGTATTCACCATTGATATTTCTGTTAGAAGTACCAAAAGCCATTGCATTGTTCTTATATTCAGAGAACTGGCATTCAACTTCCCACTCAACATAGTGCATCCACTTATTTGCAGTGTCCTTAACTTGTCTACCTGATTCATCTCTACGTACCATAGGAATACCCACAGCAAGCTTTCTATCAAGATTAGAACCTGGTTCCTTGTGTTGAATTCTAATAGTAGTCCACTCATTTCTCATAGAAACAGGACTAGTGAATCTAACATCACCAACCTTTCTAGAGAGTTCTCTTTCAACAGGAGCAAACTCTACTGAGTATCTTTCACCAGCAAGTAATCTTTCTACAGGAATACCCTTGCTGTTACCACCCATAAGTTCTACCTTATACACACAGTTAGTACCTTCAGATCTACCATCACCAAGAATTCTCTGAGGATATACTTGATTCAGATTACCTACAATTACTTCACCATCTGCAAACCAGTCTTCAGGGAATACAAGATAGAAAGGAGCACCTCCAACACCAACATTACCTGCAGTAGCTGATGTAATAACAGTACCATTTTCATCTCTAGCTTCTACCAGAGGAATATTTCTTCTTGAAGAACCAATAACATCCCAGTAGTATTCACTATCATCGTCAAATACCTTAGTAGGGAATGAATTAAGGAATGTATCAAGTGTCTTTCCTCTATGGAAAGCTAACAACTGAACCATAAGATTAGTTGCCTTTTGTGGTGCACGTTGAAATATAGCACCTAAGTGATTTTCAGTAGTCAACCCTTTCCAGTGTTGAAAACCAATCATTTGGAATTTACTTAATTTTCCAGCCATGTCTTAAACATTTATAAATTAATCAATCTCATTTACACATCAATATCGTAGTCTGAAACCTTTGATTCTGGGTCATCACTTACACCTGACATGAAATTAAGACTTCCATCTGCATTTCTTCTAGTAGTGTTGATAGTGTGTTCCAATTCTCTTAGGCTCTTTCTAACTTGCTTTTTAGCAGTTGGTTTAACCAACTTATCTAAGTTTGTAAAGCCATCAGTTAATGTAAAGAGTACTCCCAACTTCTTTAAGAAGTCTGGTCTATTATCTCTTTCATACTTTTGGACTGCTGTTAGATACTCACCAGTTTCTGGGTCTCTATAGACAGGCTTACTAATAGAGTTGTAAACTTTCTCTCTTGTAGTTTTATCCAACTCTAACCCTTCAAAGACTTCCTTATCTTCTAAGATAGCCTTCTTCAAGTCTGCTGCCTCTTTCTTAAGTCTAGCTTTTTCAGCTTCTTCTGCCTCTCTAGCTTCAGCAATAATATTATCATATTCTTGCTTAAAGTACTCTTTATTACTTGCTAGTGCTTCCTTTGCATCTTCAATATCAGAGCCTGAACTAATAGACTTTTGAGTCTCTCTTTGTGCTCTTTCTTTGCTAAATCCTCTATTAAGGAAATCTTGAAAGATAAGTTGTTTTCTCAGTTTTTCACCTTCAGCAGATTCATCAATGATAGCATCTTCTGTGATAGTATTAAGGTAACTGATTGTTCCTTCATACTTTCTAACTTCATCAGGTTCTATACCCACTTGAAGTGCTTCATCTATCCTCTTTTGTCTTTCATCAAGTTGAGCTTTAAGTTGAGCTTCCATAGCTTCAGCAAAGTCTTCAGGACTTTCAATCTTACTTAAAGTCTCATCATCAAGGTCTGAGAGAATACCTTCTTCTTTCAAAGCACTGGCAATGGAAGAGTAGAAGTTAGTTTTGGGAGAAGCACCAGTCTCTTTAGAAGAGGTACTCTCTTTGCCTTTAGTATCTACTTTCTCACTACCTACGCTCTCTGATTCATCAAATAGACTTTCAGGGTCTACTTCAGGAATCTCAGTAGTTGTTTTATTATCTTTATCTTCTTCCTGTTTTTCAGGTGGAATAACCTGTGTTTCTTCACCCCCATCATCAGTAAATAGGTTATCAACCTCATCTGGTGACAGGATATTACTCATGTCTAATCCTTCCATAATACTCTTCTCCATTAATTAAGCTATGCAAAGTTCTAAAAAACATTTTATATACACAATATCATAAGTCTAACAGTAGTTTTACTATAAGTAAAACACTTAACAAAGTATCAAAATAAAAGGGTGTTAGTTAATAATAACCACACCCTTTAATCTACTTTTATTCCACTGTTAACTCAATGTCTTCTCCATCTATATTAGCTTGTAATAGCAACTTCATTAGCTTATTGAATGATGCTGTACTATTAATAACCTGACCTTTGACTTTGTTTTCTCCAACAAGGATACATCCAAGGGTATCCTGTGGTTTATTTCCTACATGTATGAGTACACCTTCAAAGCCTTTAACATTCTCTAGTCTAGGAAGAATACCCTTATAAGGTATAGCCCATGATCTATCTTTGAATTTAGGACTTACTGTGTTCATATTTAACTTATAAACACCTGTAGGTATTGCTGTCTCTCCATATACCTTCTTAGCCTTAATCTCTTCAAGTGACATTTGACTAGTTAATCCTCTATCCTTGTCTTCTAGTGTATCACATAGATAAGTATCATTAACATACATCTTACCTATAGAGTATAAAGGTCCTTTATATGTTCTTTTTACTTTAACTTTCATATTAGTTAGGATTAGCTTCAAGTGTGATAGCCTTAGTAGTATTAGTTGTAACTACTTCAGTACCTCTTTGAGTTTTATAACCTGTTTTAGATACTACCCAATTTACTGTAGCACCCTTGTAAGTCTTAATGCTAGTACCTACAACTCCATTAATACTAACAGAGTCTCTAATCACTAGAATCTGACCTTCTGCAATTAAGTTAGGGTCTCCTTCAAATACATTATAACTTATTAGTCTTTTCATTGTTATCTAGTTTAATTTTTACTTCTTCTCTAACTCCTCCCAACAGCTCTTCAACTGCTTTATCATCCATATATACTCTCTTACTACATCCCTTGGCTAAGCAAACATCATTTACTATCTTGCTAACAACTTTTCTTAGCCTTATAAGCTCTAATCTATTCTCCTCACTTATTTGAATGTATTCTTCCAACTGGTGTTTATAATCTGTAACTAACTTCTTGTAGAACTCCAGTTGTTTAACCAAGTTATCTAATTGGGTGCTATCAACTTCTGCATTAGTTTTATTAACTTCTGCGTTATTCTTTCTTCTAGATAATGCCCAAGTAACTATACTATTAACTAAGTTGGACCCTAGTACTAAACTTATAATTTGTACAGTATCCATATTACTTTATTTTATAATTTCAACAAATTTCTGTTCATCAGTTTCTACATAGGGATTGTTTTCTTTTACAGTTACATTTAGTACTGTGTGTTTTTTCTGGAACCATCTAAACAAGAAAAACTTTTTAGGTGGATTCACAGTTTCTTTCTTAGATTCTACAAATAAGAAACTCTCCAACTTAAACTTAGGAGTGAACTTAATGTAGTTAGGATACTTCATAATTAAATGAGTATTAGCCCACTCATCTCCAATAATAGTATCTAACTTGAAGGATTCTACAAATACAGTGTCTTTTAATATAACACTATCAGGCTTCCCAACATGAGATAGTTTATACTGCATTTGTTTAATCTTGCTATCTTTAATATTTAACCCCTTCCTTACTTCATTCATCTTGATAAGTATAGAGTCTTTAAAGTAGTTAAGTTGATCTATAGTTAATTTGAATACCTTATTACTATTATTGAGACCACTTAATTGTGAATCATAAGCCTTTATATTCTCAATAGAGGTCTCATATTTAGCAGTCAATGTTCTATTCTGATGTACCATATAGATGAGTGAACATACTAATAGTACTATCAATCCAATAATAAATTTCTTCATATACTCCTCTATTTAATTTGTGCAAATATACTAATATTATACAGCAGTCCCTGTTGAATCAACCCAGGATGTACCAGTCCAATATATTGGTTTTACTAAAGTAGTATCAAAATACTGTAAACCAACAGGCATATTTAAAGCTGCACTTGGTCTGTCAGCTGTAGTGCCACTCAACAGTGTTGATACATAATTCCATTTATTATCATAACCATATTTTAATAAATGACGTTGATTATCAAAAGTAAGTTTTCTATCAGAAAGATTAGCATTATAACCTAAGGTAATTCCCTGTCCATAATATTGAGTTATAAATGGTACGATTAAACCTTTATCCATCTGAATATACTCCTTACTATCATCAAATGTGAATATCTTTTCTAATGAACGTTTTCCTGCCTTTTGAACACATGCCCACCACTCTATTGTATTATCATCTATTTTAACAGGACTTATAGAAGATATTAAATAATTTGCTCCTAAAGCATTTATATATTGTTTCTCTATAATTTCTAAAGTAGGAATGCCTGCAATATATGATTTGTTTCTAATAGTACTTCTAGTAGAATCAATAATAGTATTAGGACCAACCATGTTTAATATATGTGGCTTATCAGAAGCCATATACGTGTGGTGATTTCCAATAATCATATTATCTACTGCTTCTGCTGTGTTATTAAAATCTATATCACATGTAGCTACAGTTTTATCACCCTCAAAATAATTACTACTAATAGAATTACCTACAGGTCTGGAACCTGTGGAATATAGAATATCAACCCCTTTAACTTTAAAGTCTTGAAAAGTATTACCAATAATTCTTAATCCGTTACAGCTATCAATTACTATATTTGTTTTTACAAGATAAAAATTATTATATAGAACACTATTAGCATTAGCATGTCCTATAAATTTTATACCTACATTAAAACTTGAAATATTACAATTAGTAACAATATGATAATAAGAACTATCTGTTCCATCAAATATCATTGCTGTATCTACTTTAGTAGACCCCATATTAAGTTTTTCAAATACACAATAATATGAAGAATGTACTTTAATTAAAGAGTCTCCAATAAAAGTATCAGATGGATTAATACTAAATGTTTTAAGTATTATATTATTATTATCTATATCTATAGTACTATCTATATTAATAATTGATTCTGTAGTACTTTCTCCTTGAATACATACACTTTCTGGTATAGAAATCGTAGTAACAGAATATGTATTTTTTAATAAACGAAGATTATTTGATAATTTTAAAGCCTCGTTAATAGGATACTTACTATTAACAAGATTAAACCATTCTAAATAACTATTATCATTATTCCATGTTCCATTAATAGTTATATTATCAAATATTTTAGTTAATCCAGCTTTAATTTTAGTATTACTACCAACAATAGTACCATTACTAAAGCTTCCACCTTGAAAGTCAAGGGTACAATTGGCTGGAATAGTAAGTACTGCATTACCTAAATCAATGTCATTTACTATCTTATAAATCACATTAGATTTATTAAACTTAGACTGCTGAGCAGCTTGTATATTAGGATATACAACTCCAGAGGTAATACTTTCTGGAGTAGAATTACTATCTGTAGCAGTAACAGAGAAAGACTGTATGCTACTAGCATCCATTAGTGCTTTAGTAGTAACTACTCCTGTAGAAGAATCTATACTAAAATAGTCTCCACCTGTAGCTATACTATAAGTATAAGGAGTAGTTCCTCCACTAGCTACAGCTGTAGCTACAGTACTCCCAGCAGGATATGATGTAGCTACTGCTATTTTATTTATTGTTATATTTAATGCCATATCATTTAATTTGGTTACAAGTATACTAAAAATTTCTCATATATACAAATAGGAAGGACACTTGAAGTGTCCTCCCA
>ERZ827458.1062-NODE-1062-length-24464-cov-4.859068_pt1 | contig 24464 bp, 26 predicted proteins | sample MGYA00519706_ERZ827458 | MGnify/ENA primary metagenome ERZ827458 (study PRJEB31778, sample SAMEA3449309) | human gut metagenome | biome: human gut; feature: human-associated habitat; material: faeces | place: United Kingdom | collected 2010/2012 ...
TTTAAAACCTCCGGAATTGTTATCTCGACAACCTCCATATAATCGGCCGGATGCTGAAGCGCCCAGTCCGGCGGAAGCCGCGTGCCGTCGGGCAGCGCCTCGGTCCGCCGTTACGACGACGCTATGCCCGCCGACGCGTATCTGCAATTCCTGTATGAACGGCTTCTGCTGGCGCGCGAGCTGCTGGCGGATACGGGCGCCGTCTATGTGCAGCTCGATGCGCACCGCGCGCCCTATGTCCGCGTGATGATGGATGAAATTTTCGGCAATGCCTGCTTCCAGAGGGAAATCATATGGCGCATCGGCTGGCTTTCCGGCTATAAAACGGCGGTAAAAAACTGGGTCCGCAACCACGATGTGATCCTGTTTTACACGAAATCGTCCGACTTCACCTTCCATAAGCAGTATCTTCCCTACGACGGCGGCTATGTCCGGCGCGACGGCAAAAGGCCGCGCGGGAAGGGGCATCCGATCGAGGACACCTGGAACTGCAGTCCGGCGGACCGGCTCGACTCCATCCAAATCAAGAGCTTTTCGGGCGAAAAGACCGGCTATCCCACGCAGAAGAACGAGGCGCTGCTCGCGCGCATCATCGAGGCGTCCTCCAGCCCCGGCGATCTGGTGCTGGATTTCTTTATGGGCAGCGGGACCGCGCCCGTCGCCGCGCATCGCCTCGGCCGCCGCTTTATCGGGGCGGACAGCAGCCCCGGCGCGCTGCGCATTGCCGTTTCGCGGCTGCTGCGCGCGGACCCCGGGCTGCGGCTGGAGGTGCTTTGCACCGACGACGCTAAACCGGCCGCCGGACGGGCGCGGGGACGGCTGACCGTGGAGAACGGCCGGCTTGCAATCGCGGACTTCCGCTCGGAGAATTTGCCGCGCAGCCTGACGGCGGCGTCCGGGGATTGGCGGCGGACGGTGGACAGCGTTATGATTGATTTTCACAGCGACGGGGAGGTATTCGCGCCGACGCTGCTGGACGTCCCGGAAAAGAACGCGCTCGTGCGCGGCATATATGCGCTGCCTGCAGACGCCTCCCGCATACGGGTGCGAATCACGGACCTGTTCGCCGAATGCACGGAATTTGAGATTCGGGTTTGAAAAAAGCCCTGTTCGGCTTCACGCGCGCGGTCGTGACTAAGGGCTGCATTTTCGGGCTGTGCTGAAGCGGGGCCGCCTATATGTGCAAAAAATTGCGTAGGATATATTGGCATATATCCTACGCTGTAAAATTGAGAGATATCCTTGTCCCGCCTCGAATGACCGGCGGGACGTTTGCTTTTTCGGCGCGGCGGCCGGCGGTCAATGGCAGCGTCGGCAGGGCGTGTAGCCCAACCGTTCCGCCTCGCTCTGCGTGACCTGACGGGGCGCAATCATATTGCCGCAGTCCGCGCGCGTGTGGTATTTTGCGCCGGATTGCGGAATCCAGACCATTTCGTCGGCATTCGCCGCCGCCGCGCTGCTTTCGGCGGACGCGCCGCTTGAAGCGGCGCTTTCGTCCTCAGATTTGACGGCGTAATGGATTTCCACCGCAGCGTCGGGCGCGAAAACCGTCTCGTTGGAAAACGCTTTGTCGCCGTCGATCGAAACGAACAGGACGCAGCCGTCAAAGACGGCCGCACCGTCGAAGCCCGTGTCCTCGGCGATCAGCGAAAGGTTTTCAAAGCCGGCGTCCCGGAATTGCCGGACGAGCGTCCGATAATCCCGTCCCTCGCAGCTTGCGCCCGAGCAGGGCGCGCAGACCTGTCCGTCGGGCAGAATGCCCGACGGCTGCCCGAGCGCGGGCGAGACGTTTTGCGAGGCTGCGCCGCCGCCTTCCGGCGGCAGTTCGCCCGCTATGAGGCAGGCGATGATAAGGACGACGGCCGAAGCGCACAGCACGGCGATTGTCTTATGTTTCATACAAGCATCTCCGCGTATGGTCAATTGTCGCTCTCACCGAACGGCGGACAGGGAAAAGCCGCCGTTTTTTGCTCGGATTCGACAATTCAGTATACCGCAGACCGGCCCGAATGTCAAGACGCGTGCGGCGTTTGGCGCCGTCCTCTGCGCGGGCTGGCATTATTCCGGCGATTCCTCCGGCTTGCGGGAGGTGAAGACATACTCCGCCATCCACTGGGCCACTTCGTTTTTGAACGGGAAACGGTCGGTGTCCGGCGCGGGAAGCTCGTCGTAGATCTTGACGCATCTGTTCTCGGTAAAGCCGACGCTTTGGCAAAACGCCGTCCATTCCTCGACGTCGACGAATTCGCGCTTCCACCATTCCGCCTCGCGCGCGTCGTCTGCGGCGGACAGCAGCAGCGCCATCCATTTCCGGCTGTTTGCGTTGTCATGGCCCGCGATGACCGATTTCGTGTAAACGCTGCACCCGCCGCCGCGCAATACGCGGTGCGCTTCGCGCAGGCCGTCTGCCATCTTGCCCTGCATGCTTTCGTAGCCCGCGTAGGAAAAGACGCAGTCCGCCGTGCCGTCCCGAAGCGGCAGGTCGGCGCCGTCGCAGGCCAGATAAACGATGTCCACAAACGGATTCTGCAGCTCGGCCGTATAATACAAACTGTTCCATTTCAGAATCCGATGGCTGATGTCCGTCATAAGGATCGTCGTCGGCCAGCAAATCCTGTCGAGCTGCCGCTTGATGCCCTGGCCCGTGCCGCAGGCGACGTCTAAAAGGATTGCGGGCCGCTGCTTTTCCAGCGCTTCCCAGAGGATTTCCGCGTTGTCTTCGCCGCGGTCGTAATTGGGGTTGCGCGGGAGGCGGTGCTCCTGCAAATACGCGTCATAGTTGCGGTAGCTCAGCGACCACTGCTCGCCGGGAATTTCCCGCGTACCGAAATCCACCACACCGTCGACAATGCCGTAGGCGTGTCCGTTCGGGCAGCAGAAGGCGGGACGGCCGCTTTGGACAGACAGCTTCAGGCCGCTTCGGCATTGCGGGCATTGCAGGAGCTGCTCCAAAAGCAGATATTTCCGTTCTATCCCCGCGACGGCTTCGACGGGCATGTCATTGCCCAAAAGGGTATTGATCGACACCCGGTAGATCCACGACAGCGCCACGAGCGTCTCGAGATCCGGGATCGACTGGCCGGTTTCCCATTTGCTGACCGCCTGCGGGCTGACGTTCAGCCGTTCGGACAGCAGCGCCTGAGAAAATCCTCGGCTTTTTCGCAGCGCGCCGAGCCGCGCGCCGATTTTGTCTTTGTCTAACATCGTATACGTCCTCCTTGCATCCGTTTGCCTTTGTTTCGCTTGGCATTTTTCACTTGACAGGTATCCTTCTTGCATATAGGATACCACATTGCCCTATCCGGCGCAAGGGAGCGTGCGTTGCGGTTTGCAGGAGCCGCCGCAACCGTCGGTTGTTTTCCGAGGTGCGACCGCGTGCCATCCGGCGGATAACGAAATAAAGCGGCTGCGGCGCAAAACGACTGCGCAAGCGGCGGCGCACCATACAGGCAGAGCGGAGCAGACGTCTGCCTCTGTGTTGGAAAGCGCGCCTATTGCCGAAGACATTCCGGCGGCGTCGGCTCTTTTCTTGAATTAAGGTATGGTTTTTGGCTCAAAAGCAAGCCGTCGAAGCGATATACACTGCGGCCGTTCCGGAGACGGCCGCATGGAAGCTCCCGTCTGCCGCATGATGCTGTCTGCCTGTTTCCTATGACGCCGCCTGCGCCTCGCGGCGCGTGATGAGATGTCAGCTTTGTAATGAAAGGAAGCTTCACTCCGTCTGCTTCGCCGCAAGTCCAAAGAAGAAACAGAGCGATTGGCTTTCTCCAAAATGCAGGGGTACAGTTGTAGAAAAGAAAAAAGTCCGGAGCGCGAATCGGCTCCGGCCTTTGGCCGTCTATTTGCTTGTGTTTGGATAAACAAAAAAGAAACTTTTGGTATGGCAGAGGAGCATAAGGAAGTATTGCGAAAATACTAACCAATGCCAAGTGAACGGGAAATAAGAAAACTCTATGTGAATGGGCAAACCATTAGCATAGAGTTTTTCTTTTGCTTATTGAAAATTTTTCAGCGTCCGCAGGACGCGCAGCCGCTACCGAAGGTAGCGATCTTGGGGGCTTGGGGGTTATCCCTCAACAAGCGTTTTGGCGGGGCTACTCCCCGCCAAAATCGCAAATATGTACATATTTGCATTGCTTGCTGGTTTCTCGGACCTCATATCATAGTTTTTGTTCACAGTTTGTTTCATAAATTCCTATTGACAAAATCCGATTTCAGACTTATAATAAAGACCGAAATCGGATTTTGAGAAAAGGAGGTTTCAATAGTGATAGATTTGCGAATGGCCTACAAGGAGTTGTCACAGCTTGAAAAAAAAGAAAGCGAACTGTACCACAAACTTGCTGTAAAAGCAAACTTGTCCGATTCCGCTTTCAGCATATTAAGCTGTCTTTATGAACAAGATGGAATCATTACGCAAAACGATTTGGCGGAATATTTGTGGCTCCCAAAGCAGACGATCAATTCCGCTGTCAATAAGCTGCTTCAAGACGGATATGTTGCTTTGAAACAGCTCCCGGTGGCAAGGAACAGTAAGTCCGTGCAACTGACGGAAAAAGGGCGCGCATTATGTAAGACCTGTATCTCTCCGGTCTTGGAAGCAGAAGAACGAGCATTATTGCGTATGACGGAAACGGAAATTGAAAATTATCTTGCTCTGTCCCGAAAACAATCCTTGCTGCTACAAGAAGAACTTTTTTCATTATTACAGGAAAAGGAAGTGAAAAATAGTGAATGAACAATGGATTATTTGTCCGACTTGTCACAGTAAAACAAGGTTAAAAATACTGGAAACAACGGAACTAAAGAATTTTCCGTTGTTTTGCCCGAAATGTAAGACAAGAACACTCATCAATGTGAAACAATTTCAGATTTCGATTATCAAAGAGCCAGACGCACAGACGCAGAGCCGATAACACACGTTACATTGTGGTTATCGGCTTTACTTATTTTTAGGAGGATTATTCAATGGCAAAATTATTACATTTTCTGTCGCCCTATAAAAAACGGGTGGCGCTCATGCTTCTGCTCCTATTTGGGCAGACACTTGGAACTTTATATATCCCTACTTTGACCGCCAGTATTGTCAATAACGGTATTGTTGCGGGTGATTTGGGCTATGTATGGAAAACCGGGGGATTTATGCTGCTTGTTGCCTTTTTGACAGTAGCGGTTTCGATCTCCGGTACTTATACATCTACCTATATTTCCACAGCAATGGGGTGTGACATTCGCAAGTCATTGTTTCGCAAGGTACAGAAATTTTCTGTGAATGACTTCAATCAATTTGGGGCCGCTTCTCTGATTACGAGAAGCACAAGCGATGTAACACAGCTGCAAATGGCATTTTCCGTTATTGTAGAAATGCTGTTGCCCGCCCCTTTTATGACAGTGGCCGGATTGATACTGGCGTTTTCAAAAAACGCTTCTCTTTCTTTTGCTCTGTTAGGTTTTATGGCAGTTATTCTATTGCTTACAGTTTTGATTGGAAAAGGTGTGATTCCGATTTTTGAAAAAATGCAGACTTCCCTTGATACGATTAACCGGACTGTCCGGGAAAGCATTATCGGCGTAAGAGTAATCCGCGCATTTCACAGGACAAAAGATGACAAAAAACGAATGGATCAATCTTTTCAGGGTTATGCGCAGATTGCGATTAAAGCAAACAAAATATTTGCGGTACTTCTTCCGTTAGTTATGCTGATTATGAATATCTGTACGGTCTGTTTTGTGTGGTTTGGAGGGAAACAAGTTACCGCAGGAAACATGGAAATCGGCGATATTATGGCAATTATCGAATATTCCATGCTGACGCTTATGTATCTTGTTATGGGGCTTACTGCATTTATTTTTATCCCGCGGGCACAGACGTGTGCAAACCGTATTAGTGCCGTATTAACCAAAACACCGGAGTTTGCCCATTCTGCTGTAAAATCCGCAAGCGGGAAAAACCGGAAATCTCCTGCTCATACCAAAATCGAGTTTAAGGACGTTTCTTTCCGCTATGCAGACGCAGAAGAAGCGGTTTTGCACGATATAGATTTTGCTGTAAATAAAGGCGAAACCACGGCTATTATTGGCAGTACCGGCTCTGGAAAGTCCACCATAGCAAGTTTGATTATGCGTTTCTTTGATATTGAAAACGGCAGTATTCTTGTGGACGGAAAAGATGTCCGGGGATATTCACAAGAGGAACTTCGGGAAAAAGTCGGATATGTACCGCAGAAGGCGTTCCTGTTTAGCGGTACGATTGCCGATAATCTGCGCCACGGAAAGAAAGATGCGACGGAGGAAGAAATGGTTCATGCCCTGCGTATCGCGCAGATTGATGATTTCGTGGAAAAACAGGGACTTGATTACCGGGTTTCTCAAGGCGGAAACAACTTTTCTGGCGGTCAAAAGCAGCGGCTTTCGATTGCTCGGGCCATAATTAAGAAGCCGGATATTTATATTTTTGACGACAGCTTTTCCGCATTGGACTTTAAGACCGACGCAAAACTTCGGGCTGCGCTTAAAAAGGAAGTGGGAAACAGTGCTGTTATCATTGTTGCCCAACGGATCAGCACAATTCTTGACGCAGACCAAATCATTGTGTTAGACGAAGGACGTATTGTAGGAAAAGGCAATCATAATGAGCTGATGAAGAATTGCACGGTCTATCAACAGATTGCCCATTCCCAGTTAAGCGAGGAGGAATTAGCATGATTGATGAAAGAAATGAATTGGAAACACAGGTAAGCATAGAATTTGGCGGGGATGAAATGTCCGGCGAAAAGGCCCAAAACGTCAAAGGGACAATGAAACGCTTTTTTAAGGACTTGATGCAGAAAAAATGGAAGATTTTCTTTATATTTTTGTGTCTTGCGGCATCCGCTGTATGCAGCGTTCTAAGCCCTAAAATGCTTGGTAATGCAATCGACCATATTTTCAACGGCATAAAGGCGGCAGCTTCACAAGGGGCCGTATTTTCTGTTAATTTTTCTACAATGGGCGGGATTATCCTGCTTCTGCTTGCTCTGTACCTATTGGGAACTTTATTAAATTATGTATCTCAAAGAATTTTAGCAAGTGTTTCGCAGGAGGTAAGCCTTGAACTCCGCGAACGTATCAGCAGCAAGCTGAACAAACTTCCTTTGCGATATTTTGATACGCATAAAAAGGGCGATATTTTAAGTCGCGTAACAAGTGACTTGGAAAAGGTGTCTGATACCTTGCAGGAAGGGCTTGCGCAAATGATTACCTCTATTATTACATTGGTAGGCGCATTTGCCATGCTTATGAGTATCAGTGTAGAGCTGACCTTGATTGCATTGGGTACGGTAGGCGTAAGTATCGTAGTTGCTGCGGTTGTCGGTATGCGCACAAACCGCTATTATGCGAAAAATCAAGCTGCACTTGGCGCTCTCAATGCGAATATTGAAGAAGCGTTTACCGGGAACAGGGTTGTGAAAGCCTTTAATATGCAAGATATTATGATAACCGCGAACGACACATTCAATGAAGATTTGAGAAAAACATCAATGAAAGCACAGTTTGTCACCTATGCTATCAATCCCCTTGTTCGTTTTATGGGGCATATTGGCTATGTGGTAATTGCTGTCCGGGGTGCTATGTCTGTTATTAGCGGTAATATTTCGATTGGCGACGTGCAGGCTGCGTTTCAATATGTCAATCAGATTTCCGAGCCGATTACACAGCTATCCTATACATGGAACACCTTGCAGGGCGCACTTGCTTCGGTGGAACGGGTTTATCAGCTTTTAGATGAAACGGAGGAAATTCCAGATACAACGAAAGAAATCCGTCTGCCGCAGCCCAAAGGGGATATTTCTTTCGAGCATATCCGTTTCGGATATACAGACGACAAAATTTTGATGAAAGATATTGACGTAAGGATTAAAGCGGGAAGCAAAGTTGCCATTGTTGGCCCAACAGGAGCAGGCAAGACAACGCTTATCAATCTGCTTATGCGTTTTTATGAATTGCAGGGCGGTAAAATCACCATTGACGGTGTAAATATTAAAGATATGAGCCGCCGGGAGCTGCGTTCTATTCTTGGAATGGTATTACAGGATACATGGCTGTTTCATGGCACCGTTGCGGAAAACATTGCCTATGGGCGGAAAAATGCTACGCTTGATGAAATTAAGAAAGCGGCAAAGGCGGCGCGAATCGACCATTTTATCCGCACGCTGCCGCAAGGCTATGACACAGTGCTGGACGATGAGCTTTCTGCGGTTTCTGTCGGGCAGAAGCAGCTTCTAACCATTGCCAGAGTGATTCTTACCGACCCGTCCATTCTGATTCTTGATGAAGCTACGTCAAGCGTAGATACCCGGACGGAGGTAGAAATCCAAAAGGCAATGAACAGCTTGATGAAAAATCGTACCAGCTTCATTATCGCGCACAGGCTTTCCACAATCCGGGACGCGGATTTAATACTGGTCATGCGTGACGGAACGATTGTAGAGCAAGGTACACACAAGCAGTTGTTGGATATGAACGGGTTTTACGCGGATCTGTATAACAGCCAGTTTGCAACAAAAGCGTCTTAATTTGATAAGCATAGATTTGAGCCAAAAAGTAAAGGGGGTAATGAATTGCAGAAAATCACCTATTTTAATATTTTTTGGCTTTTTATGCTTGGAAACCTTGTAGGTGTTTTTGTAGAGGGTATTTGGTGTAAATTACGATACGGAAAATGGGAAACCCATTCCGTAGCAATATGGGGAACATTCAATATTGTTTATGGAATTGGTACTCCCATTTTCTACATAGGTGGCATGTTAATTTCACGTTTTCATTGGTTAGTTCATTTTGTTGTAATGTCGTTGCTTGGTTCATTAGTTGAATATTTGTGCGGTTTGGTAATACGCATAGGCATACGAATGAGAGCATGGGATTACAGCAAACAGTTTTTGAATATTCAGGGACTTATTAGCCTTAAAATGGCTATTGTCTGGGGACTGCTGGGATTGGGATTTAATTTATTCTTATTAGAGCCGCTTAAAACGATTCTTTCCTATATGACAGGATTGTGGTGGACAATAGCGGGTATTGCACTTACAGTTTTTATGATAGTCAATCTTTTGTTGACTGCTGTGTGTATTATTTGTTGGGCAAATAGACACAGAAAAAAAGCGGCAACAGGCAAGCTATCCAAATGGATTGGCAAGCATTATCCTGACAATAAAATGCAAAAGAAATTCTTTTATTGGCGTTTCCTTGATGAAAAGCAAGACTAAACTTGAGGAGGTGAATTTGTGGTAAAATTATTAGCCCTTGATTTAGATGGTACTTGTCTGAATTGGAACAATAAAATTTCATCAAAAACAATGGCAGCCTTGAAAAAAGCTGCTCAACAAGGTGTCGAAATTATATTTGCAACCGGACGTTCCTACGCGAGTATACCTTACCAACTGAAAAAAGAGCGCTTTTTTCGTTATGTAATTTCTTCTAATGGTGCAGCTATTACCGAACATTCAACAAATAGAGTAATATTCCATTCATACATTCCTCTTTATACTGCGTTATCTATTCTAAAGAGGGCACGAAAAATGCGCTTTGGGCTTACGATACATATAGATAGTAAACACGTCTTGGAAAGCACAAAATTAAAATTTTTAGGGAAATTTCTTTATGGAAAGGACAGCAACAATGCAATAAAGGTAAAAGATATTATTCAATATATATCTAAAATTGGTGAACGCATTGAGGAAATTCATCTTTTTTATTTTCGGAAAAATAAAAGGAAAATGATAAATAAACTTCTTCAAGAATTTCCGCAGCTTTATTCTCCACAGGGACACTTTTATATTGAAATGGTAACGGGTGAAACCACAAAAGGTAATGCATTGCTGTGGCTTACAAATAGATTAGGACTGACAAAACAAGAAGTCGCTTGTGTAGGTGATGGTGAGAACGATATATCAATGTTTGAACAAGCAGGTCTATGTTACGCCGTTGAAAATGCAAAAGAATGTCTAAAACGTTTAGCAGACTATGTTGTACCAACTAATAATGAAGATGGTGTAGTTGATGTAATTAAAAGTATTTTAGAAATAAGAGGTGAAAATAAAAGTTGAAAATATTATGCTGCATACGATTATAATCTATTGTTATGAATAGAGCCAGACGCAAAGACGCAGAGCCGATAACGCAAAGTTCTACTTTGTCAGCCCTGCGCTTTTTATTTTTTATAAGAATTGGAGGTAACAAAAATTGGACAACACACTCAATATCAAAATTACTTCATCTTCTTTGATGAAGTATGCCTTGCCCACCATCCTATCAAACATTTTTATGAATATTTACGGCTTGGTGGATTCCCTGTTCGTATCAAATCTGATCGGAACGAACGCGCTCTCTGCGGTCAACATTGTCGGGCCATTTCTTGCGATTGCTCTGGCAATCGGAACAATGGTTGCGACCGGAGGCAGTGCTTTAGTTGCCGCTCAACTTGGAGAAGGCAACGAGATCAAAGCTCGGCAGAATTTTTCTTTTTTCATTTTATTTAGCATTGCGATCAGCGCGACATTTTCTGTCGTGGGGATCGTTTTGAAGGAGCCTTTGCTGTATGCCATGGGTGCAGATCAGAACCTCTATGCGCTGTGTGAAGCATATGCGATTCCCATCATGCTAATCATTCCTTTTGCGATGGTGGGAATTTTGCTCCAAATTTTCTTTGTAGCAGCAGGAAACCCCGGACTTGGCTTTGGCCTGTCGCTGGCGGGCGGGGTTTTGAATATCATTTTGGACTATGTACTGATTGCCGTGATCCCGCTTGGCGTTGCGGGTGCAGCTTGGGCCACCGGAGCGGGATATGTCCTTCAAACAGTAGTTGGCATTTGCTATTTCACGTTCCGGCGTAAAGGCAGTCTTTATTTTGTCAAACCCAAATTTGACGGTAAGGCTCTTTGGAAAGCGTGCAGTAATGGTATGAGCGAAATGGTGGGGATGCTGGCTGTTACGATTACCATGATCGCGATGAATGTGATTCTCATGAATTTGACGGGATCTGATGGCGTTGCGGCGTCGGCCATCGTACTGGCTGTACAATCTCTCCTTTCAGCACTCTACATGGGGTATGCACAGGGGATTGCCCCGGTAATCAGTTTCAACTATGGAAGGCAAGACAAAGACAACCTGAAGAAACTATATCGAATTGCTCTAAAAACAATCGCAGTCATGTCCATTGTTACGTTTATCCTGGTGTTTCCCTTAGCAAGACCTATCGCAAGGCTGTATGCCGAGGGCGTTGAAAATGTCATTGAGATGGCCGTGGAGGGAATCTTTGTATTTTCCGGGGCGTTCCTGCTGATGGGTTTCAACCTGTTTGCCTCCAGTATGTTTACCGCTTTGAATGACGGGAAAACCTCCGCAATCCTGTCTTTGTTCCGAACCCTGATATTCTTAATCGTTCCGCTCCTGATTCTACCACCTCTGTTCGGTATATGGGGCGTTTGGGCAGCCATGCCGACAGCAGAAGTATTGAGCGGTTTGCTCTCAAGATATTATTTCCGTGCGAAGAAGAACCTCTATGGCTATGCTTAACAAAAGGAAGGAGACTACTATGAATAAGATCATTACCATTGGACGTGAGTTTGGCAGCGGCGGGCGCGAACTGGGCCGTCGCCTTAGAACTGCACATTGAATATTACGACAAAGAGATTATTGCTGAGCTGGCAAAACACACATCTTTCTCCGAGAAGTATCTTCAAGAAATTACTGAAAGGCGGCCCCATCCGCTGTTCCCAATTCATATTGGTAGAAGTATTCAATATGTACGAAATTATGACTTTGAGCTATCACATTCCATTTTTCAAGAGCAGAGCCGTATCATCCGGGAGGTAGCTGATAAGTCGAGCTGCGTGATTGTAGGCCGGTGCGCGGAATATGTGCTGAAAGAATACAATCCGTTCCGCATTTTCACCTATGCCGATTTGGAAAGTAAAATACAGCGATGCAAAGAAAAGGGATCAGAGCAGGAAGATTTTACGGAAAAGGAATGGAAACGGCAGATTATGAACGTCGATAAGCAGCGTGCGAAATATTACTCTTTCTATACTGGACAGACGTGGGGAGAGAAAACCAACTATGACTTATGCATCAACACGACTGCATTTTCAATCAAGAAACTATCATTACATCTGTCTGAATTATTGATGCAGTCAGACTAAAAGGCAGGTAGAACTAACTTCTGGAGGCGAAATATTTATGATATTCTATTTTTCTGCAACGGGAAATTCAAAATGGATTGCTGAACAAACAGCAAAAGCCTTGGGAGATCAAGCTGTCGATATGTTGAAAACTAACCCCCGATCCTATACATTCTCTGAAAGTAATGTCATTGGAGTTGTTTTCCCTATATACTACTATTCTGCACCGAATATCGTCTTAGACTTTGCAAAACAACTGGATGCGAATGGTGCCTACACCTTCGCTATCTGTAATTATTGTAATGTGTCTGGACACGCTTTGCAGCAGTTTTCCGCTGATGCGCTTCATCTGAACAGTGGCTACGGCCTTATGATGCCTGATAACGCTGCTGTCATTGGTTCCGCTGGTGAAAGCGAGGTATCAAGGCTTGAGAAACTGGAATCAGCACCCCAAAGACTTCGTGCCATTATTGAGCGAATTTTAGCAAGAGAAGTCGACGTGTTTGATTCTGATGAAGGTGATGAACCGGAAGAAAACACGCGGATCTGGCCTGCCCGTTTCCGTGAAGAATACAGTTCTACCACCCCCCTTTGTGGTTTCAAAAGAAAAGTGCCTCTCCTGCGGGCTGTGTGAAAGCATCTGTGCCGGAAAAGTAATTCAGATGAAGAACGGCTATCCCGTTTGGACGAAAGACAAATGCTGTTACTGTACCGCCTGCATCAATCGCTGTCCCGCAGAAGCGATTGAATGGGGAGACGATTCCCAAGGCGTATGTCGCTATACCTTTGAAAAGTATCGCCGTTTTCTGGGTCATAGTGATTTATAAGGTCGGGATAGCCAAAACTGGCGACATCCATTGGGGATTAGAAGTGTGGTTGAATAATTGAAGTTGTTGTATGCGCTCTTTTCTTTATGCGGACCGTAGCCTTGGATGAACGTCAAATTACAACAATATATAACAATCGTTAGGTGGTGGTAATATGGGAAATTAACGGTACTTGATTTGGCCGAATCCGGCAGGCAGATTGGTGAAAAATTGTTTGCCCTGCTTACTGTAGAGCAAAAAAAGGAGCTAGTGCAATTTGTCCTCGAGCGTGAGTCAGGCTGCGTCAATTCGGCTGATGGCCTATATCTCCCCATCTTTCGAGGCAAATACTCGACACCTAAGAAGGCCAATCAACCTTTCACAGAAGTTCGGGAAGGTGATTTGTATTTTTGCTTAGAGCAGCGGCTTGTAACGGTCCGCGGACAGGTGATCGAGCTAACCGTCAAGGAATTTGAAATCTTCTCCCTGCTTATCCTAAATCCTAAACGGGTATTTACCTATGAGATGCTTATGGATTTGGTATGGAATGAGGATTATACCTACTACTCCCGTAAAGCGGTCAACAACCATGTGAGCAACCTGCGAAAGAAGCTAAAGGTTGCGCATGGTCTGCCAGACTATGTGAAAAGCGTCTATGGGATCGGCTATAAGTTTGAAATATGAAAGGCAGAAATGCCGTCATGATTTTCATATCATGGCGGCGTTTTTTAATTTCCTAAAATTTTTTCACTTACCCATGCAACAATCCCCCGAAAAATGTACGGATATATGAAAAGTGTTTTTTGACTGCCGCAAATTTATTTTCAAAAAGGGGGGTGTCATTTTGCTTTCAAAATGTACGGATAGATAGGGAGAGTTTTTTGACAGTCTGAAAGGAGGCGATAAAAATCAGAGAGAAAATCCCTATCATGACCTATTCCCAGTACCGCCGGGCAAGAAAGCTGGTTCATCAATGCTGCAACTATGACGGCGGGAACTGCCTCGCCCTTGACGATGGAGTTCACGGGGCCCCGCAAAGTCAGATGACTTTGTGGGGAGAGGACGAGCAGCGAAGTAAACGAGCTTTGCTATTTATAGGAAAGCGAGTGATATGGAGCTTGCGAGGACGAGTTTGCGTGCAGAGCATTTCCTGCTCCCTGCTGTGCAGGTGGTTCCGCGTTGCTGTCCTGCCTTTGGATGAATCGTTGGAGACTGCTTTGCTTCATCAAAAGGAACAAAAGCGGTGCGCTGTCTGCGGCCAGCCCTTCCTTCCCGGTTCCAACCGGGCGAAATACTGCAAGTCCTGCGCCGCCATTGTCCACCGCAGGCAAAAAACTTTAAGCGACCGGAAAAAGCGGGCTGCCTGCGGACAATTAGAGGCGAAAAAACCTTGATTCTGCGGGCTTTGTCAGCGCCGGTCAACGGGATAGAGGTAAAATAATCCCTTATCCTACCAAATTGAGCTTCTAATTGTCCGTATTGGGACTTTCCGTATTCGGGATTTCAGGACACGGCAAAGCGGACGCTCTGGAGCGTCCATATCCTGTATTTCAGCCCGTGGCTTTCCTGCCCCTCTGACGGCCCGGATTTAGACGGTAGTTAATAAGAAAGAGTTAATGTTAAGACAGTCAATATCAATCTATCTATCATAGCGATTGATGGATGGATAGGAAGGAGAATTTATGATTCCATTCAAAACAGATACGGAGATTTCATCCTATCTCATTTTCCCCCGTTTCCTGATCCCCCTGGACTTATCCAATGATGCTAAAGTGCTGTATGCCCTGCTTTTAGACCGGGCGGGCATTTCCAGAAAGAAAGGCTTTATCGAAACGGATGGAACCGTCCGTTTATACTTTACCGTGGAGGACGCCAAAACAAAGCTCCGCCGAAGCAGGCAGGTGACGACACGGGCGTTTCACGAGCTGGAATCCTGCGGCCTGATATTTCGCCGGAAACAGGGCCTTGGCAGGCCAGCTATTATCACATTGAATCTGCCGGTTGATGAAAGGAGAAGTTCCAATGACCGATGAGCAAAAGCTATATGAATTGCTGAAAGACTTTGACCCCGCTGTGGGGGAACGAATGGAAAAACATTTCAAAGACGGTGCGTATCACTTTGATTTGGGAAGCAGCAGATATACATACTTTGAAGGTGCCTCCGTCTACACGGTTATTCCCCATTTTGCGGAAAAAGGCTCGGAGGGAATCGTAAAGAAACTAAAGCGGCTGATGGAGAAGGACTTACAGGAAAAAGAATCTGAAATTGAAGAAACGGAGCTGTAAAAAGCGATTTGGAGCGTTATAATAAGGGCAACCGTTTACTTGGCTGCCTGAACAGAAAGGAGAAGCAAATGAACCAGCAGCCAGAGAAAATCACCGCTTTATACTGCCGCTTGAGCCAGGACGACGCTCTGGACGGAGAAAGCAATTCCATTACCAACCAGAAAACCCTATTAAGCAAGTATGCCACCGAACATGGGTTTCGGAATATCCAATTCTTTGTAGACGACGGATATTCGGGAACCAGCTTCCAGAGACCGGGGTTTCAGGAGATGATGAAATATGTGGAGGATTACAGTGTATCCACCCTGATTGTCAAAGACCTGTCCCGGCTGGGCAGGGAGTATTCCTACATGGGGCGGCTTCAGGATTTCATCTTTCCCGCTTATGACGTCCGCTTTATCGCCATCAACGACGATGTGGACAGCGCCAAAGGGGAAAATGATTTTGCGGTGTTCAAAAATGTATTCAACGACTACTACGCCAAGGATACCAGCAAGAAAATCCGGGCAGTGGTAAAAATGCGGGGCGAAGCCGGGGAATATCTCGCCAGCAATCCGCCCTATGGCTACATAAAAGACCCGCAGGACAAAAAGAAATGGGTTGTGGATGAAGAAGCGGCAAAGGTGGTGCGGCGTATCTTCAACCTCTGCATTGCCGGGAAAGGCCCTATGCAGATCGCAAAAATCCTCACAGCCGACAAGGTGCTGACCGTTACCGCCTATCACGCAAGGCAGAAAGGCTGGGCCATGCCGGAGAATCTTTATCAGTGGTGCGCTAAATCCGTCGCCGGGATATTGGAGCGGCGGGAATATACCGGCTGTACCGTGAACTTCAAGACCTATACCAAGTCCCTGAAATTCAAAAAGCGGATGGAAAACCCGGTGGAGAATCAGCGAGTTTTTGAGAACACCCAGCTTGCCATCATCGAGAAAGGCCAGTGGGAACGAGTACAGGAGCTCCGGAAGAACAAGCGCAGGCCGACAAAAACAGGAAGGACCAGTATTTTCTCCGGTCTTCTCTACTGTGCCGACTGCGGGGCCAAGCTGTACTTCTGCACCTGCAAGAACTACAAGGACGACAGCCAAAACCATTTCGTCTGCTCCAATTACAAGAGCAACACCGGCTCCTGCAAGATCCATTATATCCGGGAGAAGGTGCTGTACCGGATTGTGCTGGAAACCATTCAGCGGACATTGATTTACGTCCGTATGTTCCGAAAGGACTTTAAGCTGGAAATGCTGGCACAGGACGAGGAAAGCCGCAAGGCGGAACTAGCAGAAAAGCGGAAAGCCCTCTCTGGGGCGAAAAAACGGATGGAGGATTTGGATAAGATTATCCAGCACATCTATGAGGACAACGTGCTGGGCAAGTTGCCCGACAGCCGGTACTTAAAATTATCCCAGCAATATGAGAAGGAAAAGATGGAAACTGAACAGCTTGTCGCCGTATTGGAACAGGAAATTGAAACACAGGCCGGGCAGGTTTCGGATGTGAACGAGTTCCTGAAGCTGGTGGACAAGTACCTGGATATTCCAGAACTTGACGCAGCTATTCTCAATGAGCTTGTGAGCAGGATCGTGGTACACAGCCCGGTAAAAGAGAACGGAAGGAAGCAGGTGCAAATCGACCTGTATTTCACCTATGTGGGGCAAATCCGCATCCCTTTGAAGATTGGAAGGGAGTCCCTAAACGAATCGGAACCGGCGTAACTTAACACGCCGGTTCCGATCAAAACACTTTTTACTTCCTTATGGGACGCTGTCTTAGACAAAAGTTTCTTTTTTGTTGGCAGGGGCAGTAGGACTTGAACCCACGACCAACGGTTTTGGAGACAAAACGCTGAGGTCTATCCCACTCCACCATGATACACGAAAAAGTCGAGATTTTACTGACTTTTTGACCCGGAGCATAAAAGGCTGATGAAACGCGAACCGTATTCTGACAGCCTTTCTAGGAAAAGTCATCTATCACTATCATAGTTTTAAAAAATCAATTTGTCAAATGCGCTCAGTATGATTATTTTAGTTAGATAATAAATCCAGTTAATTATTTCGATTTCCCGCTGCATACTCTCCCATATTGATATCCAGCACCGCCCTGGAGGGTTGGATCAAAGAATCTTCGTACTGGCATCTCCACTGAATTTCCCGACTCATGCTACCATCCTTGATTCCATCTATGGTTTCATCATCCTCAATGGGATTGTCATTTTCCAGAATATATGACGCCACGTTGTAGGCGTGGTTTACTACCAGGTTTGGATCCATACCATGGAAGTGATACTGGAGATCTGGCAGGAACAGAGTGCTCATGCCCACCGTGTCGATGAGCATATCCTCGGTACCCTCAATGTTGAAGAAGCGGACATTGACGCCAAAGCGGATGAAGCGGTCCGGCCCCTCAATCTGGTGGGAACGCACATCCTCCGCCAGCAGGAGCTTGCCGCAGTTCTGAAAATAGAACGCCTCACAGGTGGGGTACAGCTCCGCCAGAGCCTCCACAAAGTCGGCGTCCAGGTTGGCCCGCTCCAGCGCCGGAAGCGCCGCTGCCAGCATATCCGTGGCTACCACCTGATACCGGCACTCCCGGAAGATCCGTTCCCGGTCATCTTGGCAGTCCCACATCTGGCTCAGGAGGAATGCATCAAAGCCCTTGCCCTTAAATTTGTCGCATCCCATTACCATAAGCTGTACCGGAGCCTTGCCGTCCTTAAATTCCGCTATATGTTCCAGCGCGGCAAAGCCCGCTGTCTTTTTATCATGGCAGAAACACTCCACCGCTCCGATGTGTTTCTCCATCACGGCGGTCATTTTTTCTTTGTCCGGCATGGGCACCGGCTCTTTGAACAGCATCTGAATGAGATAGGGGCCTCCGGGCTGTGGGCCTTTTTTGTCATCCAAGTTTTGCTGGAACACTTCGTTACTCATCATCATTCCTCCTTTTTTCTGTAACTGCCCTCCGAGTATTTGGATTGCTATTTTTTATCCATTCGTCAATCGTTGGAAATAGACCAGTATAGCAAACGAGATATTAGCGTTCCCGTTTCAAGTAGACCATATCAATAAGCTGCTTCCCATCTTCAAACATCAGATGGTCGTAGTTGTCTATGAAAAAATTCTTTATACGATGTGATTCCGTAAAGCCGCATTTGTGATAGAAGCAAAGCGTTGAAGGAACATCACCAGTTCCGACAAGTAACGTATTACAGTCAGCATAATGGGATAACAGATAATCAATCAGTCTTTTGCCATAGCCCATTCGTTGACTATCAGGCATAACCGCTATATTTTTAAGCTCATAAATACCGTCCGCCTCATTCGTAACTACACATTCGGCCTTTACTCCATTGTCGTTAAGCACAAACATTTCGCCGCGTTCAAGGTACTTGTCTATCATACTTTCCTGTTCGTCAGCTATCAATAATAGGTCCATATACTTTCTCTTATCGCCATCATTAAGTTTTATAATTTCCATTTGCTTTTTCCTTATCTCTTTTTTTCAACGCTAAAGCTGTTTTCTTTAAAAGAAAAGTCGTGCTCCATGCTCTATACCTTCAAGTGAACTGACCGCCCTTCAAAGTTGCTTTATGGTTTAACTTCCTATTATCTTCTGTTTATAGCTCAGTTGACAACTGAAAACAAAACTGTTTCAAGTCCTTCGGTTTCACGGACAGATCAATAACTTTCTTTTGTAGGTCTCGCACCATTTCAAAATATTCGACAGGCGCTTGTATTTGCTCCAGGTATCTTATATAGCGAATAATCTGATCCAGCGATTTCTTTCTATACTTGGCAATCTCGCCCAGTTGGGAATAACCGCGTCCCGCCATATAGACCTCAACATTTATACGTTGAACAGTTGCTATGTTCAGCGTTTTGTGCTCCTCTTTTTCCGATTTAATGGTAGACAGCAGATTTTTCACAGAATGTCTAATATCATGCTCACATAAAAATCGAAGCTCATCGAACAAATGGTTCTTTACGAAATGGATTGCTAACGGTTCAAAGAGCACATCATCCTGATACCAGTCGCCATGAGCACAAGAAATCAATTCCTGATAACGCTTTTCCGAAATCCACTTCTGTGCCATCATCTTACTTCCTTGCATCCATGCATACAGCCTGGTTTGAGTCACTTCAGGACTATCATAGGCTGTTCCATAACAGGGCAGCCCATTGGCTTTCAGCCACTTGGTTACTTCCTTGCTGAATTTTGTGTAGCTCAATGTGCCCCCCCTTGATAAATGTCGCCAACTGCTTATGTTCGTCCTTCACTTTTTCCAATCACATCCGCTAATTGAGCACTGACAGTATCTATGTAGAGATACACCCCGTCCCTGTCGCAGTGGTACAGGTTGGAATAGCTTGTACTCTCATTCGGACTGATGGGGTTTGGCTCTACCACTTCAGTGGCCTCCAGCAGGCCGGCGCCCAGTTCTGCAGCGGCAGAAAGTGCTTTTTTCAGCACAGCAATCTGTCCATTGCTCCAAATCTCCTCCAGATCTTTAAGGACTTTTGGGACCTGCTCCATGTCTTTGAGAAGCTGCACAACCTGATCTGGAGACAGATATACACCGGAGCAGTAGTTTTCGATGATTCGGTTCTGCATGGGGTTTGGAAAGGAAACAGGAGTGATTTGTTCCCATGAGGTGAAGTACCGCGCATATTCTGACTTTTGTTCCACCAGGAACGAAAAGGCACTACCTCTGGTGTAATAGTAATCTCGGAAAAACCCTTGGATCACAGCAATATAGAAGCCGTGGCTTTTGTCAAACAGCTCGTTGGATTCTGTTTCAGCCCCAACCCGCAGGGTATCCAGATATTTTTCTGCATAGAAATCCTCTATTCCATACTGTGCGGCGAGCGCCAGCACCTTTTCCTCCTGTCCCTGCTGTATCCAGGCTAAGGGAGTAAAATACCATTCCCGCATTTCCTCTGGTGAAATCGGGTGAAAGCTCACATCGTATCCCATAAAAAACCTCCTTAGTAATCCAGAAGGATGGGCACCTGCTGTTCCTCGGCAAACCGCATTGCCCGCCAGAACATGGAAAAGGCAAACTTGGCCAGGGATTGGGTATCATACTGGGTGTGTTCCGGAATGTCCGCCCTGCTGTACTGCCCGTCTGCGTCTATGGTTCCGTCAATTGGGTATCCCTCGGTGTCGGCCCAACTTAGAATAGTATCCTCATCGGCCTGCCACGCCAGCTGGTTCAGTTTCTCCAACTCTTTCCGCAGTCCGCCCACGGTGCTGATTGTCACTATATCATCGGTGGGAAGAGGAGACTGAAACAAAAAAGTGTCTGATATAGGCAGCCACCAGATCGCCCCACGGAACAGGGACCACACCCGCTCCCCGTCCGCGCACAGGCGGGCGATCACGGGGTGCTCCATAAAGTCCCAGTCCTTCTCCACGGTGGGCGGCACCGGCTCCCCGTAGGTGTGACAGGCGGCCACCAACAGCATGGCGCCGAAGGCGTCCCAGTCCGGCTTGTCGGTATAGTAGGGACGCTCATTGTCCTCCGGCCAGGGGATGTAGGGCGGCTGATCCGGCTGAGATATTGCGTCCACGATTTGATCCCGCCAGTTCTCCACCTTCGTCTGGACCTCAGCCGGGGACATTTCCTCCTCGTTGTCAGCAGATTCTCCATCCGGCGTGATCCGGTTGAAGGCATATCCGTTTTCCTCCGCCCACTGCTGAACAACAGTTTTCCAGTTGTGAGAATAGTACCGGGTCAGTGTTCCGGCGTAAATGTCAAGTCCCATAGCAATGTCTCCTTTTCTGTTATGCGGTCATTCTTTTGCTGGAGCGAACATCTGGTCAATTTTCTCCAGATTGTATTCCAAAATCCAGTCATGAAATTGATGATAGAGAGGCAATAGCAGCTTCTGTGAGCCGCCCAGCACATCCAGCCCACGGTCATCGTACAAGTGGTAGAGGAACGGCCCCGGCCCAGCCAGATAGACGCTGGACACAAAGCCGTTCCAGCCGCCGATGTCCCCCAGAATGATTTCCCGAAGAAGCAGCTCTGGTTGAAAGCTGATCTTGCTGAGATCCCAGTAAAACTGCACTTGTGCATGGGTATCTCCATCTTCATCCAGCTCTGTGGCTGGAAGTTGCTCATCGGGAACTGGGAGTCCCACTCGCTGCCGGATAACGGTCAGCAGGGACTCGGTGGGTTCTTCATCGGGATAGCCGTCGATCCGCAGAAGGTCCGGCACCGCCGGAAGTGCCCGATAGATCGCGGCGGCCCGGTCCAGCGCCCCCTGAACATAAGCGGGGTTGGTTTTCAGCTTCGCCGCACGCCTGTCCAGATAGATTGGTTCCTCCCCGCCGATCTTAAAACGAATGCCCACCGGTGCATGGTAGAACAGAGGGTGTTCCAGCCCAGCCATGCCCAGATCATGTAAAATGTGTTCAAACCGCTTTGCCAGCATGGTATCCCTCCGTTCTCATGTCATTTCATACAGCAGAGCAGCATCGCCCTGAACCAGTTCCAGATGGGAGCGCAACGTTTCCAGCCCGTCTTGCACCGCCTCGGTGGGCAGATCCCAGTCCGGGGCAATTTCGGCGGCCAGCGCCGGGAGATTCTGCTCCCGCAGAGCTGCCAACAGTTTAGACGCCAGCTCTCCCTCCAGCAGAGCGCAGTCCAGGGTGTCCTCCGTCTGGGGAGCAGGAAAACGGACATCCAGATCCAGCTCGCTCTCACACCAGTCCCAGATGGTCATATAGACCGCGCCGGAGCAGTCGCCGTTAGATAGCTCCCGCCGCCGGCCGTCTTTGAGAAGATAAAAGGATGCGATCTGTGACATAGAGATTCCTCTTTTCTATTTCACCCCACATTAGGTGGAACACTGTTTTTTACATTATCTTTTTGTAAGTGTTGAATCAAAGCAATACTTCCTGCGGGCATAATCTCCTTCAATTCTTCCACTGTGAAATCTTTCATAAATCTGATATCACTTCTCTTTTTTGTCCCCGGAGTAAGAAATGCATCAACATAGTCGTCCCTGCAAAATCCGTCCCATGGCAAAAAACCAAACCACGCATTGAGCAAATGGTCAAAATCTGTTGATTTGTTTTTATATAAACCAAGCGTTTGGGATATATCACTTTTATAGTTTGGAACATTTGTGTATGAAATAGTTTTATTCCCTATAAGATGCAATCCATATCCTCTTTGCGGGTGACTATTCAGTGTTGTAATGATGATTGGTTTTGTTAAATCCAAACCGTCAAGATTCTCTACCAATTCTTCCTCACTTGAAAACAGCACATCAAAGAACGCCATCGTATATTGTTTGTATTTTTGCCCTTTCAACTCAAAGCGGCAGCAAAGTTGACCAATTGTCCATGCTGTTTCTTTCAACTGAATACTTAGGATTGCACCTTCAGTGAGGGTTTTTGACAAGTTAAATCCCTCCTTAATCCTCCGTCAGCCCTTCTGCCTGCATCCGGATCACATAGAAGGCCCGCACCCAGTCCGGCTCCTGCTCCATGGATTCCTCCAAAGCCAGCAGGCGGCGCTTTCCCAGCCTGCGGTCCAGCAGGGCGAAGATGCGGACCAGGGGATTTTCGCACACAAGGCTTTTCTCGATGCTCTGATTGTCAAAGATGCGGAACGCCTCGTAGAAAAACCATTGATCGAAGCAGCCGTCGTTCAGAGCGCCCTCATAGGCCAGCTGAAAAGGTTTCTTTGGGTCGTCCTCGCCAGCGCCTTCCTGCCGCAGAGCCTGATACCTGTTCCTGTAATTCCGGCAGTAATCGTAGTAATTGCTCCGCAAAACTTCCACACCGTCCAGCCGAATGGCGGCCCGACCCTCATGGTCGTGGCTTTTGCTGTAACTGGTGGAAAAATACTGGATGTGGCCCCGGAGCGCCGGACACAGATAGTCATTCTCCAGTTTGTTTCGGATTCCGCTCCAAGTTGACATAGGGGACGCCTCCTTTCTGCACTTACTGCGGAATTTTACACTATCAGGGGGGAAACTCTCCTCCATAAACTGCATTAGACATTTTGCCAAACGGTATATCTACTACCTATCATAATTTGGTTTATTCAATAAAGCTGGATTAGGATTTTTCAACACCCACAAGACAGCAAGTTCACAAAGGCGGTCGGTTATTTGCTCGTCGTCATCGCCTTTCGCGTGAATGCTTGATGTCAGCTTTTTTGTCTCGTTTAACTCGTGTTCGGAAAGCGGTATACCGGATGCAAAATACACAAACAACGCATCCAACATTTTCCGATAATTCCTATCCCAGTTTGCACCGCCGTTTCTGTGTAATTCATCTCGTATACGTCCTGTTATACGAACAACTTCGCCCTGTACGGTTTGCGCTGCGCCACTGGATGGAACTAACAGCTGCCAAAGCGCCTCATATTGTTTTTCCCAAGATTCATCTGTCACAATAATAGGAGAGACTCCGTCGTGCATTTGACGCTTTGCAATGGGAGTTACATCAAATAAAGTATAGAGTTTTTTAAGTCCAGCATCTGCTTCTAAAAGATAGTTTTGGTTAAAGTTGTCTCTGTGAAATTCAAATTCTTCGCCAATTCGCTTAACACTTTCAATCATATCCGATGTAATTTTCGCCCCTTCTTTTAACAATATCGTAGAAATCTCAGCCATTTTCGAGATGTCCGCATTGCGGCAAACCGCAAGGGAGGCTTCAAGAGGCGTTTGCTCCATATCATTTTCCGCATGAATATTTGCCCCTTTTTCCACCAAAAAACGTACAGTATCTACACGGAAAAAACTTGCTGCGGCGTGTAGCGGTCTGTTTCCATACCGGTCAGGCTTTTCTATATCGGCACCAAGCTCAAAAAGTAATTTTACAGTGTCACGCCCCCCTGTAGATTGCACATATAGGGGAGAACGCCCATAATAGTTTTCTATGTTGACGTCCAGCCCTTGTTTAACAAGCCAGCGAACGAGTTCATTGGGAACCCCATAATAATGCAGTGCCGTATTCATACCATATCGTCCATCATAGGTGGCAGAAAGTTCGCATAGATCATAGATTGCTTCGAGTTTCTCAATATCGCCTGTTTCAATGAGTTCCTTAAAATCTTTCGGCAGTGTAACTCTTTTCTTTTTTGCCACGTTCCATTCCCTCCTCAATTTCAATTTTTTGCTCTGCTTTATATTCCGCTGCATCACTGCTTTTGGAGATACTCCCGGAAGCATTCGATGAACTCCCGATTCCGCTTTGG
>ERZ827458.1063-NODE-1063-length-24460-cov-3.104159_pt1 | contig 24460 bp, 19 predicted proteins | sample MGYA00519706_ERZ827458 | MGnify/ENA primary metagenome ERZ827458 (study PRJEB31778, sample SAMEA3449309) | human gut metagenome | biome: human gut; feature: human-associated habitat; material: faeces | place: United Kingdom | collected 2010/2012 ...
GCCCTCGTGGTTGGACTGGAAAAGCTCGCACTCTGCGCCGAGCTCCCGGCAGGACGCGCGGATATATGCCTCGAGCGCGGCAAAGTCACGCTTTCCGTAAAGCTCCGGTTCCCGCACGCCGAGAAGGTTCAGATTGGGGCCGTTGATGACGAGGATCTTCATAAGATCACCTTGCGGATGTCCTCCACGGTGTCCTCAAGCGCACGGTTGTTGTCGATGATATAGTCCGCAAAGCGGAGATAGCGCTTCTCGCGCATTTCGTACATGGCGTTGAGATTTCCCGCGCGGGAGAGCGGACGGCCGTCGCGCTCAAGCTTGTCAAGATCGCGGCGCAGCCAGAAAATGACGCCGTTCTGGTGCAGCGGCGCGTAGTTCTCCTCGTGGAGCACCGCGCCGCCGCCGGTGGCGACGATTGCGCCGAAGGCGCTGCCGAGCTCGCGCACGGCCTCGCTCTCGTGCGTGCGGAACACGGATTCGCCCTGCATTGTGATGATCTGCTCGGGCGTATAGCCGGTGTGCTCCTCGATATAGGCGTCCGTATCGAGCACCTCGCGGCCGAGCGCCTTGCCGAGCGCCTCCGCCACGGCGGATTTGCCGCAGCCGGGCATGCCGACGAGGACGATGTTCATCGTCTTGCTCTTCACGAGGTCGATGGCGTGCTCGAGCGCGCCGGACGCCGCCTTTTTGCCGGTGAAGATCTCGCTCGCGCGGATGGCCTGCGCCGCGAGCATCACCATGCCGTTCGCGCAGGGGATGCCGAGTTTTTCCGCCTGCAGCAAAAGCTCCGTGCGCACGGGATTATAGATGAGATCGACGACGGCGCGGCAGTGCGGGAAGCGCAGCAGATCAATGACCGCCTCGCCGTTGTGCGGGTACATGCCGACCGGCGTGGTGTTCACGATGAGCTCGGCGTCCGTGTGGCGGGAGAGGTTGGAGTAATTGTCCTTCCCATCGCGGGAGACGACGACGATCTCGCGCGCCTGCTGCTTTTCAAGCGCGTACACCACCGCGGCGGAAGCGCCGCCGCTGCCGAGCACGAGCACCTTTTTCGCGCGCGGCGAGAATACCGCGCGGCGCAGCAGCTCTTCAAAGCCGTAGACGTCCGTATTGTCGCCGTAGAGCGTTCCGTCGGCGCGGCGGACGATCGTATTGACGCTGCCGATGGCGCGCGCCGTTTCGGAGAGCTCGTCGCAGAGCGCCGCGGCGCACTTTTTGTAGGGGATCGTGACGTTCAGCGCGTCAAAATCGCCCTTCCGAAGGAAGGTCTCCACATTCTCCGGTTCGGTCTCATAGAGCTTATACTCATAGTCGCCGAGCATGGAATGGATGGCCGGGGAATAGCTGTGGCTGAGCTTTTGTCCAAGAAGTCCGCAATGCATCATGTCAAATTACCTCACTATAGCTTCCAAGATAGGTGTATTCCTCGCTGATGTCTCCCAGCTCACTCACAAGCTGAAGGAAGGCGGGATCGTACACCGGGTTTTCCAGATCGAAATAGAACATGAACTCAAAGCTGCGCTCCGGGAGCGGGCGGCTTTCGAGCTTGTTCAGGTTGATGCCGAGCGCATAGAAGCGCGAGAGCACTTTATAAAGCGAGCCGGGTTCGTGGCGCAGCGTCATCATAAGGCTCGTCCGATCCGCGCCGGGATAGATCTCCAGATCGCGCGCGATGCAGATGAAGCGCGTGTAGTTGTTCGCCGTATCCTGCACGGAGGAGGCGAGACATTCCAGACCGTACAGCCGTTCGCACGCGCGCGTGGAGAGCGCCGCAGCGTCGTCCCGCCCGGACTCCGCAACGAGCTTTGCCGCGAGCGCCGTATTCTCGCACGGGATGACCTTCACGCCCGGAAGCGACGAGAGGAACTGCGCGCACTGGCTGAGCGCCTGCTCGTTCGAATAGATCTCGCGGATGCCGGAGAGCTTTGCGCCGGGCCTCGCGAGCAGGTTGTGGTCGATCTTCACGCGCACCGAGCGGACGATGTGGAAATGGTGGCGCATCATAAGATCGTACACGGCGTTCACCGAACCCGCGGTGCTGTTTTCGATGGGCAGCACACCGTAGCGGCAGAGGCCCTTTTCGATGGCGTTGAACACCGCGTCGAAGCTCGAAAAGTAAAGCTCGTTCGGCAGGCGGAACAGCCGCTCGCACGCGATCTGGGAGTTGGAGCCCTCGACGCCCTGACAGGCGACGGCGGCCTTCTCCGGGAAAAGCGGCGGCGTCTGCTCGATCGCTGTCTGAATGCTCTCGGCGAGCGGGCTCTGCTTATGCAGCAGGCGGTTCTGTCGGCTGCGGCTCAGCTCAAAGAGCAGCGCGTAGAGCGACACGGCGTAGCTTTGCAGCTCCTCCGGCGCTTTTTCGCTCACGGCGTAGAGCTTTCCCCGCTCCCGCCGCTCATCGAGCACCGGAAGGCCGTGTTCGGCTTTATACCGGGCAATATCCCCGGCGATGTCCATGCGCTCGGCAAAGCATCGCAGCAGCTCGTCATCCACCGCGTCAATCCTGTCTCGCAGTTCGTCCATGTTCATGGCTTTCTCCCTCTTTCCGAACAAAGAATATCATATAGCACGACCGCTGCCGCCGCTTCCACGCAGGGAACGGAGCGCGGCACGATGCAGGGGTCATGCCGGCCGGCGATCTCGATCGTCGTTTCGCGCATGGCGGCGAGATCAACGGTGCGCTGCCGCCGCGCGATGGACGGCGTCGGCTTGAACGCCGTGCGGAACACGAGCGGCGCACCCGTCGTGATGCCGCCAAGGATGCCGCCGCAGCGGTTCGTCATAGCCCTCCCGCCGCGCAGCACAAAGGCGTCGTTATTCTCGCTGCCGCGCAGCGCGGCGGCGGCGAACCCCGCGCCGAACTCCACGCCCTTCACAGCGGGAATACCGAAGAGCGCTGCGGAGAGACGGCTCTCCACACCGTCAAAAAGCGCGTCGCCGAGCCCTGCGGGCAGACCGAGCACCGCGCACTCCACCACGCCGCCGACGCTGTCGCCGTCGGCGCGTGCCTTTGCAATGGCAGCGAGCATCTCCTCGCCGCGCGCTTCGCTGAGCGTCGGGAACGGTTTTCCCAGCGTGGACGCCGGGAAGATGCCCTCGTCCGCGATACCGGCAATGGAGGCGATATGCGAAACGATGCGGATGTTTTCCTCTTCCAGAAGCTGCATGGCGATGCCGCCCGCAACGCAGAGCGGCGCGGTGAGCCGTCCGGAAAAGCGTCCGCCGCCGGAGAGATCGACGGCATCGCCGTCTTTCATGCGGGCGGCAAAGTCCGCGTGGCCGGGGCGCGGCGTATTGCGCAGAGCGTCATAGTCGCCGGGATGGGCGTCGCCGTTGCGGATGACCGCCGTGACCGCGCCGCCGCAGGTGACGCCGTTTTTCACGCCGCTGAGAAAGAGCGGCGCATCGCTCTCGCGCCGCGCGGTGGCAAACGCCCCGCGTCCCGGCGCACGCCGCGTGAGGAAGGCATTGAGCGCATCCATATCGATGGCAAAGCCCACGGGCAGCCCTTCCATAACGACGCCGATGGCCTCGCCGTGCGAAGCGCCGAAGATCGTGATGCGAAAGTTTTTTCCCAGACTGCTCACGGCGTTTCCTCCCTTTTCAAAGCGTTAAAGTCCTCGCCAAAGCGCGGATAGGATTTGTTTGTGCACTCCCAGCCCTCGATCGTGACCGGTTCCGTGCAGGCGCACGCCGCCACCGCCGCCGCCATGGCGATGCGGTGGTCGTGCTGCGCGCTCACCGCGCCGCCGCGAAGTCCGCCGCCGTGAACGATGAGTCCCTCCGGCAGCTCCTCGACGTGTGCGCCGAGAGAAGCGAGCATTGCCGCGGTCGTTGCGAGCCGGTCGGATTCCTTGAGCCGGAGCCGCGCGGCATTCACAACGCGCGTCTCCCCTTCTGCCGCCGCAGCGAGCGCGCAGAGCGCGGGGATAAGATCGGGGACGGGCGCGGCGTCGATGACCGCGCCGTGAAGCGTGCCGCGCCGCACCGTGATGCCCGCGGCCGCTTCCTCCACGCATGCTCCCATCGCGCGGAGAATATCGAGCACGGCGCGGTCGCCCTGCGCGGAATCGGCGCGCAGGCCGGAAACGGTGATGCCGCAGCGTGAGAGAGCGCCCATGCAGAGGAAGAACGCCGCCGAGGAATAGTCCCCCTCGACCTTGACCGCGGCGGGCAGGGCGTACGTCTGCCCGCCGGGGATATCATACCCGGAATCCGTTTTAAATAGCCGGACGCCGCTTTGGGCGAGGGCGTTCTCCGTCATGGCGATATAGCCCTCGCTCTCCCGCGCGCCGGTGATCGTGAGCGCGCTGTTCCCGGCAAGGCGCGGCAGCGCGAAAAGCAGCGCGGAAATGTACTGCGAGGAAATGTTTCCGGGGAGCGTATATTCTCCCGGCGCGAGCTTTCCGGAGCAGAAGAGCTTCCCGCCCTCGGATCGGAACATCATGCCGCCGCGGACAAGCTCGCTCAAAAGCGGTTCGAGCGGACGCTCAGGCAGCCGTCCTTCCCGCAGGAACACCGCGTCCGCGCCGAGTGCGCCGACGACCGGGAGCAAAAACCGGAGCGTCGATCCGCTCTCGCCGCAGGGCAGAACACAGAGGCCGTCCGGCACTGCTTTGATCGGTTCAACATGCAGCGCGCCATCCTGCTCCGCAATGTTCGCGCCGAGAGCGCGAAGGCACGCGGCCGTGGCAAGAATGTCGGCGTTCAGCCCGTCGCAGCGGACCGTTACCGGCGCTTTGCCGAGCGCGGCGCAGATGAGCAGGCGGTGCGCCTGCGATTTGGAAGCCGGGATGCGCACCGCGCCGGTGCGTGCTCCCGGAGAAATGACAAAGTTCATTTTGCGCCCCCCTGCCGAAGCCATCCGGCATAATCGGACGCGGCGATCTTTCGCACGGTGCAGCGTCCCAGCCCCTCAACGGTGATGACGGGAAGCGTTGATCCGGCGCGTTTTTTATCCGAAAGCGCGGCGTTGGCGAGCGCTTCCGCCGTATACGGCAGCTCCGTCGGAAGGCCGCATTTTTTGATAAGCGCTTCGATGCGCGCGGCGTCCTCTTCGGTGCAGAGGCCGCGCGCGGCGCACGCGCGCGCCATGGAGCACAGCCCCATCGCCACAGCGCTGCCGTGGGAGAGCGAATAATCACTCAAAAGCTCCGCCGCGTGCGCGGCGGTATGGCCGAGATTCAAAAGGTGCCGCGCGCCGGTATCAAATTCATCCGCGGCGACGATATCCCGCTTTATCTCCACGCAGCGCGCGAGAATATCCTCCGGTATTTCGTCCGGCAGGCTGTTTTCCAGCCGGGAGAAAAGCGCCGCGTCCAGTACGCCGTATTTGATGATCTCGGCGCAGCCGTCGCGCCGGACGGCATCCGGAAGCGTTTGGAGCGTGTCCGTATCGCATATAACGAGCGACGGCTGCCAGAACGCCCCGATAAGGTTTTTCCCCATCGGGAGATCGACCGCCGTTTTCCCGCCGACGGAAGAATCCACCGCGGCGAGAAGCGTCGTCGGGATCTGCACGAGCCGGACGCCGCGCTGGTAGCACGCCGCGGCAAACCCGACCATGTCGCCGACAACGCCGCCGCCGAGCGCAACGACAACGTCGCTCCGGCTCACGCGGTTTTCGGTAAAGAAACGGAGGATACGCTCCCAGTTGCGGAACGTTTTGGAGTGTTCTCCGGCAAGAAAGTAGTCCTGCAATACCGTAAAGCCCGCGGCCTTGAGCGACTCGGTCACGCGCTTTGCATAGAGCGGGAACACGGTCGTATCGGTATAGACGACCGCCTTTTCCGCGCCCGGAACGGCCGCGGCAATGCGCTGCCCGCATTCATCGAGAAGCCCCGCGCCGATAACAACATCGTATTCGCGCGACGCCGTTACATGGATCGTTTTCATCGTCCGTCTACCTCCTCCTTGCGCCGGCGGCCCTCGTCGAGAAGCGCCGTGAGCGCCGCGAGATCGTTATTCTCCACCGCCGCGCGGTACTGCGCGAGGGACTCCGCGAGACTGTCCAGCTCAAAGAGCACATTGTCGCGGTTATCCAGAAAGAGCTCCGCCCACATGGAAGGGTCGAGCCACGCAACGCGCGTCAAATCCTTATAGCTCCCCGCGGAGAAACCCCTGTGGCTGCGCGCGGTGGGGCTTTTGATGTAGGCATTCGAGACGATGTGCGCGAGCTGCGACGTAAAGGCGATCATGCGGTCGTGCTCCGCGGCGCTCGTCACGGAGAATTTCCCGAACTCCGCCGGGGCCAAAAGCTCCTTGGCCCGCGCGAGAAGGGCGATATCGTCTCCCTCCGGCGGTACGAGCACCATGGGCGCTGCATGGAAAAGATTGGCGCGGGCATTCTTATATCCCGCGCGGTGGCTGCCCGCCATCGGATGACCGCCGAGGAACGTGAAGCCGTGCTCCCGCGCGAGAGCGAACGCGGTCTCGCACACCTCCCGCTTAACGCCGCAGCAGTCGATGACGACGGGGCGCGCGCCGATATGCGGCGCCGCTTCGCGCAGATACGATATCGCCGCGCCGGGGCGCACCGCGATGAGAACGATATCGCATTCGGAAACATTTTCTTTTGTCAGCACGGCGTCCACCGTGCCGTCGAGCTGCGCGAAGGAGAGCACCGCGCCGTCCGTATCAAAGGCAAGAACGCGCGCGCCGTGCGCGCGGTAGGCCTTGGCGAGCGAGCCGCCGATCAGCCCGAGGCCGACGATCCCCGCTGTCATCGCATTGCCACCTCGCGGATAGTCCGCACGTCCCTGCAGAGCGCGTCGTACTCCTCGGGCTTGATGGACTGTGCGCCGTCGCACAGCGCGTGCATCGGGTCGTTGTGGACTTCGATGATGAGGCCGTCCGTACCGCAGGCCGCCGCAGCGAGCGCCATCGGGCGCACCATGCGGGCAAGACCGGTAGAATGGCTCGGATCGACGATGACTGGCAGGTGCGTCAGCTCATGGAGCATCGGCACGGCGGCAAGATCGAGCGTGTTTCTCGTATAATCGTCAAACGTGCGGATGCCGCGCTCGCAGAGGATGATCTGCTCATTGCCGCCCGCCATGATGTACTCGGCGCTCATCAAAAGCTCCTTGAGCGTGGCGGCGAGACCGCGCTTGAGCAGAATCGGCTTGCGGAGCTTTCCGAGTTCTTTGAGCAGATCAAAGTTCTGCATATTGCGCGCGCCGACCTGGATGACGTCCACATCCGCGAAAAGATCGAGCGCGGAGGTGCCCATGATCTCCGTGACGATCGGAAGGCCCGTCTCCTGCCGGGCGATCTTCAAAAGCTCGAGTCCCGTGGCGGCAAGGCCCTGAAAATCGTAGGGCGAGGTGCGCGGCTTGAAAGCGCCGCCGCGGAGGATCTGCGCGCCGGAGGCCTTGACCGCCTTTGCGATGCCGACGATCTGCTCCTCGCTCTCGACGCTGCACGGGCCCGCGATCATCACGAAGTTCCCGCCGCCGATGCGCACGTCCCCGACCTGCACGACGGTGTCGTCCGGGTGGAACTTGCGGTTGCAGCACTTGAACGGCTCCGTGACGCGCTTGACGGAATCTACGATGCCAAGACTGGCGATAAGGTCCATATCGACCCGGCTCGTGTCACCCACGAGACCGAGAACGGTCTGATACTCGCCGACGGAGGTGTGGATCTGCAGTCCCTGCTCCTTCAGCCAGTCAATAAGCTGGTTTTTCTTCTCTTCGGCAGCGCCGTTTTTCAAAATGACGATCATCGGTTATTCCTCCAAAAACAAAAAAGCGGCACAGTGTAATCTGTGCCGCCTAAAAAGCCTTCGCTTCCAAGGTCATTTTCCGCATCACAAATTACCATACTATGAAATAGTACGGGTAAAAAAGTATCGAAACATACGAATGGACACGTTCATGATGCCGATCTCGCTCCGATCTGCGGAATTTGGTTTCAGTATAAATTCTTCTCTTGGAAATGTCAACAAATAATTCGGTGAAAATTTGTATAAAAATTTATTTTTGATCCGCTTCAAGCCTGTCTATCACGTCGCGGATGCAGCGTCCGGGCGCGCCGAGCTTCGTCACGCCGGGAAGCGCCAAAACCTCCGGCAGCGCCGTTTCCGGCACGAAGGCGCGGCCTGCCGCGCGCAGCATCGGAATATCGTTCCAGCCGTCGCCGATGCAGACGATGTTTTCCGGAAGAATATCCAGAAACTCCGCAAGCCGCCGCACGCCGCTGCCCTTGTCGCTCCCGGCGGCGACAACGTCCACCAGAGCGCCGGAGGGCACGGCCTCATACCGTCCGGGAAACTGCGCTGCGATCCACGCGCAGAGCGCGTGCGCCGTTTCGCTCTCGGCGCGGATCTCGTCCGGCGCTACAAGCACCACCTTCGTCCACGGATACAGAATATGTCCCGGATCGGCCTCCGAAACCGGCACGCCCATGCGGGAAAGGTGCTTCTCGAGCGTCGCATTGCTGCCGCAGACGCGCACATCCGCGCCGCGGTGGACCTCCATGCCCGTGCCGGGAAAGGCGTCGCGCGCGGCAAGAAGGTCGCTCCGGCAGGAAAACGGCAGAAAGCTCTCGTACCAGCTCTCGCCGGATTCGCCGTCGAAGATCACGGCGCCGTTGCTGAGTACGAGCGGCGCGTTGACGGTGAATTTGTCCCGGATGGAGTAATACGAGCGAACGTCCCGTCCCGTGGCGATCGTGAAAAGGCCGCCCTCGTCCATGAAATGCTGCGCCGCGCGCCGGTTTTCCTCCGGCACGGGAGCGCCGTGCTCCGGGCAGAATGTGTCGTCAAAATCCGCAATGAGCAGATATCCTTCAAATTTTCCGTTTCTCATTGGTATTTCTCCCCAAACTATGTATAATGAACTTTCAGTGGCTTCTCCCCGTCTTTCCGGCAGGAGATCTTTTCCGGAGGTACGCTATGACAAAAAAAGAACAACGCATCAACCGGCTCTTTCTGTATGCCGGGATACTGACACTTATATATTATCTCGGCCAGGGCATCACCGTGCGGTTCGGGCAGTCGCTGCTCTATCTCTGGCTGATGCTGTCGGCCGTGTGCTTTGGCCGCTTCTTTCTCTGGAAATGGGCGTGGAAGCACGGAAAGAGCGCACCGATCCCCCGGCCGTGGCTCCGGGCAGTGAACATCGTCGTGATCGCCGCCGTCGCCGTATTTCTCGCCGTGGAGTGTCTGGTATTTTCCGGCGCGTTCCAGAAGCCTCCAGAGGGGCTGGACGCCATCATCGTTCTCGGCGCGAGAGTCGATGAAAACGGCCCGAGCGGGTCGCTGCGGCAGCGCATCAGCGCCGCGCGCGTCTATCTGGAGGAAAACCCGGATACGGTATGCATCGCCTCCGGCGGGCAGGGCGAGGACGAGCCGATGAGCGAGGCGGAATGCATCCGCGATCATCTCGTCGCGGGCGGCATCGACGCAGACCGCATCCTTTTGGAAGACCGCTCCACGAGCACGGAGGAGAACATGCGCTACAGTCTCCCCTTGCTGCGCTCGCTGGAGACAGACGTGGAGAGCGTCGGCATCGTCACGAACGACTTTCACGTTTTCCGCGCGCTGTGTCTGGCGCGGAAAAACGGCGGATTCACGTTTTACGGTGTCCCGGCCCGCTCCACCGTGTTCGGCTTCATCCACTACGCGATGCGAGAATTTTTCACGCTGAGCGTGTCGCTTGTCCGCGGATACATCTGATTAAACCACAAAAACGGCTCTCCGTTGTAGGGACGGAGAGCCGCTTTTTATCGGGGCAGCCCCCTCCGTCCGCGTTCAGGCCGCGTTTTCCCAGGCAAGGCAGAGCGCTTCCATATCCTCCACCGCCTGCGAAACGCACGCGGGCAGGCCGTCGGTGAAGCATTCGAGCCCGACCTTGTCAAGCAGCTCGCAGTACGTGTAATCAAAGGCGCCGAGCGAGACGAGATCATTATAGAAGTCCGCCGCCGCGGCCCAGTCGTTCTCCGCCATTTCGTAGATTTGCAGCGAGGCGAGCATGCTCACGGCGTAGCTGATATAGTAGAAGGGCGACTCGAAGTTGTGGTTGACCTGCATCCAGTAGTGCGAAAACTCCTTGCCTAAGGATCGCAGGCCGTAAGAGCGCGCGATGGTCACGAACGTCTGGCTGATCTGCTCCGGCGTCAGAGTCGGGTCGGCGTAGACCACGCGCTGGAACTCGTCGAACAGGCAGCCGGAAAAGACGGTGTAGAGCACGCTGTCCAGAAACCGGATGCGCGCGAGATCGGCATCCTCGCCGTAGATATCCTCATACCAGCCGGTGGAAAGGGCCTCCATGCCGGTAGAGTGGATCTCGAAAATGTCCAGCGAGCCGACGCTCAGCAAAAGGTCCGGCACGGGGTTCACATAGGCGTCGTAATAATGGCCGAACTCGTGGAACATACTCTGGATGTCGTTCTGGTCGCCATAGAGCGCGAGATAGATGAAGGGGGCATTATACTGGTCGAACGTCGTGGTGAAGCCGAGATCGCTGACGCGCTCAGCGCTGTCCATGAAGTACAGCCCGTGCTTTTCCATATACGCCGCCGCCTTGGCCGCGTCGTCCGAGACGCGGGGCATATACTGCGTGACGAGCCCGACGAGCTCCCGCTCGGTAAGGTCGGTGTCCGCGGAGAAATCGGCATACGTCGCCTCATTATAATAGAGCGAGCCGAAATACTGCCGCGCGTACGGCTTCACCGCTTCGCACAGCGCCGCGGCATCGTCGGGCGTAAAATCGCGCCCGTAGCTCGCCTCGTAGGCATAGTCGGCATAGTCTTTATATCCGACGATCTGCGCCTCCTCGTTGTGGAGATCCACCAGCTCGCGGTAAAGTGCGCCGATCTTCTCGGTCTCCTCGTCATAGCTGAGATATTCCATGATGAGCGCGTTGTACTGCAGCGTCAGCTCGGAGACGCGCTCGGTGATCTCGCGCTGCCGGTCGGTCTGCTCATCGTAGCCGACCAGAGCGGTTGCCTTGTCCTCGCCGATATACGAGCGCAGCGCGGAGCCCGCGGGACCGTCGAGCGCGTCGGAGAGCGCGGTGCAGAGCGCGTCGTTCACCTCGTTGAGAACGCTGTCGAGCTGCTGGCAGGCGTCGCTGAGCGTCTCATCGCCGGGATGGGCGTAGAAATCGATGTAGGCGAGATTGTCAAGCGTGTACACCTTGGCATACTCCGCCATCAGCCAGTCGTAAAGGTCTGCCGCCTCTTTGCCGTCCGCCGTTTCGCCGAGCCGCGCGGCCTTGTCGAGCAGCTCCGCGGCATCGTAGATGTACCACGTCATATCGGCATAGTCCACGTCGGCATGGATGCCGTCGGCCGAGGCGAACCGGCCGGTCTCGTCCTCCGGCACCGTCACGCCGAGGCCGGTGGCGAGCGCATCGCTCACGCTGCCGTCACTGCGGACTGCGCCGACCGTCTCGGCGTCATCCGCACAGCCGCAGAGGATCAGGGAAAGCATGGCCGCCGCAAGGAGCAGCGCTATTCTTTTTTTCATTTTCATTTGCATCACCCGTTTCCATACTACACGATTCCTCGCCGAAAGTAAATAGCGCGCCATTTTCCCCTTGCTACCGCGGGAAAAATAGGATATAATCCGCCGTATGAAAAAGATTCGTAAACTGATTGAAAATTTTCAGCACATTTCGGACTACATGGGCCGGCGGCAGATTGCCACCATCGCCGCCTCGACGGCGTTCTGGTTTTTTCTCTCCATCGTGCCCATCGTCATTTTGTGCGTGTCTGTTCTTCCTTATACGTCCATCACCGAGGAACAGCTCCTCACGACGGTCGCGCCCGTGCTGCCGGACTCGATGAACCAGCTCATCCGCGTCATCATTGCGGACGTATACAGCAGCGGCGTCGGCGTTTTGAGTATCTCCATCGCGGCGACGGTGTGGTCGTCGGCGATGGGCTTTGCCTCGCTCATTCGAGGGCTGGAGGATATTTATGAGCAGCCGCGCCGCGCCGGATTTCTGATGCGCCGCGCCCGCGGCATCATCTATACGCTCGGCATGCTGCTTATGATGATCCTTTCGTTCGTGCTCGGCGGCTTCGGTCAGCAGATCAAGGCGCTGGTGGAAAAATACCTTCCCGGCTCGCAGTCGTTCTTCTCATTTCTGCTGCACCTCCGGTTCGTGGTGGTCATCGCGCTGCTGACGATCTTCTTTGCCGCCATCTTCCGCTGGAGCACCGGACTGCGCCCGCGCTTCGGCGAGGTGCTGCCCGGCGCGCTGACTGCCGCGGTCGGGTGGTCGATTTTCTCGTGGGCATTCTCGGCATGGGTCTCCGCCACGGGGAGCTATGGTACCTACGGCAGTCTCGTAACGGTCGTCGTCGTGATGCTCTGGCTCTATTACTGCCAGTACATCCTGCTTCTGAGCGCGTGCCTGAACCGCGCTCTGCCAAAGTTCCGCCGCCGCGGAGAAACGGAAACGGCATCCGAACCGGAACCAAGCGAAGAGTAAAAAAAATCCGTATGCTTTTCGATTTCGATGAAGCATACGGATTTTTTCATACCATTGGCCTTTTACTTCCGTGCGCCGGACGCGCCGAGTCTGCCGGAGAGCCACGAAAGGAGCGCCGCGGCGAGCGCTGCAATGCCGGCGGTCTGCCACGAGAGCGAGAGCGCCGCGCCGCCGAACGAGCCGAGCAGCGCACAAAGCGCCCACGCAGCGCCCGCACCGAGCACGCCGCCGAAAAGGCCGAGCAGCAGGCTTTCCGCGCCGACGATGCCCTGCGGCGACGAAAGGCCCAGCATGCGGAGCTGCCAAAGCTCGCGGCGGCGCGCCGAGGCGGCCAGTGCCGAGACAAGCACGATAAACGCGCCCGCGAGCACGCCCGCGAGGATCATACCGAGCCGGTCGGTCTTTTCCGCGCTTTCCATGAGCGCCATCCCCGGCTGCACAAGGCCGGAGGCGGCGTCGGCATAGGTCACGGTCTCGGCATAGCCGCGCAGCACCGCACCGAGCGTTTCGCGCGCGGAGAAGCTGTCGGCATAGAGCCGCAGCTGCGTCACGGTCTGCGCCGCCTCTGCGCCGAACGCGCGGAGATTTCCTTCCAGCGAGCCGGAGGAAACGCCGGAGGCGATATACCGGGCGAAGGCATTTTCCAGCGCTTCGCCGGAGAGCGAGGCAATGGTCTGCAAAAGGGCGTCCTGCGCCCGCTCGGTCTCCACCGCCGTTCCGGTGAGTTCGAGCACCATGGCCGCCTGCTGCGCCGGGGTCTGTCCGACGGCAAAGCCGCGCAGCGCGGCGCGCTGTCCGGTCTCGTCCTGCGCATACACACCCTCGGTGTCGAACGGCAGACCGGTCAGAACATCCGTATCGGGCGAGGCCGTCTGCGCTTTTACGATGTCACTGCCGAGCACAGTCTCCACGGTCCACGTCATGAGCTCCGGCAGGTAAGCCGCGCCGCCGGTCAGACTCTCGCCGGGAGTCTCCCCCGCCGGGCACAGGATGCCGACGATATTCAGCCGCTGCGAAGAAGCGATCTTCGCGGTGAGATACGCCGTATCTCCGCCCATATAGCCCCAGGTGCCGTCCACATTTTGGACGTACTCGTCCGTCGGCAGCAGCACGCGGAACGAAAGACGCAGAAGCTCGGTATAGCTGATGTTGGCGTTTGCCTCCGGGTCAAGACCGAGCGAGCGGAGGCAGCTCTCGTCCACCTTGCCGCGCGCGTCGAGCAGCACCGCCGCCTCATCGTACCGCTCCGGCCAGCGGCCGGCAGCGAGCGTATAGCGCATCTGCCGCAGGTCCTCCCCTTCCGGGAGCTGCGTCCAGAGCGTGTTGTTCTCCTCGCTGTTGAGCGCTTCCGTCCCGGCGGAGGAGGTATCGCCGCTGTAAATGCGCGGTGTGATGGCGTAACGGCGCTGCACGGAGATCGTTTTTTCGTCCGTGTGACCGTCCAGCCAGTCGCCGAGCGCTCCGAGATCGCCGGAGGGAACGCTTCCTGTGTCGAGCATGACCGGATAGGCGGCGAGCACCGCCGTTTCCGCGTCCTTCGCGCTCTGCTCTCCGCCGGAAAAGGCAGCGAACAGCAAAAGGCAGAGCAGCACCGCAACCATCGGCGCGAGCAGGCGCGGCAGCGTATGGCTCTTTTTCTTTGAGAAATTGGAGAACACCATGCGGAGGCGTTCCCCGCCGGAGGCCCCGGCAACGCTCTGGTGCGCCGTGGCCGCGCTCTCCGCGTCCTCATCCGTGTCGGAGGCGATCTGCCCGTCCTCCAGCGTCAGGACGCGCGCGTCCTCGCCGAACGGCTCGGCATTCCGCGCCGCGACGATGACGAGCTGATCTGCCGCAGCTTCACCGAGAAGTGAGAGCACAGTCTCCGCGCTCTCCGCGCTGAGACCGTCCGCCGGCTCGTCCAGAAGCAGCACGCGGCCTTTGCGGGCAAGCGCGCAGGCGAGCGCCCCGAGACGCCGCTGCTCTCCGGAGAGGCGGTCCGGGTATACGCCCGCCGCGCCCTCGAGCCCAAGCAGAGCGAGCGCTTCGCGCGCATTCTCCCGCGCGTCCCGGCCGGAGAAGCCCGCGAGCACCGCGGCGCGCTCCGCGTTTTCCGAAAGCGTGAGATCGGCAAAGAGAAGCGCTTCGTCCGCGGCGGCGCATTCCCGCAGCCAGGCGCTGCGCCGCGCTTCGCTCCAGCGCGCCGTATTCTCGCCGCCGATGAGAATTTCGCCGCGGGAGGGCGTCTCACGCAGGGCGAGCAGATGCAGCAGCGCCGTTTTCCCGCTGCCGGACACGCCGGTGAGCACCACGAGGCCGGTCTCCGGCAGCGTGACATTCAGGCAGCGCAGCGCATGCACGCTCTTTTTTCCGGCGGAGGATTCCAGCGCGGCGTTTTTCAGTTGGATCATAGAAAGGCCCATCCTTTCCCTTTTATACAGAGCAATTATACCTTTTGCATAAAGCGCGGTCAAGTCTCCGGCGCAATTCGTCAAAGTTTCGCTTGCAATTCCCTTTTTCGTGCGGTATGATGTGCGTACAGAACAGGGGTGCTGGGTTTTCCCGGCTGAGACGGTGCGAATCGAAGCGCCGGTACCCTTTAACCTGATCCGGGTAATGCCGGCGGAGGGAGTACCTATACGGTATTTGTTCTTCAGCCACGTCCGGGATCGGGTGGCTGATTTTTTATTGGAGGGCTTTTTTATGAAAAGCAAACAGACCACCCGCACACTTTGCGAAGGAGCGATCATGGTCGCCATGGCGGTCGTGCTCAACTTCTTCAAGTTCGATCTGTTCGCGCAGGGCGGATCGATGAACCTGCTCTTCATTCCTCTGATGGTGTTCGCGCTGCGGCGCGGCCCGGTCTGGGGCATGGGCGCGGGTCTCGTTTTCGGCGTTCTCAAGGCCATCATCGGCGGCGGCATCGCCTACGGCTGGCAGTCGCTCCTGCTTGACTACGCTCTGGCCTACGCGCTCACCGGTCTTGCCGGTCTCACGCCGAAAAAGCCGGTGCTCGGCACCGTCATCGGCGCGCTCGGCGCGCTTCTCTCCTTCGTCCTCAGCGGCGTGTTCGTCTGGGGTGAGTACATGCCGGACGTGTTCCTCGGCATGGCGATGAAGAACGTGTGGATCTACTCGTTCATCTACAACTTCATCTACACCGCCTTCAACTGGCTCATCGCGGCGATCGTCATCTACTTCCTTTCCAAAAAGACGAAGCTCCTGCAGCCGGAAAAGTAAAAGCGTTTTTACTCATCCTCTCTTTTTTCCGCGCGCCGCCTCTCCGGGAGAACCGGAGGGGCGGTTTTTTCGTCTATAAAGATAGAAGTCGTTTATTATATTTGGATTAAGGAACTTGTCAAAAGGCGACATTCTGGTGTATACTAATTAGGTGTCTTTATATTACTGTTGAGAGCGAGGATGAAACCATGCGTGAACGCAGCACAGCCGGCGGGATCTTCCGCGTCGTTGGACGCATTCTGCTGATCCTGCTGGTCACCATACTGCTGTTTGCCGTTTTCCTGCTTGGCGTGATGGGCGTGCTGATCCACGGCCCTTCGGCCGAAGCAGAGCGGCTTTTCGTGCTGTCCGTTAATGAGACAAGCGCGCTGAAATTCCTGCCGCACATCTATCTTTCCGATGCGCAGGTGGACGCGATACTGCACCCCGTCAGCACCTCCACGGACGATGAACCGGCGCCGGACGACAATTTTGTCGAGCTTCCCTACGAGGACGGCCGCACCGTGGAAGACGAAAACACCAACGCGGGACAGGTCGTCGTGGCCGACCCGTCAGAGAACACCGGCGAGAGCGGCGAGTGGCTTGAGGTCGTAGACATCAAGGGCTCGACCTTTAAGGGCAAGCTCATGATCATCCGCGATCCGTCAAAGGTCGTTGTCGGCACGCTGGACGCTTACGGCGCGAACTATCACGGACTGTATCTTTACGAGTTTATCGATAAGTATAACGCCATCGGCGGCACAAACGCCGGCGGCTTCTACGATCCGGGCGGAGGCGGCAACGGCGGCATCCCCGACGGTCTCGTCATGCGCGACGGCGCCATCGCCTACGGCAATCCCGGCACATGGTATCTCAATGTTATCGGCTTTGACGCGGATCATATCCTCCACGTCGGAGACATGTCCGGCCAGCAGGCGCTCGATCTCGGGCTGATGAGCGCGGTCAGCTTCTCCCCCGGCCCGGTGCTCGTGAAGGACGGCGAGCTGCAGACGAATCTCGGCGGCGGCATGAACCCGCGCACCTGCATCGGCCAGTGTGCGGACGGCACCATCCTTCTGATGGTCATCGAGGGCCGCAAGCCCGACAGCATGGGCGCGACGTACGACGATATCGCCAAGATCATGTATGACCGCGGCGCGGTCAACGCCGCGAACCTCGACGGCGGCTCGTCCTCGCTCATGTACTACAACGGTGAGCAGATCACCCGCGGCTCGAACATCATCGGCATGCGCCAGATGTCCACCGCCATTCTCATTTTGAATTGAGGGCAGCTATGGGAAAGCATGAAAAACCTGTATCCGGCACGAGCCGGAAGAGCGAAGCGCGCCTGCCGCGCGCCGAGCGCACTCCCTCCGTCCGTGAGGAGGAGCTGCTCTTTGATATTCCGGAGACCGCCGAGCGCGTGACTGCGCACGCGGCGGGGACGCTGCCGGAAGAGCCCGCCGCTCCGGTCCCCGCGGAGAGCTTTGAGGCACCCGCCCCCATCCGGAGAGCGGCGCGCCCCGCGCAGGAAGCGGCCCCGGTGCGCCGCGAACGCCCTGTGAGCGAGGAAAAACCCGTCCGTCGGGAACGTCCCGCGCAGGATAGTGAGCCTGTCCGCCGCGAGCGTCCCGCGCAGGAGAACAAGCCTGTCCGCCGCGAGCGTCCCGTGCAGGAGGACAAACCCGCGCGTCGGGAACGCCCCGCGCCGGAAGAGAAGCCTGCGCGTCGGGAGCGTCCCGCACAGGAAACGAAAAGCGCGCGCCGCGAACGCCCCGCCCGTGCGGAAAATCCTGCCGCGGACGAGGAGATCGTTCCGAAAAACCGAAAGAAAAAAGGCGGCTTCCGCAAGGGTCTGCTGACGTATGTTCTTGTCGTTGCGGTGATCTTCCTTGCCGCGCTCATTGTCCTTTGGGTCGCGCTTGCGCGCTTCCAGAAAAACAAGGACGCCGAAAAAGCCGCGGAAGCCGAGCAGAACGCCATCGTGCTGCAGGAAAAGCAGCATGCCGAAGCCGTGCGGCAGGCGCCGCAGCGCGCGTTTGAAGCGTGGCTCGCCTCCTATACCGCCGACGACTGGACAAATCTCTGGTACGAGAAGCGCCCGGAGAACATTGACGGCCGCGACCGTGTGCGCGCTTACATGGAAGAGCGCTTCGGCAGCGGCAGCGTGCAGGCCTTCCGCTCGCTCGACTATACCGATGAAGCGCCCGCCTACGTTCTCAAGGACGGCGACGAAGCGCTCGCCCGCGTCACGCTCTCCGGCAGCGACGTGAACTGGGCCGTATCCGACGTGGAGCTTGAGCTTGAGGGGACGAAGTCCGCCTCGGTCGAGGTCGCCGTCGGCAGCAAGGTGTTCTGCAACGGCATTGAGCTCGGCAGCGAGTACGCCGGAGAAACGCAGAACAACTTCTCCTATGAGCCGCTCAAGGACAAGCTCATCAACCCCGTTTCGTGGACGACGTACACGGTGGACGGTCTCCTGATCGAGCCGGAGCTGACCGCCGAGCCGCCCGCGGGATGCAGCGTTACAAAGACCGCCGAGGGCGATTTCATGCTCTGTCTTGACGGGGCGGACGCCGAAAAGTACACCACGCGCGCAGTGAGCTTCGTAAAGGCGTATCTCACCTACTATATGAACGGCTACAACGGCACGTGGGGCAACCTGTACGCCGCGCTCGCCTATCTCACGCCCGGCACGCAGGCCTACACCGATCTGCAGGACACCTACAACGGCGTTGTCTGGAACACCGCCTACGGCAACATCGACGTTTCCAACACCACCGCCTCGGGCGTAGTGATCTGGGCGGACAACTGCTACAGCGTGGACGTGACCTATGACGCCAACTGCACGCACAACGGGCAGGCCATCGACTATGCCGACGCCACCATGCGCATTTATTTCCTGCAGACCGACGCCGGTTTTGTCATCAGCAACTACGAAACTCTCTGATAAAGGCAGGGTAAAAGCGAAATGAAAGTTACTGCTGTCGTTCCCTCCTACGAGCCGGACGAAAAGCTCATTCAGGTCGTGGACGGCCTGCTGGCCGAAGGCTTTGACGATATCGTCGTCGTCAACGACGGCAGCCACGAAGGGCATCTCCAGCCCTTCGCGGAGGCCGCCGAACGCCCCGGCGTCACAGTGCTGCGGCACGAGGTGAATAAAGGCAAGGGCCGCGCGATGAAAACGGCGTTTGCCTGGTGCGTGGAAAACCGGCCGGATATCGACGGCGTCGTTATCGTGGACGGCGACAATCAGCACCGCCCCAAGGACGCCATGGCCGTTGCCGAGGCGATGTGCCGCGAGCCGGACAAGCTCTGGCTCGGCGTGCGGGATTTCTCGCTGGAGCAGGTCCCGCTGCGCAGCAAGCTCGGCAACAAGATCACGCGCAGCTTTATGAAGCTCGCCTGCGGCGTCGGCGTGACCGACACGCAGACCGGACTGCGCGCCATTGCCCGCAAGCACCTGCCGCTGATGTGCTCCATCGGCGGCGAGCGGTACGAATATGAAACGCAGATGCTCCTCTCGCTCAAGGGCGCGGGGCTCGGCGTCGGCGAGGTCGTGATCGATACCGTTTACATCGACGAGAACCAGACCAGCCACTTCAACACCGTGAAGGATTCCTGGCGGATCTATAAGCTGATCTTCCGCCACCTCTTCCATGGGGACAAGAAGGAGTAAAGCCGCTTTGAAATCGTTCCTCCGCTTTTCCGGCAGCAGCGCCATCTGTTTTCTGCTGGATTATGGACTGTTCACGCTGCTCAACTCCGTGCTTCTCGTCTCCCTGCCGGACGGCACGCGCGAGCTCTGCGCGACCTATGGCGCGCGCATCGTTTCCGCCGTGACGAATTTTTTCCTCAACCGGCTGCTCGTGTTTCAGGATAAGAGCGCGGCGGGGCAGTCGATCTGGCGGTATGCCGTGCTTGCCGTTGTGCAGGCGAGCCTGTCGGCGGTGCTCGTTTCGGTATTGCAGGATCTCACAAATGCAACAAACCTGCTCGAAACGGTCATCAAGATTCCGGTGGACGGCGTGCTCTTCCTGGCAAGCTACCAGATCCAGAAGCGCTGGGTCTTCCGGCAGCGTACCGACACTCCGGATAAATAAAAAAATTCCGTATGTCCGACGACATACGGAATTTTTTTATGTAAGCATCAGCATTCTCCGGAAATATGCAGCGCCCGCCAGAGCGTCTCGCCCGCGGCGGTGAGACCGAGGCCGGGCATACCGTAGGCATACCGGCTGTCGCTCGCTTCGAGCACCGGCGTTCCGTTCACGAAAAGCGTGAGCACCTCGCCCTTTGCCTCCGCCCGGAGAGCGTATTCCCGCCCCGGCTGCCAGACAAACGGCGCGGCGGCGAGCTTCGTCACCCGACCGTCCTCGTACCGGAGCACCGCGCACTCGTCCGGCGCGGAAAAGCCGAGCGCATAATACCGGCGTGTGCCCTGCCCGCGCAGCAGCACAAGGGCGCTCTCGCCGCTTTCAACCGTCACAGACGCGCTCACCGCCGTATCGCGCAGATAGTAATTTCCGGTGAACGCCTGCGCGCCGGTCATATACGGCAGCGCCTCCGCCGTGAGACGCATAGCGTTCCCCTCACGCTTCCCGGCGCAGTCGTTGAACGCATACGGCGTGAGCTGCGAAAACTCCTCGCGCTGGAACGAAAAATCGATCGCATAGTCCATCGCGCCGGTAACGGTGATCTCGTCCACATACACCCGGCCCATGACCCAGGGGTCAGCGTCGGGCTTTGTCTCGACCGTCCAGCCGACATCGTGCACGGCGTCACCGCCGAGCTCCGGCACGGTGAACACGATCTCCGTCCACTCCCCTTCCGAAAGCACCGCGGCGGGCATGTTCACTCTCTCGCCGGTCATGGCGCGGCGGACGAAGGGCGTCACCGTCACCGCGGCAGGGGCGGTCTGCTCGCTTTTCATCCAGACGCCGACGCGCTGACCGGGGTTGACCTTCGCGGTGAACACGGGATCATAGCGCTCCTCGTGGAGATCCGGGCGCGTGAGCATCGCCTTAAACGAGAGATCGACCGGTCCGGCGCGCTTGCCGTCGGTCATCAGCTCGGCGCAGTACGCGCCGGCGTGCGCCTTTCCCGGAACGATGCGCAGTGTGTGCTCCGCCTTATCCGACAGCTCGAGCCCGTGCGTCGAGCCGGGGAACGGAAAGTCCATACGCAGCTCGCCCGGCTTCGGGCAGACGATATCCTCCGGCAGCGCGCCGCCGTACATCCGGCAGGAGAGCGCGCCGAGCTCCTTTGCCTTGTCGGAAAGATCGACGAGATTGAGATAGCCGGACACGCTCGAGAGCGTGACAAGATCGTTGATCGGACGGCGATAGCGCTCCGGTACGCCGCCGAGACCGCCGAGCACACCGAGGATCGTGCCGATGTTGCTCGCGTTGCAGTCGGTATCGTAGCCGCACATGACGGAGATCTCGATGCTGCGGCCAAGCTCGCCCTTGCCGTAAAGCATGGCGAGGATGCAGATCCCGGCGTTCGGCACGATGTGGTATCCGCCGGGATATTCTTCGTCGCTGAACTCGCGCGCGATCATCTCGCGGCAGGCGCGGAAATCCGCTTCCGCCGGGTGTGCGCGGTGGTAGGCGCGCACCGTCTCGACCACGCGGCGGTAGTCGCACTTCTCCGGCAGGAAGCGCAAACCGGCATCCAGCACCTCGTCCAGCGAGGACGCCGTATACGCCGCGGCGACGCACGCGGCCATAAACCGCGCGCCGTCCACGCCGCTGCCGCCGTGCGATACGCTCGCGGCTGCGGCGGCGAGATCCGCAGCGCGCGCCGGGTCGCCGGGGCAGATGAGCCCCCAGGTGTCCACAAAGATCTGTCCGCCGATCTGCTCGGCGGCAGTCTTTCCGTTTTCCTCGATGCTGCCGGAGCGCGGCGCCTTCACGCCGCGGCGGAGGTTCATATACGCGCGGTGCTCGGTGGAAACATCCTCGCCGCCCCACCAGAACATACCCATGCCGCGGCGGGTGTAGTTGAGCCACGTCTCCCCTACCGTCTCCGGCGCAAGCGTTTCGGGCATGGCGTTGTCCGCAAGCGTGCGCACAAAGATGAGCGGACCGTTCACATCGTCATCCGCGGTATAATACCGCTGCTCGCGCAGATAGCCGCGGATGTCGCCGTAATAGCTTTGCAGCCGTTCGTATGTCCAGAACGGGTTTTCCACCGGCGCGCCGAGACGCATACCGGCGTCCATGCCGATGAGCCCTGCATAGAGCTTTTCGAGCGTTTCTCTTTCCATAGCAGTCAATAGCAGCGGCGCAGGATCGCGATCACATCTTCCGCGGTGAGCTGCCGGTAGCTGTAGCAGCTGAGATCGGTGAGCTCCGCGACGCGCGCAAAGCAGCTCTCCGGCACGCCGAGAGCGCGCAGCGTCGCCGGGGCGCCGAGCTCTTCATGGAAGAATTTCTTCAGCGCGGCGATACCCTCTTTCGCCTGCTCGCTCTCGCTCTTCCCGGCGGGATCGATGCCCCAGACGTTCCGGGCGAAGCGGGCAAGGCGCGGCGCGGCGCTCTCGCAGATATACTCGAGATACGCCGGATGTACGACAGCGAGACCCGCGCCGTGCGCCACGTCGAAGAGCGCGGAGAGCGGATGCTCGATGCAGTGGCTCTCCCAGTCGGTCTTTTTCCCGTTATTGAGCATGCCGCAGAGCGCAAAGCTGCTCGTCCACATAAGGTTCGCCCGCGCCTCATAGTCCGTGGGTTCCACGATGGCTCGCCGCGCCGCGGCGATCTCCGTGCGCATGGCGGCCTCGGCGAGATTGTCCGTGAGGAAATCGTCGTCCGGCGGGGAGATATAAAGCTCCATCAGGTGCGACATGGTGTCCACAATGCCGTTCACCATCTGGTTTTTCGGCAGACTGTATGTGAGCGTCGGGTCAAGAATGGCAAAGCGCGGGAACTCATACTCACTGTCATAGCAGTTTTTCTCGCCGGTGGCGAAATTTGTGATAACAGCGGACTTGTCCAGCTCGCTGCCCGTGGCTGGAATGGTGAGAATGACGCCGAGAGGGATACCGGTTTCGGCGCTCTCCCAGTTTACATAAAACTTTTCCCAGAAGTCGCCCTCCGCCGGTGCTCCCACGGCGATGGCCTTGGAGCAGTCGATCGTGCTGCCGCCGCCGACGGCAAGAATGAGGTCAATCTTATGCTTCCGGCAAAGCTCGATGCCCTCGTACACCTTTTCAGTGCGCGGGTTCGGCATGATGCCGGAGAGCTCATAGACGCTCTTCCCCGCCGCGCGCAGCGCATCAAGAACGCGGTCATAGAGGCCGGTGCGCTTGATGCTGCCGCCGCCATAGGTGAGCAGGACGTTTGCGCCGAACTTGCCCAGCTCCTCCGGCAGATGGCTCATGGCGTCCGCGCCGAAGTGGACGCGCACGGGATTATAATACATAAAATCGTTCATGGATCTTCTCCTTTCCCAGAATGCCCCGTTTCCGAAAACCGAAACGGGGCATGATTTTTGTTATTTCGCGCCGAGAAGGGCATACATGCGCTGTTTGAAGAGCGCGGTATCCACCGCGGTGCAGAGCACAGCGTTGTGCTCCGCCTCCAGCGCGGCCGTATCGAAATGGAAATATCCGCGCTTTTCCGCGTCGTGCAGCTCTATGCGGCACTTAGCGGCAACGAGCTTCGTCATGATCTCCGGGTACAGCGCCGAGGTGACGGCGAGACTGTCCACAACGCCGTAGGTCTCGCTGCCGCCGCGGATCTCGTTATAAAATTCACGCAGCCGCCGCGTGGCGAGCGCGCAGAACCGCCCCGCCGGAGACGGCGACGCGAGCAGACGTTCCACCTCGTCCGGAGTGATCTCGGTGCTGCCGCGGGTCGTATCGAGCGTGATCCACACCGCCGGAGCGCCGGACTGCAGAACGATCTCCGCCGCCTCGGGGTCGGAGCCGACGTTATACTCGGCGCACTCGGTGAGATTGCCGCGGATCCCGGCGCTTCCGCCGAGGATCCAGAGCTTTTTGATCTTCCGCACGAGATCGGGGGCAAGCGTGAGCGCGACAGCGATGTTCGTCAGCGGGCCGATGGTAACGATCTCGATCTCGCCGGGGTTTTCGCGCACAAGATCGATGATGGCCGGCACCGCGTGCTTCTTTTCCGCCTCGCGCGCCGGTGCGGGCAGGTTGAGTCCGCCGAGACCGTCCTCGCCGTGGACATGGTACGCCGCAAAGCTCTTTTGGGAGAGCAGCGGGTGCTCCACGCCGCGGTAGACCGGCGGGAGATAGCCTCCCGCCGCGTCCTCCGCCAGAAGCGCGTTCTTGGTGCAGAGATCGAGCGGAAAATTTCCGCACACGGTCGTGATCGCCTCGACACGGGCGATGTCCTCGGCGCAGAGCGCCTCTACGATGGCCCAGGCGTCGTCCGAGCCGGTGTCCGTGTCGATGATAAAGCGGCGGCTCAAAGCTTCGCCGCCCAATCCGCGCCGGGCATGTCGTGCCGGCGGCAGTACTCGTCAAAGACGATGCCAGCGGGGAGCATTTTGAACTCTTCGAGCAGCGCGAGACGGCGCGTGAAGTTTCCTTCGCGCTCGGCCTCCATGAGCTTGTCCGTCGGCTCGAGCAGGGCGATCATCAGCGCCTTTTTCACGCTGCGCGCGCCGATGACAGACGCGCTCACGCGGTCGATGCTCGCATCAAAGAAGTCGAGACCGAGATGCACCTTGTCAAACGCATTGCAGCGCTTGATCTCCTGCATGATGGCGACGGTATCCTCCGACACGGTGGCGACATGGTCGCTGTCCCAGCGCACCGCGCGGGAGAGATGCGTCATGATCTCCTG
>ERZ827458.1068-NODE-1068-length-24287-cov-6.494305_pt1 | contig 24287 bp, 23 predicted proteins | sample MGYA00519706_ERZ827458 | MGnify/ENA primary metagenome ERZ827458 (study PRJEB31778, sample SAMEA3449309) | human gut metagenome | biome: human gut; feature: human-associated habitat; material: faeces | place: United Kingdom | collected 2010/2012 ...
CCAGCACCAGCAGGAGTGCTCCGGCACCCAACCCGATGCCGCCCTTTGCCCAGGGTGAAAGGGTCTTTTTTTCAGAAAGTATCGTTGACATTATACATGCTCCTCGGTTTTGAACCACAATATTACAGCTTACAGTATAATGATTCCGGGCGGCGCAGGCAAGAGGGCAGGCCCCCGGAAGATAAAATATCCCGCCTGCATTTCAGCAGACGGGATATTTTGAATGCGATATTACTTTTTGGAATTTTGCTTTGCCGCGATGGTGGCCTTGCGCTTCTGGGCGGCGGCCTTGCGGGCAGAGGCCTGCGCGGCCTCCGGGTGGGGAGCCTCCGGCGTGATGCGATACATCCGGCTGCCCATGGCGGGCTTCGTAATGGGCGGCTCCATCATCCCCGCCAACTCGGACAATGATGCGGAGGGGTTTTCCTCTCTGGCAACGGCTGCCCGCCGGAGTTTTTCGGGCAGATTGTCCATCTTGCCCGTCTCTCTTATAATGCGAATTGCCGCAAGCTGCTCCTGTGCCGCTTCCACCACCTTGGAGGTGTTGGCGTCGTCGCAGTTGCAGCGGCGGTTAACCTTGTTGTTCAGTTCCTTTTCCAGCCGGGCTTCCATGATGCCCATGGCGGCCACCGGCGCGCCAAGAAACGTGAGAAAATCGGAAATTAACTCGCTGTGCTTCAGATACAGCACCTGCCCGCCGCTTCGGCCGGCCATTTTTGGGGAAAAGCCCATGACCTCCCGCATCAGGGAATCCGTCTCCCGGGCAACGCTCCGGTGGGTGGTCGCCAGCTCCATATGATAGCCCTTCCCGGGGTCGGTAACGCTTCCCCCGGCGAGAAACGCCCCCCGGAGGAACGACGCTTTGCAGCAGTCCTCCTCCACCACCGGCAGATTCACGTGGAGCGCCAGGGTATCCTGGGCGTCGAAGCCGAAGGCTTCCATGATCGTCCCGATTTTATCGCCGTCCCATATCTGAAACACCAGCTTCCCCGGTGACGCAAGGCTGGGGTAGCTGTCAAAGGATAAATCGAAAGCTTTTTTGAACAGCTTCGGGAGAATATAGGCAAACTCCCGGCTCTCTGTAATGATTTTAATACCGTCTGCGGAAAAATGATTGGCAAACAGCAAAACGCCGAAGCACTCCGCCAACGCGCAGCAATGCTTCTGGGGCAAAATCCGGCAGACCTCCGCTTTGGCGGCAGAGGAAAAAGAGCTTGCCATGGGGAGACCACCCTTCTAATGATTCTTTCTTATCCTTACCAGACGCGAACCTCCGGCTCCAACCGGATGCCGCTTTTCCGATAGACCTGATCGGACACCTGAGACAGCAGAGCCTTCACGTCCGCCGCCGTCGCGCCGCCCAGATTGACGGCAAATCCGGCGTGCTTTGCGGAGATTGCCGCGCCGCCCACCTGGTAGCCTTTTAATCCCGCTTCTTCGATCAGCGCCGCCGCATAACCGCCCTTCGGGCGCTTGAACGCGGAGCCGGCGGAGGGAACATCCAATGGCTGAGAAGCGGTGCGGCGGGCAATCAGCTCTTTCATTTTCCCCCAGATTTCCTCGGGATTTCCCTTTTGAAGGGCAAAATCCGCGCTGACCACGATTCCCGGCCGGTTTTCCAGCACGCTGTGGCGATAGGAAAACGCCATCTCGGCGTTTGACAGGCGGAAAAGCGTCCCGTCTAAATCCATAACCTCGACGCTTTCGCAGATCTGGCAAATCTCGCCGCCGTAAGCTCCGGCATTCATATACACGCCGCCGCCTACGGTTCCCGGAATGCCGTGGGCGAACTCCATACCGGCGAGACCCAGGTTTGCGGCATTCACCGCCGCCCGCGCCATGGTCATGCCTGCCATCACCCGGATACGGGTCTCGTCCAGCCGCTCCATGCCGCCAAGGCAGTCCTTCAGGCAGACTACCAGTCCCCGGACGCCCTCGTCCGGCGCCAGCACGTTGGTTCCTGCGCCCAGGATAGCGCACTTGTAGTTCAGCTCAGCGCAGACTTTCAGGATATCCGCCAATTCCTCTTTGGTTTTGGGAAACGCCATCACCTCGGCATTTCCGCCGATCCGAAAGGAGGTATGCTTCGCCAGAGCTTCCTCAAACCGAAGCTCCACATCGGGCAGTAATGCGGAGAGTTTCCGCTGGAATTCAGTCAACTCAGTCATAAACGCCTCCGGGTGTAAACTATGGTACAGTATATCATATTCCCCGGCGGTTTGCAATTATGACAAACATGAAATTTATGTAACAAAAGCTCATGCAGAAAGAAATTGCGGGAAAGCACTGCTTTCCCGCAATCTTTTCACATCAATCCTGAATCGGCACCGTCTCGGGAATCTCGCCCTCACCCTCGGTGATTGCCCGCATGTAGGCCACATTCTTATCCTGGTCGAACCGCATGACACTGTGGATCATACCGTCTCCGTAAATGTCCACCATGTCTCCCCAGGAGTAGCCCTTGGCACGCACCGGGCAGGTACCACTGGTCTTGATCTCCAGACCAGACAGCATGGGCAGCATTTTCATGAGCAGATCTGTGATCTCGGAATTGGTCATACTCACGGTGACCAGCGGCAGAACCTCGTTAGCAAGATTCTGTAAATCGGAAATGCTCAGCTTTTTGACCTTGTCCAGCAGCGCCTCCATAAATATCCTCTGGCGCGAAGTACGCTTGATGTCGCTTTCGCCGTCGCCCTCCGCCTTGCGCATACGGACATAGGCAAGGGCGGTGGAGCCGTCCAGCCAGTTTTTGCCTTCCTTCATTTCGTAGTAATAACGGTCATGGAAGTCGTTCAGATACTTGGCCTCCGCTGCGGTCAGCTCCACATCGAGACCGTTGATCAGGTTAATTGCCTTGATAAATGCATCGAAATCAATCTCCACATCGTAATCCACTTCGATGCCGAAGTTCTTATACAGCGTCAGGTTCATCAGGCCCATGGCGTCCGCCGTGCTGTTGGTGCAGATGTAGCCATTGTGGTAAATGCTGGTGAGCTTGATCTTGCCGCCGCTGTGGCTCTTTCCGTTGGTGTCCGTATAGTTGGGATACTGCACCAGCGTGTCCCGAAGCAGCGAGGTCAGGGTTAAGGTCTTTTCGTATGTATTCACCGTACACAGGATCATGGTGTCCGCAAACCGCTCAGCCTCGCCTTCCCGGGAAGCCTGACCGACCAGAAGGATGTTGATATAGTCCGCGCTGGACGCAACATGCGGCTCCGTTGTGGCAACCGTGGTTTCCTCTGTGGCAGCCGTTGTTTCCGTGACGGCTTCCGTCGTCTCCTCCGGCTCCGTTTCCAAATTGGAATAGTCGATGGACGGCACCTGCACTCTGTTCAGCTTGTTGAGCATGGAGTTGTAATATACCACAGCCGCAACTACCAGCGCGGCAATCAAAATCACAACAATCAGAACCGCAATCAGCACCGGCTTCTTCCAGCCGCCTGCCTTCTGCGGCTTTTTTCTTTCATAGCGTCCGCTCATGTCGTTCCTCCTAGGGATGAATGTTTCTAAACATACTGACTTGTATTATACCATGATGCCGACGGGATTACAAGTCTATTTTTCGCCTTTTCTTAAAAACAGAACGATGGGCAGCCAAAGGCTGCCCATCCGATGTATCCGATTATTTCTCCACGATCTCCAGCACTTCCATGGGGCAGGCCTTGACGCAGATGCCGCAGGCGATGCACTTGGAGGCGGGGCTGCCTTCCTGGAACACGATCACGTGCATGGGGCAGACCTCGGCGCACTTGCCGCAGCTGACGCACTTTTTCTTGTTGATCATGTACACGCCGGTCTTGGGGTTCTGGGTGATGGCCTCGTGCTCACAGGTGCGCATACACTTGCCGCACTGAATGCAGGTATTGGGCTTTGCGCCGGTGCCCTTGGCAACGATGCGGACACAGCTCTTATCCTCGTCAAATTCCTTATAAAAAGCCTCGGAGCAGGCAGCGACGCATTGCAGACATGCCATGCACTCCACATCTTTCTTAGCAACGAGCTTCTTCATAGCACAGAATTCTCCTTCGTTCTTTGATTGTCTTTCATTATACATGTCTACGCAAGAAAAAGCAACAAAAACTTTCAGAAAATCCGATTTCTCGAGTTATCATATGCTAACTCAAATCAAAAAGTAGCAAATATTTCCGTTTTGCAAGTAACGATAGAAAAGCCGTTTTGCTTATAAAGTTGCAGGAAATTGGGTATTATTACCAGCGTAAACCCCGGCGTACGGGAAATAATAGGATTGAAGCAAGATTCATTTGGAGGTTAAAACATGAAAAAATATGCCACTTTCGTACTGGTTCTTGTCCTTACCGCGGTTCTGTTCACCGGCTGCGGCTGCACCAACCAGGAGCCCAGCAGAAACACCACCGTTCCCACCACAACAACGACTGCCGCGACCACCGAAACGACCCGTGCTACCACCGCGCCCACCACGATGCCCCGCGTGGAGCCTTCCACCAACGCTACCATCGACAACGGCAACGGCCCTCTGGACGAAATGACCGACGCAACGGAAAACGCCGCCCGTCAGGGTACGGCTGGCATCCGATAATCCCCCGGGGCGGTTCGCCCCGGTACATATCATCCCATGTGCCGCCGTTTCGCCGTTCGTGCCTGCACCCGCAGACGAAGCACTCGGGTTTTGGGGATCACGGCGGTGCTGTACGGAAAGTCCTCGCCCCGGTACTGCTTCATGATCAAATCCAGCGCCCGGCGCTTTTCCTCCGGCTCGGTCACGTCCTCCAGATATCCCCAGCCGATGACGCTTTCGTAGTTGATGGAACACGTCCCGTTTTCCAGAACCAGACCGTGGGTACAGTCCAGCTCGAAACTGGCGCGGTTGTCCTTCTCTATCAGGGCATACTTTGTCCCCTCCCGCGCGCCATGGATGTAAAGGGTCATTCCGTCCGGCTCCATTCCGAAGTTTACGGGGAGAATGTAGGGAACGGTGTCTGTGTTCAGCGCAAGATGCAGCACCTCACAGCGGGTCATCATCTCCGTGATCTCGGCGGGTTTGGTCACTTCCCTGTCAGTTCGGCGCATTGCCCTTCCTCCTTAAAGAATCGTTACATATCTCGTCAGTTTTTTCTTCATTCGTTCTGCGGCGGCAACGGCCTGCTCCAGAAAATCCCCGCCGTCGGACTGTACCTGCTTCCAGGCGCAGGTGATGGTCTCCCCTGCGCACACCACCGCGCCGCGCCCCAGCCTGTCAAAGGCGTAAGAGCAGTTTTTGGCGTTGGCGCTGGGGGAATCGTAGCCGTCCACCAGGAAAAACACCCGGGGATATTTGCCCCGAAGACTGCGGAGGCTTTCGGCGGAGCTGGCCGCCGTCAGAGCGCCGATTCGGGAATAGCCCAGCTTTCCCACCGCCTCCGGTGCGAACCGGTTTATCAAATCCACCGCCACCGTATGCACCAGCCGGGAACCGCAGAGCAAATCCTGCAATTCCGGTGCGGATTTGTTGCCGGTGCGCGCTGCCACAAACAAATCCTTCTTCCCCTCCCGGCACCCGGGCAGGAAGGGCTTGATGATATCGCTGCCCAAGTATCCGGAAACAACCAATCCGTCACAGGGATAATCGCTTTCTCCGCCGAAAAACGCTTCCGCCGTTATTTGAGCAGCAGTCGGGCTGAGCAGCTCCGGCGCGTCCAGCACCGTGTAATAGCCCATATTGCGGGCGGCGTTCAGCGTCTGCGCCAGCTCCTGCAATCCTTCGCCGCCCAAAAGGGCAAACGCGCCGAAGCTCAGTCGAACCGCCGGGACGATCCCCTTCAATCCGCCGAGCAAATCCCGGCAGAATTCTCCGTACCCTTTAGCGTCGTGAGCATACCGGGGCGGCAAGTCGGTCAGCGGCAGCATCAGCTCCACCATGGAAGGATTCTTCAGCTTCCGAATCTTTTCCTGTAACATATCAATAGACATACTCCCGCCTCCAGCATGTTTTTTGTTTATTGTATCACAACTTTTTCCATCTGCAAAGATAAAAACCTTCCAGTCCTGATTTTTTTCCTTTGGGGTATACTACCTGTGAAGGGAGGGAGAATTTATGAACGCAAAAGGATGGATGCTTTCCGCCGGTCTTGGCGCTGCTGCGGGTGCGGTAGCGGTTCTGATGATGCCCAGGCAGAATCCCGTGCGGCGCGTTGCGGCAAAGGCTGCCAACAAGGCCGAAGACCTTGCCTGGAAGGTCGAGGACAAAATGAACGAGGTTCTCTGACGAGCAAACGCAGAACATCCCGGAAGGACAGCCTTCCGGGATGTTTCCTCAAATACCCTTATCCTGCGCTTTCAGCTTTTGCAGACGGATGGCGCACACCGCCGTAAGGAACATCGGTATCAGCAAAATGCAGGCGTTGCTCACATGCGCCGTGTAGTCGCCGTAAAACTCCACAAACTGCCCGCCGGAAACGACCAGAAGCGACACACACCCGCACCCGGCAAGGGCGGCGCCATGGGTCAGCCATGGGGTGCCCCGGCGCTTTCTGAAACGGTACGCCAGAATCGCCAAAATAATTGCCATGACCGCGAGAACGACGCAGGAGATCGCCCCGTTGTGACTGACCGTCAGAAGCGGCTCCTCAGGGGCTTCCACGTCCCCCTCCCCTTTCAGCAGAAGCACCTCCGCCCTGCCATTCTTGGGGCTGATATACCAATAATTGTTCCGCGCGGCATCCAGTTCCTGCAATTCTTCCGGCAAAGTGGGGTCACCGTAGCAGCTGTAGGCTGTGGTTCCCCCCGCGTCATCCGGCGTAACATAAGGGTCAGGGGGCATTTGCTCCCCGAAGTGTACCCTGCCCCATGTGCTGAAGCAAAGAGTGCCCCTGTTTCCGGCCATGTCGTCATCACTGCTGATTCCCTGAATAATGTCCGTATAGTAGATACGGATGCTGCCGTCCTCCATCTTCATGACTTCCTTCACCGCCTGATCTGCGTCCAGCCAGACCGGCGCTTCCCAGAGGAACGCCGCGCCCAGCACGAGCGTGATCACCAGCATCACAGCCATGGTCACCGCTAAAACCCGGCGGCGCACAATGGCCTTTCTGATCTTTTTCAGTCCCGGCGCGTCTGTTTCCACCGGAATCGCCTGGGCTTTTTTCAGTATCCCCAGCTGCTTCGCGCATTCGTCGCACCCGCACAGATGCTCGTCCACGAGGGCGTTGCTCTCTTCGCTGGTCAGATTTTCCGCATACAGCGGGAGCAGATCCCGGATCACATTACAGGATAGTTTCATACATATTCCCCCATTTCATCCCGTATTTTCTGCCTTGCCCGGTGGTAGGTCACACAGGCCCAGTTTGCCGTGCGTCCGAACAGGCTTCCGATGTCACCAAAGGAAAGCTGCCCGAATACCCGCAGGGAGAAAACCTCCTTATAGGGTTCCGGCAGGTCGTGAAGCACCCGGTGAACGGCCATGGCCTGCTGAGCGTCCATGATCTGTTCCTCCACCGCCTGCTTCGGGTCGCTGATTTCCAGCTCGTCGATAGGCTGGGACGGGCGCTCCTTCCGCAGATGGCTGAGGTAGGCGTTTCTCGCCATGGAGCATAACCAGGTGCGGACGTCGCAGTCGCCCCGAAACTTCGGCAGAGCGTTCAACGCCTGAAAAAACACCTGTTCCGTCAGCTCCTCCGCAAGACCTTCGTTATGACTGATTGCCCGCAGGTACAGCTCCACATCCTGAAAATACGCCCGGTATATTTGTTCAAACTCCGTCACGGCCTCACCTCCTACACCCATTAGACGCGGGAATGGGGAAAATCTTACAGCATTCGTGAAAAAATGGGAGGGGATTTTTCCCCTCCCATATGTCAGGTAATGTCCAGCTTGACGGTCTCTCCCTCCACCCGGATGCGGATGGCGGAAATGGGATGCTGGAAGCTATCAATGATCGCCTCGGAAATCGGGTCTTCCAACTCCTTCTGGATAGTGCGGCGGAGATTTCTCGCGCCGTAGGTCACGGAATAGGCCTTTTTGACCAGCAGGCGGCGCAGATCGTCGTCCCAGGAAAGGGTCAGGCCGCGATTAAGCAGGCTCTCTTGCAGCTCCTTGAGCATGATGTCCGCGATGCCCAGGAAGTTTTCCTCCGTCAGGTGGTTGAAGGTGATGATCTCGTCCACACGGTTGAGAAATTCCGGCCGCAGGAAGCCCTGCAATGCCTTCATAGTCTTCTCCTTCACCTTGTCGCCGTCGCTGCGGCCAAAGCCCATGCCGCCCACGCTGCCCTCGGAACCGGCGTTGGAGGTCATGACAATGATGGTGTTCTCGAAGTTCACTACCCTGCCCTGGGCGTCCGTAATGCGTCCGTCGTCCAGCACCTGAAGCAAAACGTTCAGCACATCCGGGTGCGCCTTTTCGATTTCGTCAAACAGCACCACGCTGTAGGGACGGCGGCGAATCTTCTCCGTCAGCTGTCCGGCCTCATCATAGCCCACATAGCCGGGAGGCGAACCGATGAGCTTGGAGACGGTGTGCTTCTCCATATATTCCGACATGTCCAGCCGAATCAGGCTATCCACATTGTCAAACAGGTCGCTTGCCAGCTGCTTGACCAGCTCCGTCTTGCCCACGCCGGTGGGGCCGACGAAAATAAAGGACACCGGCCGCTTCTTGGGGGAAATGCCCACCCGACTGCGGCGGATGGCGCGGGACACGGCGTCCACCGCCTCGTCCTGACCGACGATGTGGGTTTTCAGACGGTCGCTCAGCCCCTTGATTTGCTCATACTCCTGCGCCTTGATCTTGGACGCGGGAATCTTCGTCCACAGCTCGATGATCCTCGCCAGATTTTCCACGGTCACGGCGGGTTTGGGCAGCTTTTCCAGCTCCTCAATCTTTGCCGCCAGCTGCATCAGCTTGCTGCGAATCAGCGCCAGGCGCTCATAGTCCTGATTCTCCGTATTTTCGTTGAGCATCCGCAGCTCCAGCTCGTAATCGTCCCGCTCCTTTTTCAGCTCTGCCAGCTGGGAGATTTCCTTGCACTGCAAATTCACGTCGGAACAGGCTTCGTCCAGCAGGTCGATGGCTTTATCCGGCAGAAACCGGTCGGTGATGTAGCGCTCGGAAAGCACGACGCACTGGTGGGCGATTTCCGGAGAAATCTCCACCCCGTGGAACTCGGCATAGGATTTGGCAATGCCCTGCATAATCTGGCTTGCCTCTGCGATGGTGGGTTCCGCCACGGTGACGGGCTGGAAACGGCGCTCCAGAGCCGCGTCCTTTTCAATATATTTGCGGTACTCGGCAAAGGTCGTCGCGCCGATGACCTGAATCTCGCCCCGGGACAGGGCGGGCTTCAGGATGTTGGCGGCGTTCATGCTGCCCTCCGCGTCTCCCGCGCCCACCAGATTGTGAACCTCGTCAATGACCAGAATGATGTTGCCGCACTCCTTGATCTCGCCGATCAGGCTCTTCATGCGGCTTTCAAACTGCCCGCGGAACTGGGTGCCTGCCACCAGCGCGGTGAGGTCAAGCAGGAATACCTCCTTGTCCCGCAGCTTATAGGGGACATCCCCCGTCGCGATCCGCTGGGCAAGCCCCTCGGCAATGGCGGTCTTGCCGACGCCGGGTTCGCCGATGAGACAGGGATTGTTCTTCTGACGGCGGTTGAGAATCTGGACGACACGCTCGGTCTCCACATCCCGGCCGATGACCTTATCCAGCTTGCCCTCCCGGGCGCGGCCGGTCAGATTCATACAATAGCTGTCCAGAAATTTATGCCGTTTGGACTTTTTCTTCTCCTTCGGCTCCCCCTCTTCCTTTCTGGAAGGACGGGGCTGGGGCGCGGGGGTATTGCCGAAAAGCTGGTTCAGCAGCGGGAACGTGGCGGTCTGGCTGTCAATTTCATCGTCGTCAGAGCTGTCGCTGTCGTCCTTCTGGCCGAACATGCTGCTCATTTCGTCGCTGAGCATATCCAGATCTTCCTCGGAAATGCCCATTTGCTTCACCGCCTGGTCGATCTGGGGAATTCCCAGACTCCGGGCGCATTTCAGGCAGTAGCCTTCATTCATGGTAACGCCGTTTTCAACCTTGGTAATAAACACAACGGCGATATTTTTCTTACATTTGCTGCACATTTTTGGCTGCATAACGCTCACTCCTTTTCGGTGCAGTATAGCATATCGGGTCTGAAAAAGGGAAAACAAATTATGAACGATGATGCCCTCCGTCAGACGTTCCAGTCGCTTCCGACCTCAAATTGTTCGATTCCGTCGTCATACCACAGACGGGTCATGTACAGCCCTCCCGCCGGAACCGTCGGGCCGGCGGCGGTGCGGTTGCCGGAGGCCAGAATTTCGCCGATCTCCTCCGGGCGTATCTTTCCCTCGGCGGCGTAGACCACCGTCCCCGCCATGGCGCGGGCCATGTTGTAAAGGAAGCCGTTGGCGCAGACCTTGAGGGTGATCAGCTCCCCCTGCCGCTCCACATTGTAATAGTATACGGTGCGGACGGTGGATTTGACATCCGTGCCGACGCTTCTTACGGCGGCAAAATCATGGGTACCCACAAACTGGCTTGCCGCCGCCTGCATCACGTTCTCGTCCAAGTGCCGGGGGTAAAACCAGGCACGGTTGACATAAAACGGATTCTTAAGGCGGGAATTGTAAATTTGATAGGTATATTCCTTCCGGGCGCAGGAGCCGATGGCGTTGAAGTTCTCATGAACGGCAAAGGCTTTCGTCACCACGATGTCGCAGGGAAGGTGGGTATTCAGCGCATAGGGCAGCCGCTCCACCGGGATGGTGGAGGACGTGCGGAAATTCGCCACGTACACCCGGGCGTGGACGCCCGCGTCCGTCCGGCCGCAGCCGGTCATATGCACCGGATGCCCAACCACCATGGCGGCGGCCTTTTCCATGGTCTCCGCAACGGTGGGCAGATTCTTCTGCACCTGCCAGCCGTGGTAATGGGTACCGAGATAAGTCAAAAACAGGGCGATATTGCGCATATTTCCCTCACATACCAAACTTTTTCAGAATAATGACCGCCGCCGTCAGCAGCGCCGCCGCGCCGAATGCGGCAAAGTCGTTACGCTGATAATGCAGCTGCTTCATCTTGGTTCTCCCCTCGCCGCCCTGATAGCAGCGACACTCCATGGCGGTGGCCAGCTCGTCCGCACGGCGGAACGCGCTGATGAACAGCGGCACCAGAATGGGGATCAGCGCCTTTGCCCGCTCCATCAGCTTGCCGCTTTCAAAGTCGGCGCCCCGGGCTTTCTGGGCGGACATGATCTTATCCGTTTCCTCGATCAGCGTGGGGATAAAGCGCAGGGCAATGCACATCATCATGGAAAGCTCATGGACAGGCACCTTAATGGCCTTCAGCGGGTTCATCAGGCTTTCCAGTCCGTCCGTCAGGGAAATGGGCGAGGTGGTGTAGGTCAGCAGGAAGGTGGATGTGACCAGCATCAGAATGCGCACCAGCATAAAGGCCGCACGTTCCGCGCCGCCGGTGGTAATGGTAATGCCCCAGAAATCCACCAGCACCCTGCCCTCTTTGGTAAAGAACAGATTCAGCACGCCGGTGAAAACCAGAATCATCACCAGCGGCTTCATGCCCCGGACGATGGATTTTCCCGGAATGGAAGAAATTTTAATAACCGCCAGCAGGAACAGGAGCAGCACACCGTAGGATACCCACCCGGAGGCGACGAAAAGCGTCACCATATAAACGACCAGCACGATGAGCTTCGTTCTGGGGTCGAGGCGGTGAATGACGGAATTGCCCGGGAAATACTGACCGAGGGTAATGTCTTTAAGCATGGCGGTTCCCCTCCTTGAGCCGCTTGATCTCCGCCGCGGCCTGGTCGATGGTGTAGACGTTTTTCACGTCCAGCCCCAGCTTTTTCAGCTCCAGGAAGACCTGGGTCACCTGGGGTATGTTCAGCCCCATTTGGGTCAGTTCTTCGGCGTGGGTAAACACCTGGGCTGGCGGCGCGTCCATGGCAAGCTTGGATCCGTTCATCACCAGCAGGCGATCCGTCAGCCGCGCCACGTCCTCCATGGAGTGGGAGACCATCATGATCGTGGCGTTCTTCGCCTTGCGGTAGGACTGAATATTGCCCAGAATTTCCGAGCGTCCCACGGGGTCAAGGCCGGCGGTGGGTTCGTCCAGAATGAGAACTTCCGGCTCCATGGCAATCACACCCGCAATGGCCACCCGGCGCTTCTGCCCGCCGGAAAGATCAAAGGGCGAGACCTCCAGCTGCTGCTCCGTAAGCCCCACGAACCCGGCGGCTTCCCGGACGCGGCGATCGACTTCCTCCGCTGACAGCCCCATGTTCTTGGGGCCGAAGGCAATGTCCTTGTACACGGTTTCCTCAAACAGCTGATACTCCGGGTACTGGAACACCAGCCCCACCCGGAACCGTGCCTGCCGGGTCAGCTTCTTGTCCGACCAGATGTCCTGCCCGTCCAGCAGCATCGTGCCGGAGGTGGGTTTCAGCAGTCCGTTCAGCTGCTGCATCAGGGTGGATTTCCCGGAGCCGGTGTGGCCGATAATGCCGATGAACTCCCCCGGCTCCACGGAAAAGGATATGTCGTCCAGCGCCTTATGCTCGAAGGGCGTCCCGGCGCTGTAAATATAAGTGAGATTCTTCACTTCCAGAATGGGTTTCAAGAAAATACCTCCCAGCGGGTCAGGCCATCACCATGTCGTAAAGTGCCTGCGCGCATTCTTTTGGGTCTAGTTTATCCAGCGGAAGGTCAAAGCCCTCCTGATTCAGCTTCCAGCAAAGCTCCACCGTCTCCGGTGCGGCAAGTCCGATGCCGTGCAGCAGCTCCACCTGGGAGAAGACCTCCTTCGGCGTGCCGTCCGCCGCGACCTTGCCCTTGTCCAGCACCACGACGCGCTGCGCTTTGGCCGCTTCGTCCATGTGGTGGGTGATCAGAACCACCGTGATGCCCTTCTCCCGGTTCAGCCGTCCGATGGTGTCGATCACCTCTCGGCGTCCTCTCGGGTCAAGCATGGCGGTGGGCTCATCCAGAACGATGCACTTCGGCTCCATGGCAATCACGCCCGCAATGGCGATGCGCTGCTTCTGTCCGCCGGACAGTAAATGGGGCGCATGGGTGCGGTACTCGTACATGTCCACCTGCTTCAGGGCGCTGTCCACTCTGCGGCGAATCTCCGGGCTGGCAATGCCCAGATTTTCGGGGCCGAAGGCAACGTCCTCCTCCACCACATTCGCCACAATCTGGTTGTCCGGGTTCTGAAACACCATGCCCACGTTTCGCCGAATGGTGATAAGCCGGTCTTCATTGGCAGTATCGATGCCGCAGACATAGACCTTTCCCCCGGAGGGAAGCAGAATGGCGTTGAAATGCTTGGCAAGGGTGGATTTTCCGCAGCCGTTGGTGCCGAGAACGGCCACAAAGCTGCCTTGTTCAATGGTCAGGTTCAAATCCGCAAACACGGGAACACCGGGCGTGTCCTCCACGCCCGGGTACGTGTATGCCAGATGCTCTACAGAAATTATGTCGCTCAAATCAGGCATCCTCCTATTGGTTACGGCGTCCACCGGCCGGTGGCGCCGCAGGGAAGAACCAGCCCGGACTGCTTCACCGGCAGTCCCAGCTCACCGGCATCCGTTTTGCCGCCATGCGCCGCCCCAAACACCACGTCGGAGGCATATGCCACGGCGGAGGGCGCAAGCCCGGTGGTATACGAATTGATGATGACGAACAGCGGCTCGTCGGACAGCAGCTTCACCGTCTCCTGTAAGAAGGGATAAAAGCTGGTCTCCATCTTCCAGATCTCGCCGCCGGGTCCGCGGCCATAGCTGGGCGGATCCATGATAATGCCATCGTAGCGCCGTCCCCGGCGAATCTCCCGCTGGATGAATTTGCCGCAGTCGTCCACGATCCAGTGGATGGGTCGGTCGGCAAGGCCGGAGGCCACGGCGTTTTCCTTCGCCCAGGCCACCATGCCCTTGGAGGCGTCCACATGGTACACCTCCGCTCCCCCGGCAGCCGCCGCCAGGGTTGCGCCGCCGGAATAGGCGAACAGATTCAGCACCCGGACAGGACGGCGGGCGGAAGCCGCCGCCACCTTCTCCCGGATGAAATCCCAGTTTGCCGCCTGCTCCGGGAAAACGCCTGTGTGCTTGAAATTCATTGGCTTGACGTTGAAGGTCAGGTAGTCCTTATAATGAATCTGCCACCGTTCCGGGAGCTTGTTGTCCGTCCAGTGTCCGCCGCCGGTATTGGCGCGGACATAGCGGGCGTCATAGTGCTTCCACTGGGGCGCCGTCTTTGGCGTGTTCCAGATCACCTGGGGGTCGGGGCGCACCAGAATGAACTTGCCCCACCGTTCCAGCCGCTCCCCGCCGCTGGCGTCCAAAACCTCATATTCCTTCCATTCATCGGAAATCCAGAGCATTGGGTCTCCTCCCTCTTTCTCTTTCACCTTATCTCAGCCGACAAAGCCGTCCCAGCCGCCATGCCAGCCGCCGTTCGAGCTGTTGTCCCAGCCGCCGGTGGTGTCTTCCTCCGTACCGCCGGGCTGATACTCCTCCCAGGAGCTCTGGTTGTGCAGCGGACACATGATATAGGGGGCATCCACGCCGTTATTCAGGTTGTTGTAGAACCCGTGCCAGGAGGCGGGGTTGCCCTCGGAATCGATGAGATAGACATAATAGTTGGCGGTGTAAATGTCGTTCAGTCCAAAGCCGTCCGCCGCCTTGATCTCGTCCACCTCAGCCTGGGTCAGCTTCACAAGAGATCTCGACTCGATCTGGGCGTCGCTGAACATATGGCAGTAGTCGGTCGCCACACCGCCGCCGGTGACGCAGTAGTCCACCTGCACGTGCTTGTCGCAGGTTCCCTCCGGCTCGTCGCCGTCGTAAACGTTCACGTAAACCACACGCTCCAGCCCCCGCACGTCGGCGCTGCAGGCCGCGGTGGCCTTCTTGCCGGAATCCAGGCACACGCCCACGCTGTGGAAGGCATTGCCGTTGTAGAGTCCTTCTCTGGGCAGGCCGTCGTGGATGGGCTGCATGACCGCCTTCCACAGCCGCGCCGCCGGGTTGGCGCTGCTTCCGGTGAGATAGATCTGCTCTGGGATATCGTAACCGCACCATACGGCTGTGGTGTAGTGGGTGGTATAGCCGCAGAACCACCGGTCGCGGTTGGAGGACGTGGTGCCGGTCTTGCCCGCGATGTTCTGTCCCGGGAAAATGGCCGCGCCGCCGGTGCCGTTATTCGCCGCGTTGAACAGGCAGTAGTTCATATAATCCACAGTCTTCTGGCTGAGGATTTTCCGGGATTCCTGCTCGTTATCCACCACAACTTTGCCGTTGCTGTCGTAGACCTTGGTAAACAGTCTCGGCTCCCGGTAAACGCCGTCGTTGGCGAAGGTCGCATAGGCGGCGGACATCTCCCGCACGGTGGAGCCAACCGTCAGCGCGCCCAGCGCCAAAGGCGCCAGACCCACGTCGGACAGGCTCTGCCCGGAAGGCAGGGGGTAATTGTCGGTCAGGGAGCTTTGACCAAAGTTGTATTTGGCGAAGCTATAGCCGTAATCCGCGCCGATGGTATCCAGCGTCCGGGCGGAAACGGTGTTGACGGAGGAAACGATGCCCTGATAGACGGTTCTGGCGTACTGGTACTGCCGGTTGTCGTTCTTCGGCCAGTTGTTGCCGTCAATATAGGTCATTGGCAGGTCTTTCATCACCGACGCCGGGGTGACCTTGCCGGATTCAAAGGCCGGGGCGTAAACGGAAATGGGCTTCTGGGAGGAACCGGTCTGGAGCTTTGCCTGGGTGGCCTTGTTGTAGGCCAGGAAGGTGGTCTTCTCCCCCACGCCGCCGGACAGGGCAACCACGTCCCCCGTTTCGTTGTCAATGACCACGATGGCAGACTGGAGCTGCTGCTCACTGCGGGTGGTGGGAATGTTGCTCAGGTCGGTGTATACCGCGTCCACTTGCCGCTGCACGTCCATGTCCAGAGTGGTGTAAATATGGTAGCCGCCCTTCTGGATGCGGTTGAGGTAGATGCTCTGGTCGTTGGTGCTTAAGTTGTCCCAGACCTTGCCGTCCTGCTCCGCAAGATAGCTGGCAAAATCCACGATCACGGCGTCCACGAACCAGGAATAGATATGTTGGGAAGCGTCCGTGCTGACCGCCACCTGCTCGCCGCACTGGGGGCAGTAGCAGGTATCTCCCTCGCCGGTAAAGTGGCTGCGGGTGTTCTCATAGCCGCAGTTGTCGCAGACCGTCCAGCGGTCGGCGTCATCGATGCCCTCTTTGAACACCATCTCCTGCGCCACGGCTTCGTCGTACTTTTCCTGGGTCAGGTAGCCCTGATCCAGCATTTCGCTCAGAACGTTCAGCTGACGGTAGCGGTTTCGGGCAGCGCCGTCCCGCTCCTCGCCCTTGTACATATACACGCTCTCGGAATAGGGGTTGAACAGGGACGGGTTATTGGTAATACTGATCAGGCTGGCGCACTCGGCAGTAGTCAGATTCTGAAGCTCCTTGCCGAAATACTCCGCCGCGGCGCTCTTGACGCCGTAGCAGCCACGCCCCAGGTAAATCTCGTTGAGGTAATACTCCATGATCAGGTCTTTGTCGTATTCCCGCTCAAAAATCTGCGCCCGGAAAATCTCCATGACCTTTCGCTGAACGGTGACGCTTTTTTCACCGGTGTGGTTCTTGATGAACTGCTGGGTGATGGTGGAGCCGCCGAACTGCTCGTCGCCGCCGAAGAACATGTTCAGGCAGGCCTTCATGGTGGTGATCCAGTCCACGCCCTGATGCTCATAGAACCGCTTATCCTCGATGGCCACGGCGGCGTGAATCAGGTCTTCGGGAATTTCGTCAATGGACGCCCACTGGCGGTCGGTGGTGGTATAAATCTGCTGCAGCAGCTGGATATCGCCGTGGTTGTCCACATAATAGATAAAGGAAGTCTGTTCCAGGTCATAATCGTCCAGAGACCAGTCGGCGGCCTCTGCCAGAATGTCCTCCTGCAAATAGTCTCCCAGGGTGCCGATGAAGACCGTACCGCAGATCAGCACGATCAGAAGAACCGTCGCCGCCGCACCGAGGGCAATTTTCAGCACGGAACCGGCTACGGAGAAAATCATATACAGCAGCTTCAGCGACCAGTGGGGATTCCACTCCTGCCGGAGCTTCTTGCGCCTCCTGGGTCTTTTTTCGTTCGCCATAGGGTACCTCCAATAGAAGCAGGACGCGCCTGCCTGGTAAATCCATTATAACCAGTGTCATATTCGCATAACACTACTCATATCATTATACCATACCGGATGGAAAAACGAAAGCCCCAATTTATAAATAAACTTTTAATTGTGGGAGATACTATATTTGACAAAAGGAGGAATGCGTATGCTGAAAAAATCGGCGAGCCTTATTTTGCTTCTGTATCTCACCCTGGGGTGCTTCCGGGGGTATCTGGCGCTGTTTGACAAGGGTGCTTCCGAGCCAAAGCAGATTTTCCCCTGTCCGGTGTCCTCCCTCCCCGATGCCGACCGGGAGGCGCTGGAAAAAGGCATCCCCGTCCGCTCGGAGGACGAGCTGAATCAGCTTCTGGAAGATTTCCTGTCCTAGGGTTTCTCTGTTTCTGTACAAAATCACCTCTTGATTTTATGTCCTCCTTGCGGTAGAATATAGGCATCAAACGCGGGGGGCGATTTCCTTGGCAGATCAATACGGTTCTGATTTCATCACCATCGTGGATGAGGAAGGCACCGAATACGAGCTGGAGGTTCTCAGCACACTGGAGTACAACGGCAATACCTATATGGCAGTCATTCCTGCGGATGACGGTTCCGATTCTCCGGATCTGGAGGTCAGCATTTTCAAGTCCGTCGAGGAAGACGGGGAGCCGATCCTCTGCGCCATCGAGGACGAGGCGGAATTGCAGGCCGTGTACGACCTGATTATGGATTCCCTCTATTCGGAGGACGCAGAATAAAAGGCGCAAGTCTCCTGCTTGGTGCGTAGCGTGTCCTTTTGGACCCACATTTTTTTATTGGGACGTTAGACTTCCCGGCCTGTTTGCAGACCTCCCGCCCCCGCTTCGACGGAGGGTGGATGCTGGGAGCAGTAATGGTCAGGAGCGGCATCCCACCTGCCTTTTCGTGCAGGTCATAATTGGACGCGATACGGCTAAAGCGGGGTGCATGGGGAGCTTCGGCTCCCCATGTTTTTTCTTGGGGCGTATCTGACCGGTGACCGCAGATTTTTTCCTTTGGCAATCGCGTCAGTTTGTCCCAAACAACGCACTTGTGGGACGTCCCCTACGAATATTCTGTAAAATTTTTTCTAATTCCGCCCCCTTCGGCAGATTACCCCTTGAAACCGGCGGGAAAATAGATTATAATACCTTGGTCTATGCGTAAAACCTATCGCGTTATGACCAAAAGGACAAATGAGAGGATTTGATTACATGAGCGCATCCAGCAAGAAGAAGCTCCGCAATGAGCAGCAGACCGCCAAAATGACGGAAAAACAGGTCGCTGAGCAGAAGGAAGCAAAGAAGCTAACGCTTTACACCACCATTTTTGTCGTCGTTCTGGCTGTCATGGTGGTATTCGCCATCGCCATCGGCGTCACCAGAAGCATCTCCAACAGCGGCGTCCGGGAGCGGAATACCGTGGCTCTGACCGTAGGCGATCACGAGATCAGCAACGCCGAGCTGAGCTATTTCTATATGAGCGCCATCAACAACTTTAACACCAATTATGGCAACTACGCAGCCATGATGGGTCTGGACACCTCCAAGCCCCTGGACGAGCAGGTCATCAACAACGACACCGGCCTGACCTGGGCGGATGATTTCCTGAACACCGCCAAGGACAACGCCCGCAGCGTCTACGCCATGGCGGACGCCGCCGAGGCCGCAGGCTTCACCCTGTCCGAGGACGAGCTTGCCGAGATCGACACCAGCATCAGCAACATGAAGATGTACGCCACCCTGTACGGCTATTCCAGCACCAAGGACTTCCTGAAAGCCCAGTACGGCAGCGGCGCCACCGAGGAGAGCTATAAGCAGTATGTCACCGTCAATGCCCTGGCCAACGCTTACTATAACAGCTACTCTTCTTCCCTGACCTACACCGACGTCGACCTGCGCGCCGCCGAGAGCGAGAATTACGACAAGTATTCCTCCTTCACCTACAACACCTACTACCTCGCCGCCAGCAAGTTCCAGGCGGAGGATGAGGATGACAGTGACAAGGCCGTAAAGGACGCCGAGGAAGCCGCCAATTCCCTGATTGGCGAGGATGTCGCCACCGTGGCGGACTTTGACGCCGCCATCGCCGCTCTGGACATCAATAAGGACACCGAGGCTTCCAGCACCGCTTACACCGACCAGCAGTATGCCTCCGTTTCCACCACCGTTCGGGATTGGATCACCGACAGCGCCCGCAAGGAGGGCGACAAGACCGTGATCGCCAACACAACCACTTCTACCGATGACGACGGCAACGAAACCAAGACCACTCTGGGCTACTACGCCGTGTTCTTCACCGGCTCCAATGACAACACCTTCCCCCTGGTGAATGTGCGCCACATTCTGGTCAAGTTCGAGGGCGGCACCACCGATTCCACCACCGGCACCACCACCTACTCCGACGAGGAGAAGAACGCCGCCAAGGAGAAGGCAGAGGAGATTCTGGACGAGTGGATGTCCGGCGACGCCACCGAGGATTCCTTCGCCGCCCTGGCCAATGAGAAATCCGGCGACGGTGACGGCACCACCGGCGGCCTGTACGAGAACGTCTACCCCGGCCAGATGGTGTCCAGCTTCAACGACTGGTGCTTCGACGCAAGCCGTCAGAGCGGCAACACCGGTATCATCGAGTCCGAGTACGGCTACCACGTCATGTACTTCGTAGGCAAGAGCAGCACCACCTACCGTGACTACCAGATCGAGAGCGAGCTGCGCAGCACCGACACCCAGGAATGGTACGACGCGACCGTGGAAGCCGTGCCCATGACCGACGGCAATACCAAGTATATCCGCAAGAACCTGATCATCAGCGCCAACTAAGCGTTTCAAACAAAACCACAGCCCCGGCTTCACGAAAGCGAAGCCGGGGCTAAAAGATTGAGAAAAGCCGGTCGGATTTTCTCATTGACAAATCCCACAAGCAGACGTAGAATGATTGCAAACTTCTTATACTGAACTCCATGCCCTTCGGGCATGGAGTTCTATGAGACGTTTTTGTGATTTTTTCTTTACAAATCACAAAACGGGCAACGCCGTCAGGCGGTGCCTTTCTGATTTTAATTAAGCTTTTAATCAGAAAACAGTGTCAGAGGAGGTATTTTTATGGAAGTAACACGGGAGCAGGCGCTTGCGCTGCTGCAAAAATACAATCAGGAGCCGTTTCACATTCTCCACGCCCTGACCGTTGAGGGCGTTATGCGCTGGTATGCGCAGCAGGAGGGCGAGGACGCGGACTTCTGGGGTCTGTGCGGTCTTCTCCACGACGTGGACTTTGAACGCTACCCCGAGCAGCACTGCGTCAAAGCGCCGGAGCTGCTGGCCGAGATCAACGCCAGCCCGGAGATGGTTCACGCCATCTGCTCTCACGGCTACGGCCTGTGCTGTGACGTGGAGCCGACCCACGAAATGGAGAAGATTCTCTTTGCCGCGGACGAGCTGACCGGCCTGATCGGCGCGGCCGCCCGGATGCGCCCCAGCAAGAGCGTCATGGACATGGAGGTCAGCAGTCTGAAAAAGAAATACAAGGACAAGAAGTTTGCCGCCGGCTGCTCCCGGGACGTGATCCAGACCGGCGCCGACCGTCTGGGCTGGACGCTGGAGGAGCTGATGGAGAAAACCATCCTCGCCATGCGCAGCTGCGAGGCCAGTGTCGCGGCGGAACAGGCCAAGCTCTGCGGCTGATTCCCTTCCGACTCATACTATTTCTCGACAAAATGGTTAACACCATTTTATCCTGCGAATTCTTCGCAGGCCGCCGGCAGCGGCGAAAAATGTATGGACTTACGTTTTTTTGCGGCTACGCCGCGGGCTGCTGAAACAGCAGCCGAATAAAACGGTTTTTAACCGTTTTATTCGAGTTTTTAATAAAACGCTTAAAAGCGTTTTATTAGGCCGCAGGATTGCGGCCAGCGGCCACTGCCGCTAAAAAACGAAGTCAATACATTTCTTACCGCCGACCAGGCGGTCTGCCGTGAAACGGCAGAATAAAATGATGAAATCATTTTATTAAGAAATAGTATTATTGAAAACCAGTATCAGCTAAACATGATGCAAAAATCCCCGAAAGCTTCTGCTTTCGGGGACTTTCCAAATTTAATGTGTTTCTTTCAGCGGCTTGATATACTGCTCGCGGCGGCGTTCCTTTTCCGCAAGGTAAACCGCGTCGTTGCCCGCGTGGATCTCCCGGAGATAATCGTAATGGTTTTGCAGGATGCTCTCGTTGTTTCGCGCCAGCATCATCACGGCGATGGAGGAACACTGATCGGAGGCACGCTCCAGGTAGGTCAGCGTCTCCATGAACACCAGGCCGCTGCCCACGGAGCAGGCGCCGCTCTTCAGGCGCTTGGTGTGGCGATCCCGGAGGATCATCACCATGTCGTCGATGGTTTCCTCCAGCGGCTCGATTCGTTTGGCGGCTTCATTGTCGCCCTTGGCGAAGGCGTCTACGGTAATGGTCAGGATTTCGTTGACGGCATCAAAAATCAGCTTCAATTCCCGCTGCGCCATGTCTGAGAAGGCCGCGTTGTCCGCAACCAGCCGCTGAGCCAGCTCCACCAGATTGGTGGCGTAGTCGCCAATACGCTCGAAGTTGGGAACCGTCTGCATCAGCATATCCAGCTGACGGTCGTCCCATTCCGTTTCCACCGCCTTGGACAGGCCAATGAAGAACCGGTCAGCCCTGTCCGTGAACTCGTCGATGCAATCCTCGTCCACGTCGATCTCGCCGGCAACGGCGGGGTCGTACTTTTCCAGCATCCGGCAGCCCTTTTCAAAGTTGGTTTTCGCCAGCGTACCCACATCCGCTACAGCCTTGATGGCGACGGACACGGCCAGGGCGGGAGAATTGTAAAGCTTTTCGTCCAGGGTGTGCAGCTCGGGGTGACGCAGCTGCTTCTGCTTGTCGTCCCTGACGATGATCATGGACAGCTTCACCAGTTGATCCGCAAAGGGAACCAGCACAATAGCCGTGACCAGGTTGAACACCGTCTGGAAATTCGCAATGTTTCCGCTGTCCACACTGCGCACCCAGAATTCCGAGGAGAACACAGACAGCTTCCGTAGAACGGTCATCAAAAGCAGGAACAGGATCGTTCCGATGGTATTGAAGGCAATGTGAACCACGCCCGTCCGCTTGGCGTCCTTGGAGGAACCAATGGAGCAGACCATAGCCGTGGTGACGCAGGTACCCAGGTTAATACCCATGATGACCGGATAGGCCATGGCAAAGGTGATTCCCGCCCCCGGTACGGAGGCCACCGTCTGAAGCATACCAACCGTCGCCGACGAGCTTTGCACAATGACCGTCAGGACAAGGCCAAAGAGAATGCCGAACAGCGGATTGTTCAGGAATCGCACAAAGGAGACAAACGCATCCGTTCCCACAAGGGGTTCCACGCCGCTGGTCATCAGATTCAGTCCCACAAACAGGATACCGAAGCCGATGCAGATATCGCCGATGGTGTTGGAGCGCTTGGATTTGATGAACATCAGCAGCACAATGCCGATGATCAGGGCAATGGGCGCTAACGTATCCGTGTCAAACAGCCACAGCAGCCAGCTTCCGTCGGACTGAATGGAGCCGAGGCGGATGATCTGCGCCGTGACGGTGGTGCCGATATTGGCGCCCATGACGATGGACACGGCCTGTTTCAGATTCAGCACGCCTGCGCCGATCAGGGCGACCGTCAGAACGATGGTAGCGGTGGAGCTTTGGATCACGGCAGTGACCAGCGCGCCTGTGAATACGCCCATCACGACATTTCCGGTGACCTTTTCCAGCACGCGTTTCAGTGCGGCGCCGGAGCTGTTTTTCAGGCCGTCGCCCATCAGCTCGATGCCGTACAGGAACAGGGCAAGCCCGCCCAGAAGCTGCACGATGGCACTTAAAATCTCCATATGAAACTCCTAAAATCTCTTCTGTAGTCGCCATAAACAGGCATAATATCATTATAAAAAAAGATACCGGAAAAGTACAGTGACAAAATTTGCATAAATTTTACATACACCGTACGCAAATTTTATAAGAAACGCCAATTATTTACCGGTGGAACCGAATCCTCCCGCATTTCTGGCCGTATCCGTCAGAGCCTCGGCGATTTCATAGGCCGGCTGGAATACCGGCGTGATCAGGAGCTGGGCGACACGTTCGCCGTTTTCGATGGTCTGGGGGACGCTGCCGTGGTTGTGGAGAACCACGTTGATCTCCCCCCGGTAGTCGCTGTCCACCACGCCGACCTTGTTGGCAGGTGCCAGCCCCCGCTTGCAGGCAAGGCCGCTGCGGGCGTATACCAGCCCCGCGCAGCCCTGGGGGACCTCCAGCGCGATGCCCGTGGGGATGAACACCGTCTCCCCCGGCCGGACGGTCACGGTTGCGTCGACGCAGGCGTACAGGTCAGCCCCCGCCGCTCCGGCGGTGCCGTAGGTGGGAAGCTTTGCCCCGCTGCGAAGGATTTTCACATGGATTGGGTTCATCCTTTCATACCTCTCTTTTCTCCCTGCCAGTCCTCCCAGAGGACGGTTTTTCCCGCAGCCAGAGATGCGGGGACGTCGATAAGCCGCTGGTTTTCCGAACCCCGGAATCGCAGGGACAGATTTTTCTTCGCCTCCACAAAGGGGCCGTCCACCAGAACATCCAGGTAGCTCAAGTATTCCCGGGTGTCCCCCAGCCGACCGGACAGGATGTCCTTTTCAAACAGGTAACCGGAGAACGCCCAGATGCTTTTCCGGGGCATTTCCCGTTTGATCTGCCGAAGCAGCTCCACGATCGCCCCCTGGTTTTGCGGCTCAAAGGGTTCTCCCCCCAGCAGCGTCAGCCCCCGGATGTAGTCCGGCCGGAGCATGTCCAGAATTAAGTCAATGGTCTGCTGGGTAAAGGGTTCGCCGTAGCCAAAATCCCAGGCCACCTCGTTAAAGCAGCCGGGGCAGTGATGGGTGCAGCCGGAGACAAACAGACTCACCCGCACGCCGGGGCCGTTGGCAATGTCGCAGTTCTTGATCGTCGCGTAATTCATATTCTTCCCCCAAAAGCGTATTTGTATCATACTATTTCTCGATAAAATGGTTAACACCATTTTATCCTGCGAATCCTTC
>ERZ827458.1085-NODE-1085-length-23997-cov-19.156712_pt1 | contig 23997 bp, 25 predicted proteins | sample MGYA00519706_ERZ827458 | MGnify/ENA primary metagenome ERZ827458 (study PRJEB31778, sample SAMEA3449309) | human gut metagenome | biome: human gut; feature: human-associated habitat; material: faeces | place: United Kingdom | collected 2010/2012 ...
GAGTGCCCGGAAACCTATCATAGAAATATGACAAGGCGCTGGGTACTTAGCCTACACGTACACGACTGAGGAAAGCGAAAAAATGGAACTGTTCGCTCTTGCCGAGAAGCTGGACGGCAACCTTGAACTGGCTATCAAGCGGCTTGCAGAAAGCAAAAGAAATCCCCAATCATCAACAACTTAAAAATTAGGAACATGAAATGGATTGACAATCTGATATACACGCTATTGTCCGCCTGCCTGCTGGCGGGCTGCGAGGACAGCGGAAGCAAGGAGCTGGAAAGGATGCAGGGCTATTGGGTACACGTCAGGGGACACCCGGCTTTCACACTCTCGGAAACGGGCGGCAGATACACCGTCACCCGGAAAGCGAATGTCAGGGGCAGAATACTGGAAACGGCTTACCCGGTAACAGAACGGAACGGCTGCCTGTTCATCGAAACGGGCTTCCGCATACAGTTCACCTATGACAAAAAGACCGACCGGATAACGCTCATGCCCGGCGGCGAATACAAACGAGTTACAAACCCTGAAAACAAAAGATAATGAAAAGAACAATTCTCCTTATGGCGGTGTGCCTTTGCTTCATCGGCAAGGCATCCGCACAGTGGGTGGTGTCAGACCCCGGCAACTTGGCGCAGGGCATCATCAACACCACCAAGCAGATAGTGCAGACTTCCACCACTGCCAAGAACACGCTGGACGGCTTCATGGAAGCGCAGAAGATTTTCCAGCAGGGTAAAAAATATTACGATGCGCTCAAAGCGGTACACGATGTTGTCAAGGGCGGCATCAAGGTGAAGAAGTCCATTGAGTTGGTGGCGGAAATATCCGAAATCTACGTGCGAAACTATCAGAACATGCTGGCAGACCCGAACTACACGCCGGATGAACTCACCGCCATTTCAGCCGGGTACGCAAAGCTGCTCTCCGAAAGTGCGGACGTGTTGCAGGACTTGAAGAATGTAGTGAACGTGACGGGCATGTCGCTGACGGATGCCGAAAGACTGGCGGTAATCAACAACGCCTATAAAAGCCTGCTCAACTACCGCAACCTCGTGAACTACTACACCCGAAAGAACATATCCGTGTCCTACCTGCGGGCGAAGAAGAAGAACGACACCGACCGGGTGCTGGCTCTCTACGGCTCGGCGGATGAACGCTACTGGTAACATATAAATCGGTATGCCTATGTTATTAGCAGCGGTGGATTTTGACAACCTGCACCAAGTGTTGCGGGTGCTGTACGATGAAATGATGCCCTTGTGCAGCAACATGACGGGGGTAGCCAAAGGGATAGCCGGGCTGGGAGCTTTGTTCTATGTAGCCGCCAAAGTGTGGCAGTCGCTCGCACGTGCCGAACCCATAGACGTGTACCCGCTCCTGCGTCCCTTTGCGCTGGGGCTGTGCATCATGTTTTTTCCAACTTTCGTACTGGGGACTATCAACACGGTATTGTCGCCAGTGGTGAAAGGGTGCAACCAGCTTATGGAAACGCAGACTTTCGACATGAACGAGTACCGGGCGCAGAAAGACCGACTGGAATATGAAGCCCTGATGCGAAGCCCCGAAACGGCTTACCTCGCATCGGACGAGGAATTTGACCGACAACTGGAAGAACTGGGCTGGTCGCCCTCCGACATGGTGACCATGACGGGCATGTACATGGACAGGACGGCTTATAATATAAAGAAGTCCGTCCGGGACTGGTTCAGGGAGTTATTGGAAATGCTCTTTCAGGCGGCGGGGCTGATTATAGACACGCTGCGCACGTTCTTCCTAATCGTGTTAAGCATACTGGGTCCGCTGGCGTTTGCGATTTCCGTCTATGACGGTTTCCAAAGCACGCTGACCCGGTGGATTTCACGCTATATCTCCATTTACCTGTGGCTGCCCGTGTCGGACTTGTTCAGCAGCGTGCTGGCACGCATACAAACCCTGATGCTCCAAAAAGACATCGAGCAGCTTTCAGACCCGGATTTCATCCCGGACGGGAGCAGCACCGTGTATATAATCTTTATGATTATCGGCATCGTGGGCTACTTCACCATTCCAACGGTGGCAAGCTGGATAGTGTCGGCTGGCGGTACGTCTGCCTATAACCGCAACGTGGCACGAGCTGGGTCAATCGCCGGGGCTGCGGTCGGTGCGGCAAGCGGGAAAGTAACCGGGAAACTACTCAAATAACCAACATCAATATTTAGTATATGGAATTTAAGTCATTAACGAACATCGAAACGAGTTTCCGGCAAATCCGGCTCTTTGCGCTGGTATTCATCTGCCTGTGCGCACTGGTGACGGGCTTTGCCGTGTGGAACTCGTACAGCTTCGCCGAGAAGCAGCGGCAGAAGATATACGTCCTCGACAACGGCAAAAGCCTGATGCTGGCACTCTCGCAGGACATGGCACAGAACAGACCCGTGGAAGCGAAGTCGCACGTGCGGCGTTTCCACGAACTTTTCTTCACCTTATCACCCGAAAAGGGGGCTATCGAAAGCAACATCAAACGCTCGTTGTTTCTCGCCGACAAGACCGCTTTCAACTATTACAAGGACTTGGCGGAAAAGGGCTACTACAACCGGGTGATTTCCGGAAACGTCACGCAGACGGTGGAGATTGACAGCGTGAAGTGCGACTTCGACCAGTACCCCTACAAGGTGAACACGTATGCCCGCCAGTTGATTGTCCGGGAAAGCAGCCTGACGGTGCGAAGCCTTGTCACCTCGTGCCGGTTGCTTAACGCAACACGGAGCGACAACAACCCGCACGGCTTCATCATCGAAGCGTTCACCATTACCGAGAACAAGGATTTGCAGACCATTAAAAGATAGCCTTATGGAAAGAAAACGAAATTACATCGAAAAGGTGCAGGACTGGGCAGACGACCGCCTGCGCCGAATGTGCGGACGGATTACGCCGGGCAAAAGGCTGGCGGTTATCCTCCTGATGTTCTTCTTTTTCGGCGGCTTGTCTATCTACATCACCGTTTCATCAATCTACAATATCGGGAAACGGGACGGGCAAAGGCTGCAAATAGAACACATCAGACAACTGCCGTTGCACGGCAATGACACAACCAAAAGTATCAACCCGTTAAACAGACCGCAATATGGAAGACGTACAGAAGAATGAGAACGGCACGACCGCACAGCAGGCGGACGGGAAGCCGAAAAAGGAAAATAAGCCCAAACGGGAACTTACCCCGCAGCAGGTGCAGCAGCGCAGGAAAATGATAGTCTTCCCGCTGATGTTCCTTGCCTTTGCAGGGTGCATGTACCTGATATTCGCACCCTCCGGCAAAGAGGACGTGAATGTGGAAAGCGTGGGCGGCTTCAATGCCGACATACCCCTGCCCGCAGAGGACGGGATTATAGCCGACAAGCAAAAGGCTTACGAGCAGGCGGTGACAAGCCGCAAACAGCAGGACAAGATACAATCCTTGCAGGACTTCGGTTTCACGCTGGATGATGATACGGAAGAACCACAAGAGGAAATCAACCTGCTGCCGGAAGAAGATCCGAAGCCACAAAGGGGCGGCGGTGCTTCTTCAAGGGCGGCTTACCGGGACATCAACCGCCAGTTAAGCACGTTCTACGAAACGCCCCCTGTGGACGAGGAAAAAGAGGAATTGAAACGGCAGGTGGCGGAACTGACCGACCGACTGAAACAGCAGCAGAACGCCACGCCTACGGCTGACGACCAAATGGCACTCTTGGAAAAGTCCTACGAGCTGGCGGCAAAGTATATGAACGGGCAGGACGGACAAAGGGGACAGATTGCCCAAATACCGACAGCCGGGCAGAACGGCGGCGGTATCGGCACTCCGGCTATTCCGGTGCAGGCTATCCGGGAAACGACCGTTTCGGGATTGCAGCAGCCCATGAGCGATGCCGACTTCATCCGGGCTTACAGCCAGCCACGAAACTACGGCTTCAACACGGCGGTAGGCACGGGGTACGCTATGGGAAAGAACACGGTAGCCGCCTGCATACACCAAGACCAAACGCTGGTGGACGGGCAGGCGGTGAAACTCCGGTTGCTCGAACCCATGCAGGCGGGAAATATCGTTGTGCCGAAGAATACCCTTGTGGCGGGAACGGCAAAGGTGCAGGGCGAACGGCTCGACATACTGGTGTCCTCGATTGAGTACGCTGGCAACATCATCCCGGTGGAACTCGCCGTGTTCGACACGGACGGGCAAAAGGGGCTTTCCGTCCCGTCCTCTATGGAGCAGGAAGCGTTCAACGAAGCTATGGCGAATATCGGAAGCGGGCTGGGTACAAGCATTTCCTTTGCCCAAAGTGCCGGGCAGCAGGTGGCTATGGACGTGACAAGGGGATTGCTGCAAGGAACGTCCGGCTACCTCGCCAAGAAGTTCCGAACCGTGAAAGTGAAGCTGAAAGCAGGCTATAAAGTCATGCTGTATGCCAAACAACAATAACCATTTTATCAACCGTTAAAATTTCAATTAGCAATGAAACAGATTTTTGGATTGTTCGCCCTCTTGCTGGGCGTGTGTGCGGCAAACGCACAAACCGCTGACACCGTGAAGTATGCGGCTGGCAACGACTTGTACCGGGGGATTACCCGGAAACTCCCGTACCGCCAAATGGTTACGCCCTACGGCGTGGAAGTGACCTTTGCCAAGACGGTGCATATCATCTTCCCCGCCGCCGTCCGCTATGTCGATTTGGGAAGCAACCACATCATAGCGGGCAAGGCGGACGGTGCGGAGAACGTAATCAGGGTGAAAGCCACGACAGAGGGCTTTCCGGGAGAAACGAACTTCTCCGTTATCTGCGAGGACGGCAGTTTCTTTTCGTTCAACGCCAAGTACGCCCGTGAACCGGAAATGCTCAACATCGAAATGAAGGACTTCTTGGAGAATGAAGATACGTCCGACTTCTCACATACCCGGATGAACATCCATTTCCGGGAACTGGCGGGTGAAAGCCCGCTATTAGTGAAGCTGATAATGCAGAGCATCTACAAGAACAATGACCGGAAAGTGCGCCACTTGGGTAGCAAGCGTTTCGGCATACAGTTTTTACACCTATAACGGGATGCTCTACGTGCACACGCAGACAAAGAACAGTTCCAACGTGCCTTTCGACACGGACTTCATCAGGTTTAAGATAACCGATAAAAAAGTGCCCAAACGCACGGCTATTCAGGAAACGGTACTGGATGCGGTACGCAGCTACAACGAGGTGATAGAGATTGCCGGGAAATCGACCGTGCGCACGGTGTACGCCCTGCCGAAGTTTACCATTCCTGACGACAAGCTGCTGGTCGTGGAACTCTACGAGAAGAACGGCGGGCGGCATCAGACCATACGGGTGGAAAACGCCGACATCGTGAACGCAGAAGTGATTGACGAACTAAAAATCAAATAGGGAATGAAAAGACACATCTTTATAATGATGCTCTTTGCGCTGTGCCTGACCTCGTTTCAGGCACACGCACAAAGATACCTGCCGGGCATGAAAGGCTTGCAGGTCACGGCGGGCATGACGGACGGGGTGCATTGGAACGCTGGCAGTGATTTCGCCTACCACATCGGGGCGGCGTACAGCGTTTACACCAAGAACGCCAACCGCTGGGTGATTGGCGGCGAATACCTGCACAAGAAGTATGACTACAAGGATATGCAGATACCCGTAGAACAGTTCACCGCAGAGGGCGGCTATTACCTGAAATTCCTATCGGACAGACGAAAGACCTTTTTCCTTTCATTGGGCTTGTCGGCTCTCGCCGGGTACGAAACAAGCAACCGAAGCGAAAAGCTGCTGCCGGACGGCTCTACCTTGCTGGATAAGGACTGCTTCATTTACGGCGGTGCGCTGACGCTGGAACTGGAAACCTACCTGACCGACCGGGTGGCTCTGCTGTTGAACGCAAGGGAACGGGCGTTGTTCGGCTCGGACATAGGCAAGTTCCACACGCAGGTATCTTTGGGACTGAAATTCATTATCAACTGACCGCTATATAATAATGTATATGAAGAATGTAATGTATAAAATCATCATGGGCTGCTACATCGTGGCCGCCCTCGTGCTTGTCACCGCCTGTAATGACAACTTGGATATTCAGCAGGCGTACCCGTTCAGCATCGAAACACTGCCAGTACCCAAAAGGCTGAAAGTCGGGGAAACCGCCGAAATACGCTGCCGACTGGTGCGTGGCGGCTATTACCAGCCGACTGCCTATCAGATACGGTATTTCCAGCCGGACGGCAAAGGAAAGCTGGAAATGGATAACGGCACGGTGCTTTTGCTCAATGACCTTTACCCGTTGGAGAAAGAAACATTCAGGCTCTACTACACCTCGGCATCGACAGACCAGCAGACGATTGACATTTATATTATCGACAGCTTCGGGCAGATGCAACAACTTTCGTTCTCGTTTAACAATGACAGCAGCGAGGAAGAATAAATCTTTTGGAATTAGTATGTTGATAAACACCCAGTGTTTTATTGCTGGGTGTTTATTTTGTGATTACCTTTGTTCCTTGTAAATAACTTATAAAAAAATAACTGCACATTATGAGAATAAAGGATATTTCCGTTGAAAATTATCGAAACTTAAATTCTGCAACAATTACATTTGACGAATCGTGCAATTTTATTGTTGGAGAAAATAATTTAGGAAAATCAAATATATTAAACCTGTTAAATATCATTTTCACACGAAGAGGATTTGTTTATGATGATTTTAATGATGCAAATTTACCTATAACAGTTAATATACGAATAAAACTCACAAATGATGAAATAGGGCATTTTGAAGACTTGTTTGATATAGATGATTACACCTATATCAATATTATCTGTAAACAAGTATCACCTGATGATAATATGGAATTTTATCATTTAGAAACAGAAACATACATATCTCCAACCCTTATTAAATGCTTAAACTTTATATACTATGATTCCTTGAGAAATCCCATTTCTGAAATTAATTTTGACAGCAGTAAAGGCGTAGGGCGTTTTTTATCAAGAATGATTAAGGATTACGTATCGAATACAGATATAAATACTAATAATTTAGTTGATATTGAATTTACAAATGATTTATTAACTAATGTAAATACTAAATTAGAAAAAATAAAATCTTTTAAAGACCACGCAATTAAAGCTGTTTTGGAGGGGGATGTTTCATTGTTATTCCCAAAGTTAATCTCTTTACAAGATGCCAGAGGAGGGGCATTGTCAAAATGTGGATATGGAATTCAATTTTTATTACTAGTTACTTTATCTATTTTGAATAAACTTCAAACAATTTCCGACCAACGTGGAGAAACAGGGGTATTTGTTAATGAGGATACAGGAGAAAGGTCTATTTCTGTTGTATTAGGACTTGACGAGCCAGAGATACATTTACATCCTTATATGCAACGTTCTCTTATTAAATATCTCAATAAAGTTATCAATAATGAAGATTCTGACTTAAAGTTATTAATAAAAGAATTATTTGGAATTGATAAATTAGATGGTCAAATCATCATCGCAACACATTCACCAAGTATTATTCTTAATGATTTTAAGCAGATTATTCGACTTTATAAAGAAGGAACAAGCACTAAAATAGTTTCAGGAACAAATCTATCTCTCGGCGAACAACTTGAAAAACATCTTTTACTTCATTTTCCTTTTATCAAAGAAGCATTCTTTGCTCGCTGTGCTATTTTTGTCGAAGGGGATTCTGAATATGGAAGTTTTCCCTTGTTTGCAAAAAAATGTGATATAGATTTAGATGATTGCGGGATATGTGTTATTCAAGCAGGTGGAGATTCCGTTCTACAACTGATACAGTTAGCAGAAAAATTTGGTATACCTTGTATTGGGATTAGAGATAGTGATGGAGATAATACCCCAACAAGTATTCCTAATTTATGGAAAACAACAGAACGGGATTTTGAGGCTGAATTAATGAAATTGATTGATATAGGAAGAGAGGAAGTATTATGCGATATACTTTGTGAATATGATTCGGAAAAACAAGAACGAATTCTGAATGCACAAGCATTAAATAAACGAGCATATAAAAAATATGGCTATTTAACAGCACCTATCAGTACAGACCTCAAATTATCAGATATAGACAAAACAAATATCACAAACCTAAAAGCCTATTATTCTACATGGTTTGGAATCAATAAGTCTCAACCATTGGGACTTTTAATAGGAATGAAACTATCTAAAAGCGAAATCCCTCAAATATATGTCAATCTAATTGAACAAGCTAAAAGTTTATGCTGATGTATCAAAACGAAATAGAAATTATAAAATCTCGGATTGAGAACAAACACCAAGGGGATGAAAAACAATTAGAAATTATTTTTTCTCCTAACAAACGATTATTAGTTGAAGCACCTGCTGGCTATGGTAAAACACATACAATGGTAAGCCGGATAGCCTATTTAATATCTATCGGCAAGCTACCTGTTCCAAAAAAACTTTTAGCATTAACTTTTAGCGTAAATGCTGCATATAAAATTAAAAAAGATGTAAGTAAGAATATTCCAGAACTATTGCAGGATTTAGGCAAGCAAATTAATATTAAAGAAAAAATATATGTATCTAATTATCATGGTTTCTGTCGAAGCATTTTAAAAAAATACGGTCATAGACTACATCCTGCATTGTCGAATTTAGATACTCTACAATCCGTTGATGATAGTCGAAGTGATAGTATAATGCGAGTATTTAATAATATTTCAATAGATGAAGCGAATGTTTTGTCAGAATTCAACGCCGGAGTTAAAAACATAAAAGGAAAGTATTTAAAAGAAAATATTGATAAATATAATTCTATTGTCATCTCCAAACTATTAATAAAGAATGCCATTCCATATAATGCAATTATTACTTTAACAATTAAATTGTTTAAAGAACAAATTGGAATATTAGAATTTTACCGAAATTATTATACATCAATTCTCGTAGATGAATTTCAAGATACCAATCTACTAAGTTATTGGCTATTGAATTTCTTAATTACAGATAAAACAAATATATTGCTATTAGGAGATTCTTTACAGCGAATTTATGGATTTATAGGAGCCGTACCCAATTTACTTTCACATGCACAAAATACATTCAATTTACAACTTATTTCATTGGAGAAGAATTATCGTTTTGCATCCAATGAGAATATGCTTCAATTGGATAAAATAATACGGCAAAATGCTATTACTCCTTTTGATAACCCTAATAGCTTAAAATCCAAGGTGGAATTTAATATCTATGATAACCAAGAAGAAGAAGCTTTACAAGTTGTAATTAAGTCACAAAAAATATTACAAAACGATTCCTTTGCTAAAGTTGCCATACTTGCAAAGCAAAGAGGACCTAATATTGAGCATATTATAAAAACTTTCAATCACAATAAGATACCATTCTTTTATGGATTATTTACAGATGAAGACTCTGAATATATAACATTCAACAGAAAATGTCTGTATGAATTTATTGAATTACTAAAATCAAATTCAAAGATTACTAAAAAGATAGGGAAAAAACATATTGATAAAATACGAGAAATATATATTAACAATGATTCCGTACTTGTTAAAGCTCTTTTAGAATTACTCGAAATTTTTTGGGTTCAGCTTTTTGTCGATTATTCGTTTTTATCTAATGAAGATAAAATTAATCTGATTAAAGATACCTTTGAACATAATGGTATAAAACAATATATGGAATTCTTAAATACGTCTATAATAATCTCTACGGTACATGCAGCAAAAGGTTTAGAATGGGATTATGTAATACTTCCTGATATGGAAAAAGATTCATTTCCTAACTGGTATGGATTATGCGGTAGATGTAAAAATGGAAATGACTGTAATTTTGTGATGACTAAAGATATAGAAAAATCATTCTTTGAGGAATTAAGTGTATTTTATGTAGCAGTTACTCGGGCTAAAAAGCAAGTTTTTTTTACGGCAAGTCATAAACAACTCACAAATAGGGGCATTTTTGAAAAAAATTATAGTTGTTTTATGAAATTGCCAGGTATTGAATATATACAAACAGTATAGAGAGACAGAAAGTATTATTGGCTAACCAACAGCTAGTCAGAAGGCATTGGTTGCTAATAATTTTTGGGGAATATAGGCGGGTTTCTTTGCTACTTTATTTCCCGGCACTCACGAAAGAAAGTAGCGGCGGCAAACAGCCGCCGTTCTCTATCAACTGGTTTTAAGGCTCCTTATGGACGTGTATTTCTCTAACCACACCTTTACCTGTTCCATGTTGTATTCGCCCGTGATAATTGCCGTATGGTCGTTTATGGCTACAAACCGGACACTCTCGTGGCTGTTTACCCAGCCTTGCAGGGAACAGACGCCCCACGTGTCCACATCTTCAAAAACACTGCGGTCTATCCGGCTGATTGGCTCGCCGAAAACTACCGTCATTATCTGAAAGTCCGGCTTATCTGCCAGCAGTTGCAAATGGTGCAGCGTGCCGAAATCGTCAATTTTGCGCCCCCACGCCCACACATCATTATACAAATCATCGCCCCATTGGTGCGGGTGGTCGAAACGGACTTTTACCTCTATGGTGTGTTCGTTTTCTTCTGTGTCCTCGATAACGCCCGTTACCATTAAGCCCGTAAAAATGCACTCGCAACGCCTGCCGATAAGCTCCTTGTTTACTTCTGTCGTTTTCATGCCCCCAAAATTTACTTGTTTATTACTCCGTTCTTCTTTGCTATCCACCCGTCACGCCTGCGGCGGCACTCGTCCAGCGTTTTGGCTACCGTGCTGAAAAGTTCGCCGTCCGTGTGGCGGTAGTCATATTGAAAATAAATCTGTCCCCTGAAAGCCCCTAAATGGCATTTCACGAACTTTTCTTCTCCCGGTGTCTGGGTGATGCTTACCCCGTTTTTGTTAAGTGACTGCATGATGTCTTATTTTTTTATGGTTATAAACTTGGTTGTTTTTAGCGGGCAGGGCTTTGACACCCCGCCCGGATTGGTTGTTATGCCGCCCGGAACACAAAGCCGTCATCAAACCAGTAATCGCACATGAACAGGTCACGGGCGAACTGTTTGTAATCGAAATAGGTCTTTGCGAACTCCGGCAGGTCGTAACATTCTTCTATAATTTCATAGGCGAAATCTTCTTCATCGTCATATTCCCCTTGATATTCATCCCGGAAATCCCGTACAAGGTCGTCCGCATCTTCCTCGCCCAAATCATGGCTTTTATAGTTGCACCACACGAAAAAGGCTTCCTGCTCGGTGTCGCTCAAATCCTCCACCGCATCACGCAGGGCAAAGAAGTTTTCAGAAATCCAGCTTTCGTCGATTAAGCCCTCCGGCACGTTCTCCCAGTCCTGAAACATGTATTCCGCATCTTCCTCGTCCTTGTGAAGTTCCCGGCAGGCTTCATAAAATTCTTCCTTGTCCGAATAGTCCGAAAGGTCGAGCCATGCGCCGGACAATGAACCGTTGTTGTACTTGACATAAGTGCCTACATAAACTTTTGCTTCCGATAATACCTTTGCTTCCATATTGCTGTAATTTTTTAAGTTTTTAATTTTATGCGGATTTGAGAGGTGAGGGAGTTGAAGTTTCACTGAACTTTTTTCCTGTTTCCCGTAAATCCGACTTTTTTTTTATGCGTCTTCCGGTCGGGTCGGTCGTTTTCGTTTCACATAGGCGTAAAAGGGTAGTGTTTAGAGTTTGCAAGGTTTTGGGCAAAAAATACCTCGCAAGGCAGGGAAGATTTTTTCGCCAAACCGGAACGGCTCGACCTTGCAAAATCGTGAAGAACACGTAACTACCTTTGCCTATTGAAATGATTAAAACGACTGTCCCGGCTGGGGGACTGCGTAAGAGGAAGATTTACAGATAGGGAAACCGGGGAAAAGTGCCTGTTCTCTTTCATCTTTTAGGGAACACTCCATGCGGGCGGGAAAGGCAAGGGTGTTGTGAGCTTGCTTGCAATACGCTTGTGCGGGTTTCCAACGGCTCTTTTCACGGAATACAGTCAGCCATGCCACGCACGGCTGGCGTTTCGGGGAATGTGCCAGTTGGAAAAGGATATAAAAAATGCGGGTAGTCGGTGGACTGCCCGCAAGGTGGAAGAATGTACTTCATTGGGATATAGTTTGTTAGGCGGAATTTCGTTACCGAAATCGTTACCTATTCGTTTTTGTCACGGTTATAGGTAACGAAACCTACCGGACGGCGTTCTTTCTGTTGTTTCGACTGGCTTAGAAGCTGGGTAAGGGCTTGGTACAGTTCGTTGAACTGCGCATCGGTGCTTACCTCCAGTTCCTCGATGCGCCTTGACAGTTCCTCGTAACCGATTGCCATTTGGCGCATGAGGACGAAAGCCCGCATGATTGAAATGTTTACTTCTATGGCTACTTTGGAGCGGAGAACCGAAGAAAGCATGGCTACGCCCTGCTCGGTGAAAGCCATAGGCATAGCAACGCCGAAGTTGTAATCAGGGGGTATCACATTTTGTGATACCCCTATGGATAACAGCAAGTTAGCTTCCTCTTGAGTGAGAACAAACATAAAATCACTTGGAAAACGCTCGATATTGCGCTTGACCGCCTGCTTCAAGGCTCGTGTTTCCACTTGGTAGAGTTCTGCCAAATGATAATCGAGCATCACCCGGCAACCTCTGACCTCAAAAATATTGTTTTGGATAATCTGCAAATCCATAATCGTATATTTTAGGAAATTTAGCAATGTTGGAATAATAGTAAGGACTGGTCACAAATTGTGACCAGTTCCCAATAATCAAGATTACATGGCGACTTCCTTGTAAATCTTCTCGATGCCGACAAACTTCTTGTCAAGCCCCTGCATATCGCTGCCTATCTTGCTGTTGGTGATGCGGGCGTAAATTTGCGTAGTTTCTATGTTTGTGTGTCCCAGCATCTTGGACACCGTTTCAATGGGTACGCCCTTTGACAGCGTGGTGGTCGTGGCGAACGTGTGCCGGGCAAGGTGGAATGTCAGGTTCTTTTTAATACCGCATATATCGGCAATCTCTTTCAAGTAGGCGTTTAGCTTCTGATTGCTGATTACGGGAAGTATCTTCCCGTCCGGCAACTTGCCCTTGTACTTCTTCAAAATCATCTTGGGAATATCCAGCAGGGGAACATTCACGTCCGTATTCGTCTTTTGCCGCTTGGTGATTATCCAAAGGTTGCCGTCAAAGGACTTTTGAATATTCTCCTGCCGCAAGTTGGCGACATCGCTGTAAGCCAAACCGCAGAAACAGGAAAAGACGAACAAGTCCCTGACGTGTTCCAGCCGTTCGGAAACCATTTTCTTTTTAAGGATGATTTTTATCTCGTCCTCTGTCAGATAACCCCTGTCCACTTTTTCCAGCCGAATTTTATAGCTGGCGAACGGGTCGCCCACCAGTATGCCGTTGTTGCGGGCAATAATGATGATACGCTTGAAGAACTGCATGAACTTGGCGGTGGTGTTGTAGCCGCACTTGCAGGCGGTACGCAAATACAACTCAAAATCGGTAATGAACATCGGGCTTATCTCCTTTATGGATATGTCCGATACGTTGTACTTGCTTTGGATAAATTCAGCGAGGTGGCGGCGGGTCACTTCATACTTGCGGTAGGTCGCTATCGTCTTGGATATGCCCACAAGCTGCTTCACATCGTCATTGTGCTTTTGGAACAATGAAAGGATTGTTTCGTGGCTCTCGCTATGACCTAAAAACTCGTTTTTCACTTTCTCGGCGGTCACGTAGTTGTCACGCCGCTGCATTTCGTGGTAAATGGTATTCAGGGAAGAACGTATGTCGTCCAAAAGGGCGTTTATCCTCCCGGCATCCCTACCTTTGGCTTTGCCCGCAGCAATGCTCCAGTTGTCGGGCTGGATGCTCTGTTTCGTACTGAACTGGCAAAGTTTGCCGTCTATGGTGATGCGTGCCATAATCATAACCTCGCCGTTTTTCTTTTCAGAACCTTTCTTCAAATAAAAAAGAACCTTGAATGTCGATTTCATAACTCAAAATTTTTAGTTGCAAATAGTAGGATTAAAAGCAAGGAAGAGCATTTTTGAGCAATCTCACTGACAGTCAGTTGATTTGGCTTTGATTGGCACAAAATGGCATAAGGGCGGAAAAACGGATTTAAGCGGATTGCAGCAAAGGATGCATTTCCAAATCATTACCTGACACCGAATGCACATTTAACGCTAACGGTCTCGATTTCTGCGTTCTGCGTAGGTTTGCATTCTGCCTTTACAACTCCCGTAAACTAATTTTGCACCAAACAAAAAGCAAGGATTATGAGGAGTACTTTCAAGACCGTTTTTTATGTAAACGGAAGCAAGGAGAAGAAGGGAATTGTCCCCATCATGGGACGGGTTACAATCAACGGGACTATCGCACAGTTCAGTTGCAAACAAAGCATCTCAAAGGATTTGTGGGATGCCAAAGGCAATCGGGCGAAAGGCAAGAGCCGTGAAGCAGTGGCGGTGAACTATGCGCTTGACAACATCAAGGCGCAGATAACGAAGCACTACCAGCGGCTTTCCGACCGTGAGGCGTTTGTCACGGCTGAAATGGTACGCAACGCCTATCAGGGCATCGGCACTGAATACGAAACTCTGTTGAGAGCCTTTGACAAGGAGAACGAGGCGTTTGCCAAACGGGTGGGTAAAGACCGCTCCATCAACACCTACAACAAGCACCTTGTTGTCCGCAAATACGTTGCAGAGTTCATAAAGAAACAGTACAAGCGTGCGGATATGGCGATGAACGAATTGACGGAGGACTTCATCCGTGACTTCTGCCTGTACCTGCGAAACGAGGTCGGGCTGGCGCAATCGTCCGTGTGGATATACTCCACACCGTTGAAGCACATTGTCACCATGGCACACTATCACGGCAAGATACCGAGGAATCCGTTTGCGATGTACCATGTTGACCCAGACCACAAGGAACGCGAGTATCTGACAGAAAAGGAACTGCGAATTATGAGTTCCGTAAAATTGGACACTCTCAATGATGAATTTGCCCGCGACCTTTTCATCTTCGGGTGTTGGACGGGCATCTCGTTCATTGACATCAAGAACCTTACGACAGACAATCTTGTAGAAATGAACGGAGCCAAGTGGATTGTGTCGAAACGCCAAAAGACAGGTGTACCGTTCCGCATCAAACTAATGGACATCCCCATGCAGATAATCAAGCGTTATGAGCCGTTCAGAACGGACAAACGGCTGTTCAATATGGGTGCATACTCATCTATAAACAAGCGTATCAAGGAGGTGGCGAAGAAATGCGGAATAGAGAAACGGATTTCATTCCATGTCAGCCGCCACTCCTTCGCTGTTTTGGCTCTCAATTACGGTATGCCGATAGAAAGCGTGAGCAAGATTTTAGGGCATACTAAGATAGCCACCACACAAATTTATGCGAGTGCGCCCAGATTGGTCGCTTGATAAATACTTCTGTAGTAAGAAGTTAGGATTGGGTTCAATATAATCCTATCGTCAATCAGCTTATCCGACGGGGAAACCTAACGGGGAGTGTAGCATGCTGATTAAAGCCCTGAGTCTACTAATAGCCAAGTAGCGACTGAAGGGCAAGACGAAACGACATATATAAGGATGAAGCCTTGATTGGTTGAACGATAGTTCGGTGGTACCACATCTTGCAATAGCGGAAGGCTTTTATATACGCTATTTCATAGTACTCTGGCTATTTTGTGCGTTAGTGCAGAGCATTAAGAACCGACTATGACACAGCCGCAATAAGCGGACAAGAACGAAAGTCGTATCCGACAATATGTCACGCTAATAGTTATCAAGTGAAACTAACTGGGGATTGCCTAAGTCAGAACGCCTCAAAGGCTATGAGAGCTGGTCTCTGAATATCTGATATGGCAACGGAGTTCCCATAGTAGTCCGAGCAAGTTAACGGCTTGTACATGGCGAAGGGGAACAGTCCATAACTTTAGTACAAACAAAGGAAAACGTGAGAGACGTATGAGAAATCCCGAGCAAGTATTAAACATTTTAGCTGAACACAGCAACGAGTCAGGTTACAAATACGAACGACTCTATCGTATTCTGTTCAATGAGCAGATGTTCTTAGTCGCATATCAGCGCATTCATGCAAAACCAGGCAATATGACACCCGGTACTGATGGACAGACGGAGGACGGCATGAGCATTGACAAGATACACGCATTAATAGACAGTCTCAAAAGCGAAGTCTATAGGCCTAAACCGGCAAAGAGGGTTTACATACCGAAGAAGAGCGGAAAGTTACGTCCGCTCGGTATCCCTACGTTTGCAGATAAATTAGTGCAAGAGGTAGTGAGAATGGTTCTCGAAGCCATATACGAAGGATATTTTGAACGGACTTCACATGGTTTCAGACCACACAAAAGCTGCCACACGGCACTTAAGAGTCTACAGAATAATTTCAACGGAACAAAGTGGTTCATTGAGGGAGACATAAAAGGTTTCTTTGACAATATCAACCATGGCGTGATGATAGAAATTCTGAGGGAACGCATATCTGACGAGCGTTTCCTTCGGTTAATACGTAAATTTCTCAACGCTGGATATTTGGAAGAATGGCACTTCAATAGAACTTATTCGGGTACGCCTCAAGGTGGAATTATCAGTCCAATACTGGCTAATATCTACCTGGACAAGTTCGATAAGTATATGAAGAAGTATGCACAAGATTTCCATAAGGGTAAAGTTAGACACCGCAACAAGGATATCGGCAGACTGAACAATCGAGTTCACTATCTAAAGAAGAGAATGAAGGAGGTGACGGACGTTGATAAATTGGAAGCAATGCGGGAGGAAGTTCGTAATAAGCAACAGCAAATACTGACTATGCCGAGCGGTAACGATATGGATGAGAATTTCCGTAGATTGAATTATGTACGCTACGCTGATGATTTCCTTATAGGGGTCATTGGAAATAAAGCAGAGTGCGAGAAAATCAAGGCGGATGTTACACAATTTATGCAAGAAAAGCTAAAGTTGGAGATGTCGCAAGAAAAGACCTTGATAACCAACGCACAAGACAGTGCAAAATTTCTCGGCTATGAAATATCAGTCCGTAAAGATTACACAACGCAGAAAAATGCAAGAGGAGAAACTCGTAGACATCGTAATGGTAATGTGATACTACACGTATCACGAGAAGTAATAAAAAAGAAGCTACTGAGTCTTGAAGCCATGAATGTGAAAACACGAAATGGCAAAGAAGTGTGGAGTTCTAAAGGTAGAACATACCTGATAGACAATGAGCCACAAGATATAGTAGCACGTTTCAACACAGAAATCAGAGGATTCTACAACTACTACTCCATTGCAAACAATGCATCGGCACTTGGACGTTCATTTGGATGTATCATGAGGTTCAGTATGCTAAAGACATTTGCGCAAAAACTTAACAGTTCTGTCAGAACCATAACAAACAAGTATCGTGAAGATGATAAATTTGTGGTGTGGTATACGGACAAGAAAGGCGAACGCAAACCAAGGGTGTTTTACAATGAGGGCTTCAAGCGTATTACCGACTTGGGAACTCAAAAATGTGATAACTTGCCCTACCTGTTCAACACTCCATCTATGAGTCTGGTCGAAAGACTGACTGCAAATAAGTGTGAGTTGTGCGGAAAAGAAGGAAATGTTGTGTCACACCACGTCAGGAAACTCTCAGAATTAAGAGGCAAAACCGAATGGGAACGTAAAATGCTCAAAATGCATAGAAAATCTTTAATCGTCTGTGCAGAATGTCATAACATGATTCATGCGGAGAATAGCTAAAATGCCGTTATGGGCGGAGAGCCGTATACATGGAGACGTGTACGTACGGTTCGGAGGCAGGCTGTCGGAAACCTACCACCGTAAGGTGGCATGGCGCCGACAGCCGAGCCTACAAGTGACAAACACCAAACTTGACAATGACATTTCAGCCTTTGAAAAGAAAGTGGGCAAACGTTTCACTATATAATATGCCAGCCTATGAGACGGACAACAATCACAATAGATGGATACGGCAAAGTTGCCGTACCGTCCGATGCCGCCAACGTGTGGATGAGCGAAATGGAATTGGTAAGGCTGTTCGATGTTGTTGCCCCGACACTCCGTGCCGCCATCCGAGCCGTGTACAAAAGCGGAGTGTTGCAACCTTGCGAAGTGGAAAGGCGCATCAAGTTGCCCAACGGCTATTATGCGGACGTGTATGCCTTGCCGATGGTCGTGGCACTCGCTTTCCGTATCAACACGCCCAACGCCGCAAGGGTACGCAATGCCCTGCTCAAAAGGCTGTGCTTGCGAAAAGAAAGACAAATGCTGTGGCTTTCGTTAGGCGACAGCACATCGTGTAAGTGTTAGCGGGTGCGGTTGCGTGTCAATACGCCCGTGTATTCACACAACCCAAGTCTGCCCGAAGAAGTACCATTTTCCGCTTCTTCGGGCTTTTTCTTTTCGCCTTTTGATGGCTGGCATTACCCGTTCCGCTGCATTTTCTTGTTTGTCGGGTTCTTTTGCGCCGTTCTGCATAGTTTTACGTATCAAGGATTTAGCCGTTCTGCCGTAGTTTTGCACCCATGTTCAACCCGCCTGCCGACAAGGTGTCGGCGGCACTAAAACCTGTATTTGAGATATGGAAAAGAAAGAAGAATTCATTAGAGTAGGCACAACGCTCTACAAGATTGTGAACCAGCCCCGCATTGACGGCGGCTATGTGAGGAAGCGCGTTGCATGGAACTCCGAGACCTTGCGGCAGGACTACGGCAAGGACTACATGGCGGGCATCCCGAAGTATGACGGTTTCTGCACCGTACCCGACCACGTGGGCTACCAACCCGTAGTCGGCAAGTTCCTCAACCTCTACGAACCGATAAGCCATGTACCCCGACAAGGCGACTTCCCCTGCATCCGCTCGTTGGTGGAACACATCTTCGGCGAACAGTATGAGTTGGGCATGGACTACCTGCAACTGCTGTATCTGTATCCCGTTCAGAAGCTGCCCATCCTTTTGCTCGTGTCCGAAGAACGGAACACGGGCAAAAGCACGTTCCTGAACTTCCTGAAAGCCATCTTTCAGAACAATGTCACTTTCAACACCAACGAGGACTTCCGCAGCCAGTTCAATTCCGACTGGGCGGGCAAGCTGCTCATCATGGTGGACGAGGTGCTGCTCAACCGCCGTGAGGACAGCGAGCGTTTGAAGAACCTAAGCACTACGCTATCCTACAAGGTGGAGGCGAAAGGGAAAGACCGTGACGAGATAGGCTTCTTCGCCAAGTTCGTGCTTTGCTCCAACAACGAGCACCTGCCCGTCATCATCGACACCGGGGAGACACGCTATTGGGTGCGGAAGATTGTGCCATTACAGAGTGACGACACCGACTTCCTGCAAAAGCTGAAAGCCGAAATCCCCGCTTTCTTGCACTTCCTTGCTGGTCGTACACTCTCCACCGAGAAAGAGAGCCGCATGTGGTTCAATCCGAAACGGCTGGAGACGGATGCCCTGCGGAAGATTATCCGAAGCAACCGCAACCGTTTGGAGATAGAGATGGCTGAACTGCTGCTCGACATCATGGCAAGCGTGGGCATCAGTTCTGTTTCTTTTTGCCTCAATGACATCATCCCGTTGCTCGTCTGCTCTCAAGTCAAGGTGGAGAAGTCGCAGGTTCGGAAAGTGGTGCAGGAGTGCTGGAAGCTGGCTCCTGCATCCAATTCACTTTCCTACACCACTTACCAATACGACTACAACCGTGAATGCCGTTACTCACCCGCCAAACGGATTGGACGCTACTACACGGTGAGCAAGGAACAGCTGGAAACACTCTGATATTTTGATGAAATGATGAAAGCATATATAAACATAAAGAATAACAGCAACTTACATACTCATCAAACGCTCAACAAAAGGATTGGGCTGATGAAAAGAGAAAGCGGACACAGCCTCACACATCACTTTTCTTTTGGCGAGCGGTTTGATGAAACGCTGATGAAAGTATATTGCAATGTATGTCAATGTGTTAGACTATCAAATCATCAATTCATCGGATTTTCACCCCCTCATCAAATCCGCTGTGGGAACGGCAGCACAATCCCAGCCTGTATGCCGTTGTGCCGACAGGCAATCATGCCGGCACAACGGCACGGAATATCATACAAGGCTGGCAAAAAGAGAAAGGCAAAGACAAGCCGCCGACACCGCCGCAGGCTTTTGGGAAACAAAAAGCCATAGCTCATTAGGGCGTTTTCTTCACGCACCGCTGACGCTAATGCTAAAAACGCCCCAATGAGCCAGCGGGGTTGCACCCCTCTGGACACCCCCGTTTGCCCCGTGCGGCTATAACCGCAGGCAGACGGACACCGACAAACAAGTTTGTACAACCTAAAAAAACAAGAAACGAATGGGATATATCAGCATCCAAATCAACAAGGCGAAAGGTTCGGCTGACACGGGCGCATCCGACCATATAGAACGCAAGACCACGCCCAAGAACGCAGACCCCACACGCGCCCATCTCAACCGTGAGTTGGTGGAGTTTCCCGACGGCGTGGCAGACCGCACCGAAGCGATAAGCCACCGCATCCGCACAGCTGGCATCAAAAGGAAGATAACGCCCGACCAAGTACGGGCAATCCGCATCGTGCTTTCGGGTACTCACGAGGACATGGCGAGAGTGCAGGACGAGGGCAAACTATCCGAATGGTGCGATGACAACCTGCAATGGCTGCACCGCACATTCGGCAGGGAGAACACCGTTTCGGCAGTGCTGCACATGGACGAACACACGCCGCACATCCACGCCACGGTAGTGCCGATAGTGACGGGGGAGCGCAGGAAAGCCAGGCGGAAGCAGGCGGACGCCAAACGCACTTACCGCAAGAAAGCCAACGCCGTGCGCCTGTGTGCCGATGACCTACTGACACGTGAGAAACTGGTTGCCTACCACGACAGCTATGCAGAGGCAATGGCGAAATATGGCTTGCAGCGTGGTGTCCGTGGTTCGGAAGCACGGCACACCACCACCGCCCAATACTACCGTAACCTGAAACGGCAGACGGGAGAGCTTGAAGCCAATGTGCGGCAGTTGCAGACCGAACAACAACAGGCGGAACGGCAGCTTGACGAAGTGAAAAAGGAAATCAAGTCGGAGAAGCTGGAAGCCGCCAAGACCGAGGCGAAAGCCGCACTCGTGGCAAAGGTCGGTTCTCTTTTGGGCAGCAGCAAGCTAAAAGAGCTTGAAGCAGACAACCGCACCCTGCAAGACGAGGTCACCGCCCGTGACGAGAGCATCAAATTGCTGCAACAGCAGATGCAGCGGCAACAGGAGGAACACAGCCGCCAACTGATGGAACTGCAAGCCAAGCACCGCAGGGAGATGGCGGACAAGGAGGCGGAACATCAAAAGGAAGTGTCATTCCTGAAATCCATCATCCAGAAAGCCAAGAAATGGTTTCCGCTGTTCCAAGAGTTGGTGTATATGGAGAAGTTCTACCTCAAAGTCGGCTTCAATGAAAGGCAGACCGCCACGCTTATCAGCGGCAAGCCGCTGTTCTACGAGGGCGAACTCTATTCGGAGGAACACAGGCGGAAATTCAAAACCGAGGAAGCTGGCTTCCAAGTGGTGAAAGACCCGGCGGACAAAGCTAGACTTGCGCTTGCCATCAACGGACAACTGATTGGCGAGTGGTTCAAGGAGCAGTTCGACAGGCTGTTCTCATCCATTAGAAAGACGGTTACACCGCATAGAAAGGACAAAGGCTTGGGATTGTAAACAATGCCAACGGGAGGGAAGCAAGTTTGTGTTTCGGTATGCCCAAAACTTTTTCGCCTCCTTCCGTTGGTCAAACTTGCCTGCACAACTCTTTTAATCTTTATGGTTATGAGGCACATTTTGCAGAGTGAATATATCATCTGTACTCTGTTGCTCGCAAAATATCGTATGGTATTCTTTCAACCCATTTTGCAATACGGATTGCATTTCTTTTTGGTCTATTGCAAAATAATGGCATGTCTTTGCGCGAGCTGTGTCGAAATTTTCATACCGTGGTATTTGTAAATGTTTGTATAAACGACAGATTTTTCCCATACCACTATAACTGTCAACATAGTTCTTGCATAATATGCAATTAGGTATATTAAACTTCTGATAACCAATATATTTGACTTGTTCATACAAAGCAAATGAGACAGAGGTATGAATACATATTTCAAGTAAAGATGAAGCCTTAGATTTTGCCAATCTTTTGCAGTTGCAGACATCTTGGAAACATTGTGTTTTCCCTGATTGGTACAAAATATATCTAACGAATTCTATCTCAGTGCTAATATGACTATTCTCATAATCCATATTCTTAAACCCATAAAAGCTAACACTTCGGAAGTCTTTTTCTAATTCGTAATAATCGCGGCTATCATAACTATTGGACTCAATGATTCCATTCTCTATCAATTGTAAAATATCATTTACTGACTCTATGCATATTTCTACAATCTTATTGCCGCTATGTAGTTTCTTTAAGTCGCTTGCATGAGTCACAAAGAACTCTAAATAAATGGGACTCCTTTCAGGGTGCGTTGACGAAAATATCTTCAAATCAGAACGGCGATTTATATTATCATACGGTATTTCCTGCTCACAAGAATCATAAAACCGCTTTATGTTAAACCGCTGTCTTTTACTCTCGCAACAGTCACTATAATGAATGTATTTACAGCGCTCAAAATTTGTACAGTATGATTTATATTCAAATTCTATCCAAAATTCAGATTTTGACAAGAACGCTTCACGTATTTTTTCTTTTGCAAGAATATGTAACATTGATTCTATTGCATAATCGCATTCTGTTCCTGATTGATGGGCGAAATGGTGCATTCGTTTTGTCCCTTGATTTTTGGCTATTAAAGGTTCTTTACAGGCAGGACAGAAGCACCCACACTTATTTCCAACAGGTACTTTATCAACATCTACAAGTTGTCCTGTTGCATTCAAAGCATAGGTTAGACGATACGCAGAATGTTTTTGCATATTTTTTCTTATTGTGTCTGTTCCTTATTCCCAAACACCTTTTTTAACTTTTTCCGAATTGCGCCAAGAGCTATATTTTGGTCTTGGGAAATAGTCAAGCCAATACCACTACTTTTAAGCACTACAACACTTTGATTCGTGTCATAGTCGTAAAAAGTAATTGTTATATATGTATGCCCACCATCCCATTTCTCTGTTGATACATGAATGTTTGGAGATAATACAAACTCCCCAAGTGCTATTTTTGCAAGTCCGTCTTGCTCAGAAATCACCCGTAATTTCGTATTTGCTATTTCATTTTGAACAGCCATTACAATATCATCAAGTTCTCTGTCCCCTGTTGATTCTTTACCAAAGACGACATAGGAATACTTTGACAAGTCTATTCCGTGAGAAATAACAGCTTTACTTGTAGAACAGGCTTGTAATATAATTACAACAGCGATTAAAGAGAATAAACCAAGTGCTCTCATAATTTACAGTTTTAGATTTGTTTAAGCTTATTGGGTATAAGAAGTTCTCGGATGTCAACATTAAGAATGTCTGCAATCTTATATAAAACAGGAATGGGAGGCTGCACCTTGTTTGTTGCATATAGATTGACCATGTTGAAAGTCTTTCCAAGCCTATTCGCTAATTCTGTTTGGCTGATGCCCCTAATTTCCAATACCTCTCTTATTCTGTTCATATTCGCATACTTTTGTCTGACGGTTCAAAGGTACTAAATTTTATTTGGTATTTTGCTTGTTCCTCAAAAGAAAGTGCTAATTTTGCAAATAAAATAAGAGTTGTTTGACAGAAATACACCGCATATCACAGAATTTGCGACCGTTGCTAAGTCATTACCTCTCCTTTTGAGGAATGCTCATAAGTAGCTTATTCTTAATTAGTTCCTGCTGTATTGTCAAATTTTAGTTGCAAAATTAGTTTTTACCTCTCGTTTTCGAGTTATGCAGACTATGGA
>ERZ827458.1088-NODE-1088-length-23931-cov-3.402706_pt1 | contig 23931 bp, 23 predicted proteins | sample MGYA00519706_ERZ827458 | MGnify/ENA primary metagenome ERZ827458 (study PRJEB31778, sample SAMEA3449309) | human gut metagenome | biome: human gut; feature: human-associated habitat; material: faeces | place: United Kingdom | collected 2010/2012 ...
GCCCATCTCGGCCGCCAAAAACGAGGGCATCGACGAGCTGGTGGAGCATGCCCTGCATGTGGCCCGCCACCGCGAGGTCCCCGGCCGCATCGATTTCTGCGATGCCACCGATGGCAAGGACGGCGCGGTACACCGCTGCATCCACGCCGTGACGCACGTGGTGGAGGATCACGCCGAGCGCGCCCGGATGAGCGCCCGCTGGGCGGCCATGAACGTGATCGAGGGGAATAGCGATATCGTCGCGCGTCTCGCACTCGACGAGAACGAGCTGGAGCTGTGCGAGCACAGTATCGTGGAAATGGAGCGCGAAACGGGGCTCGACCGCAATGCCGCCATTGCCGACATGCGGTATTCCTTCATCGAATCGGTCTGCGCCGAAACGGTGAAAAAACCCGAGGAGAGCCGCGAGCGGAAACGTTCGCGCGCCATCGATAACGTCCTTACCCACCGCATATTCGCCCTGCCGATCTTTGTCGGCATTATGCTGCTGGTGTTTTATCTCACGTTTGAAGTGATCGGCGCGTTTTTGTCCGACCTGCTTGCCATGGGGATCAATGCGCTGGCGGGGGTGGTAGACGCAGCGCTCACGGCTTACGGCATCAATCCGGTCGTACACTCGCTTGTGATCGATGGGCTTTTCGGCGGCGTCGGCAATGTGGTGGAATTTTTGCCGGTGATCGTGGTGCTGTTCTTTTTCCTCTCCATGCTGGAGGACACCGGGTATATGGCGCGCGTCGCGTTCGTGATGGACAAGCTCCTGCGCCGCATCGGTCTTTCCGGAAAAAGCGTTGTGCCGATGCTCATCGGCTTTGGCTGCACTGTTCCGGCGGTCATGGCAACGCGGACGCTCACGAGCGATCGTGACCGCCGCATGACCGTGCTTCTCACGCCGTTTATGAGCTGCAGCGCCAAGATCCCCATCTATTCCGTGTTCGTCGCGGCGTTTTTCCCGAAATATAAGGCGCTCGCCATGGGCGGACTGTACGTTTTCGGCATCCTTATCGGCGTTCTGGCGGCGCTCGTGTTCGGGAAAACGCTCTTTCGCGGCAACCCCATCCCGTTTGTGATGGAGCTGCCGAACTACCGCATGCCCTCGGTGCGCACAACGCTCCAGCTCATGTGGGACAAGGCGAAGGACTTTCTTCACCGCGCCTTTACCGTCATTTTCGTGGCAAGCCTTGTGATCTGGTTTTTGCAGACGTTCGACACGCGCATCAACCCCGTTTCGGACAATTCGCAGAGCCTTCTCGCCGCGCTCGGCGGACTTCTTGCGCCGCTCTTCGCGCCGCTCGGCTTTGCGGACTGGCGCGTATGCACCTCGCTCATCGCGGGCTTTATGGCAAAGGAAGCCGTTGTCAGCACGCTCGGCGTGCTCACCGGCGGCGCGGCGCTCTCCACGCTTTTCTCCGTGCGCAGCGCGGCGGCGTTTCTTGTGTTCACGCTGCTCTATACGCCCTGCGTGGCGGCGGTCGCGGCGATCCGGCGGGAGCTTGACTCGGTGTGGAAAACGTTCGGCGTCGTGGTGTTTCAGTGCCTGCTCGCCTGGGGACTCGGCGCGGCGGTCTACCAGAGCGCACTGCTTATTTGACGATAGGAAAGGCATCGTATGTCCATAGGGGATATCGTTATTTTGCTCGGCGTCGCCGTGTGGGCGGTGATCGCCGTGAAGCGCGGCTGGAAAAACCGGAAGCGCGGCTGCGGCGGAGACTGCGGCAGCTGTTCCGGCGGCTGCGATAAGGAGAATAAACCATGAAGAAATATGTTGTGCCGCTTTTCCTCGCGGCGTGCCTGCTGCTGACGGCGTGCGGCCCCAAAGCGCCGGATACGGCGGAGCCGTCCGACCCGCCGTCCGCTGCGCCGGAGACAACGGATGCGCCGACGCCGGAGCCGACGGCGGAGCCAACTCCGGAGCCGACCGCCGCGCCGCGCTTCACCGCGGGGGAGGAGACCGTGTATGTCCTCTGCGAGGGCAGGAGCGACGGGGCAAAGGCGCTCAGCCGCTGGCTCCGCTCTGCGGGAAAGGACACGGCGGAGAGCTTCATCCCCGACGGGCTGGATACGCCGATGTATACGGTCCCGGCTGCAGAGCGTGATTCCGAAGAGATCCCCGCGGCCACGGATGAGACGCGCCGTGTGCGCGTCGCAGCGGATACGGAGCTTTTGGAGAGCGGCATCCTCACAGCGTGGCTCCCGGCGTTTGAGACCGCGACCGGATACATTGCCGAGGTCTATGCCGGCGATGCGTCCGTTCTCGCTGCCGCGGCTGCCGCGGGCGAGGCCGACGTGCTGCTGATGAAAAGGACCGACGCTTCCGCTCTCGGCACTATGACGCACTATCCGCTGCGGTACGAGCTTGTTTCCACGATCTATTCGGTCATTTGAAAGGAGACGCCATGAAACGTTTTTTCCGTCATTTTGCTTTTGCCGCGTTCGGCGTGAGCATTCTCTGTCTGGCTCTCGGCATTGCCATGCTGATATGGACGGCGACTGCCATGAAATGGATCAGCTACGGCTTCGGCGCGGTGATGATCCTCTCGGGCATACTGCAGATCGCCTCGTACCTTACCGGGGAGCGTGTCGGGCTGCTGCGAAAGCTGCTGCTCATCTCCGGCATTATCGCTGCGGTGGCGGGCGTCTGGATCCTGCTCACGCAGAGCCTTGCGGAGCAGGTCATGCGCCTTACGGTCATTGTGATGGGCGTTGTGCTGCTTTACCACGGTTTCATGGACTGCAAGCACGGGCTGGATATCAAAAGCTGCGAAGCCGGCGGCTGGTCGGCGGCACTCGTGCTGGGTGTGTGCATCTGTGCGGCGGGCGTGCTGCTTCTTGTGAATCCCTTTGAAAAGAACGATGCGCTTCTGTTTGCCGCGGCGCTCGGCTTCCTGCTGGACGGCATTTCCGGCCTCTTCACCACCGTTGCGGTGGCGCACGGAAAATCGCGCGCCGAGTTCCTCGCAGGACAGGCGCCCGTGATCGAGCTTGACCCCGCGGAAGCGGCGGAAACGCTGCCCGACGGAAAAACCGAGCCTCTGCCCGAAAGCGAAGCCGCTCCTCCAGACACGGAAAAGGCGGAAGCCGAAGCCAAAACGGAGTCCCCGGCGGAGAAGGAATAACGAATAACGAAAAAAGCGTATGGCCGCGGCCATACGCTTTTTTTGTAATAATCATTATCCGTGCTTCCAGTGCCTGAGCTGCGGCACGACGGCTTCCATGTGCGCGCGTACCTGCTCCGCGGGCCATGCCTCCGTCGCCATATGCTCCGCGCAGAAATCAATGAGCTGCTCGGCGCTCTCATACTTGAACTCGCCGCCGGAATAGCACCATTTGCAGTATTCCTCGTTGAACGATCCGTCCGGCTCGCGGCTGGTTATTTCGTCCTCAAGCGGCATACCGCAGCACTGGCAGATGTTCCGGCGCGGCGAGCCGAGAAGCGTATTGATGGAAACGTCAAAGAGCGCCGACAGGCGCTTGAGCGTTTCCGTGTTGGGGAGCGTTTCGCCGTTTTCCCAGCGGGACACTGCCTGCCGCGTCACGAAGAGCTTTTCCGCAAGCTCCTCCTGCGACAGGTTTTCCCGATTCCGGAGCTGCAATATCACATCTTTTGTTTCCATATTCCGATCACCTCTTGAGGGGATTATACCCGAAGGCTCCGACGCAGGCAAGCAACGCGCTGTTGCCTGTGGGCCTTATATCTCCTGTGCCGTGAGCCACGCGAGGAGCTCTTCCATGTACCGCTCGTGCGGTGTGATGACGTCGAGCCGAATGCCGGGGGACTCACCGGCAAACTGCGCGAGATACACTTCCGGATTGGACGCGGTCTTCATAAAATCCGCGATGATGTATTCGCGGCTCATGCCCGATTTGCGGAGGAGGATCGCCGACACAACGCCCGTCCGGTCCTTTCCGGCGGCGCAGTCGAGGATGATGAGATTGCAGGTGCCTCTTCTTTCTTTACAGTATGGGAAGGCGCAGCGTGCACTTTGCCGGAATATCGAACGCGGCGAAGTACGTCTGCTCCATCGGGATCCATTCGGCAAAAAAACGCTTTGCCTTCTCCGGCGTGTTGCGGCGGGAAATGCGCTCGCGCTGCAATTCCGGGGAGATGTCCAGAAATACGGAGAAATCGTAATACGGCGCAAGGTCGGGGTGCATGGAGTATGCCCCCTCGGCAACAACGAGCTTTTTCGGCGCGGTCTCCACGGCGTTTTGCAGCTGCATGGAAGCGCAGTCGAACCGCCGGTAAAAAACCTTTTCGCCGCGCCGGAGCGGGAGCAGAACCTCGGCGAGAAACCGTTCCCGATCCACATTCCCGCCGGGCTCGGCAAACCGCGCGGCGGTGCGCTGCTCGGAGCGGAGAAAAAAGTCGTCCATATGGAACACGGTGCAGCCGTACCGTTCGGCAAGAATTTTGCCGAGCGTCGTTTTGCCGCTCGCGCTCCCGCCCTCAATAGCGAGACGAACGGGGGCTTCTCCGACAAGCCGCCGGTCAAGCTCCGCGAACAGCGGGGCGAAACGGTCGGTTTGGTTTGTTTCGTTCATATCGGTCCTCCAAGGTGGAATCGTCAGGCTTCCGCCGCTGGTATTTTATAGACTTCACACTCGGCGCGGGAATGAAATACGGTGAGCGTTTTATCCTTGTGCTTTTCCAGCAGCGCATAGATGTTGGGAAGCCGGGTCTCGGAAAAATGCGTGATAAACTCGCGGAATTCCGGGTCGAACTCCGTCTCGATCCACGGCATATCTTCGCGCTTCGTACCGATGCGCGCTTCCACGCCCGCAATGCAGTCCGCAAGCGGCAGATCGAAAAGAAATACCGTGTCGCATTCTGCCAGTCGCCGTTCCAGCGTCCGGCTGAAGTTGCCGTCGATGATCCAGCGGTCTTTTCGAAGTATTTCGGCGAGCGCCGCGTCAAATTCCGTTTCGGAAACGGTCGTTTTGTCCGGCCTGTGCCAGAGAAGATCGAGAGGATAGAGAGGCAGCCCGGTCCTGTCCCGCAGCCGCCGGGCAAACGTGCTCTTTCCCGACCCGGGACAGCCGATCACGAGGACTTTTTTCATGGCAGTATAGTATTTTTGCGGAAAGCGCGCGTCATTGCTGTCAGATCATAACTCATGGCAAGCAGAATCTTTATTTCGTCCTCCGGCGCGCTGCCGTCGAGCGCGGCGGTGATCCAATGCTCCTTGTTCATATGGTAGGCAGGGAAGAACCCAGGCTTTTCCCGCTGCGGCCCGATCAGACGAGGATCGGCCTTGAGATTCAGCACGGGGACTTCTTCGGCTCCCGGCAGACCGAGCAGCGAAGCCTTTACGGTCATAAAAAGAGCAAACCATTTTTTGTTGCTCGCATGACGGAATACGGAAAACTCCGGCTTGTCCGCCCACGGATGCTCCGGCTCTGTGCTGTAAGCATCCTGTATATAGTGTATCCAGTCGGTGGACGTCATGGCAGCCTCACTTCCGCAGCGACAGTATCCCGGCACGGGGGGGAGAGACGGTCAAACGTCATGGCGGGGAACACTTTTTTCAGCTCGTCATAGACAAAATAGATCTCGTCCTTGTCCCAGCGGGTTCCGGACTGCGCCCGGCACGCCTCCAGCCCCGCGCGTGTATCAAAGGCAACGTTGCCAATATAGATGACTCCGCCCTCGCGCAGCAGCGGAAGAAGGCTTTGGATAAACGTGACCTTTCCCGCGGCGGAGCGGGCGGTGCTGCGGTCGTACCCGTCCGCCCATGCATTGAATCCCTCTTTGTTCAGCATAAATCGATTGGTTCTCCTTTTAAATCATAGAGAAGTATTCTGTTCTCCAACCTTTATTCTGACGCAAGACGCCCCACTCCTTTTGGGTAATTTGCACATTGAAAATAGCAGATTCCCGGCGAAAAGTCCATAAGAAAATCCGGCTCGGAAGCTCCGAACCGGATTTTTCTTATGCCTTATGTAAGAACTCAGGCGTTCTTGTTCTTGATGTACTCGTCGATGGCGGTAGCGGCGGTCTTGCCGGCGCCCATGGCGAGGATGACGGTGGCAGCGCCCGTGACGGCGTCGCCGCCGGCGAACACGCCCTCGTGGGTGGTCTTGCCCTTCTCGTCGGCGATCAGGCAGCCGTGCTTGTCCGCTTCCAGACCGGGGGTGGTCATGCGGAGCAGCGGGTTGGGGCTGGTGCCGAGAGCGTCGATCATGGCGTCCACTTCAAGCACGAAGTTGGAACCCTCGACAGGCATCGGACGGCGGCGGCCCTTCTCGTCAGGCTCGCCGAGCTCCATCTTGATGCACTCAATGCCGGTCACGTAGCCCTTCTCGTCGCCGATGACGCGAACCGGGTTGGTGAGCAGCTTGAACTCGACCTCTTCCTCCTGGGCGTGGTGGACCTCTTCCTTACGGGCGGGGACCTCTTCCATGCCGCGGCGGTAGACGACGTAGACGTGCTCCGCGCCGAGACGCTTCGCGCAGCGGGCGGCGTCCATGGCGACGTTGCCGGCGCCGACGACGGCGACGCACTTGTGGTGCTTGATCGGCGTGTCGTAATCTTCGCGGTAAGCCTTCATGAGGTTGATACGGGTCAGGAACTCGTTGGCGGAGTAAACGCCGAGCAGGTTCTCGCCCGGGATGCCGAGGAAGCGGGGCAGACCCGCGCCGGAGCCGAGGAACACGGCCTCAAAGCCTTCCTCGGTGAGCAGCTCGTCGATGGAGATCGCGCGGCCGATGACGGCGTCGGTCACGATCTTAACGCCCATCTCTTCGAGCGCCGCGACTTCGCGCGCCACGATCGCCTTGGGCAGACGGAACTCGGGGATACCGTACACCAGAACGCCGCCGGCCTTGTGGAACAGCTCGTACACGGTGACTTCATAGCCCATGCGGGCGAGGTCGCCGGCGCAGGTCAGACCGGCAGGGCCGGAACCGACGACGGCGACACGGTGGCCGTTGGAAACGGGCTTCTCGACCTTCGCGTTGGGATCGGCGTGGGCGGCGTGCCAGTCGGCGACGAAGCGCTCGAGACGGCCGATGCCGACGCTCTCGCCCTTGATGCCGCGGACGCACTTACCCTCGCACTGATGCTCCTGCGGGCAGACACGGCCGCAGACGGCGGGCAGGCTGTTGGTGGAGGTGATGATCTTGTAGGCCTCTTCAAACTCGCCCTCGGCGACCTTGGCGATGAACTCCGGAATGCGGACGTTCACCGGGCAGCCGCTGACGCAGGGATGCTGACGGCAGTTGAGGCAGCGCTTGGCCTCGTCGATGGCGATCTCCTCGGTGTAGCCGAGAGCGACCTCGTCAAAGTTCTTGTTGCGTACCAGAGGCTCCTGCTCCGGAATGGGGTTTTTCGTCATACTCATATTAGCCATGTCTTACACCTCCGGTGATGCGGCAGATATGTTCCTTCGCGGCGGTCTCTTCACCGGCGTAGAAGGAGTTGCGGGCGATCAGCTCGTCCCAATCGACCTGGTGGCCGTCAAACTCGGGGCCGTCCACGCAGGCAAACTTGGTCTCGCCGCCGACGGTCAGACGGCAGCCGCCGCACATGCCGGAGGCGTCGATCATGATCGGGCAGAGAGAGCAGATGGTCTTGATGCCGTAGGGCTTGGTGGTGAGAGCGGTGAACTTCATCATTTTCAGCGGCCCGATGATGAACACTTCGTCATACTCGCGGCCGGACTTGATGAGCTCTTCCAGCTTGGCGTTGCCGAAGCACTTCTCGCCGTAGCTGCCGTCGTCGGTGCAGATGTAGAGGTTGGTGGAGTGGGCGCGCATCTCGTCCTCAAGGATCACGATGTCCTTGGAACGGAAACCGGCGACCATATCGACCTCGATGCCGGCTTCAAAGAAGCCCTTGCACACGGGGTAGCCGATGGCGCAGCCGACGCCGCCGCCGACGACGCAGACGCGCTTCTGCCCGCCGATCTGGGTGGGCTTGCCCATGGGACCGACAAAGTCGGCGAGGCAGTCGCCCGGCTCCATGAGCTCGAGCATACGGGTCGTCTGACCGACGGGCTGCACCATGATGGTGACGGTGCCCGCTTCGCGGTCATAATCCGCGATCGTCAAAGGAACGCGCTCGCCGTGCTCGTCCAGACGCAGAACGATGAACTGACCGGGCAGGCACTTCTTGGCGACCAGCGGGGCCTTGATGACATACTCAAGGACCGTGCCGGCCTCATTCAGGGGCCGCTTGCTTACGATAGGAAACATAGCTTCTTTCCTTTCTTCCTTTGGTTTGCTTTTCTTGCTGCTGGCGGAGACGGGGAAATCTCCGTCATATTGTCACATATTGCGATTATACCATAATATCTGCCTGATGGAACATTTTTTTTCAAAATTCATCGCCCGGGAATCTTAGCCTTTTTCTATGATTTCCGCGGGAAGAAACGACTTTTTTCCGTAATGCAAAAAATGCTTGCATTGCACGGCGCCATTTGCTATAATTTGCGTTGCGCCTTGTATCTCCGAGTATTCGGCCTCAGGGCAGCCTAACATGAGGTGAACGACATGAAAGAAGGAATCCATCCCAATTACCAGCGCACGACCATCCGCTGCGCCTGCGGCGAGGTCATCGAGACCGCTTCCACCAAGAAGGACATCACCGTCGAGATCTGCTCGAAGTGCCACCCCTTCTACACCGGCAAGCAGAAGCTGGTCGACACCAGCGGCCGCGTGGACAAGTTCAACAAGAAGTACGGCCTCAAGTAATTTTTGGGAAAAAGACGGGATGCGCCTTCGGGCGGCGCCCCGTCTTTTTCGTAAACAGGAGGAAAGACCATGGCATCCCGTATCCTTCATCTCGCCGCGGCAAAGCTCATTCTGGACGAGCATCCCGCGGCGGACGAAAAGCGCTTTCGTCTCGGCTCGATCTTACCGGACGCCGGAGATCGCGTGAGCGCGCATTTCCGCGTGCGGATCGACGGCGGAACGAAGACGATGATGGCGCTCAGCGACTTCCGCGCGCGCTTCGCGGACAAAATGGACGACCCGCTCTATCTCGGGTACTATCTCCATCTTGTGCAGGACATCGTCTTCCGCAAGGTATTCTATCTCGACCACGGCTGGAAGGTGGACTCGCCGCAGAAGGTCGAACGGCTTTACGACGATTACCGCATTCTGAATACCTGGGCCATTGAGAAATTCGCCCTGCGGGAGGATCTTACCGCGCCGGAGGATTTTTCCGCCGAGCCGATCTGCGCTGTTTCCGATTTTGCGCTGCCGGAATTTCTCGCCGAGCTGCATGCGGATTTCACGACGCCGCCCCCGCCGGGCGAGTGCGTACATTTCACCAAAGCCATTGCGGAGGAATTTCTGGCCGCCGCCGTGCCGCTCTGCCGGCGGGAGATCGCGGCGCTGCGCGAAGGGAAAACCGCCGTGGACGAGCGCGCCTGGGCGTGGGAGGCGCGGCAGGAACCAAATTTATCCACTCCGTGTGAACCATCCTGACGCAAAGCACGTCTAATATCCTGCGGAGCGGAAAACCCGGCCGCAGGAGGTTATACAATGAATAAGAAGATGAAATGGCTCGGTATTTTCGCGCTGGCGGCAAGTCTGCTTTTGACAGCCTGCGGCGCGCAGCCCACCGAAGCAGTGCCCACATCGACGCCTGAACCGACCGCCACCGCGGAACCGACCGCGACGCCCGAGACGACCGCAGCGGCGGAGCCGACGGAAGAACCCACCGCCGAGCCGGTATCGCAGCCGGTGGAGGAACCGTCCGGCATCGTGAACATGGCCGAAGAGGGGAAAGCGCTCTATGCCGCGCAGCTGGACCGCTACGCCGCGGCGCTCTCCGAGCAGTGGCCGGAGGGACGGTATTTTGAAAACGGTATGAGCGAGCTCGCGGGGTACTACTACGAGGGCGATGCCCGCGCGAACGTCGGCGTATTTTTCCCTGACCTTGACGGCGACGGCTCGCCGGAGATGGTGATCGGCGCGATCTTGGGCGCGGACACCGATCCGGCCGTTCTGGAGATCTGGACGGTCAAGGACGGCGCACCGGTGATGCTCGCGCAGAGCCACGCGAGAGATAAGTATTATGTGGAATATCTCGCGGACGAAAACGCCTGGCTCATTGCGAACGAGGGTTCGAGCGGCGCGGCGAGCAGCGTGTGGTTTTACTATGCGCTCCAGAACGGAGAGCTTGCTCTCATGCAGGGCGTGACGAGCGAATCCGGCGCGTGGTACATGACGTACGATACGGACTACGACGTTTCCAATGACACGCCGTCCGACGAGGCGGCCTGTCAGGCGATCATCGATTCCCACACGGAACGCTATACGGCGCTCGACTATACGCCGTATACCGAGCTCCAATAATAAGAAGAAAAGAAGGATCCCCCGCGCAGTCGTTTATCGGCTGCGCGGGGGATTTTTCGCTGGGTTACTTCTTCTTTACCGGGTAGCACACCTCGGTCACGAACTCGTCGGGGTTTTTCGTATCGTGAGGACTCACATGGTAGATGTTGAACATCGGCCCGGCAGTCTCATAGCCGTTCGCCTCGATCCACGGGATCATGGCGGCGTACACGTCGGTGATCAGCGCGTAGCTGCCGCGGTAGGTGCAGCTCGCAACGGTGACCTCCGGCAGCGTGCGGAATTTGATATGCTCCGTGTCGGGGTAGCTTCCCTTTACGGTCTTCCAGGCGAGGACCTCGACGTCCGTTTCCTTGTATTCGCCGTCGAGGAATGTCACGGCGCAGAGGCATGGGTCGGCTTCCGTGAGATGCATCCGGCAGGTCTCGCCCACCAGCGCGCTCCATACCATCCCCTCGTCCTCGTAGCGGGGGATCGTCATTTGCACGGTGGCGGCGTAGCGTTCGGGGATCGTTTTCAATGTGATATCATAGCTCATGGTCTGTTCCTTTCTCAGCCGTTCTCTGGCTGCGTCCAGAAGCGCCAGCTTACGCGCTGTGTCGCGCGAGAGCTCCTCCAGCTCGCGCTGCCGGGTCGAAAAATAGCCCTCCAGCGCCTCGCGGTCGTCGTAGATCTCGAGGATCTTCACGATATCGGCAAGGGAAAACCCCATGTCCTTGAGCGCCGTGATCCGGCACATGGTCGGGAGCTGATCCTCCCGGTAATACCGGTAATCGGTGAAGCGGTCGATCTCAGCGGGCTTTAAGAGCCCAATCTCGTCATAGTGGCGCAGCATGCGGACGCTGACTCTGGACAGTTTTGAAAATTCTCCGATCTTCAGCATGGAAGGTACCTCCGGCTTTTTCTCTTGAGCTCGTATGCATCATAATGCCTCCCACAGTGGGAGAGTCAAGAGCTTTTTCCAATTTCTCCGCAAAGACGGTACACGTGCATTGCTTTTTCGGGGATTCTATGGTAAAAATAAATGTTAATACTTTTTTGAAGGAAGAAACGGGCTATGAAGGATTAAAAAGACGGTAGATTTTTCATTTCAAAAATTTACCGGAAGGATGAAACAACATGAGTGACTTACAGCGGGAGATCTCGCGGCGGCGGACGTTTGCGATCATCTCCCACCCGGACGCGGGCAAAACGACATTGACGGAAAAGCTCCTTCTCTACGGAGGGGCGATCCAGCTCGCCGGCTCGGTAAAGGGCAAGGCGGCGGCGCGCCATGCGGTCTCCGACTGGATGGAGCTGGAAAAGCAGCGCGGCATTTCCATCACGTCGTCCGTGCTCCAGTTTGAATATAACGGCTACTGCATCAACATTCTCGACACCCCCGGCCATCAGGACTTCTCCGAGGACACCTACCGCACGCTCATGGCGGCGGACAGCGCCGTCATGGTCATCGACGCGGCCAAGGGCATCGAGCCGCAGACGCGCAAGCTCTTCAAGGTCTGCGCCATGCGGCACATCCCCATCTTCACGTTCATCAACAAGATGGACCGCGAGGCGCGCAGCCCCTACGATCTGCTCGAAGAGCTCGAAAAGGAGTTCGGCATCGGCACGTACCCGATGAACTGGCCGATCGGCTGCGGCGTGGACTTCAAGGGCGTGTACGACCGCGAGAAGAAGGAAGTTCTCGCGTTTACGCAGCGTCACGCGGGCAGCCGCGCCATCCACGCGGCGGAGCTTTCCATGGATAACGAGGCGGGCCTGCGCGAAGCGCTCGGCGAGCGGCTGTACAGCACGCTTTGCGACGATGTGGAGCTGCTCGACGGCGCGGGGTACGAATTTGATCTCGATCTTGTCCGCAGCGGCGATCTGAGCCCCGTTTTCTTCGGCTCGGCGCTGATGAACTTCGGCGTGGAGCAGTTCCTCGCGAGCTTTCTCGATCTCACAACGCCGCCGCTCGCGCGCCTTTCCGATGGCGTGCCGGTCGAGCCGACGGACGACCATTTCTCCGCCTTCGTATTCAAGATCCAGGCGAACATGAACAAGGCGCACCGCGACCGCATCGCGTTCATGCGCATCTGCTCGGGCAAGTTTGAGCGCAACGAGGAATACTACCACGTGCAGGGCGGAAAGCCCATCAAGCTCGCGCAGCCGCAGCAGATGATGGCCGAGGAGCGCCAGATCATCGACGAGGCTTACGCCGGAGACATCATCGGCGTGTTCGACCCCGGCATCTACTCCATCGGCGATACGATCTGCTCCAAGGACAAAAAGGTCCGCTTTGAGGGCATCCCGACGTTCGCGCCCGAGCACTTCGCTGCCTTTGAGCGCAAGGACACGATGAAGCGTAAGCAGTTCGAGACCGGTATCCGCCAGATCGCGCAGGAGGGCGCCATCCAGATCTTCCACGAGCCGAACACCGGCTTGGAGGAGGTCATCGTCGGCGTCGTCGGCGTGCTGCAGTTCGACGTGCTCGAATACCGTTTGCAGAGCGAATACTCCACCGCCGTGCGCCGCCGCGCGCTGCCGTATGAAAATATCCGCTGGATCGTGAGCGACACCGACCCCGCAACGCTCACGCTCACGCGCGACACCAAGTGGGTGCAGGACTTCAAGGGCAACAACCTCCTGCTCTTCGGCGGCGAGTGGAACATCGCCTACACGCTCAAGCAGAACCCCGGCCTGGAGCTCGCGGAGTTCTCCAAAAACTGATAACCAATGCTCAAATCACCCGTTGGGAAGACTCCCAACGGGTGATTTTAGTCTGTTGCCCCGCCGGATGGCGGGGCAATCTGTATGTCAGAAAAGAGATCAGTCAGCGTTGATGACGTTGATCTGGCACATGCGCATCGTGGCGATGGCGGCATCGTGCGTTGCGGGTGTGACGCCCGCACAGCACTTCGCGTCCAGCGTGATGGGCATTTCGGGATAGAACGCCTTTTCTATCAGCGCGTTCGATACGACGCAGATGTCGGTGCAGAGACCGACGATCTCCATATGGACGTTCGGCTCGCCGTACTGCGCGACATATTCGCCGATGATCTTTACAAGTTCGGTCGAGCCGAAGGTGGGCTTATTGACGATCGTGGCGTTTTCCGGCATAGCGGCCTGCACCGCATCATCCAGCTGCCAGCCCTCGGTGTTCTGCACGCAGTGGATAAACGGGAGGTTGACGCCCTCCTGCGTTTCAAGATAGGTTTCCTCGTGCGTGTCCTTCGTGGCGATGATCACGTCGCCGCGGGCCTTGTATTCGTTGATCTTGGCTACAACGTTCGGGACGATGGCCTGCGCCTCGGGGGTGCCGAGCGCCTGATCGACGAAGTCCTTCTGCATATCGATGACAAGGAGAATGTTCATGGTTTTTCCCTCCGGGTTGGCTGCGGCGGATTCCTCGCAGATTTTCGAGAACGTCTCGGATTTGAACGGGTCGGGCGCTTCCGGGGCGGGCGGCGAGAGGGACGCTGCACAGGAAGGGGATCCGCATAGTGTTTATTTAAATATACCAAGCGCTGTGTAACAATGCAACAAGTATTTGTCAGATTCGCTCCGAGCTATCCGAAAAAAGCAAAAAAAATCCGCCGCAAGAAGCGGCGGATTTTTTTAAATTAAGATGGAGGCATTCAGATCATTCGGCGGCTGCACACCGGATGCTCTGTATGATGCTATTATAACCGGCGTAAAAATCAAAGAGTGAACATTTCATGAACAAATTCCGGGGAAAATGTAAACAAATTTGAACGGATCGGCAGATTCAACAGAAAAACAGAAAATATCGAAAAGTATATGGACGATGTATTCAAATGTGCTATACTAAGCTCTGCGAGAAAAAGAAGGGAGTTGCCCGATGCAAAATTATAAACTGACGCTTTGCTACGACGGCACGCGCTACCGCGGCTGGCAGAAGCAGGGAAATACCGCCCAGACGGTGCAGGGCAAGCTCGAGACGCTGCTCTCCCGCGCGCTGGAGCAGCCCATCGAGGTCGCGGGCAGCGGCCGCACGGATGCCGGCGTCCACGCGAGAATGCAGGTGTGCTCCTTCCGGGCGGATACGGACAAGTCCTGCGCGGAGCTTTTGGCGCTGCTCCGGGAATATCTGCCGGAGGATATCGGCGCGCTCGCGCTCGAGAAAGCGCCGGAACGGTTCCACGCTCGCCTTTCGGCGGTGCGGAAAACGTATATTTACCGTGTCTGGAACAGCGATGCGCCCTGCGTGTTTGAAAGAAAGTATGTGCATGCGGAGCCGCGCCCGCTGGATCTTGACGCCATGCGCCGCGCCGCGGCACAGCTTTGCGGGCGGCACGAATTCTCTGCCTTTTCCACCGGAAAGAAAACGGGCCGCGCCGCCACGCGCACGATAGAGTCTATCGGGATCGAACGCTGCGGGGAAGAAGTGCGGCTTACGTATACCGGCGACGGGTTCTTATACAATATGGTGCGCATCCTGACCGGCACGCTGCTCGAGGTCGGTCTCGGAGAGCGCCGTCCGGACGATATGGAGGCGATCCTTGCCTCGCACAGCCGTGCGAGTGCCGGTTTTACCGCCCCGGCGCAGGGGCTTTTCCTCTGGGACGTGACGTACTAAGCGAGTAAAACCGGAAAATTTTCGTTTTTTTCAACTTTATGTTGTTTTTTTCTGGCTTTTCTGTTAAGGCTGTGTTATAATATCTTTTTGAAATTACCCCATGTAGGTGAAGAATATGACAAACCACAATCCGTATATGACCCGCGAGGGCGGCGCGACCGTCACGGTGTTCGTCCCGTACGACTGCAAAAACCACTGCCCGTTCTGCATCAATAAGCAGGAATACCAGAATCCCGAAGGCTTCAGCGTGGAAAAGGTGTGCGAGAGCATCCGCATGTTCCATGAGATCACGCCAAAGTGCGATTTCGTGTTCACCGGCGGCGAGCCGTTTTCCGAGCCGGAAGCGCTGCAGGTGATGATGGACTGCATCCCGGAGGGTCACCGTGTGTTCATCAACACGACGCTCCCGGTATCCGATCTTTTCCCCGCCGAGCGCATCATTGCGTTCACGGAGCGCAACAAGGATAAGATCACCTGCATCAACATCTCCCGCCACATGGTGCACTATGTGGAGGAGTGCAACGACGAGCTTCTCGGCTCGCTCAAGGTGCCGGTGCGCATCAACTGCGTGCTCTTCAAGAACTATCCGCACGACGGCATGATCGCCTTTGCCAACCGCTTCGCAAAGTACGGCCTGCCCATCCAGTTCCGCGCGGACTACACCATCACCACGCCCGAAAACCTCTACGAGCGAGAGGGCGACCAGATCCTCGCCGATCTTATGAAGAACTTTGAGTATCTGGGTCTGGACGGCTGCCGCATCCGTTGCGGCTACCACTTCAACAACCACGGCCAGCACATCGCCTATCACCGCACGCTGCCCTACAGCACGATGACCGAGACGATCGACGGCACGACGTATGACATTCTCTACGACGTTCTCGTCAAGCAGACCGGCGAGCCGCACTCCGACTGGACCGGCGTGCCGCTGGATGTGGAAGCCTACCGCCACGTGAAATTCGAGCCCTACGATCTCAAGGTCCTCGAAGGCCGCGTTGAATAATTTTTCCTTTGTATAGGAACGCTGCCCCGAACGGAACATCCGTTCGGGGCAGAATATTATAAACGCTTTATTCCGTTACCGGCGGGTAAAAATGAACGGCTCGTCAAAGCCGGACTCGGTCAGAGAGACGGTGTCGGATTTTTCATCATACTCGATGAGGCTGATGGCCGCATCATCGGCGGAGAGAAGGATCTTGCCGCTTTTCACGCTGTAAGTACCGCTTTCCGTGCCCTCTGCTAAAATGTCCTGTATGTCCGATTCAGCGAAGACCCCGTCACAATACTCCGCCAGGGACTGTCCGCCCAGCGAGCTTTCAATCGCTTCATCTATGTTGCTGCAGCCGAGTACACTTATCACCTCATCCAGCGTCATGCCGTTCTCGTTTGCGAGCTTTTCCAGCTCGGTTTCTAAATAGGTATACATTACGTCAGCCATTGCGGCGGAAAACTGATCGGCCAGCTTGCCGGCGGAACTCGGATCGATCGAAAGAACGAATGTACCGTCCTCGCGGATATCGAGAAGATAGTCCACCGTCAGCACGCCGACATTCATATTGCTGATGAACTCCTCTGCTTCGGCATCGCCGCTGACGCCCTCGAGCATTCCCTCCAGAATCATATCGGTCACGTCGATCCCGCGGCAGGCCCAGCTTCCTGTGATGTTTTTTTTCAGGGTATCATCGGAACCGCACCCGGCCAAAGTCAAAATAAACGCGGCGACAAGTACTACGAGAGTCAGCTTGTGAAGTGCTTTTTTCATCAATTTCTCATCCTCCTTTTTACGTGCCTTGCGGAACTATGTCAAATTATATAACATCTGGCATGGTTCCGCAAGCGTTATCTGCCATTTTCCTATTCATTTTGACATTTTTCCTCAGGTCTCGGGTATGGAAGGCCGCGTTGAATAATTGCAATTGCAGAAAACCCTCGCCCCGGACGCATCGTCCGGGGCGAGGGTTTTCTGGTTTATATTTCGCAGACCGTGCCGAGTCCCTGCTTTTCGCAGGCATTGAGAATGACTGCGGCGGAGGCGATGTCCTGCAGTGCGATGCCGGTGGAGTCGAAAACGGTGATCTCGGCATCGCTCGTCCGTCCGGCCTTTTCGCCGAGAATGACCTCGCCGAGCTCCCCGGCGAGAGCGGGGAGGACGCCCTCTTTGTGCGGCAGCTCGCATTCGCCGACGGCGAAGCACTGCGCCGTATCGTCGCCGTAGACGGCGGCGCGGGCGAGCACCGCCGATTCGACCTCCTGCTTGCCGGGCAGGTCGGCGCCGATGCAGCTTACATGCGTACCGGGCTTGATCCAGGCGCTTTTCACGACCGGCGCCTTGGCGCAGGTGGCGGTGAAAACGATGTCGCTTTCGCCGACCGCGGATGCCGCATCTGCCGCGGCGTTGATCGCGGCGGTACGGGCATGACCGCACGCCTTGAGCAGCGCGTCCGTTGCCGCTGTTACGGCGGCGAGCCGCTCGGCGGCCTTTTCGGGGCGGTGCGGGTTTGTGAGATACACGGTCTTGAGGGACGGGATCGCCGCGATCGCGGCTGCGGCAAGATACGGGCAGAGCTCGCCGCAGCCGACGATCGTGAGCGTTTTCGCGTCCTTGCGCGCAAGGTATTTTGCGCCGATGGCGGCCGCGGCGCCGGTGCGCAGCGCTGTGATCGGCCCGGCGTTCAAAAGCGCCTTCGGCTCGCCGGTGGCAAGATCAAAGAGGAGCGACGTGCCGAAAAGCGCCGGGAGCGCCTTTTCCGCGTTCGAGTCATACCATGAAACGACCTTCAGACCGTATACGCCCGCGCTTTCGAGATCGCCGGATTTGATGTCGAGATCGGCGTGGCCGGGGTCGAACTCATGGAATACCATCGGCCACACGCGGCCCGTTCCGGCGGATTTCCCGGCGTAGGCGCTCTCTACGGCGCGGAGCGCCGCGGTCACAGTGAATATCTTCTGGATATCCTCCCGTCCGATGACGCGGATGGTGCTCATTTTTCCAGCTCCTTTTCCTTCCACGCAAAGTACTCGCTCACAGCCTTCAGCCCTTTCACGAGCACTTCCTTGCCGTAGGCGTAGCCGATGCGCATGCTCTTCGGCTGCTCAAAGCAGTCGCCCGGCGTGACGAACGCACCGGTCTTATGGTACATCTCCTCGCACAGCTCATAGGAGGGAATGTCGAAATCGTAGTAGACGAGCGCCGTCGTGCCGCCGAGGGGCTTGACGTAGCTCGCGTGCTTTTCTCCGGCGACCCAATTGTCCAGAATGGCGAGATTTTCCCGCACGATGGCGCGGCTGCGCGCGAGCATTTTATCGCTGTGCTTGAGCGCGAGCGCGGCAATGGCCTCGTCGATCATGCCGCCGCTGATGAGATCGTAATCACGGTGAGAGACGAGCGCGCGGAGCGCGTCCTTGTCGCGCGTGGCGATCCAGCCGAGCCGCAGCCCGGCAAGAGAGAAAACCTTCGACATGCTGCTCACGGAGATGCCCTTTTCGTAAAGATCCGCGATGGACTCGCTCCACTCGTCGGTCTGGGAGAGATGGCGGTATACCTCGTCGCAGAGAATGTACGCGCCTGCCTCGCGCGCGATCTGCACGATCTCTTCAAGCATATCGCGGCTCATGAGCGCACCAGTCGGATTGTTGGGGTTGTTGATGCAGATCATTTTTGTCCCAGGCACGGCGAGCGCGCGCAGCGCGTCAAGATCGGGGAGATACCCGTTTTCGCGGCTCAGGGGGAGAATCTTTACCTTTGCGCCGAGCGATTCGGGGATGGAGTAGAGCTGCTGGTACGTCGGCAGAACGCTGATGACGCGGTCACCCGGCGATACGAGCGAGCAGAACACATGGTGGTTCGCGCCCGCCGCGCCATGCGTTGTGACGATGTTTTCGGGCTTGACCGTTTTATAAAGCGAGCAGATGCCCTGCCGGAACGCGGGCGCGCCTTCAATGTCGCCGTAGGTCAGCCGGCGTGCGGCGAGATTCTCCAGAAAGGCGGCCTTGTCCTCGCCGGTCAGCGCGAACAGCTCGTTGAGCGACACGGAATCGACGCACGTCTCCGCGATGTTGTATCGCGCGCCAACCTCCCATTCGTTCATCCATTCCTCTACGGCAAACGGCTTGATGTACATAAAAATTCTCCTTTCCGCCCGCTGCAGCCCGGATAAAGCAAAAGGCGTCCGGGGCATTCCTTGTAGCGCATGTGCGCCGTACCTGCGGAATTGCCCGGACGTCTTTTTGACCCGCACCCGGTGATGCGGAAGGCGATATATTTAATTTATGGCTGAATATTAATTCATAAATCCGAAAATGTCAAGCGGTAAAATAAATATTATTCATAATGCCAAGCAGAGCACCCTTCCGCACCCGATCCCGCCGCATACTGCACAGATTTACGGTTTCACAGCCCGGTGAAAGGCCGACAGAAAAAAGTCTATGCGAGAGGCGGAAAAAATCAGGGCCGCCCCGATAAGGGGCGGCCTTCAGCCTGTCGAAAAAGCCTCGCAGAGTTTGCGCCCGCAGGCGCAAATAGAGTTTCATTCATTTTCTCCGGCGGCGTGTACGTCGGAGAAAATACTTCTCGGCTCGCAAACGTGCGAGCGCAGCGAGTGCGCTGCGGCGAGCCGCAGCCTTTTCAAACGAGAGCCCAACGCAGTGGGTCTCGTTTGAGAGCTTGTCAAAAATCCTTTTTTGACAAGCTCAAGGACCGCCCCGATAAGGGGCGGCCCTTGCGTATTGGTTTATTTCCGGATCACTTTCTCCAGGCGGTGTCGTCCTCCGTGTAGCGGGAGGCGCTGCGGCGGCGGAAGTAGAAGTACAGACCCGCGCCGAGTGCCAGGACGGCCACGATGATGCCCGTGATGAGAAGAATGCGGCCGAGACCGCCGGACGACGTGGTATCCTTGGTGTCGTCGTTTTTCTTCACGTCGCCGATGGCTTCCTTCACGGTGAGCGTCGCGGCGTTGCTCTCAACGGAACCGGCAGCGTTTTTGATCACGCAGCGGTACTTCCAGCCGTTCTGCTCGGCGGTGACTTTTTCGACGGTGTAGCTCGCGTTCACCGCGCCGGAGATGTCCGTCCAGCCGCTGCCGTCGTTTTTGTCCACCTGCCACTGGCAGAGCAGCGGCGTGGTGCCGCTCGCCGTCACGGTGAACGTGGCGGAGCTGTCCGCGTTGACGGACGCGCTCGCGGGCTGGGAGGATACGGTCGGGGCGACGGTCTTATCCTTCGCCTTGATGGTGAACTTGGCCTTCGCGCTGCCGTCGCCGTAGACGAGCGTCACGGTGTGGGAGCCTGCGGCGAGCGTGTCGAGATATTCCGGCTTGAGCGTAACGGTGGAGCCGTCCGCGGAGGCGGTGTATTTCCCGGCGGCGACCGCGGCGCCGTCCACCTTCACGGTGAAGGTGCCCTTGCCGCTGCCGGAGAATTCGATGCCCTTGTCTCCGCCCTGCGTCCATTCGCTGTTCGCGCCTTTGGTGACGGTGTACTCACTGCCGGCGACGACGAGCGTCATCTGCCGCGTGGAGAAGCCGGTGGAGTTTGTCGCCTTCACGGCGAAGCGGAAGGAGCCTTCCTGCGTGGGCGTGCCGGAGAGAATACCGGTGTTGGCCGCGAGCGTCATGCCGTCGGGCAGCGTGCCGCTGTAGGACCAGGTGATCGGCGTGCCGCCGGTGGCGGTGATCTGCTGGCGGTATTCCTTGCCCATCGTGGCCGCGGCGAGCGTCGTGGTGGTGATGGCGGGCGCGGCGGGCAGCGTGCCGCCGCCGGTGTTCTGGCTCTTCACAATGCCGGACACGCTGACGGTCTGGTTGGCGTTGATGTTGCTGATGGTGTAAACGCCGTTGTTGCTCGTGAGCGTCGTGCCGTTGGCCTTTACGGAAAAGCCGTTGCCGCGGGTGTAGCCGTTGCTGGGCGTCACGGTGAAGGAGAAGCTGCCGCCGGCGTTTACGGGGCTCTTGGAGCCGCCGGTCGCGGCAATGGTATAGCCGGTGCCGCCCTGGAGCGTCACGGTGTAGGTCGTGGGAGCGCTCGTCGGCGTCGCGGTCGGGGCCGGCGTCGGGGTGGGCGTCGGCTGCGCGCTGTAGGCGGGAATGGTGATCGTGAACACGTCGCTCAGATTGCCGCTCTTATCGCGCACAACGACATAGACCTTGCGGGCGTTCGTATCGGCGATATCTTTGAGATTGATGGTGGTGCGGACGTTGGTGCAGCCGCCGTGCGGGTTCTTGTCGTCGGCGATCTGCTCCGCGGTCGGAACACCGCCGTTCACGCTGCCGACCATGTAGTAATACGTTCCGGCTTCGGACGAGGTGAAGTAGAACTCCGCGGTCTTCGCGTCGATGCGCTTGGAGGGCTCGCCCTTGATGGTGGGCTTCTGGGTGTCGCGCTTATAGCTCGTGGCGGAAGCGTCCGACCACTCGCTCTGCGTTCCGGCGGCGGCCGCCTGCACGCGGAAGGTGTAAACGCCGTCGTCGTTCATGTGGGGCGCAAGGTCCGAGGTCGTGGTGGAGCCGCCGTTGACGACGATCACGTTGCCGTAATCGCTGCCGTCGCGGAGAAGCTGGATGTTATAGGCTTCCGCGCCGGACACGGCATTCCACATGGCGGTCGCGGTGTTGTTGACCCAAGTGATCGTGGTAGGCTTTGCGAGATACACGGGAACTTTCACGGTCTTAACGTCGCTCCTGTTCCCGGCGGCGTCCACGACCATAAGATACACGTTCGTTGCTTCGGCGCCGAGACCGGAGAGATCGATCTTCGTTTCGCCGGAGGCGATGTCCTTCACGTTTGCCGAGGCAAGAAGAGCATCCTGCGCAGGCTTCTCGCCGCCGACGATGTAGTAGACCTTGCCAGCCTCGTCGGAGGTGAAGGTCACGGAGCCGTTGGAAGCGTCCGTGCGGCTCGCGCTCTCGCCGGAGATGGCGGGCGCGGTCTTATCGATGGCGAGAGCACCGCTCGCTTCCGACCACGCGCTCAGAATATCGCCGTTGACGGCCTGCACCTTGAAGGTGTAGGAACCGGACTCTTCCAGCGTGAAGGTGTAGCTGGTCGTATCCGCGGTGACGGCAGGCGCGACCTCCGTGCCGTCCTTATAGAGCTGCACGCAGTAGGACGCAGCGCCGGGGACTTCCGACCACATCGCGGTGGAGGTGCCGTTCACCCAGGTGAGCGTGGTGGGAGCCGCGAGATAGAGCGGCACGGTCACGGTCTGCACTTCGCCGCGGTTTCCGAGACCGTCCTCGGCGGCGTAGCGGACGACGACGGCGGCACTGTCGGCAAGGCCGGTGAGCGTGAGCATGTTGCCCTCGCCCTTCGTGAGCGCCATGGTGCTGCCGGAGGTGAATACATCGGCGGCATCGTCGTTGAGAACATAGTAAAGCTTGCCGTCCTCGCTGGAGACGAAGGCGACGGTGGCGGTGTCCTGCGCCGTGCGCTTGACGCCGTCGGCCGGCACCGTGAGGATGGGGGCGGCGGTGTCGCGCACCGTTTCGGCGCTGCGCTCAGACCACGCGCCGACGGTGTTCGCGCCGACGGAACGCACGGCGAACGTGTAAACGCCGTCGTCCTTCATCACGTCGGAGAGATCATCCGTAGCGGACGCACCATTCACGGGGATGGGATCGCCGTAGGCGTCGGAGCCCAGATAGAGCTGCACGGTGTAATCATTCACACCCTCCACGCCGGTCCACGCGGCCTTCTTGCCGTCCCAGACGGGGGCGGTCGGCGCAGCGAGCACCGCGGGGATCGCTGCGGTCAGAAGCTCGGTCGTATGGCCGAAGGCGTCCTTCGCGGCAATGTAGACGGTGTGGGCGTTGGCGTCGAGATCCTTGAGAGAGATGGTATTCGCGCCGCGGACGAGCTCGGCCTTCGCCTCGTCCTTCATGATGTCCGCCGCGGAAGCGGGTTCGCCGTCGAGCTGGTAGTAGTATGTACCGGCTTTCGAGGCAGTGAAGGTGACGCTGCCCTCGGTCTCCGAGGTGCGCACGGCGGAGGAAATAGTCAGCGCGGGGGCTTTGCCGTCGTCAAAAACAAGCTCCTTCATTTCGGCAGTGGGAGCGGCGGCGAGCTGCTCCTCCGTGGCGGCCGTGCCGCCGATGTAGAGCGTGGAGCCGTCGAGCATCTTGCCGAGCGTGAGCGCGTTGTCCTTATCGGGGGCAATGGCGCAGACGCTGCCCTTGACCGTGCCGGAGGCGATCTTGATCTCACCGGAAGCGCCGGACAGGTTGATGCCGTTTGCCGACTCGATCTTGCCGAGCGTATTCACGCGGATCTTCACGCCGGAAGCGCCGACAACGGCCTTCACGCCGGAAGCGCCGCCGGAGATGCCGACCTCGCCCGAGATGGTCACGGCGGCGTCCTTCGCGACAACGACGCCGGAGGCGTTATCCGGCACCTTGACCGTGCCGGAGCCCTTGAGCGTCAGACTGCCGCTCTCCACATGGAAAACGGAAGCGTCGGCATAGCTCTCGCCGTCGGCGAGCTTGAGCGTGACCGTCTGACCGGTCAGCTCGAGCGTCACGTCCTTGTCGAGCGTAAGCGGCGCGGAGAGGACGATATCCTTGACGGATTTATCGACAACATAGGATCCTCCCGCGGAAATGCCCGAAAGGTCCGTGATGACTTGGGCGTCGCCTGCCATCGCCGGCATGGGCAGCAGCGATACTGCCATCAGCACGGCGAGCAGAAGAGCCATCAGTTTCTTTGTCATAACAAAGTACCTCCTTGAAAACGGCGCGGCGCATAGCCCTGCCGCTTGCTTTCTGACTATAAGACGCGCGGCGGGGTCAAAAGGTTTCCTCCGCACTCGGAATTTTTGTTATTTTTCGTTGCCAGTTTTTACCGGATGCCCTCCGCGATCACATCGGCGAGCGCTTCGATCTCGGCGAGCTGTCCTTCGGTGAGCGAGGAGCGGATCGCGACGCTCTGCTCGAGCACCGTCATGTTCTTGAGCGGAGCGAGGATCGCCGCCATCTGCGTTTTGAGAGCCTTGTGTACTCTCGGATTCGGCTGTACCACCACTTCACGCCCCATGCACTTGCGGTAACAATATTCCTGTTTGGGAAGTC
>ERZ827458.1108-NODE-1108-length-23426-cov-4.343460_pt1 | contig 23426 bp, 23 predicted proteins | sample MGYA00519706_ERZ827458 | MGnify/ENA primary metagenome ERZ827458 (study PRJEB31778, sample SAMEA3449309) | human gut metagenome | biome: human gut; feature: human-associated habitat; material: faeces | place: United Kingdom | collected 2010/2012 ...
AAGACTGGCTGTCCGACGTGCGTGCCCTTGTTAATCGACGCTTTTGTTTCCGAAGCACTCGTCGTAGTGCGCGAGCGCGCTCTTGATGATCTCCACGGCGGCTTCGCGGCCGTTCACATCGCCCGCGACCGCCTCCTTGCCCTCCAGCGCCTTGTAGACGGTGAAAAAGTGCGCCATCTCGTCAAACAAGTGGTCGGGCAGGTCCATGATATCGCGGTACTTGTTGTAGCTCGGGTCGGAGAAGGGGATGGCGATGATCTTCTCGTCGTTCTTTCCGCAGTCGAGCATGGAGATATACCCGATCGGGTAGCACCGCACGAGCGTGAGCGGGTCGAGCACCTCGGAGCAGAGCACGAGCACGTCGAGCGGGTCGCCGTCGTCGCCGTAGCTGCGGGGGATGAAGCCGTAGTTGGCGGGGTAGTGGGTCGATGTATACAGAATGCGGTCGAGAATGATCAGCCCGGTCTGCTTGTCCAGTTCATATTTCTTCTTGCTGCCCTTGGGGATCTCGATCACGGCGAGAAAATCCTCCGGCTTGATGCGCGCGGGGTCGATGTCGTGCCAGACGTTCATGGTGTTACCTCCGGGAAAATAGTACCGCCTTACGGCGGAATTGAATTATATCACGAAGGTGTCTGTTTTTCAACACAGAAAGAAAGACGAAGTCGGCCCTTAGGGGCGTTATTCCTCAAAAAATATCCCGGCGTCCTGCCGGAGAGCAAGATCGCATTCCGCTTCTGCGCACTTGGTGATCCCGGCGATGACGGGACAGGCGGCGTGAACGGGGAAATGCTCCGCGGCGTAGGCGTAAAACGGCCCCGTTCCCGGCTTGGTGAGACACACGTCAAACGCGCTGAACGTGCTGCTGAGAGCCTTCATCATCTCCTGCACGGCGGCGCAGCCGCTCGCCACGCGCAGATGCACCATAAAATCCTCCGCCGCTTCCGCCTCCGCGATGGCCGTAAAGCCGCAGATGCCCGGCTCGATGCGTACCTTTGTCATGGGGGATCCTCCCGTTCGTTTTTTTCTCATTATAGGCGGGGAGAAGCCGGGGCGTCTGGGGGTATCCGGACCATATTTGGCAAATCGTTTGCCAAATGCGCCGGAAAAAAAGAGGAAGCAGGGTTATTCCTGCTTCCTCTCAAAAAGGCTTATTCGTTACTCAGCGGGATAAAAGGCATCCTTGCCAAGGCCGCAGATGGGGCAGACCCAATCTTCGGGAACGTCCTCCCAGACTGTGCCGGGGGCTACACCGTTGTCGGGGTCGCCCAGGGCGGGGTCATAGACATAGCCGCAGGGGCACTCGTATTTCATGGGAATGTCTCCTCTTACTTGCCGAAGTAGCGCTTGAGCAGACCCTCGAACGCCTTGCCGTGGCGGGCCTCGTCGCGCGCCATTTCGTGCACGGTGTCGTGGATGGCGTCGAGATTGTACTTCTTCGCGAGCTTGGCGAGCTCAAACTTGCCGGCGGTCGCGCCGTTCTCGGCGTCAACGCGCATTTCGAGATTCTTCTTCGTGGAAGTGGTCACGACCTCGCCGAGGAGTTCGGCGAACTTCGCGGCGTGCTCGGCCTCTTCCAGACCGGCCTTTTCCCAGTACAGGCCGATCTCCGGATAGCCCTCGCGGTGCGCAACGCGCGCCATGGCCAGATACATGCCGACCTCGCTGCACTCGCCCTCAAAGTTGGCGCGCAGACCGGCGATGATCTCTTCCTGCACCTCGGCGGGAACGTCCGCGCCGAACACCTTGCCGACACCGACGACGTGCTCCGCCGCCCAGGTCTTCTCCTCCGCCTGCAGCGTGAACTTGCTGCCGGGGACATGGCACACCGGGCACTCCGCCGGGGGCGTATCGCCTTCATGAACGTAACCGCAAACCGGGCAAACCCACTTTTTCATAATAAGATCCTCCATCAAATCAATTTTTCTCTTTGTTGTTTTTATTATCGTCCGCTGCGCAGCAGCGGCAGATGCCGTAAAATGTCAGCGCCCAGGAGCGCACCTCGCCGGGCATTTCGCCGGTGACAAGCGTTTCGGGCAGCACCGCGTCCACATCGTCCACGCGGCCGCACTTCTCGCAGATGAAATGCGCGTGGGGGTGCGTCCGGCCGTCGAACCGCTCCTGTCCCGCAACCGTGGCGACGCTCATCGCCTTGCCCTCCTCGCGGAAGAGCGCGAGATTGCGGTACACCGTGCCGAGCGAGAGATCGGGGATGTCCGGCTTGAGCCGCCGGTAGATCTCCTCCGCACTCGGGTGATCGTACGACGCGAGCAGTATCTCGCGGATCGCGTCGCGCTTTTTGCTTTGCCGCCGGGTGCTTTCCATGGGGTACTCCTTCGCTGTGGGGTTTTATAATCAATAATGATTATCGTTACTGTTAATATAACAGCACATCCCCGGATTGTCAATAGGGTTTTGAAAAAAATTTTTGCCCGCCGGTCTCCCGGCGGGCGATCTGTTCAATTCGACGCGGACGGCAGCTCTGTCCAGTACTGCGCGCCCCAGTGCTCAAAGTCCCATTGCTCCATATAGGCGTTGCATTCGTAGTCGATATAATAGAGCGTTTCGCCGCGCGGGACGAAGTTGGTGGGGTAATAGTCGATGTTCAGCCCCGCGGAGTATAAAACGGCGCACATGGCGCGCACCTGCTCCGTCCAGCGCCCGTCCATCCGCCCGCTCTCACGCAGCTCCGCGACGGTCGGCCCCGCGATATATTCCTTCAAGAGGCGCTCCTGCGCCTTGTCCACGGCCAGCAGCCGCGGCAGGGGGATGCCGAGAGCGCGCAGCGTTTCATAGTCGCGCAGCTCGGACTGCAGCTTGTCGCCGAAGGTGTAGTATTCACACGGCTCGTGGTGGATCTGCTTGAGAACGTACTCCCGCTCCCCGTCCGTGACGAGATAGGAATAGCCGCCCTTGCCCTTTCCGAGAAGCCGGAGCACAGTATATTCCGTACCGTTTACCGTCATTGTGTCAGGCATCGTTCTGTTCCAACGGCTCCTCACAGCAGAGCTTTCTCAGGTTTTCCAAAACAAACGGGCTGTTTGCGGCGATGCGCCCCAGCGGCTGGCATCCATCCATCTGCCCGCAATCCGCGCAGGTACCCAGCCCCTTCTCCCTCGCGCAGTTATGTACGGGGCAGAGCTTGTCGCAAAACGGCGTTTTTGCGCCCTCCACGCGGCAGCCGGTGCAGTGGATCATGTCCGGCGTGATCGCTACGGCGTTGAGCTTCGTCCACAGGGCGGCGGTTTTTTCGCGCAGAGCATCGTTATTTGTGATCGTTGCGATCCTGGCGTCACAGGTTTCGCAGTCCAGCCCGCAGCATGCAATGAGCTCATTCTTAGGTTCATGGCTTACTTCCATATTCGCGATCCTTTCTTTAAGGTCTTTACGCGCTGCCTTTCCTGCTGATGCCGGCGAGCTGCGCCCGTCCACGGGCAGAACGCGCTTAGCCCTGCTTTTCTTTATAATACCATATCCTGTATTTCTGCAGCGCAACGACCTGTCGTTCGGCAGCATACGAGCAAAAAATCGCGGCTGCGCCGCCGCGGGCGCGTGCCGCGATACGGCTTTACAACGCTCGGACGTACATTTCCTCCGTTGTGCCGAACGCGGGCTGCTTTCTGCCGCCGAAGGCGAAACTCTGCGCTTCGTAAAACCGGATCGCGCGCACGTTGTCCGTGAACACCCAGAGCAGGATCTTTGTGTATCCGGCAGCCTTTACGTCCGCGAGAACACGCTCCATCATCCGGCTGCCGCAGCCGCGGCGCCAGTTGTCCGGCAGCGAGTGGATGCACCGCAGCTCGGCAGCGCCCGGCATATCCTCTTCCCGCGCAGCGTCCCACCATGCGACGCAGTGGGGCTTGCCGTCCAGCTCCAGAATATAGCCGTTTCCGCGGCGTTCGGTCAAAAGGCGCGCATACATTTTTTCGGCGCGCTCGATGCTCGTACATTGGGCAAGGAGCTCCGCCGGGACAATGCCTGCAAACGCTGCCTTCCAGCTTTCGGTCTGGACGTGCGCGAGACACGCCTCGTCTCCGCTCTCTGCCCGCCGGATATGGATCGTAAAATCGTTCTGTACCATTTTTCCGCCTTTTTTCGCATCTTGATCCGAACCTTACGCCGCCCCGGGGCGGTGTTGGAGTACGCCGCGGCGGTGACGGCTTTCGTCTCCCGCCGCCTTTCCGATAAGCGCCGCCGCGACCGTTTCCGCTTTCATAAACGTGTTCTTCGGAGCCATCGTCCGCGCCTCTCCGTCTAAAGCAGACCAAAGGATATATATGTATCTATAATGTTGCAGCATGCGCCTGTCGATCGCAGATCACCGGGTTTTTCCGTAAAAAACGGGAACACGTCAGTTCGACGTGTCCCCGGTTCTTCATTCTTCGGTTTTGCTCTCCGGCGCGGTGAGGTAGGGGTCGGGTTTCAGGAGGCGTTTCCAGTAGCCGTCGAGCAGATACAGCGGCCCGAGGCTCGCGTGGCAGAGCAGGCGGTCCTTGGCGGAAAGCGTCGTGACCGGCGCTTCGGAATACTTATAAAACATGCTGTCGTGCCCGACGCACAGGCCGAGCGCGATGTTCAGCTCCGTCTTTTCCCCGTTGAGCACGAGCGCCTGCAAGACGGGATTGCAGATGTTCTGCCCGACCTCGAGACAGCGCTCCGGGATGCCGAGCTCCGTTTTATTCACCGTGCCGCATTTGCACGCGATTCCCGTGACCTCATACCCCTGCGCGCGCAGGACGCGCGCGAGCGCGTTTGCCTCATGGATCAGCCCCGCGCAGGTGGCAATGCCGATCTTCTTCACGCCGAGAAGCTGCGCGAAGTGCATCGTTTCCTCGATGCGGCTTTTCGTGCCGTAGCCGTCACGCTCGTTGACTGCCGCGGCGACGGAAAAGGCGTTTTCCTCGCCCTTTAAAATTTTGAGTGAGCGCTCGAGCAGCGCCTCGTCCAGATGCTCCGTCCGGCAGAACGGCGGGAACTGCCCGCCCTTGCCGCGGCAGGCGGCGCTGCCGCAGTCGATGCAGGAACGATTTTCGTTGTCCATATCGGCGGCCTCCTTACTTTGCCTCGGCCCGGCGCTTTTCAAGCTCGGCGCACACCTCGGCGTATTTGTCTTCATCGAGAATGTAGTGTTTTTTATAGAGCACATAGCTTGCGTACATGAGCACGAACGGCAGTACCGTCAAACACAGCAGCAGCCCGCGGGACTGACCCGGCTGGATGGAGGAGACGATCGTATCGATCTGCGCGAGCTTTTCGGCTTCGGCGATCTCGCCGAGCGAGGCCGCGCGCTCGAGCGCGGAGATTCGGTTGGTGTAGCCTGTGACGCCGAAGATGAGATACGTCGCCGACGTGACCGCCACGACGATCGCGGAGGCGAGCTTTGTGAAGAACGGGCGCAGGGAGGTGATGATCGCCTCGTCGCGCTCGCCGCGGAGGTATTCGTTATACTCCACGGTGTTGATGAGCGAGATCATCATAATGAGATAGAACCCGTACTGACCGAGGTTTGCTACCATGTAGCCCGCGGTGAGGATCCAGAACTTCACCATGCCGCCGGAGAGCGCCAGCCCGGCGACGATCATAACGGCGTAGCCGACGACCGAGAGCAGCATGAGCTTATCCATCATCTGCTTGCGGCGGAAGCGCTTGGCGAGCATCGGATAGAAGATCATAAGAAGCGCCGTCGCCGCGAGACCGACGGTGTTGAAGAGCGAGTACAGCCCGCCCTCATACCCGAAGGCGAAGTACACATACGTTGAGCCGAGACCGCCCATAACGACGTCGTTTCCGATCTGCTGCAGCAGGAACACGAGCGAGATCCAGAGAATCTGCGGATTGCCGGTGATGGTGTTCCAGATTTTTTTGAAGCTGACGGGCGGGACTTCCTTCGTATTGTAATCCCGGCGCTCACGCACGCCGAAGATCGTCGCGCACAGGAAGAGCGGCGCGAGGATGCAGATGACGAGCGCGACACGGCCGTAGGCCGTTGCGGTGCTGCCGCCGAGCGTGCCGCTGCCGGTGGTGAGCATGGGGATGAGGATCGAGGCGATCACGCCGCCGATGCCGGCGAAGAGGTTCGTCCGGGACGTGAGCGAATTGCGCACATGCGGATCGGAGCTGAGCGCCGACACCATGCCCCAGTAGGAGATGTCGTGCATCGTGTAGGTGATCGAATAGAGGAAATAGATCACGCCGAAAAACGCAATGAAGCTCCAGCCCTGCAGGCTCGTGTTGAACGCGAGATACACAACGACGGACGTGGAGAGGATGCCGATCACGAGCCACGGCTTGAACTTGCCGTAGCGTGAGCGGGTGCGCTCGATGATGTTGCCCATGACGGGGTCGTTGAGCGCGTCGAACACACGCGCGCCGACCATGATCGCCGTCACTGCGCCGAGCTGCGCGGCGGTGAGATGGCGCGTAAACAGGATATATGTGAAAATGAAGTTGGTGAACAGGTTATAAATCATATCCCGTCCGACCGTGCCGAGGGGGAACATCCAGAGATTGCGTTTATCCGATGTCACGTTTTTCATGTCTCTTCCTCTTTCTCCCGCACCGTGCGGTATTCCGGCGTGTTCAGCGCTCGTTATCGCGGATCTTGCCGAGCGCGCCGCCGGGGTGGCGGCGGACATACTGCGCGGGCGTCTGCGCGACGTCCGCCTGCAATATGGCGGAGAGCGCCTGCAGCACGAACATCTCCGCGAGCACGGAGTTGCGCGGCGCGCGGTTGAGCGGGCCGCCCTCTTCGTCTACATGCGCGAGCAGCAGCGCGTCGCTCTCCTTTGCGAGCCAGCTTTCCGCATTGCCGGTGATGCCGATGACGCGGCAGCCGTTGTTCTTCACGGCGAGCACCGTGGCCTTGAGCTCCACCGTCTCGCCGGAGTTGGAGATGGCAATGACAACATCGCCTTCCTCCAGCTGGCCGCAGGAGCCGTGCACCGCCTCCGTGCCGTGGAGGAAGTAGGACGGCGTGCCGGTGGAAGAGAGGAGCGAGGCTCCGTACCCCGCCACATGGCCGGGCTTTCCGATGCCGGTCACATGGACGCGGTGTCCCGCGGCGCGGCATTCCTCAATGAGCGCGACCGCGTCTTCGTATGCCTCCGGCGTCTGCTGCGCGAGAAACGCGCAGAATTCCTTTTCCGCGGACGCGGTCAGATGCGCGAGCGCGGCTTTTCCTTCGTTTTTCATTTGCTTTCCTCCTCCAACTGTGCCAAAAGATCGTAATCCATATCCTCATAGCCGCGCTCACGCAGCAGCGCCGTTACCTCCGCGAGCGTCGGGAGGCTCGGGATCGCGCCGGGACGCGAAACGGTGATGGCCGCGGCGTGGCTCGCAAACGCCAGCGCCTGCCGCGCCGGAAGCCCCGCACACCAGAGCGTGCTGAACGACGCGACGAATGAATCGCCCGCCGCCGTGGTGTCCGCCACAACGGGCATTTTTACGCTCTGCACGCGCGCGACGCCGTCTTTGTTCACCGCAACGGAGCCGTTCCCGCCAAGCGTCACAATGAGATTCTCCACGCCCTTTTCGCGGAAAATATCCGCCACGGCGCGCAGATCGTCCTCGTTCGCGCCGGCATCGTCCACGCGGATGGGATGCCCCGCCATCGCGGCGGCCTCGTGTTCGTTCGGGGAGAAGAACGTGGCGCAGCGGAAGAGCTCCGGCGAAACAGGCGCGGCGGGAGCGGGGTTCACCATGACCGGCACGCCGGCCTCGTGCGCCCAGCGCGCCACGGCCTCGTTGATGAACATCGGCAGCTCGAACTGCAGCATGACGAGATCGTAATTCTTTACCTCGTCCCTGATCCAGGAAATCTCCTCCACGGTCATCGCGCCGTTCGCGCCGGGGCAGACGACGATACGGTTGTGCGCGCCGGTTTCGGTGATCTCGAGCGTGATGGCGGAAACGCCGGTCGGATTTTCGGCGTCCACAACAACGCGGGACACATCCACACCGGAGGCGGCCGCCGCCGCGACGGTCTCGCGGCCATAGGCATCGTTACCGACACGGCCGACCATCGTGACGTCCGCGCCGAGGCGCGCGCACTGCACAGCCTGGTTCGCGCCCTTTCCGCCCGGAGCTGTCCGGAAGTTGAGACCGATCACGGTCTCTCCGCGGTTTGGAGCCTGCTTCGTGGAGGCGATCAGGTCCATGACGAAGATGCCGACAACAAGTATGCGGGGCTTGCGGATCATAGCGACACTCCCTTTTGTAGTTTATTTCTGTCCGTAGTAGGCGTTCGCGCCGTGCTTACGGAAATAGTGCTTGTCCTGAATGCACTGCGCCGCGGGGGCGGCGGAGGGGTCAAAGAGCCGCGTGAGCAGCGCCATATGCGCGCATTCGTCGAGCACGAGCGCGTTTTCCACGGCCTTTTCCGGCGTCTTGCCCCAGGTGAACGGGCCGTGGCTCTTTACGAGCACCGCCGGAACCGCCAGCGGATCGATGCCCCGAGCGCGGAACGTCTCAGCGATGACGAGGCCGGTGTTGCGCTCGTAGGCTTCCTCGATCTCCTCCGCCGTAAGCTCCCGGGCACAGGGGACGGCGCCGTAGAAGTAGTCGGCGTGGGTCGTGCCGTAGCAGGGGAGATCCAGCCCCGCCTGCGCCGCGGCGACGGCGTAGCGCGAATGGGTGTGCACCGCGCCGCCGATGCCGGGGAAGGCATCGTAAAGCGCAAGATGCGTCGCAAGGTCGGTGGACGGGCGGAGATCGCCTTCCACAATGTTGCCCATGCGGTCCGTGACGACCATATCGCCGGCCTTCATATTGTCATACGATACGCCGCTCGGCTTGATGACAACGTATTTTCCGTCCTCCGAGAGAGCGGAGACGTTGCCCCATGTGAGCACGACGAGGCCGTATTTTACCAGCTGGAGATTCTGTTCGCAGACTCTTTCCTTCAGCTTTTCAAGCATGATGTTCCTCCATAAACCGCTGCATATCCGGCCAGAGGGCGTTCAGACACTCGATGGTTTTGAGATACAGCGCGTATTTTTCCTCGTAGACCTTCGCGGCATCCGGCCGGGGCAGAACACGGCTCTCGCTCCGGCACATGTGCGCCGCGGCATCCGCGGCGTCTTTATAATCGCCGAGCGCCGCCGCGACCGCCACGCAGCAGCCGAGCGCGCCGGTCTCCTCCGCGGAAACGGTCTCGACGGGCATGTTCATCACGTCCGCGAACATCTGCGTCCACACCTTTGAACGCGCCGCGCCTCCGGCAAGACGGATCGTCCCGCTCCGGTCGGGCCGCGAGCGCATCAGGCGGTCGAGATGGTACCGGTGCGAGAACGTGATGCCCTCGTACACCGCGCGGGCCATCTCCCGCCGCGAGTGCGAGGCGTTCAGCCCGACGAATGCTGCGCGGGCGCGCGGATCGACGTTGCTCGCCGTCAGAAACGGCAGGAACACCGGCACAAAATCGCCGGGCGCGAACGAATCGACCCAGTCGTTCAGAATATCGTAAATGCTCTTTCCCGCCGTCTTCGCCTCGGCCTTGAGCTCGGGCAGGAGCCGGTCAATGAACCACTGGTTGTTGCCCGCGGAGGTGGGGCTCGATTCTTCGATGAGGTAGTATCCCGGCAGGCAGAAGAGCGAATTCATCAGCACCGAGCCGTCCGTGATGGGCGCGCGGCGCGGGTATTCGTTGATGCTCCACGTTCCGGCGATCATGCAGATGTTCGTCTCGTCCGTGACGTTCACGGCGAGAGCGCAGGCGTCGATATCGAACATGCCGCCGATGACCGGCGTGCCGGGCAGCAGTCCCGTGAGCGCGGCGGCCTCCGGCGTAATATGCCCCGCGATATCGAGCGATGCGCAGAGCGGCGGCAGTGCGTCCCACACGCTCTCGATGCCGAAGAGGGAGAGGAGCTCCTTCGAGAAGCTCTTCGTATGCAGATCCATGAGTCCGCTGCCGGAATAATCGGTGATCTCGGCGCGCGCCTCGCCGGTCAGCCGGAAGCGCACATAGTCCTTGCACTCAAACACCCAGCGGACGTTTTTCATCGTCTCCGGCTCATTATCGCGCAGCCACGCGAGCAGACTCACCGGCTGGCACGCCATGACGTGCTGGCAGGAGAGGGCGAACGCCCGTTCCTCCGTGCCGTCCTTGCGCCATTCGACCGGGTATTTCCACGCGCGGTTGTCCGCCGAGAGGATACCGCGGCGCGCGCTCTTACCGTCTTTGCCCCAGAGATACAGCCCCTTGCCGTGGCCGCAGAGCCCAACGCCCGCGATCTCTTCGGCGCGCACACCGCTCTTTTCGAGCACGCCGCGAATGACGGCGCAGTTATCGCGCCACATGTCCTCCATGTCGCGCTCGACAAAGCCGGGCGCGGGCGTGAGCGCGGCGGTGGCAACGCTCTCTACGGCCACCTGCGTGCCGTCCGGGGTAAAAAGGGCTGCCTTGGTGTTCGTGCCGCCGTTGTCCAATCCAAGGTAATAGCGCATAAGATCCCTCCGCAGCCGCGGTCCCGCCGCGGCTTCACTTTATTTTATATCATACCGCGTTCTGCCCATGGCCGCAAGGGTTTCCTTGCCTCTTTTCCGGCAGAAGCGCCAAAAGAGCTGACGCGGGCAAAAAATGTCCCCCCGAGAATTTCGGGAGGACATTTTCGGTATTCCTGCCGCTCGCTTTACCGGAGCGTGCCGTTCGGCACGTCCAGCACGAGATCCGACATGGCAAAGCTGGCGCAGGGATGGATGTACCCAAACGCAACGTCCGCGCGGCGGCGGCCGTCGGTGCGCGCGGGGACATACACGCTGCCGGAGAGCAGGCGCGAGCGGCACCAGCCGCACTCACCGCTGCGGCAGCGTTCCGGCACGCAGATCCCGGCGCGCTCGGCGGCGACGAGCACCGGCTCGTCGGCGGAGACGGGGATTTCGTATTCCTTTCCGCACTGGATGAGCTTCATTTTAAACGTTTTGCCTCGAATACCGGCGGGATAGTCCGGCTGATCCCACGGATTTTTGATCGCGCCGAAAAGCTCGCGGCGCACGTACTTGCGGCGCAGGCCGAGCGGCTCGATCTGGGTATCAAGGTAATTGTACATCCCCTGCGGGCCGCATAGGAAGATGCTGTACTCCGCGCCGCCGTATTTTTTGATGAGCTCCGCGGTGATGAAGCCGTGCTCGTAGCCTTCCTTTTCCTCGTCGGAGAGAACGTGGACGACGTGCACCTTATCGCACGCCGCGGCGACCTCCTCCAGCTCCTTTTTATAGACGATGCCCGCCTCGGTGCGCGAGCCGTAAATTATGGTGAGATCAAAATCCTCCAGACCGTCGCGCAGGGCGCGGGCCATCGCCATGAACGGCGTGATGCCGACGCCGCCGGCGAGCGCCACGACCTTCTTCGCGTCGCGCAGGCGCTCATAGTAGAGTTGGCCCTGCGGCCCGGAGATCGTGACCTTCTGCCCGACCTGCCATGTATCCTGTACCCACGGGGAAACAAAGCCGTTCGGGTCGCGCCGCACGGCGATGTTGTATTCTCCGCGCTTCACCCATGCGGGGCTGCCGCTGAGCGAGTAGGCGCGGGTCGTGACCGTTTCGCCGATGTGCGCGGTCACGCTCACGTACTGTCCGGCGCGGAACGGCGCGAGCGGCGCGCCGTCCTCGGACTTGAGCACGATCGTCTTGACGTCCGGACCGTTGGGCCGGATCTCCGCAACGACGACACGCTGCATCTCGGGATGACGGACCTTCGCCTTTTCGTTCGTCGTGAACGTTTTTGGCAGAGGCGTCGCCGGGGCCGCCTGGATTGCCGCCTCGCGGACCTTGGGCATGTTCTTGAACCGGAGCATGTCGAGCGCCCCGATCAGCTTCACTTTATAGTTGCAGTTTGCCGCCATGTCACTCAAGCCTCCTCTGCTTTCATTTCGGCAAGGGTCTTTTTTGCGAGCGTGTCGCCGCTGAAGATCGCGGAGTTGTAGCCGTCGCCGCGGATGGACCCCGCGCCGACGAACTTCAGCCCCTTGACCGGAAACTCGGTGCCCATCATCATCATGCGCGGCATCATATTGTCCCAGTCCTTCAGCTCAAAGCCGTAAGCCGAGCCCTCCGGAGTATTTACATAGTTGCACATCGTCCACGGCGTCGCGATCTCGATCTCTTCGATGTACGGCGTGACGGTGATGCCGGTGCGCTCTTCAAAGAGCCGGATGAGTTTTTCGGCAAAGTCGGTCTTGGTCTTTACGTAGTCGTCCTGCTCCACGTCCGCCCAGACGTCGGCCATGAACGTGCTCGTGAGTGACATTACGCACGTCCCCTCCGGCGAGAACGCCGGGTTCACAACGTTGTAGCAGACCATGACCTGGTTGCAGTTGGTCTCCATGCGCTTGCCCGTCTCATACTCCTTCGCGCTGTCCGCCGAGGTCGGAAGGAAGATCGTATAGTCGTGAATGCCGATCTCCTCCGCCGATCTGTCCAGCCCGAGATACACGACGAACATGCGCGCCGAATAGGTGCGCGCGTTGCCGAGCTTCACCATACGCTCGGGCACGACCTCCGGGGGACACATCGTGGCGTAAACCATGTTCTGATTCATGTTGCAGAGGATATGGCGCGTTTCCACCTCGCCGCACGTCGTTTTCACGCCGCGGACGGCCTTATTCTCATCAAAGAGGATCTCCGTGGCGGTGCAGTTCATCCATATCTCGCCGCCCATCTTCCGGAAGCATTCGAGAAGGCCGGTCGTCAGCTCGTTGCTCGTCTTATCCGGGATCCATGCGCCGTGGTTGACGTACAGCCAGAGCATGTTCACGTATTGCAGGAAGGAGAGGTGGTCCATATCCACGCCGAGATAGCCCCAGTAGGTTCCCATGATGTCCTGCGCGAGCTTCGGCATTTTCATGGCGCGGAACACCTCGTTCACCGTGTAGCTGCCGAGACGCAGGAAGTTGGGGAAGTGCTCCTGCATGTATTTCGGGTCGGTCTTTCCCGCGACGCTGAGCGAATAGTCGCCCGCCTCGTGGAACTCGGTGCCGAGATCAAAAAGGTCCTGGATCGACTTGCGGCAGCCGGGGACGAGCCGCTCCATTTCGTTGACAAATTCCTTCACGGTGCAGGGAAGCGTCGCGTCGATGTGGGTCTTGCCGTCGGAGGCGGTGGTGATCACGCGGAAGTTGTCCGGTACCATGTGCCACGGGATATCCAGCCCGAACTCCTCACACGTTTTGCGGCAGCCGCCGGGATTTTCCTTGCTGCCCCATTCGCAGATCTCGTGCAGCGCGGTCTCAAACTCAAAGCGTCCCCGGCGGAAGCTCGAAGCGCAGCCGCCCGGAAGGTTGTGCCGCTCGACAAGAAGCGTCTTTTTGCCGCCCTTCGCCATCCGGCAGGCCGCCGCGAGACCGCCGTTGCCCGCGCCGATGACTACGGCATCGTATTTTTGCATGGTCTTGTCCTCCTTACTTATTTTCGCGCTTGCCCTTTCGTGGTATTACCACGCGATTTCACTTATAAGAATATATACCGCGCCGCCCGTTCGTCAAGCGCCGCCGGGAGATTTCATCGGTTTACAAAAATCCAGCGATTGACTTTTGCGTATATTGCGGGTAAACTTGAAATAAATAAACGTGGTATTTCCACGTGCATCCACCGGAGGAAACGGCTATGGGCTACAGCAAGATCACCGCGCTTTCGCTGACCGATCTTTTCGTGCAGCAGATTGAAAACATGATCCTCTCCGGCGAGCTTGCCTTCGGCGAACAGCTGCCCCCGGCGCGTGAGCTGGCGGCGAAGATGGGCGTTTCGCGCACCGTCGTAACGGCCGGGCTGGTGGAGCTCGAAAAGCTCGGCTTTGTGGAGATCAAAGCCCGGCAGGGCGTGTACGTCTGCGATTACCGGCGGCGCGGCACGATGGAAACGCTCGTGGCGATCATGCGCTACAACGGCGGCGCGCTGCGCCAGAACGAGGTGCGCTCCCTGCTCGAAACGCGCGACGCGATGGAGTGTATGTGCATGCGTCTCGTCGTCGAGCGCTCGGACACCGCATCGCTCGAAGCGCTCGCGCCGGTTTTGGAGAGCATCCGCACCGCGCGCGACAGCGACGAGGCCGCGGAGAACGTTTTCCTTTTCCACCACGAACTCGCGGTGCTCTCCGGCAACGTGCTCATGCCGCTTTTATACCACTCCTTCCGCCCGCAGAGCGTGTATCTCTGGACGATCGACTGCAAGCGCAGCGGCATACAGAAAATGTATGAATCGAAGCTCGCGCTCTATACCGCCCTTTTGAACGGTGACGCGCCCACAGCGGTACGTCTTACCCACGAACGCATCGCCCGCGCCATCGAAGCGCTGCCCCTCTTCGGCGCATAAAAATGTTCCCCGCTTTCCCGGAAGGAAAGCGGGGAACATTTACACAGGGGAGATTTTTCATCGCAGCTTTCTGAGCCCCTCAAGCCCTGAGTACGGTATCGCGAGATTGCCGCAGCCCGTGCCCATGGAGATGTGCGTTTTGCGTGTGCCGTGGCAGTCGCTGCCGCCGGAAATGCCCATGCCGTATGTTCCCGCGATGGATGGCTGCATTCATATCTTCTTTATATGATCCCTCTATTTTGTCCAACATTTTTGCTATTATTTTTCAAAAAAGTACAGAATGTTTATTTTTTCTATTGCGAATGGGCGGTTTGGGGCGTATAGTGGGCAGGTACGTCTTTTTTGGGGGAGGAATCATCGTGTTTTCTTCGTTTTTTGCCGGAGTAAAGAGAGAGTTTTCCGGCTATAACGCCGCGAAGCTGGTGAAGGACATTCTCGCCGGTCTCACGGTGTGCGCCGTGGCGCTGCCGCTCGCGCTCGCGTTCGGCGTTTCGTCCGGCGCTTCCGCCGCGGCGGGCCTTGTTACGGCCATCGTCGCCGGTATCGTGATCGCGCTGCTCGGCGGCGCGTCGTTCCAGATCTCCGGTCCGACCGGCGCTATGAGCGCCGTGCTCGTCGGCATCGTGGCGGCGCATGGGCTGCAGGGCGTGTTCTTCGCGTGCTTTGCCGCCGGTGTATTGCTGCTCATCGCCGGTGTGCTGCGGCTGGGGCGGCTCATCAGCTTCATCCCGATGCCCGTCATTATGGGCTTTACATCCGGCATTGCGATCATCATCGCGCTCGGCCAGATCGATAATTTCTTCGGCACGACGTCCGAGGGTCTGACGAACATAGAAAAGCTGCTCTCCTACGGGCGGCTCGGGTTCCATGTGAACTGGCAGGCGGCGCTCATCGGGCTGCTCGTCGTGGCGGTCATGGTCGTCTGGCCGAAAAAGTGGGGCGCGCGTGTCCCCGGCTCGCTCGTCGGCATCATCGCGGCCGCCATCGTCGCGGGCGTGTTCCATATGGATTCTCTCGCCACCGTCGGCGACATTCCCCGCACGCTGCTGCTCGCCGACCGGCTGGATCTTTCGTCGCTCAGCTTCTCGATGATCAAAGACCTGCTCTCGCCCATCGTGACGATCGCGGCGCTCGGCATGATCGAAAGCCTTCTGTGCGGCGCTTCCGCCTCACGCATGAAGGGTGAGGAATTCAATGCCGATCAGGAGCTGATCGCGCAGGGCGTCGGCAACATTCTGCTGCCGCTCTTCGGCGGCGTGCCCGCTACGGCGGCGATCGCCCGCACGAGCGTGGCGGTCAAGTCCGGCCAGCAGACCCGGCTGACGAGCGTTTTTCACTCGGTGTTCCTGCTCGCGTCCATGTTCCTGCTCGGCGGCGTGATGGCGCGGCTGCCTCTCTCGGCGCTCGCGGGCGTGCTCATGGTCACGGCGTGGCGCATGAACGACTGGGCGGGCATCCGCTATGTGTTCCGCCACAAATTCAAATCCGGCATCAGCCAGTTTCTGCTCACGATGATCGCAACGGTCGTGTTCGATCTCACGGTCGCCATCCTGCTCGGCGTTGTCTACTCCGCCATTTTGTATATGGCCAAGTCCAGTCAGATCCGCGTGAGCTTTTCGGCCATCGATACGAACAAGCTCCGCGCCATCGACGGCAAGCCGCCGATCCTCGAATCGGCGGGCGTGGCGTATGTGACGGGCGCGCTGTTCTTCGGCGCGGTGGACGAGTTCAACCACCGTATGGCGGAGATGCCCGCCTACGACCACGTGATCCTCTCGATGCGCGGCATGCCGAGCGTGGACGTGTCCGGCGCACAGGCGATCCTCGAGCTGTGCCAGAGCCTTCTCGCGCAGGGCAAGAGCGTGGCCTGCTGCGGCATGAGCGAGAACGTCCGGCGATACTTTGACCGCGCCGGGATCACCGAAGTCCTCGGCGAGAGCGCGTATTTCTGGAGCGCTGACCAGGCGATCCTCGATCTGCTGGACGCGGAGATTGCGGAATAAACGGCATAAACGAATGGAGCCGCGGAGGAAATTCCTCCGCGGCTCCGCTTTTTTATTCGTCCTTTTCCGTTTCGGCTGCGCGGATGCGGAGGTACATGTCCTGCATCTGGCGGTCGATGTCGGCGATCTTGCCGGAGACGGCGAGCATTTCCTCGTTGATGCCCTCCGGCAGGCGGGATTTGTCGGCCTTATACCGGATATCGTGCTCAAGGCTCGCCCAGAAGTCCATGGCGATCGTGCGGATCTGGATCTCGGCCACGACGTACTCCGTCCGGTCGGAGAGGTACACCGGCACGCGGATATCGAGATGGAGCGAGCGGTAGCCGTTATAATTCGGCGTTTTGATATAGTCCTGCCGCTTGACGATCTCAATATCCTTCTGCCGCTCGAGCATTTCGGCAACGCGGTAGACATCGTCGATGTAGCTGCACACCACGCGCACGCCCGCGATGTCGTTCACGTGCTCGCGCGCCGTCTCGATGGAGACCGGCAGGCCCTTTTTCATCAGCTTCGCGGCGATGCTCTCCGGCGTTTTCACGCGGCTTTCGATGTGGTGGATCGGGTTGCGCGCATAGAGGACGCTGAATTCGTCGTTTAGAATTTCAAATTTCAGCGTGAGCTGGCGCGCGGCGGCCTCGTAAAGATTGCGCATCACAAGAAATTCGCGCAGCTTGCCCTGCAGCTCCGGTTTTTTTTCGGCGTCGTTCATGGTTTCTCCTTTGCATTGACCGCGGCGGCGGGGACCCTCTCCGTCTTTTGCCTTCGGCAAGATCCACCTCCCCTATTAGGGGAGGCAAGTGGGACATCCGAAAACTATCTTGGCCCCCCTAACAGGGGGGCTGGCAGCCGCAGGCTGACTGAGGGGTTTTCTCACTTCCTGTATTGAGTATACCACATTCCCCGCAATACGCACAAGCGGCGGGAACTTTTTTCCTATGCCGCGCGTCCAAAGGATAGACGCACTCCCAAAGAAGGATAGAAGCACTCTCAAAGGAGGAAACATTATGAAACGCCTTATCGCCCTTTTGCTTGCGCTTTCTGCGCTCTTCTCTCTTGCCGCGTGCGGCGGCACAAACGCCTTTGCTCTTTCCGAGGCGACCTACCCGGAAAGCGCGCCGTATCCGAACGAAGCGAAGTACTCCGGCGCGAAGTACGAAGCGGCGTACGATGCCTGGAGCGCCGACCGCCGGGCACGGAACACCGCGGCCTCGTCGGTCGATGGCGCGCTCGACGATTATGTCCGCGCGGCGCTGCCCGCGCTGCTCTCGGGCGCGGACGGCAAAAACGCCGTGTGCTCGCCGGTGAACGTGTATATGGCGCTCTCGATGCTCGCGGAGGTCACGGACGGGGACACCCGCGCGCAGATCCTCTCCCTGCTCGGCGCGGACAGCATGGAATCCCTGCGCAAGACCGCCGGGAACGTCTGGGCGGCGAACTACCAGAACGACGGCGCGGTGACGAGCATCCTTGCCGACTCGCTCTGGCTCTCCGACAGCATGGACTACAATTCCAACACCCTCGCGCGCCTCGCGGACAGCTACTATGCCTCCGCCTACCGCGGCGAGATGGGCTCCGAGGCGTTCAACGAAGCGCTCCGCCGCTGGATCAACGAGCAGACGGGCGGCCTTTTGAAGGACAGCGCCGACGGTCTTTCGCTCGCGCCGGATACGGTGATCGCGCTCGCCTCGACCATATACTTCCGCGCGAAGTGGGGCAGTGAGTTTTCAAAGAGCGCCACGACGGACGGCGTATTCCACGCGCCGGACGGCGACGTGACGCACAAATTCATGCACGAGACCATGGAGAGTACGTACTACGCCGCCGATAACTTTGCCGCCGTCGGCAAATATCTCGAGGGCAGCGGCACGATGTGGTTCCTGCTGCCGGACGAGGGCGTAACGCCGGAGGCGCTGCTCTCCGACGGCAGCGCGGTCGATTTCTTCCTCTCGCCGGAGAGCGCCGAGAGCAAGTATATGACCATTGATCTCTCTGTGCCGAAATTCGACGTTTCCGCTGATACCGACCTTTCCGGCGCGCTGCGCGCGCTCGGCGTGACGGACGTGTTTGACGCGGGCAAGGCCGACTTCTCCCCGCTCACCGACTATGCCGACAGCATTTTCCTTTCGCAGGCCAAGCACTCCGCACGCGTCACCATTGACGAGGAGGGCGTTGTAGCGGCGGCCTACACCGTGATGGTCGCGTGCGGAGCCGCCTTGCCGCCGGATGAGCGTGTCGAGTTCACGCTCGACCGGCCGTTCCTCTTCGCCGTCACCGGCGAGAGCGGCGAGATCCTCTTCGCGGGGATCGTGAACACGCCGGCATGACAGGGGGCAGAGGCCCATTTTAAAATTATAAACGTATGCCCGCCCGTGAGGACAACTCACGGGCGGGCATCTTTTCGTTTCCGCTCAAATAATATAATCGTATCCGCCGGGATCGTTGTGCATCAGATCGGCGAGCGTATACTTGTCCAGATAATCGTTGATGACTTTATCCAGCCCCTTCCACAGGGAAAGCGTGCGGCACTCCGCCGCCCGGGGGCACGCCGCCGCGCCGGGCTCCAGACAGGAGACGGGGGCCAGCGAATCCTCTGTCATACGCAGAATGTCCCCAACCGTATATTGCTCCGGCGCTTTTGTCAGGCGGTATCCGCCGCCCTTTCCGCGCACGCCGGTCAGCAGCTTTGCTTTCACGAGCAGCTTGATGATGTTCTCCAGATACTTTTCGGAGATGTCCTGCCGCTCCGCGATCACTTTCAGAGGGATAAACCCATCCGCCGCATGCTCGGCCAGATCGACCATGACCCGAAGCGCATACCGCCCTTTGGTTGAGATCAGCATTTTCTATTCCTCCCTTAAACGCAAATCCTATTATATAGCAGGGAAGTAGGTAAATCAACATTTAAACTTTTCCGTTTTCTATTGACAAATGCGCGGCGGCGATTTATAATCCACACAAACCTATAAGAAAGGTTGGTATTGAAATGAGCTTCAACATGGCCCTCCGATGTTGCCGGGCACAGATGCACACCGGAACACCCAATAACTTAGAATATTTAGGAGGAATTATCCATGAGTAAGATCTATACATCCGCCGACCAGCTGATCGGCAAAACCCCGCTGCTGGAGCTGGTACATATTGAAAAGTCCGAAGGTCTCGAGGCCAGGGTGCTGGGCAAGCTGGAGTATTTCAACCCCGCCGGCAGCGTAAAGGACCGCATCGCCAAGGCGATGATCGACGATGCGGAGCAGAAGGGGCTGCTGAAGCCCGGCTCCGTGATCATTGAGCCGACCTCGGGCAACACGGGCATCGGTCTGGCTTCCGTGGCCGCCGCCCGCGGCTACCGTATCATCATCGTCATGCCGGAGACCATGAGCGTGGAGCGCCGCCAGCTGATGAAGGCCTACGGCGCGGAGCTCGTGCTCACCGAGGGCGCCAAGGGTATGAAGGGCGCGATCGCCAGGGCGGACGAGCTCTCCAAGGAGATCCCGAACAGCTTTATCCCCGGCCAGTTTGTGAACCCGGCCAACCCCGCCGTTCACCGCGCGACCACCGGCCCGGAGATTTGGGAGGACACCGACGGCAAGGTGGACATCTTTGTGGCGGGCGTCGGCACGGGCGGCACGGTCACCGGCGTCGGCGAATATCTGAAGAGCCGGAACCCCCATGTGAAGATCGTTGCCGTGGAGCCGGCCTCCTCCCCCGTTCTGAGCAAGGGCGTGGCCGGAAGCCACAAGATCCAGGGCATCGGCGCCGGCTTTGTCCCCGACGTGCTGGACACGAAGGTTTACGATGAGGTCATTCCCGTAGAGAACGAGGACGCCTTCGCCGCCGGACGTCTGGTAGGCCGGAAGGAGGGCGTGCTGGTGGGCATTTCCTCCGGCGCCGCCGTGTGGGCCGCGATCGAGCTGGCGAAGCGGCCGGAGAACAGGGGCAAGACCATCGTCGCCCTGCTGCCGGATACCGGCGACCGCTATCTCTCCACGCCGCTGTTCGCGGACTGAGAAATACAACGCAGGGAGGCTGCCTTCCACGGCAGTCTCCCTTTTACTTTCCGAAAGGCGCGATATCCAGATGTTCCCGACACCGGAGCACGAAATGGAAAAGGTGCTCTACGCCGCCGACGAGCTGACCGGGCTGCTCGGCGCGGCCATACCGGGCGGGGAGCCAGACACGCTGATCGCCCGGACTCTCCGCGCGATGCAGGAGAGCGCAGCCACGGCGTGACGCAAAAACGTTGTCAACGGGGACGTTTCCCGTTGACAGCTTTCTTTTTGCGGAAGGTTTTTTCATAGGAAGATCCCCGGCGGGCATGCCCGCCGGGGATCGTTTTGCTTATGGGGTTTGGGACGTTCGTCCCGCGAGGTCTCAGAGCACGTTGTTCAGCACATAGCACTCCTTATACGCCTGTCTCTCGTTATACACGAAGTCGTAGGTGTACGGGCAGAGGTTGGTGACGCTGAGGATGTTGAGATCCTCGTTGAAGGTGAGCTGCGTGAAGTAGCCCGCCTTGGCTGCCGCTTCGATGTCCGAGTTGATGGCGATCACCTTGCGCTCGCCGTAATAGAACTCGTAGTGGCTGGAGTAGCCGCCGCTGCTGCTGAGGACCATGCGCACGTTGGAGCACGCCTTGACGACGTTCTTCTCCAGATCGAGAGCGCGCTCGTCGATCTTATCGGGCTTTCTCATATCCTCGAGCAGGTAGTTGTTCACGAGCAGGATACCGGAGGCGTCCTTGTCGGAGTTGAACTTCTCGCGCGCCCACTTGTAGCCCTCTTCGGTCATGGCGTCCGCGCCGAGACCGACGAGGATGACGCTCTTCTCGCCGATGTTGAAGCGGCGCACGAAGCCCTTGCCGTTTTCAAAGAGGTCTTCCTCCGTGAAGTCCTCGCGGACCGGCTGCTGCAGGAACAGGCTGCCGGAGGCGGCTTCCTTCTCGGCGGCGATCATGAGAACGTCCACTTCCTCATCGTCGTAGAGCGGCTGCATCGCGTTGTTGAACACATCCCACTGGCTCTGCGCTCCGGCGTCTGCCACAACGTTGCCGCTGTGGAGCACGAGGGAGATGTCCGAGCGGTCGATGTAATTTGCCATGGAGGTGAAGTAGCGGTTCGGAGAATCGCCGGTGAGCATCTGGTCGGTGTCAAACATCCACGCGACGGTGTAGCGCACGGTATAGATGCGCATGCTGCCGTCGATGACGACGAACTTCACGCTGGTGAAGTTATCGTTCGCCGCGGAGAATTCCTCATCCTTCAGATTCATCACATAATCGCCGGGGCGGACCTCGCTGATGGTTGCGTCACCGGTGAAGCGGATGTCGTCCTCGGTGAAGAACGGCACGGTCGCTTCCAAGGTATACCCTTCAACGGTGTGGATCTTGCCGTCATAGCGGAAGAGGCCCGTGTTGCCGGTGACAGTAACGACGACCTCGCCCTCGAACGGCGTGATCTCCAGCGTGCCGGGCAGGTAGGTGAGCACATAGTTGCGCGTCACGTCCTTGCCGTCGGCATCCACGATGATGGCGTCGTGCAGGTCGATCTTATCCTCGTAGCGGCCCACGTTGCGCGCGGTGAAGTCGCTCTTCACGCTGCGGACGCTGTGCCCCTCGGCAAGGTTGGTCGCGATGTGGCCGACATAGCCGTGGTAATCGCCGTCGAACATCACGGTGCTGTCATCCGCACGGAGCGTTACCGGGCTTTCCGGATTCTCGCCGCGGCGCGTGATGACGAGCTCGCCGTCCACGATCACGAATTCCACGTTCGTGAAGTTGCCGCTGGTGTTCCTGAAGTCTCCGGACTTGATGCCGACGGGGTAGGTGCCGGCGTCGGTGCCCTTCGCTGTCCACGCATCGGTCGGTGTCTCGGCGACGTTCGCAACGTCGTAGAGAGCGTGATCGGAAACTATGGACGCATAGCCCGTGACGGAGTGCTCCTTGCCGTCATACTCGACGGTGCCGGCGTTCTCGGTGATGGTGACGGTGACCTTGTCGGTGATCGGGTCGATCTTGAGCCAGCCGTCGGTCACAACGATCCTGATGTTGCTGTAGTTATTCGATTCCGCGGTGAAGTCGTCCGCCGTCAGTCCCATGTAGTAGGTGCCGGCGTTCGTGCCGCTGGCCTTCGCCTCGGTTCCGGCCTTCGGCGTCACGGTGATGGGCAGGCCGTTCACGTCCACCGTGTAGCCCTCGACGGAGTGCTCGGTGCCGTCGTAAACGACGGTCTTCGTATTGCCGGTGACGGTGACGACGACCTCGGTGTCGTCCGTCGTGATGGTGAGAGCGCCGTCCACGATCACGAACTCGACGTTCGCGAAGTTTTTACTGGTGTTCTTGAAGTCTCCGGAAACGATGCCCACCGGGTACTCGCCCGCTTCCGTGCCCTTCGCCGTCCACGCCGCGGTCGGCGTTTCGGCGACGTTGGCGATGTCGTAGAGGGCGTTGTCGGCGGTCATGGTCTCGTAGCCCGTGATGGAGTGCTCCGCGGCGTCATAGGTGACGTTGTCGGACTTCTCCACGACGGTGACGGTGACCTTATCGGTGACCGGGGTGATCTCCAGCTCGCCGTCCACGATCACGAACGCGACGTTCGTGAAGTTGACGCTCGTGTTCTTGAAGTCTCCGGACTTGATGCCGACCTGGTACTTGCCGGTGTTCGTTCCCTTCGCCGTCCAGGCGTCGGTCGGCGTTTCGGCAACGTCTGCGGTGTTATAGAGCGCGTTGTCCGCCGCCATGGTCTCGTAGCCGGTGACGGAGTGCTCCTGCCCGTCGTAGACGACGGAACCGGACTTCTCGGTCACGGTGACGGTGACCTTGTCGCTGACGGGATTGATCTTCAGCCAGCCGTCCGTCACTTCGATGACAACAGTCTCATAGTTCGGGGATGTCGCGGTGAAGTCCGCGGCGGTGAGACCCATCGGGTAGGTGTCGGCGTCCGTGCCGGTGGCGACGGCCTTGCCGACGAGCGTTACATCCGCATTGGCGGGGTTGCTCGTGACGGTGTAGCCCTCGACGGACTGCTCCTCGCCGTTGTAGGTGACGGTCTTCGTGTTGCCCGCGATCTTCACGACGATGCTCTCCGCCGGGGCGATCTTCAGCGCACCGTCCACGATCACGAA
>ERZ827458.1117-NODE-1117-length-23192-cov-19.744565_pt1 | contig 23192 bp, 9 predicted proteins | sample MGYA00519706_ERZ827458 | MGnify/ENA primary metagenome ERZ827458 (study PRJEB31778, sample SAMEA3449309) | human gut metagenome | biome: human gut; feature: human-associated habitat; material: faeces | place: United Kingdom | collected 2010/2012 ...
GTTTGTGGTGGTCTTTGACAAAATTTACTCTTGACAAAGGTCATTACATATCAGTTACTTAGATTTTATGGCTTTATGATGAGGTCGCAATCCACGACCTCATCACCATCATTTAAACATAAATCAATTCCTTCCGGCAAAGGATCTTTTTCTTCGTATCAATCTAAAGACAATCAAAAGCACTGCCATGATAAGTATCAGCCACACAAAATAACAGATGCCAAGGAAGGTCGGGCAAATGTGGCATAAACTGCATTTACCGGCTTGCGGTGTTTGACTCACCTGTTTGTACGCAATTGCATAAGCAGAGAATCTGTCTGTATGGATCGTTACTGTATCCGGTGCATCATCCACATCGGTTAAAAGAGTATATTCCCCCTCGTGGGAACGGATAATGAAAAACTCTCTGGCAATGCTTTGCAGCTTCTGTGGAATACCGATCACTACCTCGATCGGTTCTACCGTTCCCGTAACAGCATTCCAGTCAGCTTCTCCTATTTTAACGAACAGAGAAATATCAATATACATTCCCAGTACCAGATCAGGTATTTCCTTATGGTACTCCTTTATACCGTTCTCGATCGCACTCTTATCCTTCTCTGGAACATTGCCGGAAATATCTTTCACCTCTACCCGGATTTCTATGTTTTCTCCAGCAGCTGCACTTTGGAGCTGCGCCGGTGTCAGCACTGCACTCACTACTGCAGCAGTATCAGACACTCCTGCCGTATACTCCTGTTCCTCACAGACAACCATTACAGTGACTGTGCCTTCTCCAATTTTCAGGGCAGTACTTGTATCTGCCATGCCCTTCACATTTCCTGTCGGCACAGCTTCACCCGATGTGTCCACCTTGCCGCCGGCTGTCATTTCCGGTACAAGTAATATGTCTTTTATGCCCGGCTGTTCTGATATACCCGGCTTGTCTGCCGGCTTCTCCAATGATCCGGATATATCCGGACTGCCAGCAGGCTTATTCTCCGGCCTATTCTCCGGCCTATTCTCCGGCCTATTCTCCGGCTTGTTTTCCGGTATGTTCTCCGTTTTTTCTGGCTGCGCTGGTGGTAATGGTGTTTCTGTTCCGCCGCCTCCCGGTTTCTCCGGTTCCGGCTTCTTTATCGTCCGGTCGAAGCCGCAGTCATTGCAGATGGTATCCCTGTCATCGTCATATACATGGCTATGCTTTTTTCCCAATGCATCACATCGGCTGCATACTTTCCAATGTCCGTCTGTATCGTATACGTAATCTCCGCTAAAACTATGTCCTTTTGCCGGCAGTACCACATCCTGCGATGTGATTTCTGTCGTACAACTGCTGTCGGCATACCATCTTCCACAGTCACAGACATAATAGGCTTTGTTTCCCTTTGCAAGACACGTTGGTTCTACAGCCTGCACCAGAACCGCACTGTGAGTATGTATCCTTACCGTGATTTTCTTTTCTGCCCGGTTTCCGGCATTATCCATAGCTTTCACGGTAATGTCCGCACCGGCTGCCGGAAGCTTCTCTGTGGGTATGCTGAATTTGACCTCTGTTCTAATGCTTGTGGTAAAATCCTCCTGTAATACACACTCTGCACTATTTCCGATCTGATAAGCTGCCGAAGCCAGTCCTGCGGAAATAGCATTCTCCTTGTCATCCTTTACCGTCACAATGACTGTCGGCGCTTTCTCATATTCTTTTTCCGGACTTTCACTGCCATTTACCAAAAATGTGATCTCCGGTGCATTATCCTCCACGATAATACCATGGATGCCACTGCCATCCGTGCCTATCATCTTCGTATCCGACACATTTCCTGCATGATCCCTTGCCGTAATCATGATTTTCCCCTTAAAATCCGGGTTGATATAGATCACTGCCTTATAACCGGCACGATTCTCCACGGAAGCTTTTTTTACCGATGGCTGACCTGCAGTACTGCTATCTTCCGGTATTAGTTTATACTCCACACTCTCTATTCCACTTCCCGTTTCTTCGACAGGAATCGTAATTTCAAGACTGTCTTTTCGGATCAGCCAGTTCCAGAGATTTTTATATCCCTCATTGAAGGCTGCATCACCAATCACAGGCTTTATCGTATCAATCATTACGGTCATGGGGTCTGTCACCGTTTCATTTCCGGCTGCATCCACTGCCTTGAAGGTGTAGGTGTGACATCCCTCGACACAGGCATAATCCTTTGTTACGGTTGTTCCCCCTTCTGTAATAACACCATTGATTTCTTCATACACGCCATCATCCACCTTACCATACAGGCTTTTGACTCCCTTGTTATCGGAATAAGATAAAACCATGCGGATCTGATCCGTATTATACCAGCCCTTTGTATTCGGGCTGACATTACTCTTTACTGACGCAGCAAGCTTTGGCTTTTGTACATCCTTAAAATAACCATAGCAGGTTTTGTCTCCATATTCCGCTGCCCCAATCTTCGTATAGGCTGTTCCTGTATAACCGGCATTATCATACCATCCACAGAACGCATATCCTTCCTGTGATGGAACCGGCATAGTCAGCTCCTGTCCATGGACATAGCTTTTATACATGTCTTCCGCCTCATAAACGCTGCCATCCGGCAGGGACAGATTATAATACACACGATAGGAATTCGGTATCCACTTTGCAAAAAGCGTTGTGTCTGTCATAAGCTGCGACTGGGTATCAAAATTAAATTTCCGGATGTCTGTACATTCCGCATCCCTATACCATCCTCCGAAGGTGTAGCCCTCACGGACAGGTTTCTGCGGCTCTGTGACCGCACACTGCACAGCCGCCCCCGGAGTAAGACCATTATAAGTCGTCCATATAAGCTGCGGCTCCACACCGCTTCCACCCTGACTGTCAAAGGTGATCTGTCTGACATAAAAAGTCTTTTGCTCATAGGCAGTGCTGTCATCGTATGCCTTCTTATAATATTGAATCTGCTTTGTGCCAGTGCTGTTTACCGTGTAGACCGCTTGTTTCTTTTTCAGCTCTGAGAAACGGTAGATTCCCTGATATGCCGGTAGCTCTGCCAGTACCTCCGTCTGTACCGTTCCAGTAAGCTTTCCTCCTGATGGTCCATAGGTAAGTGAAATACTCATGGGCAGTCCTGCGGACAAGGGCTGTGCCTTGTTAGGTCCGGTAAATTCCAAACGATGGACATCATCCTTTTTTATCTGCTCTGAAAAACCATCCCGTATATTTCCTTTCCAATCTGTCACCTTATAATATAAATAACAGGTTCCATAATAGTCTGACAAAGAAATCGTATATTCACCCGCTGCAACCGCGGCTGCGTCAAGATTGACCATTCCTGTTGCCGGTTTTTTAGAAGTATCTGTCACCCATTGATACGCTGCACTCCAAACGCCGCTTGGTGTGCCTCCCTCAGCCCCTGCCTTATCCGCAAAGGTAAGCTTTACCGAAACATTGGAATCCAGATACCATCCACTTGTTCCATTGCGCGTTCCATTGACTGTACAGCCAACTGTTGGCGCTGTCACATCCATACCTGTCATTTCCACACGGTATTCTTCACTGACATTTCCCGCATTGTCCGTAAGCCTTACCACATAGTTTCCGTTTTTCGCTACGCTAAAGCTGTCTCCGGTGAAGGCTGTCCAGGTGCTCTCTCTCTGCATCCTGTACTCTCTGGTACGGATGCCGCTGCCTTGATATCCTGTAATATTTCCCCTCTGATCATAAACAGCTGTATGGTCATCTGTAGCACCCAGCAGCCCTATTGTTCCCGGCTTGCCACCGGCAGCTGTAAGAGAATCCAGTTTCGGTGCCTCATTGTCGATTTTGGTCACAAGCACCTCTGCTGCCGCAGAGTTCCCGAATTTATCCATTACCATAAATTCATAGACACCGTTTTTCGTCACAGTACAGCTTCCGCCGGTCATATTCTCAGTCACGATACCCTTCGGCGTGTAGACAAACGCAAGTGCTCCTGCACCTGTGCCGCTTCCCTGCCTAGCTTTCCATGTAAGTGTGGCACTTTTTGTCCACGAAGCCGGATTTCCCGTTACTGTAATGGAAGGAAGGGCTGCTCCCACTGCCTTCTTTATCACTTGATAAGGTCCCGACTTCACGGTTTCCGATACGTTTCCAGCTCCGTCTGTCACCCTTACATGCAGGTACTTTGCGGTCTTTGTCGTCTCTGCTGCGGTATATTGTGCCTGATAACTGCCATCTGCAGCCGCAGTCAGTGTCTTCCATGTAGAAGGAGAAGGAGTCCCTGTCGTATTCGTCCATGCATACTCCACCTTTGCCACACCGCTGCCACCGGTATCCTCCGGAAGTACCGCAATGGTCAGCTCATTGTATACCCTGTCCACTCCGGTACTGCTGCCGCTGCGAAGCGTCACGGTCGGTCTTTTACGATCTATTTTTTTAACCTCAATGGTCTTGGATATCACATTCCCATAGGAATCCGTCAGCGTGACGGTATAGCTTCCATTTTCTGTGACATACAAATTGGCTGAACCACTGGAGGATGTAATACTTTTCACTTCCTTCTTTGGTCCGTCAAAGGTAAGCGTTGTCCCTGTACTCTGGACGCCCGCATACTGCACCACGATATATTTGCCAGACTTCCACACATCGGCTGCATCTGCTGAAGCTGCCGTGCTGTCAGCCCTCACCGACACATCCGTGATCGCAGGATTCATAAAGGTAAAGGCCAGATACTGATGGGTCGATGCACCCGATGCTGCCGTGGCGAGCACATGCAGATACCAGGTCTGTGTCTGCCCTGCGGTTCCTCTGCTCTCTGTGAGCTGCGTACCGCTTGCGACGGTCTGCCAGCCATAGCCTGGCAGTGTAGTATCCTTCGTCCATACATACCGGATGGAGTCTGCTCCTGTGGCTGTGATCGTTGCCTTGTGACGAGGCAGACTGCCACTGGTATCTGCCTTCACGGTCAGTACCGGTTTCGTGGCATCCACCTGGATATTGGTATTGCCGCCCGAAAAGGTCTGGCTCGTGCCGGATAGATTACACATATCCTTAATGCTGCTAAGATTGCTGATACTGTTGACTTTCAGCGCAGTGCCGCTGTCTAAGCTGACAGTGGAGGATACCTTCCCTGTAAAATAGAGCACATTCGTATCCGCACCACCGGCATAGGACAGGGTTCCCACATTGGTAGAAATCGTAAGGCTGCTTAAGCTGCTATTCTGCCTGTCCACAATCTCGTCAAAAACCAGCGCTACGGTGATCGGATCTCCCGGAAGATAAGTGCCTCCTGCCATCGGTGCAACGCCAAGGGGCGCCGGCTCCTTCTCGTCATTGACCATCACAAAGCTTTGCAGACCGTCCACGTACCATACATCGTAACCATTGCCAGTCGCACCAAAATAAGCGTAGCAGGTCTGGTTCACCCCAAGCTTCACCCAGGTTTTACCATTGTAATCATGCGCCGTACCAGAGCTGTTTAACGGATAACCTGCCCCTACCCCGCCACCTGTTCTTTTATCAGGAAAAGCTAATGTCAAGGCTGAGGCTGATTCCACTAACTGAAAATTACATGCCCAGAGCTGCCCGTTTACTCCTGCAACAGCTGCATTTTTACCATTTATATTATAATGTCTGTTTTCTAATGGTACGGTTCCCAGATAGGCATGTTCATAGCCGTCAGTCCCTTCATATGCCTTCAGCACATACCGGTAGTACCATCCATCGGCTGTGGAGCTTAGATACTCCTGCTGCCGTGCATCCGTATAATAGCTGGAAAAAGAACGGCTGGTATTATAGTTTGTAAAATTGTAGCGGTTTTTAAGAAAGCTCACATTGGTTTCTTTTCCACCCTGGTCTCCTCTTGTGTCCGCGATCTGTTTCCCATTTATTCCGGTATTCTCAGCGACATCCGTGATTGATCTTTCTGTTGTATAAACCGACCGGTCCACGGTATAGCTGCTGTCTTTCGGCATCGTCCGCTGCTTCGAGCGGCGTGTCTGGTCAATCCCTCCGCCGCCCTCCACACGGTAGATCTCCAGCGAATAGGTTCTGTCGGCATTGGAATACTTTGTTCCCGCTTTGCTCTGATAAGGTTTTGTCACGCCAAGCTCCGTCACCGTCACGGTCTTTGACATTTCCCCCTCTGTAAAGAGGACAGAGCTCTGCTGATGGATAAAATGCGTGCCGCCCACCGCTGATCCGTTTACCGTGCGATAATATACTGTCTGTGCTTTGTCTGAGCCATCACTTCTTGTGATCGTAAAGGTCGCTTTGCCATTACTACCTATGACACTGCTCACGGAGAATGTACCATACTGTGGAATCCCGAAGCCGAATTTTCCCGCTTCGCTGTAATACACCTTCTCTTTGCCGTCAGATGTAACCTTCGCATATGCCCGCGCATAGTACTCCACGCCGGAAGTTAGTCCTGTGGCTTTTGCGGTCAGATTTCCATTTTTTGTTGTAATGACCGGAGCAGTTTTAGCACTTCCGTTATGAAACTCCAGCGTCGGAGTCGGCATCACGCCCCATACAAAGCCGGTTTCCTTGATCGTATCCCCACCGGTATGTGCCAGAACCGCTTTCAGATCGAAGCTGTCCTTGCTTCCTGCTGCTGCGGTAAGCGCACCAAGCTTTAATTCCAATGGCTTTGCAGTCACCGTGATTACACAATCCTTATTGGTCGTATTTCCTGCGGCATCGGATGCTGTTACCTGAATTCTCTTTTTTCCCGGAAGAGCTGCGATATCCTTCGGTATGGTGTAAGTCAAAGGCTTATCGGCAAGCCTGTGTTTATCCGATACAGAGAGTGCCTCACCAAACAGCTTCTCCACCGTCTCCTGCTTCTCTTCCTCCACCACAGTGACCGGCTTATAGGTTAGCACCGGTGCCGTCTTGTCGATATTGTCCACCCATACCGGATAAGAGAGGGACTTATCACTGCCTTTTAACTTATAGGTTATCGTAAAGGTGTATTTTTTGTTTACTGTCGCTGTCTTCGTTGCGCCATCTGCAACCTTTACATCCGTGATTCCTATCTTCGGCATATCCTCAGCCTTTACCGTTATCGTCACATCACGATTGGTGAGTGTATCCGGCGACAGCGTATGGCTGACCTTCGGGCCAAGACCCACGCCCTGATTAAAATAAAAGCTGAAGCTGTCTGTTGCCTTGATTGCTTCTGTATCCGGATCCTTGAGAATTCCGGTAATTTTATATACACCGCTTGGCGAGTCCAATGGCATGCTTAAGGCAATCTGCTCCTGTGACTTAGCCTTGCCAAAGCAGGCATCCAGCGCATTGCCTGTCTCTGTCTGTGTCAGTGTATACTCCGTCGCATATTCTTTCTTTCCTTTCTGCCGGATTGTCACAAGAGACTGTACGGTAACCGTTTTATCTTTTGTGGATGTATCCTGAAGCTCCAGGGAAAATTTTTCAATGTTTGGATCTGCTGCACCACCGTCCAGCACAAGCTGCATCCAGTCTATTCTTACAATCCAGGTCTTCGGTGCCACCGTTACAGATATGACATTCTTTCCCTTTTTTAATTTTTCAAGTGGTATCTCCAATACCGTCGTATTCCACGTATTATTCGTGCCCGACAGATAACCGAGCGTCTCGTTATTATAGTTTTTATTAAATTGATTTGTCCGATTCATCGGCAGATAGATGTCATCATTGAGGTACACGTAATCTGTCTCACCGTCATCCTCATCCACATCATAAGCCTTCACAGCCAGATAGGCACTCTGGGTCGGAAGCTCGTCCAGTGTAAAAGCCAGCTCGATGGGATGCTTTTTGTCTGAAGCACCCATGCTCACATCAATGTCGCCATCTGCCTTTCCCGTATGACTGTTGTTCTCGTTATCTGTCGTAACCATCAGTGTCTGTGGATGTGGTGTAAGAGCCGATGCTCTGGCAGGCGCTCTCAAGGGCAGATCTGTACCCCAGGCAGCAGCAGGCATGGCATTCTCTTCCGGCGGCTCCACGCCATAGTCCTCCACCAGATCCTCCAGTGTCAGAAGCTCCGGCAGTTCATCCTCCTCCATCCGCTGCTGTATCGTCTCCGGATAGTGATACGGACATTTGAGATCCATGCAGTCCGTCTCCGTATCTCGTATATGCTCCAGGCCCTCCAGACGCCGGATAAGCTCTGCCAGACGCTCCTCCTCTTCCCCGGAAAGTGTTTCTTTATTCTCTGTATCATCTGTTTTATTTTCTGCAAGCCATGCATCCAGCTGCTCCCTCGCCTCGGCAAGCTGCTCCGGATCAATGATCTCCTTATTTTCTACACCTGTGGAGAGATAGGTAAGGGGATCTGGCAGCTTCTCTAACAATGCAAGCAGTTCTGCAAGCTCCTGTCCTCCTATGGCTGCAATTGTCACACTGATCTGCGGAAGGCTGACACCATCCGCTGCCCTGTATTCTTCCGGAATAACTGGAATATAAACATAATGATTTCCCAATACGGAAGAGTCAAAGCTGTCCGCTGTGTTGTTTTCCCATGTCACATGAATGGAAGACTCCCACGTGCTTTTTACAGGGGGAATCGTTTCTACCGGTGCCGGTTCTTCCTCCTCCGCCGGTTGTTCCTCCTCCGCCGGTTCTTCTTCCTCCGCCGGTTGTTCTTCCTCCTCCGCCGGTTGTTCCTCCGCCGCCGGTTCTTCTTCCTCCGCCGGTTCTTCTTCTGTCTCCTGCATTACATCCCCGGTGGACTCCTCCACACTGTTTGTTTCCAACATTACAGTAAGGGTATCAGGAAATACGATTTCACTTTCCTGTGCACCGACCGGCAAAAGCTGCTCTGCGACCGATTCATCCAGATTCCCAAAGCTCGTGATTACTTCCTGTGTTTTTATTTCTTCATCGGCAGTTGCAAACACGGCAAGATCAATGCTTGTAAATACCAGTGCTGCTGTCAGGACCAGTGCTGTGATACGCGCAGTTTTTTCTCCGGCCTTAAGCTTATGTATCTTCATAATGCTCACCTTCTCACTTTATCTTCTAAAAATTTTTTCCGTCTTTTCAGCTAAAGTATATCGGAATTACTTTTTGCTATGGTCATCATTGCGGATTTGGCAGCATTTTATTCGGATTTGGTCACCCCCTGTTTCGTTGACTCAGCCTGCCTTCTTTGCTACACTATAGGTGTAATCGCAAAACAATAAACTGGGAAGGGGATCATGCCTTGCAGATTGCTTTATGTGATGATGAAATAACGAACCATGAAAAGACCAGAGAGCTTATCAGACAATATAAACAGATACATTCTGACCGGACTCTTTCCTTATCTTCTTTTGCATCAGGAAAAGAACTTATAAACCATGTAGATGAACACGGTGGCTTTGACCTCTATATTCTGGACTGTATTATGCCGGAAATGAATGGTATTGAGCTTGGCGCTGCCCTGAGAATGCGTGATGATACGGGATTCCTGATCTACCTCACCACCTCTCCTGACTTTGCACTGGATTCTTACCGTGTAGATGCCTTTGATTATTTGTTAAAGCCTGTCGAGAGCGAACTGTTTTTCCAAAGCCTTGACAAGGCTTACCGCTCCTTTTCACAGATCATGCAAAAGACCGTTGCCATCAAGACCACGGACAGTATCCGTATGATCCCCATCACAGACATACGGTATGCAGAGCGCATAGATAAACATATCGATTATCATCTGGCAGATAATACTGTGATACACAGCACCAGCTTCAACGGTTCTTTCCAGAATGCTGTGACTGAGCTGCTTTCGCACAAAAGAATGCTTCTGGTAGGTTCCTCCTTTGTCGTCAATTTATTCCATGTCACAGAGGTTACAAGATCAGACCTGCTGCTGACCGGGGATCTTCGTGTTCCGGTTCCCCGCCGTATGTACGAAACAGTCAAGAAGGAGTGGGCGAACTTTTGGCTGAATGGAGGCAGATACTATGCTTTTTGAGGATAATATTATTTTTTTGATCTTAAAAGTTATGATCACCTGCGCAGGTACCTTTGGCATGATGGGCTCCACCACGAAGTTCCGCTATGTGAAGGAGAAGCCCATAAGTATCATGATTTTTGCCTCCTATTTCATTTATGTCATAATTTCATCCTACGCGATCATCTATTTTTTCAGCTACCAGCATTTGCTGCGGGTATTTATCCTGACAATATCCTGTCCTGCCATCCTTCTGCTGCATAATATGTCTGACGAGCCATTTCCACGTCTTGTATTCATTCGTGCAACACACATACTTGTTTCTTTATATATCGCAGGCACCATCACTCTCATAAATACTGCGCTGCACGGAACGGAGCTCTCAGATATCCTGATGCGTTTGCTCGCCTATCTGCTTGTCATCCTGTTTGATTTTCATTTCATCCGCCGCATCTATCTGAATTTTATCACAGAGATCAAGAAAGGCTGGGGAATCCTTTCCCTGATTCCCTGTTCGCTGATCATCCTTGCCGTAGCACTTGCTTTTTATCCGGAGCATTATAGTAAACGCCCCACAAGTATCATACTGATCTATCTGCTCGGTGTCGTCATTGTCATTCTTTACACTGCGATCGGTGTATTTCTCTCTATGCAGTATCACAGGCAGGAAATAGATCAGAACAGGAAAATTCTTGAGCTGCAGGTACAAAATATACAGAGAGAAGCTGCCGACATGGAAAAGCTTGCAAAGCAGACAAAAATCATCCGTCACGACATCCGGCACATACTTTCCACCATCGCGTCCCTTGCTGAGAGTGGAGATATGCAGGCGATCCTTGACTTTACCGACAACGCCTACCAGATGCCTGATATGCCTGAAGCCTCCCATTACTGCACAGATGCCCTTTTGGATACAACACTTTGTTCTTATTTTAAATCTGCAAAGGACTCTGGTATCCTGCTTCAAGCCTCCGTCACTATCCCGGACATTCTTCCGGTTGACTCTGCCGGACTTGCCATCTGCTTTGCTAATGCGCTTGGAAATGCCATAGAATGCTGTGAAAAGCTGCCAAAGGAGAAACGAAAAATTGTTTTTAAATGCATTGAAAAGCCTAAGCTGATGTTTGAGATTGAAAATCCTCAGCCGGACAGGATAACCTTTGACAGAAATGGTCTTCCACATTTACCGGAGGGCGGTATGGAAGCCCATATCCGTTCCATCGTGGCATTCTGCGAAAAATATGATGCCTTTTACACCTTTACGGCTGAAAACGGCTGGTTTAAGATTATGGTCACATTATGATAATGTTCAAAATGGAGGAATTCTATGATTTTTGATGATAATTCGGCTTACCAGATCTACCGTATCTTTGTCGCCATATTTGGTACGCTCGGTATGGTAGTTGCCACTTCTCCGATGAAAAAAAACGATAAAAGGAACCTGCTTTTTTTAGGCGGATATGCCATTTATGCAATTGTGTTCACCTTTTTTTCCATGCATTTTTGGGGATTTCTGCCTTTTCTCAGAAGCGCTATCCTTACCATTTCTCTGCCGGGCGTGATCATGATCTACATGGCTGCAGACACTTCCGTTTCAAAGCATGTCTTCAAATGCCTGTCGCAGCTCCTGCTCTCACTCTATCTTCTGATCAGTGTGACACTGCTCAACACACTGTTTAAAGGTACGCTGCTGTCAAATGCAATACTTCTTCTGTCTGCCTATCTTGCTGCGATTGCCTTGGAATTTTTTGTTCTGAGAAGGTTTTTTCCGGATATAACCGGGATGAACACCCGGGGTTTTGGGATTCTCGCACTAATCCCTATCGCCTTTTTCCTCTTTGTAATGACGCTTGCACTCTATCCGGTTCATTACACACAAAACCCAGCTTTCCCACTTCTGTTCTACCTCTCAGGTGCTGTCATCGCCATTATTTATTATGCTGTTTTCCAATATCTGCGGACACAGTATCAATATCAGATGGATGAACAGAATAGGGAGATTTTGGAAATCCAGATACAAGGCATAAAAAAGCATGTAGAAGATACGAAACGGAACGCCAGAGAAGTAAAGCTCATCTGGCAGAATACTCACAAGATGCTGTCCGGTATCGCTGCTCTTGCTAAAGAAGGAAATGCTAAGGCCATCCTTGATCTTGTATCCGAATCAACTGAGCTGAACCGGCTGGGCACTCCCACCTATTACTGCAGTGATCCCATATTAAATGCTACCCTCACTGCTTATCTTGAGAAAGCCCGGGATTTGGGCATTACCATAGAGCACTATCTTGCAATTCCGGAAAGCCTCCCTGTTGATTCCGCCGAGCTTTCCATCTGTTTTGCCAACGCTCTGGAAAATGCCACAAAAGCATGTACAGAGCTTCCGGGGAATGAGAGAAAAATTATCATCCGCTGTATCTACAAGCCTGCCTTTATGTTTGAGATTGCAAACCCTTACAAAGGACAGATCACCCTGGGAAGAAACGGACTCCCCACCTCCACCAGAACAGGTCATGGAACTGGTACACGTTCCATCATGGCTTTCTGTGAAAAGCATAATGCCTTTTATGATTTTTCCACGGAGGGCGGCTGGTTTAAGCTCGTGATTACTCTGTAAACCATTCAATATTATTTCAAAAGATTCTGAATAGAACTGCATAAATCATAATCCTACAAATACAACAAAAGTGAATCAAGTCGTTAAACTTAACTCACTTTATATTGCGAAAATGCAGCATCTTTATTTACTGGTCACTGTACTCTTGAATCTACGATTCCAGCTCCCTAAAGCCTGTGATCACTTCCTGTGTCTTCCCTCTTTACTACACTACTTTCTCTATTTCACCCAGAAGGCGAAGCATCAGTGCTACACTACCAACATTGTATCCTGCATAGGATTTCGCCCCTATTAGCCCCTGACGTACCAGCACTAAAAGTGGCAGTTTTTCCTCATCAAGTCCCAAAATCCGGGCATACTGTTTAGCCTCTTCCTCTCCTGCCAGAAACAGTTCCATTCCCGATACTGCATCCTTTGCTTTCTGCAATGTCTTATTTTCAAGATCGGCAGACCCCCGCACTACGCAAAGGATTTGGGCATTCTTCTCATTCCATTGATCAGCCAGTTCACACAGCTCGTTCAGTACATGTTCGGTCGGCTCCCCACCTACACCCAAAAATGCCAGCAGTACTGGTTTTTCACTGCAAAGTCTGCTTAACTGTACTCTGGACTGGTCCTGCCTGTACAAATGGATATCCGGTAGTTCTTTTTCCTCCAGCTCTTCCTGGATATTGGGGGAAATTGTATGTAATATGATTTCTTTTTTTTGCCCTTCAGCCAAAGCAAAAGTCAGCGTAGCCACCCGCTGATTGCCATCCGGCATACGCATAGTCGTAATCAGCCGGTACGTTCCTGTCTGCAGCTTTAATTCCAGTCCTGTCTCCGGACATATCATATTTTCATAATTCAGCGTCTCAAACTGGACTCCGTTTTGCTTTCCGATCGTCCATGTCTGATAGTAACGCCACTCACCTTCTTCTTTTGCTTTCAGTACCACTGTTCCACATGGTCTGTCTGTATCCTCTGCCTCTTCTATAACGGAATGGAAAACCCCATCAGCATAGTATTCCGGCAGTCTGGTGACCGGATTCAAACGAGCCGGCACCATGATAGTTCGACAGATTGCCACAAACAGAATATGCCGTGAGCGCTCACTTCCCTGTCCCATGCGTAGTACACCTACTGGTGTCGCAAGGATCGTGCCATACTCTACCTCCCGATGATAAGTCAAATGACTGCTGATGTACTTCTGAATCTGCATCGGATCAGCCGCAAATGCTTCCAGTGTTTCTTTTTCGAAGTAACCACGGATATAACTTCTATAAGCGGTGAGCTCCTCCACATCAATTCTTGGACACAAAACATATTGTTCAAATAATTCATCCGGCAAAGTACCCTGCACACAGTCCAGATGATCTTCTAATATATCTGCCTTTGCATCTTTAGCATCTTTCACTGACAGACTGTGAAGTAATCTTTTCCGATCCGGATTATCATCTTTTGATAAAAATTCATAAATTTCATGAAAATTTGCTCCTGCACGATGTAGGATTTCCTGTTCTTCCTTGTAAGAGCCCGCCTTCTTCTTATCATAAAAGGATTCTACATATGCCGTTCTTGCATCCTCTGCTTCTTTCAGGCGCTTTGCATTTATTTCTTTCTGTTCCTTGGTCTCTCTTATGTTCCTTATCGGCTCTTCTTTTGGTGCCTCAATCTCGAAACACTGCCATGCAACCTGCTCTTTTCCAAAACAGCTTCTTTCTTTAGAGAGAATCACAGTAATCTCTGTACCCTCTGCGATTTTTACTATCTGTTCTACACACACATCATCTTTCCACACTCGCAGATGCAGATCTCCTATACCTAATGTTATGGCTGCACTCCCTGAGTCATCAGTATCCAACGTAACAACCGGGAAGAATTCTGCCATATTTAATACTTCGACCGCTATATGCGCATCTGTTACCGGATTGTTTTCTTTATCCTTTACCGTAAAGAGCATCTTTCTCGTTTTTGCGTAAAAGGAGGTATGGTTATAATAATAGAGAGAACCTTCCTGTCCAATCGACTCTTCTCCATCCTCTCCTGTGTAATTTGAAAAATTACGCGCATGAATCAAGATTGCACGATTCGCCGGACCTGAAAACCATCCGGTATCAAGTACCTCCTGGGGTTCGCATGCTCCCAGAAAATGCCATTCTCCATCTACATAGACTTCCACCCACGCATGATTATCATCACAATGTGCCCAGCGTGGTGTGTAGACCTGACGTGCTGCGATGCCAACGCTTCGGAAAGCACTGACTGCAAAGGTAGATTCCTCACCACACCGACCCTTTCCACACCGGTACATGGTCATCGGGGATACCGTTCTTCCATCAGTTGTCTCATAGGTAGCATGTTCCGCACACCAATAATTAATCTCAATGACAGCCTCACTCAGGCTGAGCCCCTGTATACGATCTTTTAACTGTTCGTAAAAAAAACTCCGGCAGACAGAAATATCTTCTGAATTGATCCTGTCATACAATACGTAATTAACAAAAATATCCTCCGGAAGATCTTTACACCATGTCACATGCTTCCGCAGATAGATTCCATGACGGACATATTCCAAAAATATAGAGAAGTCATATTCTCCGGCATCCCTTACTGCCATAGTTCCATACAGAAAGCGCATCAGGACTTCTTCATCCTCTGTGCATGTCTGGAATTTTTCTTCAATCCCACCCAGAATAGATTCATAATATTCTCTTCTGCTTGCAAATGTATCATCTGCATATTGTCTCAATTTTTTTGAAAACATTGTATACTCTCATTTCTACGCACATTTTTGCTTGTGTCAAGCTTGTGTCAAGTGCGCCCAGACACAAACCCGCGATTGAAACTATCCTTTTTCAATCTTTTCATCTTTTATATAGTCTGTCTGATAAAGCTGAGCAGTTCTGAGTCTGCATCACATTTGTACTCCCAGAACATGATTCCACCCAGACCTTTTTCTTTCATGTATGCAATTTTCTCCGCCAGAGACTGGCAGTCCTCATAACTGATAAATGTGTTTCCGTCAAACAAATACGGCACCTTTGCCTGCTCGTCCCAATACCGTATAAATCCGTTCTTGTCTATGTAATCTTTCCTTAAGACACAGTAATCGCCGCCATAGCCTCCGACACTTTCCGCATTCATGCCAAGACCATTACGGCATCCTGCTCCTTTTACCCCAGTCCACTTGCGGGAATAAAACGGCACCCCGAGAATGAGCTTTTCCATTGGAACTCCTGCCTGATGAAATACCTGCACTGCTTTATCTACACAAGCATCAAACAGATTGCCCTCACTTTGGTATAACGCAGCATGATGCCCGGTTACATTCTGAAACCCTCCCTGTAAATCATAGGTCATCAGTTGTACATAATCCAGATATTGCACTGCCTCCTCCATCTTAGTCTGGCAGACAAAATAACGGTCTCCGCCCACTGCTGTCGTAACCATTAGCTTATCTCGTATGCTATCCATGGTTTCACGAAGCTGTTGAAGCAGCAACGTGTAATTCTCCTTGTCTTCCCTGCTTGAACTGATTCCTGCCAGCGAAGTCCCGGGGTACTCCCAGTCGATATCAATGCCATCCAGATCATACGTTTTTACAAGCTCTGCCGATGTGTCGGCAAACACCTTTCTGCTTTGCTGTGTCGATGCTGCCTCTGAAAACCCATCTGCTCCCCAGCCGCCAACAGACAATAATATCCTAATTTCCGGTTTGATCCGGCGGATTCTCTCAATCCCCTTCTTCGCACCAATCTCCTTCCAGACGACACATCCATCCATAATTTCTCCAAATGCTATATTTATCACATCCAATGATGCTATAGCATTTTCTTCGATTTCATTTAAATCTCTGGTTCCTACATAGCCAACTACTCTGTTTTTCATCGGTTAAACACCCTCTCTTCCTTTTTCAATGGAATCTGATACAATAAACACGGGCGATTGGTGCCTTTTCTTTATCCCATACCGGTGGTGTTACCATAACCGTGTCCTTTTTTTCTAAAAAAGTCACAGCACATCCCGTATCCAGCATTGTTATTTCCCTTATCTGCCCTGTACAGGGTAGTTCCACACTCATGGGCGGTCTCTGATCTTCATTTTCAAAAAGCTCTATCACGTAGACTTTTCCTTCTTTCTGCGTAAATAAAAGATTATCCTTTTTATAGGGTGCGCAGACTCTTGTACCATAAATGGCTTCCCCATAAACCTTCAGCCATTCTCCCATTCCTTTTAATGATGAAACTGCTTTATGCGGAAGACGCCCATCTGGCTGTGGGCCTACATTGATCGCGAGATTTCCGCCCTTTGCTACAATATTAGTCAGCAGATGGACAAGTTCCCGGGGTGACTTATAATCATCGTCATAGGTATAGGAAAATGAGGTGCCCAATGTAATGCAGCTTTCCCATGGTATAGACAGCGGTTGTTGTGGCACACACTGTTCCGGTGTCACATAGTTTTCATAAGGACCTCCTATTGTGCGGTCTGCACAAAGCATCCCTGGCTGCCATTTGCGAATTTCATCAATCACTTCTTTCAGGCGGATATCTTGTCCGCTCTCCTTGGACACCCAGCCCGCATCAAACCACATGATGTCGATCTTTCCATAATTCGACCCAAGTTCTTTGATCTGATTTTGCGTAAACTGTACAAACTTTTCCCATGTTTCCTTGTCTTCTTCTGGCTTGTAAGAAGGACCTCTCCACATGTAGTCTCCCCTCTCACGTCCCTTAGCCCAGTAACTGTCAATATGCCAGTCTGCTTTGGAAAAGTATGCTGCTATTCCTATTCCACGCTTACGGAATGATTCAAACAGATGTCCGCATATATCCGCATAACGGTTCGTGTGGAAAGGACAGTCCTGCGATGTGATTTTATACTCAGAAAACCGGGAATCCCACATGCAGAAACCGTCATGATGCTTTGTCGTAAAAATCAGATAACGTATCCCGGATTCCTTTGCAATATCAGCCCATTTTTCTGGTTCAAACCGGATTGGATTAAATGTCCTGTTCAGTCCAAAATACTGCTCCTTGAACTCTTTTCCAGTGACCTCCCAATCAATGCCATTCCTGGACCATTCCGCATCTTCATCCGACAATGCCCATGATTCCACCAGTCCAAGCTGTGAGTACGGTCCCCAATGCACCATCAATGCAAGCTTCTGATCGCGAAACCATTCCAGCTTTCTACATACTGAGGGATCGGTCGGCCAGACATAAGATTCCTCTGTGCTATAGTTGTGAACACCCTGTTTTACCACCTCTTTGTTCTTTTCAGACTCCTCCGCCTGTGCTTTTGTTCCTTCTATTTCTAGCTCTTCTATTTTTTCTGCTTCCATAATCCTCTCCATTTTTGAATGCAGTTCTGAACAGCTGTCCGATTTATATGAATACACCTACAGACAATGTTCATTTCTTCATCACTCGTTAAAGGTTACGACTTCCCCATGCCCCAGATTATAAGTAATCTCATCCTCCAATTCCACTTTCACAACTGTTGCAAACTGGTGGATATCCATCTCCTCTGCCCAGATCCACAATGTACCCGGAATTCCACTCCATGGCAGCGAACCCGTATAAGAGAAACGCAACTGTTGTCCCGTATGTAACACGCTCACTTTTTTGACCGGTGTCTTAATTCCTTTTACACATAGGGTTTCCATTGGTTTGTCATAGACAAACAGATAGATTGTTTTTTGATCATTGGAGATTGTACTTCCACCTAAGAAATGATGATAATCCAATCCTTTTTCTGTATCAAACACCGCTTCTTTATGATCTTCAATCCAGGATCCTAAATCTAACAGTACCTTTTCCTGACGTTCATCTATTGTTCCGTCCTCTTTAGGTCCTACATCCAGCAGCATCCGCCCGCCTAATGTGATACAGTCACAAAACATCCTGACAATTTGTCCACTGCTTTTATAATCCTCATCTGAAGGGCGATATCCCCAGGAATCATTGATCGTTGTACAGAATTCCCACTCTCCCTTTGGACCATACAGAGGGATTCCCTGTTCCGGAGTCTCGTAATCTCCATACCCCTGCATTCTGGAATTTAAGACTACATTGGGATTCAGCGTATGCAGATATTCACGGAATTCTTTCATCTTCCACTGTTTTGCACTCCGCTCCCAGTCCCCGTCAAACCAGAGCAGATCCACTGTACCATACTGTGTCATCAGTTCTTTTAACTGATTGTTATTAAACGCAAGGAAAGCTTCCCATTTCTCAGGTTCTTCCTCTCCCCCTGCAGGCGAACCGTAAATATCGCTTAAACATGCTTCTTTCGTCGCACCTTCTGGATAAACACTGGGATAACGCAGATCAGACCAGTCTATCAGGGAATAATAGATTCCCACCTTAAGACCTTCCTCACGTACCGCCTGTGTATACTCTGCTACTAAATCTCTCGCTGCCGGCGTCTTTTTTACTACGCTCAGATCACTGTATTTTGTGTCAAACAATGCTATCCCATCATGATGTTTTGATGTCATGACCACATACTGCGCACCGGCTTTCTTAAACAGCTTAGCCCATGCACTGGCATCAAATTTAGAAGCAGTAAATCCTTCGCACTGTTTCATATAGTCCTTATAGGAAATGTTGCCGTTATGGAATGACCAGGATTCCGATACATCCCCTACCGCATAAATTCCATAATGAATAAAAATTCCAAGTTTAGCCTTTTGAAACCATTCCTGCATCATATCAATTGTTGCCCCCTTTCTTTCATCTGCGTGGAATACTTTTTCATATAATGAAGGAAAAGGCATATCACAGCATACACTGTAATATGCCTTTTCTATTTATTGTTTTCCTTCTTATTCTGTAATGCTTGTAATGCCCTGTATTTCCAGCCATTTCTCTAATCCAAGCGCATACAGGCCATCTACATATGCCTGCCAGTCTGCATCATTGTCGATATCTGTCTGTCCCACTACGAACTGTGCCTGCTGCTGTGTAAAGTAATCCTGAATTGCAGAGTTTGTATCTGCATATGTGTCAATCTGATCCAGTGCAATCCAGTTAGCGATGATAACTTCATCGGTCAGATGAGGCTCATATGTCTCTTCCATTACCTTCTTCTCATCGTACATGGGATGGTCTTTTACCATTTCAAATTCAGGATCTACATATTTGGGCAATGACTGTACCCACAGATTGCTCCATGCATACTTCTCCTGATCCTCTTCAGATAATTTTGTCCTATCGAGCTCATGATATCCGTCATCACGCTTTTCTACAACAACGCCAACCGGCCCTGTGCTGCATCCGATTCCATTTTCCAGTTCAAATGCATTGTCAAACCAACGGCAGATAATCTCCGGATTCTTTGCATTATTTGTGATGACAGCCTGTGTCCTATATACAGAGAAGCCGTCTGTATCACGCAGCCACTTACCACCTTTATCTGTATTTAACACAGGAAGCGAGGAGAACACACTCTTCTCTTCTGCTGCCGGGATTCCTGAGAACTCACTACTACCGTATGCTATGGATACGCCATACAGGTCTTTATTCCCTTTTCCTTCCCATGTAGAGGAGTCCTGTGTATACAGCTCTACGTCAATCAGTCCATCTTCATACAGCTTGTTGAACCAGGAAAGGAATTCACGATACTGGCTGCTGATACCAGCATAAGTTACCTCACCATCCAAAATACCCATACCAACTTTATTCATTGGCAGACCGAACCATCCTGTCATCGCTTCTATATGCTTGTTATTTGGATCTGTAGAAAACGGAATCTCATCATTTGGGTTTCCATTGCCATTTGCATCCTGCTCTTTGAATGCTTTAAGAACAGCTGCAAATTCGTCCGTTGTTGCAGGCATACCCATGCCGACATTTTCCAGCCACTGCTCATTGATATAAGGGGAATATCCTACGATTGCATCTTTTGTTACATACGGAATCGTATAGATGTGCCCATCCGGTGCTGTCATTTTCTCCCTTACACCAGGAAGCTCCAACATCGCTGAAATGTTAGGACAGTATTTTTCAAAATAACCCTCTAATGGGATAAATACTCCCTGCTGTACACCATAGTTCAAAATCATGTTGTCATTAAGAATCCATCCTCCAATCACATCTGCATATTCTCCGGAGTTCAAATATCAGACAGTATCTTTTATCTTCGGTGAAAGTTTATTAAATCCTTTCCTCTACATATGGCACCAGGGTAAACTGGAAGCGGAATGATACTTCATTAAACCGATACTGATCTAACAATGCCGGACCACAACTATTAGAACCAATGCCATTTAATGCATAGTCAATACAAAATACTACACTATCTGATTCTGTCAATTCATAATTATGCATTTTCTTCTCAAGTTCTTCCTGCGTATAATAAGAAGCATTGAAGGAGAAGGGATTTTCCCCAACTGCCACAATTCCACAACCACCGTTGTCAAGCCCTACATATGCACAGTCATAATGGCTTCCATTTTCCTGTGGGCGGATATAATCCTCATGCAGGTCACCCACATTTGCCTGATACAGACCATGGCTCGCTGCCTGATGTTTATCCCGATAGCTTTCCTGCGGTCCCATTCCAAAATATCTGACATCCGATAGCTCTTTATTCAGAAACATTCTCACACCAAATCTCGGAAGATCCGGAAACTCTTCATCCTTTGATACCGCAATATCTGCATCAATCCTTCCTGCTGCATCTATTTTCCATGTAATCGTCACATCAAGAATCTTCTGTATTGTCTCTGCCACAACAGAAGCATGACCCGAAATCTCCACACCATGTTTTTTCTGCATGGTCTCTGTCGTATAGGCTCTTGTGTAAGCCTTATCATAGCGGGCTTTCTTCCATTCAGACCTGATATACATATCGTTATCTGTTGGAGCTCTCCAAATATTTAACTCCATCGGATGGTTCAGATATTCCCGCCCTCCAAATTTCATCTCTGTAAAGAGTGCAGTACGTTTGTCTATGGTATAGGAGAATTCACGACCCCTGACGTGGATCTGTGTATCATTTTCATTTACCTGTAATTCATAGTCCTCTGCTGTTTTTTTCAGCCATTTCTCTGCAAGCTGACATTTTGCATCGTCTTTACTTACCTCAATTTCATCAAATCCAAGAATATGACCCGCTTCTAACAGGGGCATTTCTTTTTTCAGATGATAAATCAATTTTAAATAACACTTCCCGGTTTCGGGAACATTGACTTGCAGGTTTGTTTTTCCTTCACTGTGTGGCGCCACAGAAGCTTCTGAAAGTGTACCTTTATCAATCACAAGACCATCCTGCGTCAGCTCATAACTGATCTTTACATAATCCTTCAGATCATCAAAATCCATATAGTTATGAAGCACCAGTTCTCCGCTTTCTTTGTCATAGGAAACAACCCTTGCCGGGCGATAAACATTCTTGTATTCCAAAAGTCCTATGTGTGCAGTTCTGTCTGGATATACTAATCCATCCACGCAGAAATTACCATCATGGATCTCTTCGCCATGATCGCCTCCATAAGCATATATCGTCTTTCCATTCTCAGCAGTCCCATGGGCGATCGCATGGTCACACCATTCCCAGACAAAGCCGCCGCACATTTTATCGTTATCCTGAAATACCTGGAAATAATCTTCAAAGTCTCCAGGTCCATTTCCCATGCTATGGCAATACTCTACCAAAAGGAAGGGGCTGCTTCCATCCTTGTAAAGATATTCCTGAATCTGAGAAAGTGACGGGTACATCTGGCTGTACACATCCAGATTGCTGTAATCATATATTTTACCATAATTATAGCATCTTGCACCCTCATATTGTGTGATGCGGTCTGGGTCAAATTTTTTTGTCCATTCCAGTGCTTTTTCAAAATTACAGCCATAAGCACTCTCATTTCCCATTGACCACATGACAATGCAAAAACGATTTTTGTCTCGCTCCACCATGAGCTTCACACGATCAACGATTGCCTCTTCCCATGCCGGATCATCGGCAATCTTTTCATTCCTTCTGTTGACCCAATTGTGATCAATATCTTCCCTTTCATAGAGCATATATGATCCATGAGCCTCAATATCTGCCTCATCTATCACCATAAAACCATACTTATCACACAGTTCATAGAAAAATGGTGCATTTGGATAATGACTGGTACGGATTGAATTAAAGTTATGCTGCTTCATTAACGTAAGATCGGTTGTGATCTGTTCCAGACTGATCGTAAATCCTGTAACTGGATCAGAATCATGACGATTAACACCACGGAATTTAATCTTCTGTCCATTTAAGTAAATAACCTGATCTTTAATCTCTATCTTTCTCAGCGCGATGTGATCTACAATTACTTCATTCTCTGTCTCAAGAATCAGTTTATACAGATATGGATTTTCCGTATTCCAGAGCTCCGGTCTTTCAATTTCTAATACTACTGTTCCTTCTTCGGCAATACTTCCTGCTGCTACAACTGCTCCGTTTCTATCTTCAATCGAAATTTTTACATCCAATGGGGAGTAGAATTTCATGTCAAGCTCTACTTTTGCAAGCATATCCTCAATTTTTGTTTTAATATGATAATCACTGATTGCCTGCTTTGGACGTTTCAAAATATACACATCCCGGAAAATACCACTCATTCGGAACTTGTCCTGATCTTCCAGATAAGAACCATCACACCACTTCATTACCAACACTGCCACCGTATTTATTCCATCCTGAAGTACATCGGTAACATCGAACTCACTGGTCATATGTGAAACCTG
>ERZ827458.1129-NODE-1129-length-22876-cov-9.331405_pt1 | contig 22876 bp, 19 predicted proteins | sample MGYA00519706_ERZ827458 | MGnify/ENA primary metagenome ERZ827458 (study PRJEB31778, sample SAMEA3449309) | human gut metagenome | biome: human gut; feature: human-associated habitat; material: faeces | place: United Kingdom | collected 2010/2012 ...
TGCCGCACCTCGCTCGCCGTATCGGCACTTAGAATTATGCGGTATTGCCTTATATTCTATATCCATTTTAATGCTTACTTTTTATGTTTCAGTGCAGCGTACACCTTGCCGTATGGCAGCGGCACGCCAAACAGGCGCTGCAAAAACGCAGGTTTCCAGCGTGCCTGGGCAAGGTCCCGTTTCAGCTGTGCCGGGGCGCGCAGATAGGCGCCCCAGCTGGCTGGGGCAGCCAGCTTCCAGCTGCCGCCGTCCTCCACGGTGATCTCACCCAGGGTGCGCACCTCCTGCATGCGGGGGGCCTGCACCATCTGCAAAAACGCTGCGATGCAGGTTTGCGGCGGAATTTGCACTTCCCGCAGCGGGCCAGCCTGCCAGCGCTGAACAAAAGCCCTCATGCCCTGCCAGAGCGGCGCGGTGATTGCCCTGTTATCTGCACCCGCCTTCCCGATTTCCGGCACCATCTGCCCGGCCTGTGCGCGGTATCCCACCGTGGAGCCGCATGGCTCGGAGAGCAGAACTTCCAGCATGGGCTGGCCCACCCAGTACCACAGGGGGGCCGGGCAGCCGTCAAACAAAAATGTTTTGGCGCGCTCCGGCGGCAGGTTCTGGTGCAGGCGCGCATCACAGGCAAGGTAACAGCCGTACAGCTGGGTGTGCAGCAGCTCTTCCAGCACACGCTGGGTGGTTCCGCCGCTGCCGATATCCACCAGCAGCACCGGGCTATCCGTCAAGCCCGCCTGTTCCAGATATGCTCTTGCCTGCTCTGCCCGCCTGCGCAGCGGTTCCCCTTCCGGCAGCTTGCTGTGGGCCGCAAGGGCCAGCAGCATCTCTTTGGTGCGGCACGGCAAGGGGCGGGTGCGCAGGTCATAGGTTTTGGTGGTGTGTCCCTTCGGGGAATCAAAGCCAAGATAGGCGGCGATCTGCCGCCGGGTCAGCTGCTGGCGCGGCAGGGTATCCGCCAAAAGTGCCAATGCCTGCTCATTCATTGGGCATTGCAGCAGGGCTGGCAAAAGGCTTTGGCGGGATGCTTTCAGGTAAAAGGTTTCTTCTTCTGGGTACAGCAGCTGGTACACCTGGCGCACCAGGTACATATCCCGCGCCAGGAATACAAGCTTTGCCCCCGGTATAGCCGCGCGCTGCCCATGCAGCCAGGTGGCAAAGCCAACCGCCAGCGGGCCAAGCAGCTCTGCCCCCAGCGCAGCACTGGGACTTAGATTCTGGCAGCAGTTTTGCAAGGTGGCAATTGCGACACCACCTACGGCATCCGCCGGGTTTTTGGTGTATGGCAGCGGGGTTGGCTGCGGCAGCAAAAAGCAGCGGATACCCGCCAGCGCTGCCCCGACAAAATCCGCGCGGGGGCTATCCCCCACAAACAAGACTTCCGCCGGGCGCAAGGCAGTTTGCTGCAAAAAAAGCTTGAACAGCTTACCGCTGCGCTTTTGCACCCCGTACTCGCAGGAAACGAACACTCCATCCAGAAAATCCAGCCCGCATTTTTGCAGCATGGCTTCGATCTGCTCTTTAGGCAGATACATATCCGAAACCGCATATACCTTTTGCCCGCGGGCATGGCAGGCCGCAGCGGCTTGGGCTACCGGTCGGTTGGGGGCAATCATAGCCAGTTCCGCTGCGCACTCTGCAGCGGGGTCAGTACCCCGCAAGGCAGGATGTGCATAAATTTCGGCCAGCGTCACCTCGCGGCCAAGGGTCTGGCGGGTTTCTGCCTCTGCGGCAGCGCGCGCCCCGGCAAAGCCGAGAGCCGCCTGATGGGTAACTTCCATCAGGGCGAACAGATCCGCCGGGTGGGCGCAATCCCGCTTGAGCAAGGTATCGAAAATATCAAAAGCAACCGCTTTGTACCCCTTTGCCGCATGCAGCAGGCGCAGGGTCAGGCAGTTTGTGTGTGGTGTATTGTTCATTGCTCCTGTGTGGGTAAGCCTTGTACGGTTGGATGAAAGTTGACTCCAGCAAAAAAACCGCGCCAGATAATGCCCAGCCGCTCACATTTTTGCGGGCCGTGGCGCAGCACCTGAATGCTGTGCCAGGCATCTTTGGCAATCAGCCACAGCCAGCCACGCAGCCCCTCCCGCCGGTAAAGCACCACATCATTGCGGTAAAAGTAGCGGTAGCGGGGCCAGCGGTCCGGGGTATCGGTGGCAATGTTGACAACCGTGGCGTTCTGCATTGCATGCACCACCCGGCTGGCGGGAATTACATAGCACGGCATGCTACGGGAGATACGGCGGGTATACTCCCAATCGTCCGACCAGATAAAAAAATCTGCAATGGGCAGGCCAAAGCGCTGCACTGTGCTGCTGCGCAAAAACAGCGAAACAAAGCTGGCCATAACCGCGGGCTGCCGCGGCCCGGCAAAGCTTGCCAAATCTTTGTACGGCGTGCTGCGCTGCAGGTTCATGGGCTGGTCTTTACCGTCCGGCGCCAGTGCGCGGGAGGAAAGCCAGCCGTACTGCCCGTCCAGTTCGGCATCCGCCAGCAGCAGCTGCTGCAGGGCATCCGGTTCCGGCAGGCAGTCATCATCCATAATCCACAGATACTCTGCCCCGGAACACGCTGCCTGCTGGATGCCGCAGGCAAAGCCGCCTGCACCACCCAGGTTTTTGCCGGTATTATAATAGTGCATGGTTGGCAGGTTCAGCTGCGCCACCAGTTCGGCCGTGCCGTCCGTGCTGGCATTATCGATCACCCACAGTTCCGGCACACCGGCCGTTTGGGTACACAAAGCCCGCAGGCAGCGCTGCAGCATTGCCTTGCGGTTATACGTTACAATAACCGCTGCCGTGCGTTTCATTTGTGAGCCTCCTTGTGGGGGAAGAACTTGCGGTTCAAAAAGGCCATCCCCTTGCGCAGCCAATGCTGGCTTTCCATATATACAACGTCAAGCTCTTCATAGGCGATGTTGTTGGTGATCAGCCAGGCATCCAGCAGGCGCTCGCTCACAAAGCCGAACACCCGCTTATCATTGGTGGAATAGCTGCTGATATCCAGCTCTTTTTCCAGCTCAAACAAAATATCGAACAGCCAGGTGCAGTAGTGCTGCAGCAGTTCCTTTTTCATCACGAACATATTGAAGTGATGGCCGTGCGTTTTGGACATGTAGGTGTCATACGCCGGCAGATACTCCGGGCATTTGCGCTCGATGATGGCGCGGGTCACCCGCAGGTCCTGTTCATGGTGGGCGTGGATATACTGGGTATAATTGGTTTCAATAAAATAGTGGCGCTCTTTAGGCAGCACAACATTGGTGGTGGCCAAAATAGCGTTGAGTTCCTCGTGGCCGATGACCCGACGCTTTTTGCGCTCAAAACGGTGCAGGCGGCTGGCAAAGTAACGGCGGTAATGCACGATACCGATATAATCGGAATCCAGGTTTTTGGCCGCCCAGTACAGGCCCGTCAGCTCGCAGAAATTGCCGTTGCGCTCTGAAATATTTTCACCGGTATCGTCCCCGATGTAGCCAATGCCGGGGTGGATGGCATGACCCATCTGTACCGGCAGGTACATGGGGTCTTCCGGTATCCAGTACGGTTTATGTGTTGCTATGATGATCGTTGTCTGCAAAGTGTATTCCCTGCCTGTTTCTTACTGCTGCGCATGGTTAGCAAAAAAGCGCAGCGTGCTTTACTCCAGCCGGCAAAGCACCGGCACACATGCAAAATAGCTGGCGGTGGATGATGCAGCGCACCTGCCCAGCCGCACAAGCCCAATATCAAAAATAGTATACCGCTTTTTATCAGGAAAGCAAGTTACAGTTTCATTACTGTTTTTAATGTTTCTCATTTTTTGCAGCCGGATCTGCCGCAAAAAGGGCCTCCGGGCCGGTATGCCAGATGCAGCGCTCAACGCGTTTTTCAGGAATCACTTTCTGCATCCATGCGGTCCTGTTCCTCTGCCAGCTTTTCCCACTCGTCATACAGTTCCTGCTGGTGGAAGCGGGAATCATCCAGTTCATCGCACTTATCCCGCAAAAGCAGGTGGTCGCGCAGAACCTCCGGGTCGTTGATCTCGTTTTCCAGCTCAACAATATGGGCGCCAAGCTCTTCGATCTCGGTTTCCAGCGCTTTCAGGCGGGTGCGCACCTCGGCACGGCGGCGGCGCTGCTCCTTGCCATAGCCTGCCTTTTGGGGCTTATCCTCCTGCTTGGCAGGTTCCGGCTGTTTGGAAGTATCGCGGTCATGCAGCTTCTGGAAGTTCTGGTAGAAAGTCGCCTTGCCATCTTCCAGGTACAGGATCGGGCAGCCGAGGGTCTGCATCAGGTAGCGATCATGGGTGACCAACAGCAGGGTGCCCGTGTAGGCAGACAGCGCATCGGTCAGCGTTTCGCGCATGAAGATATCCAGGTGGTTGGTCGGTTCGTCCAAAAACATCAGGTTCGGGCGTTCCAGGGCCAGCTCCGCAAAGCGCAGGCGGGCCATCTCACCGCCGGAAAGGGTGGCGCAGTCCTTGAACACTTCCTCGCCGCGGTAGCCGAACCTGGCCAGGTGGCTGCGCACTTCCAGCTCGGTAAAGCGGGGGTACTGGTTCCAGATGGCATCGATCACGCGGCCTGCGCGGCGGGCCTGCTGCTGCACAAAGATACCGGGCTTGGCACCGGTGCCCAGCCGGACCATACCGCCGGAGGGGCGGCGCTTACCGTCCAATACCTGCAGCAGGGTGGATTTACCGGTGCCGTTGGGGCCCGCAATAATCAGCTTGTCCCCACGGTGGACGACATAATCCAGTGCTTCCAACAGGGTGCGTTCCCCAATGCGGATAGTTAAGCCTTTCATGATGACCAACTCATCATACGGCTCAATATCATACTCAAAGCGGAAATTCAGCTGGTGGGCTTCCGCCTGGGGTGCTTCGGTGATTTCCAGCTTTTCCAGCTGTCTGCGGCGGCTCTGGGCCATTTTGGTGGTGGAAGCGCGCACCAGGTTGCGGTCAATATAATCCTGCAGCTTGGCCGCCTTTTCCACATCGGCATCATGCTGTTTTTGCAGGCGCTCGTCCGCTGCTTCGCGCTGGGGCAGGTAGGCGGAGTAGTTGCCGCGGTAGGTGGTGATGGTTTTGCCGCGCAGCTCCCAGATACGGGTACAGACAGAATCCAGGAAGTAGCGGTCATGGCTGACCACCAGCACTGCGCCGCGGTAGGCTTTCAGATAGGTTTCCAGCCAGTCCATCGTTTCCAGATCCAAATGGTTGGTGGGTTCGTCCAGAATCAGAATGTCCGGGCGTTCCAACAGCAAGCGGGCCAAGCGCAGGCGGGTCTGCTCGCCGCCGGAAAGCACCCCGGCCTTTTTCTTCCAGGTATCTGCCGGGAAGCCCATGCCGTTGAGCACCTTTTTGATCTGGGTATCCATATTATAGGCATCCATGGCATCGATCACTGCGTTGCAGGCTGTGATCTTATCCGTAATAGCCGTGTTGTGGTGGTCAGCTGCCAGCTGCTTTTGCAGGGTCTCCAGCTCCGCCATGGCGTCAAGCGCAGGCTGGAACGCAAGGCGCATGGTTTCGTAAACGTCTTTCTCCGGGTCAAGATGACCCGTCTGTTCCAGGTAGCCGCAGGTTGCCCCCGCCGCAAAGGCAGCGTCACCGGCATCGGGCAGGCTTTCGCCGCACAGCACACGCAGGAGCGTGGTTTTGCCGGTGCCGTTTGCACCAATAATACCAATGCGGTCGCCGCGTTCCACACTGGCTGTTACATGTTTTAAGACCTCGTGCTCGCCAAAGCTTTTGCCAAGGTCCTGCAGTTCGATCAGCATAATTTCACACCTTATCGTATCCCTGGCCACTAGGGTGTATCAGAAAAGTCGAAAATGTAGTCTATTTCTACAAACACAGCAGGATTTTGCATTAAAAAGCCTTAAATCCTGCTTGTATTTGCGAAATATCCGTCATGCTCTTTGTTTTCAGATTCACATTAAAGCAGCAGCCAGTTTGTTTTACTCTTCCACCAAAGGGCGCATCAAACCCGAAAATATGCCGCTGCTCAGTTCTTTACCCCGGCAGCGGCACATTCCATTGGTCTGTTTCAGCCCTCGTTCATATGCCGACGGTTGCGCACGCCGACATTTTCCAGTTCTTCCGGCTCCATTACAACGCGGTACAGCTCTTCATAGCTGTGCACCGTATATTTGGGCTGGATGCCGGTTTTATTTTCCTCGTTGGCAAAGTTGACCCAGCAGGTATCGATCCCCGCGTTGATACCGCCCTTGATATCGGCCAGCAGGTCGTCCCCCACCATCAGCACACGGCTGCGGTTGGTCAACCCCAGGTCCCGGATGGCATAGTCCAGCAGCTTGGGCGAAGGCTTTGCCGCACCCACTTTTTCCGAGATATACACACCATCCATAAAGCGGCCAATGCCGGATGCCGCAATGCGGGATTCCTGTACCTGGGCAGCACCGTTGGAAACGATTGCCAGGGTAGCAACTTCGCCCAGTTCTTCCAGAGCGGTCAGCGCACCGGGCATCAGATCCGCATGGTTGGCCAGCTCGTTCTCATAAAAGTCGTTCATCTCACGGGCGTTGCCGGCTTCCGGTGTGCCAAGAGCCTGCATCACGCGGCCAAACCGCACCGCAAACAGCTTGCTGCGGTTCAGCTCGCCTTTGGCAAGGCTGTCCCACAGCTGTCGGTTGATCTGGTGGTAGGTTTCCAATGCTTCGGGGCCGTTGGGCATGCCGTAATGCTCTAACGTAATGCCGACCGCAGCACGCTCCGCTGCGTTAAAATCCAGCAGGGTGTTATCCACATCCAGTAAAAGACAAGTATAATTTGCCATAGATTTATTCCTTTTTTCCGGTCTACTCTTGCCGGATATCTGCCGAGGTGCTGCCCTGCCGCCAAAACAATTACTCCGTGTGCTGTGCTTCCGTCCGTTCATCGTCCGTCAGGGCATCGTCAAGGGGTTCTGCGTCAAGGGGCTGGCCCCAGTCAAAATCATAGTTTTCCACACTGCCGTCGGTCACATCGTTCTGGCCGTTATCCGGCTGATAGCCAGCCTCGCAGTCAAAGATAAACATGTGATCACCTCCCGGCTTATGCTATGCCGGGGGCAGGCGCTGTGTGACTGCAATCAGTCTCCGCCGCCAAAGGGGAAGAACGGGAACTGATCGCCCGAATCACTTGGTTCCGGGGTTACCGTGGGGTCCGAAAGGGGTTCCGTTACGTTGATGACAAGCTCTGCATACTGACCATTGTTGGCAGCACGCACGGTATAGCTGCCAACGGTATCCGCGCTGAACTGCACGTTATCGCCGGTTGCACTCCACTGCGGCTTCTGGGCGCAGGTCCAGGTGGTATCCCCCGAAGGATTGCTTACGTTGGCCTGCAGCGTTGTGGTACTGCCTGCCGGCATGGAGCTGACACCGGTGATGTTGACGGTGGTAGCCGGTGCCTGCACATGCACCATCAGTTCCTGCGAAGTATAGGTACCGTTGACTTCCAGCCCGGCCTTGATGCGGTAATCTCCGGTGGCATTCGGCGTAAAGGTATAACTGGCGCCATTCTGCATCAGGTCATCGTTGACCGACCACTGCACACCGCTATTATCATAGCTCTTACCGCCCAAGGTGACACTGGCGTTGATGGTCAGGGATTCACCCTGCTTGATGGTGCTTTCGCCCTGATCCAGGTTGATCTGCACACGGGCATCGTTGAACATTGCCGTCACGGAAATATCCTTGGTCGCGCTGTCCACACGGGTAGCGGTGGTCAGGCCATCGCTCCACTTATAGAACGTATAGCCGTCCGCCGCCACAGCGGTAATGGTCACGGTCTGCTTTTCGGCTGCGTCCATTTCGATGGAAGTTACGCCGCTCTGGTCATTGCCCTGCAGGGTGCCCTTGCCTTCTTCCACCAAGTATTGCAATTTGAACTTTGTAGGGGTCGCCGAAGGCGTGGGCTCCGTGGCGGCTGCGCTGCCGCCAGCCTGCTCAGTACGCTGCGGAATATCATCCGTGTTGGGGCGGGTATCCGCAGTATCGTAAGCATGATTGCGCAGGTAGTTCAGCACCACATTAGCGCCGGATGTGCTGAAGCCATTCTGTTTGTTGTTCAAATAGGCTGCTTCGGCATAGCCGCTGTTGCTGTCTTTCAGTGCTTCGGCCAAGTTCAGGTATTTATAGCCTTCATCATTGCACATCTTCGCCAATTCCTGGTTGAACTGGTCGATCATCAGCTGCGTTTTGGCGGCATCAGATGCATTTTTTGCCACAGGCGGAATGGCACAGACAATGACATCGCAGTACTGGTACGCACCGGTAATTGCGATGACAGCCTGCTTATAGTTACGGGCAAAATTATCATAGGAAAGGCTGCCGTCCAGATCGTTGCTGCCCAGCAGCATGACCACGCGGCGGGGTTTCATTTTGGATACCGCCTGCGGGACGGTATAGGCGCTGGAATCCCCCGCAAAGTAAACGCAGGCATCGTTCAGCAATGAGCTGACGGTCAGGCCGTCCTTGCCTGCAAACTGATCCAGCGTGATGACTTTATCGTCATACAGGGACTTGGCAAACTGATCCCCCACAAACAGCGTGGAGGAGACATAATCGGTGCCTGCATCAGAGGTTTTGGCCAGCACGGACCCCAGCGAAGTATCCAGCGGATAGGCCTGCGGGTCATAGCGGCCGCTGCCGCCCAGCGACAGCTTGCCCGGCAAAACCCAGGATGCAATAAATGTAAGGATGACAGCCAGCACACATACTGCCAGAACAGCACATGCCTTGCGCTGGGTTGGGCTGAAGGATGCCCGACTGCCGGATGTTTTGCGGCTCATAATGTTCGTTTCTCCCTTTGTTCCTTATGTAGGATGCGCCCGCGGGCCGGGTTGGTTCCGGCGGCGGGCTGTGCCCGGCAGCGCTTTGCACCGCGCGGGGTTCAGCCCAGAATATACTGGGTCAGTTCTTCACAATTTTGCGCCAGCAGCACCGGATTCCAGGGTTCCATTTCTTCCCTGCTGCCATAGCCGTACAGCACGGCAGCAGCGGGCAGCTGGTTGTTGACTGCGCCCTGCATATCATCCTGGCGGTCCCCCACCATCAGGATGCGTTTGCCCGCCAGGCGTGGGTCCTGCAGCACAAGGCGGATCACATCCGTCTTGTTGTCCACACTTTCGTCCATGCTGGCCCCGCCAATGCGGTCAAAATAGTCAAACAGCCCCTGCTCTTTCAGGATGGGTGTTACAACTTCGACCGGTTTGCAGGTTGCCGTTGCCATGTACAGCCCGGCATCTTTCAGGGTATTCATCATCTGACGCACCCCGGGGAACAGGCTGCACTGGTGGCTGCCAACTTCCTCGTAATGCACGCGGTAATACTCCACGGCCTGCTCCACCTCGGCATCCGTTGCAAAGTGCTGGGCAAAGCTCCAGCGCAGCGGAGGGCCAAGGTAGCGGGAACAATCTATCGCATCCGGGTCAAGGCCCATTTTGCGGAACGCATAGGCAAAGCAGTTAAAAATGCCAGGCCGGGAATGGATCAATGTTCCATCAACATCAAATAAAACGGCGTCGTAACGCTGCATCCAAAATACCTCCTGCGGAAAGGCGGTGCTCCCTTTATACAGTCCTGATAACTTCCCATGGCACTTGCGGCCGCGTTGTTTATGGCTGCTCCCCCGGTGTAAAGCACACTCACTTTACATTCATTTCAAGAGCCTTGGCCGCATACCATGCAGAGAAAACAATGAACTTTCCTGGGTTCTTTATGTTCTCTTTTGGTGTATACGGAACCGAAAACAGACGATCCGATACTCTGCCGTCTGTCAATTCCGTCATAATATACAGTTGTATTATATCATAACTGTCAAGGTTTGAAAATGACTTCACGGAAATTTGATAATTTGCCCCTTCTTTCCTGCTCCAAAAGACAAAAAAGCCACTGCAAACCGGTAAAATCCGGCCCACAGCGGCAGTTAAATGGTATAAAACTTATCCAAATCCGATCCTGTACACAATCTTATCAGGAAAGGATCATGCGGTCATTGGCTTCGCCGCCAGCCTGCTCAAAGCGCTGCAGCAGATCCGATACTTCCAACTTTGTCTTTTCTTCGCCGCGCACATCATAAATCACATGGCCTTCGTTCATCATGATCAGGCGGTTGCCATAGCGGATGGCATCGCGCATATTATGGGTGATCATCAGGGTGGTCAGGTGGTTTTCCTGCACGATCTTGTTGGAAATTTCCAGCACCTTGGCGGCGGTCTTGGGGTCCAGGGCTGCGGTGTGCTCGTCCAGCAGCAGCAGCTTGGGCTTTTTCAGGGTCGCCATCAGCAGGGTGACTGCCTGGCGCTGGCCGCCGGAAAGCAGACCGACCTTGCTGGTCATGCGGTCCTCCAGGCCCAGGCCCAGGGTTTTAAGCAGCTCGTGGTACTCGGCATTTTCCTTTTTGGTAATACCAACGCGCAGGGTGCGGCCCGCACCGCGGCGGGCGGCCAGGGCCAGGTTTTCATCAATCTGCATCGTGGCGGCGGTGCCCATCATGGGGTCCTGGAACACACGGCCAATGTAAGCGGCGCGCTTGTGCTCCGGCAGGCGGGTGATATCCTTACCATCAATAATGATCTTGCCCATATCCACCGGCCATACACCGGCAACAGCATTCAGCATGGTGGACTTGCCCGCACCGTTGCCGCCGATTACGGTGACGAAATCGCCGTCCTCCAGTGTCAGGTTCAAATCATTCAGGGCAACCTTCTGGTTGACCGTACCGGGGTTAAAAGTCTTGTAAACGTTTTTGATCTCAAGCATTGCTGCTGCCGCCTTTCTTTACCGCAACGCGGGTGAAGTATTTTGCTTTCCAGTATGGAACCGCAAGGAAGATGGCGACCACGATGGCGCTGAGCATTTTGAGCAGGTCGGTATCGATCTTGAACCAGATGCAGATCTGCATAACAATGTAGTAGATGACGCTGCCGATACCAACGCTGAGCAGCTTGAGCGCAAAGTTGCGAAAAATCTTGCTGAACACGGCTTCACCGATAACAACGGCAGCCAGGCCGATCACGATAGCACCGCGGCCCATCTGGACATCAGCAAAGCCCTGGTACTGGCTGAGCAGTGCACCGGAGAACGCCACCAGACCATTGGAGAGCATCAGGCCCAGCACAATGTTGAAATTAGTGTTGATGCCCTGCGCCCGCGCCATGTTGGCGTTGCAGCCGGTAGCGCGGATGGAACAGCCAAGCTCGGTGCCGAAGAACCAGTACAAAATAGCGATAACAACCACCATAAGAACGGCCACGATCAGGATGGTATTGCGGTAAAACGGAACGCCTTTGATATAACGCAGGGATACCAGCAGGTCATATTTGTCCACGTTGATAGCCTGATTGGCTTTTCCCATGATTTTCAGGTTGACCGAATATAGGGACAACTGGGTCAAGATACCGGCAAGGATGGCCGGAATGCCCATAAACGTGTGGAACAGGCCGGTCACCAGTCCAGCCAGCAGGCCAGCACCAAACGCCAGCAGCAGGGACAGCCAGACATTCATGCCGGAAATCATACACATGATGCAGACCGCACCGCCAAGGCCCAAGGTGCCGTCTACCGTCAGGTCGGCAACATCCAGGATGCGGAAGGTAAGGTAAACGCCAATCGCCATAATGGCCCAAATCAGGCCCTGCGCCAATGCGCCCGGCATGGCATTGAACAATGTTGCAATGTTCAAGAGATCGTCAACTCCTCAAAAAAGATATAGTCTTTTTAATTATATCAAAAAATCGCGGGAAAGAAAAGCCTTTTCCGCGATTTTTGTATTAAAGTTACCTGCATCAAATCAAAAAGCAGGCCGTTCTGGCTGTTTAGCCCTCGTATGCCACATAATCATCTGGGATGGTGATGCCCAGAGCTTCGGCAATGGTCGGGTTGTATTCCTTAGTGAACTCCGGAGCGTACTCAATGGGCATCTCCTCAACCTTGCTTTCGCCGGTCAGGATCTTGGCGGCCATCTTACCGGTAGCAACGCCCAGGTCATAGTAGCTGATGGACAGGGTAGCAACGCCACACCCGCTCATGATGCCTTCCTCACCTGCAACGACAGGCACACCGGCGGGCTGGCAGATGTTATTGACGATCTCAGTGTTGTTGGCAACGGTGTTATCGGTGGGAACATAGATCACATCGCTGGCATCGGCAGCGCTCTGGCAGACGGTGGCCAGATCGTTAGAGTCAGAGAATGCGTAATACTCGCAGGTGTAGCCCAGTTCTTCCAAGCTGGCCTTTACGGTATCAACCTGATACTGGCTGTTTGGTTCGGCGCTGCAATACAGCAGACCAACGGTCTTTGCATCGGGGAACAGTTCCTTGATGATTCCTGCTTGCTCATCCAGAGGAGCCAGGTCGCTGGTGCCGGAAATATTGGTGCCGACAAGGCCATCGAAGTCATCAATACCCAGTGCCACGCCGTACTCGGTAACAGAGGTGCCCAGAACCGGGATGGTGTTGGTGCCGGCCTGTGCAGCCTGCAGGGCGGGGGTTGCGTTGGCCAGGATCAGGTCAACATTATCAGAAACAAAGCCATTGATGATGGTGCTGCAGGTGTTGGAATCGCCCTGGGCGTTCTTTTCCTCAAAGGTAACGGCATCGCCGAGCTGCTCGGTCAGGGCATCCTTAAACCCCTGGGTTGCAGCGTCCAAAGCAACGTGCTGCACCAGCTGGCAGATGCCGACCTTGTAGGTCTGGCCGTCAGCAGCGGCGGTATCGGAAGCGGCGGTGGATTCTGCGGCAGAAGAAGCGGTGCTGTCCGCGGCCGATGCAGCAGAGCTTGCTTCAGTGCTGCCACAGGCAGCAAGGGAAACAGCCAGGCAGCCGGCTGTCAAAATAGAAAGTGCTTTTTTCATGGTATCTTCCTCCCAAATCTATGCATCGCTCACCGGCATCCACTATGCTGCATAGCCTTGGGTGGGTGTCCTCTCCGAAAAGCGATTTAGTGATTTAAAGTATAGCATCAATCGTATTCCCCTGCAAGATACAATCCGCCAAATCACGGCGCTTTAGAGCACTAAATTTCCACATTTTGCACAATTTTAACAAAAAAGCACGCCCTGCGTTCTGCCTTTGGGGCATTCGCACAGGGTGTGCAGTATCAATAAGACTTATAAAATGATATTTTTCTCTGTTTCAGCAATCGGGTGCTGGATTGCTTTTGTGTTCCTTGCCGTTTTGGCCTCATTTATGCAAAGATTGCCGCTTCGGTCTGGTTCAGGATGCGGATAAACGCCTCTCGCGTATCCGCCATACGCAGTTTTTCCGTCAGGCGGTGGTCGCTGAGCAGGTTGACAAGGCGAGCCAAAATCAACAGGTGGTCGCTCTGGCGGTCCGGCGGAACCGCAACCATAAAGATCATATCCACCAGCTTGCCGTCCGCTGCGCCCCAGTCCAGCCCGCGGGTAAGGGTCAGCGCGGCCAGCCCAAGCGAGGCAACGCCCGCATTGCAGGCATGCGGGATGGCAAGCCCTTCCCCAATGGCGGTGGTGCCGCCCGCGCGTTCACGCTCACACACGGCTTTATAGTAGGCGGTACCGTTGGTGATCACGCCGTTGCTCTCCTGAAGTTCCACCAAGGTTTCCAGCGCCGTCTGCACACTGGGCATCTCGGCATGCAGCATCACGCTGTCACGGTTCAGCAAACGGCTGACTCTCAGCTGTGTCTGCTCACTTTCCCTGTGCTTCATACGCCCTCCACCTTGCTGATCAGCTTGTAAAGGAACTCGCCCACCGCGCCGCCGGTGCAGTCGCAGTTGGTCACTTCGTTGGCCGCTGCTTTTACTTCGGACGGCGCATTGGCCACAGCCACGGAATAGCCCGCTTTTTTCATGATTTCGAGATCATTATAATAGTCACCGATCACGATGGTTTTTTTGATGTTCTCGTTCAGGATATGGCAAAGCTCTTCCATTCCGGCTGCTTTGCTGATGCCGGAAGGCATAATTTCCAAGTAGATCTGGTTGGTAGGCAAAAAGTAATTATCCCGGCCAAAGTACCGCGTTTTGGCGTACTGTCCCGCTTTGCGGATCATTTCCGGATTCCCGGCAAACACCACCTTCAGCCAGCCATCCGGCACATTTTCCAGCGGGCAGGCCACGCTTTCCATGTGTTCATCCACCTGGTGGGCGTGGGTATAGCTGCTGGCGTGAACAACATACATCTCCCCCGCACCGGCCATGACCTCTACACCAATCTTCGGGAATTTTTGCAGCATATCGGCAATGGCGGCAGCGGCCTGTTCCTGATTCAGGCAGGAGCGACGCAGCACACGGTTGGTCTGGAAATCATACAGCAGCGAACCATTGCAGGAGATTGCTGGCAGCGAAAGCTCGATATCACCCAGCGCCGCACGGATCGACTCCGGCGGACGGCCGGATGCGACGGTAAAGCGCCCACCCATGGCGGTAAACAACCGGATGACGCTGCGGTTGCAGGCGGGAATGCCCTCCTTTGCAGTCAGCAGGGTGTTATCCATATCACAAAAAACCAGATAATCACTCAAACGCTCCATGGCGGCTTTCCTTTCTCAGACGGCTTAAGTAGTCCTGAAACCAGTCAGGCAGTGAGCTGTCAAACTGCATCCATTCCCCGGTGGCGGGGTGCACAAAGCCAAGCTCCTTGGCGTGCAGGCACTGACCGTTCAGGCTGCGGATACAATTTTTTGGCCCATACACGGCATCCCCAGCCAGCGGGTGGCCAATGGACGCCATATGCACCCGAATTTGATGGGTGCGGCCTGTTTTAAGCTTGCATGCAATGTAAGTAAAGTTGCCGAACCGTTCCAGCACCTGCCAGCCGGTGTAGGCATATTTGGAGTTCTGCTGGGTCACGGCCATCTTTTTGCGATCCTTAGGGTCACGGCCGATGGGGGCTTCCACAAAGCCGGTATCCTCTTTCAGGTTGCCATACACCACAGCGTGGTACACCCGATGGATAGAATGCACGCTCATCTGTTCGGTCAGTGCCTGGTGGGCGGCGTCCGTTTTTGCAACGACCAAAAGGCCGCTGGTATCCTTATCAATGCGATGCACAATGCCGGGGCGGATGGCCCCGCCGATGCCGGACAGCCGCCCCGCACAGTGCCACAGCAGTGCATTGACCATGGTGCCGTCCGGGTTGCCGGGCGCAGGGTGCACCACCATGCCTTTGGGCTTGTTGACCACCAGCAGGCTGTCATCCTCATACACAATGTCCAGCGGAATGTTCTGGGGCTGGGCTTCGATGGGCTGCGGGTCCGGCAGGGTGAGCAGAATCGTCTGCCCGGCTTTCAGCTTATCCTTTTTGTTCAAGGGGCTGCCGTTGCAGGTCACACTGCCCGCTTCGATCAGGTTTTGCAGCTGGCTGCGGGAAAGATCCGGGCACTGTTCCGCCAGCCAGCGGTCCAGCCGCAGGCCAACGCTTTCCGGCGCAAGGGTCAGTTCACGCTGTTCCATCTGTGGGCGCACTCCCCTTTTGCTGTTTTGCTTTTTGTTCGCGGCGCATATCCAGCAGCAGGCTGAGAACCAGCAGGCCCACGCCGACACAGATGCAGACATCCGCAAAATTGAACACCGGGAAATTGATGAACAGGCAGTTCAGGTAATCCACCACCACGCCGGTGCGGATACGGTCGATCAGGTTGCCAACACCGCCGCCCACGACCAAAATCCAAGCAGCACGCTCCAAACGCGGCATTTTGCGCAAAAGCAGCATACCGGCCAGCACAGCCAGCATCACACCGGTAACGATCACCAGCAGCGTGCGCTTGCCGCTGAGCATGGAAAACGACATACCATCATTGAGCAGGTAATAAAATTCCAGCACATGCGGGATAAAGGGTTTGCTGCCAACCGGCAGCAGTTCCACGGTGGCCCAAAGTTTGATCAGCTGGTCAACCAGCGTCAGGCCTGCCGCAGCAAGAATGGATAAAATGCCAACCAGCATAAACGCCTCCGTCGTCCGGGCCAATGCAGCGCTGCAAAATGCCCTGACAAAAACAGCGGTGCAAAGGCTTGATAAAAGCGCAAAAGCACCGCTGTAAATCATACTATGGCAATACCGCACAGTTCCTGTTTTACAGGCTTAAGCACTGGAACAGCGCTTAACATCATGCGGCATAGCCCTTTATTTGAAATTAACCAAGAACTTTCGCACAGCGCGGGCACAGGCCGTCTTCGCCAACAGCTGTGTCGAACTTCCAGCAGCGCAGGCACTTGTTGCCGGCAGCATGGGCAACGCTCATGCCCAGGCCCTCGGTCAGACCCCTCACGCCGCCTTCGCCCTTGACCAGATCCACATGGGAAACGATCATCAGATCGGCCAGCTCATCCATCGGGATGGCGTTCAGGAAGTCATACATTTCATCGCTGCAGTACAGGGTAACGGCAGCTTCCAGAGAGGAACCGATGGTCTTATCGGCACGGGCCTGCTCCAGAACCTTCTTTACATCGTCACGCACAGCAATGATCTTGGCCCACTTGGCGTCAAAAGCGGCATCCTCATCGCTCTTGGCTTCCGGCATACGCTCCCAGCAGACATACTCCTGCATGCCTTCCAGCTTCGGGATGTAGCTCCAGATTTCCTGGGCGGTGAAGCACAGGATGGGGGCAACCAGCTTGGTGAAGTCAACCAGAATGCGGTACAGCGCAGTCTGGGCGCAGCGGCGTGCGTGCTCGTCCGCGCAGTACAGGCGGTCCTTGATGACGTCCATATAGAAGTTGGACATATCAATGACGCAGAAGTTGTAGATTGCGTGGTAAGCGCGGGAGAAATCGTAATTATCGTAAGCGGCACGCACATTGGCGGTCAGGCTGTTGCAGCTCTTGAGTGCCCAGCGGTCGATTTCGAACAGCTGATCCTCGGCAACCATATCCGTGGCAGGGTTGAAATCGCCAATGTTGCCCAGCATAAAGCGGGCGGTGTTGCGCATCTTGCGGTATGCTTCGGACAGCTGCTTGAAGATATTCTTGCCTGCGCGCACATCAACGGTGTAATCGCTGGAAGCAACCCACAGACGAACGATGTCAGCGCCGTAATCGCGGATGATTTCGGACGGCTCCACACCGTTGCCGGCAGATTTGTGCATCTGCTTGCCCTGCTCATCAACGACCCAGCCATGGCACAGAACGCCTTTGTACGGGGCAACGCCCTGGGTGGCAACGCTGGTCAGCAGGCTGGACTGGAACCAGCCGCGGAACTGGTCGGCGCCTTCCATATACAGGTCAGCGGGCCAGTTCAGTTCGGGACGTTCGCGGCAGACTGCGCTCCAGGTAGAGCCAGAGTCGAACCAGACATCCATGATATCGGGATCCTTTTCCCAGTCAGAAGCGCCGCATTCGCAGACCTCAGTCTTGGGCATGATCTCGTTGGCATCGTACTTATACCAGGCATCGGAGCCTTCCTTGCGGAACAGGTCGCTGACAGCCTTGATGGAAGCATCGGTGATGTGGTACTTGCCGCAGTTCTTGCAGTAGAACACCGGGATGGGCACACCCCACACGCGCTGACGGCTGATGCACCAGTCGCTGCGGTCACGCACCATGCCGTGCATACGGTCATGACCCCAGGCCGGCTGCCACTTGACTTCGTCAATGGCCTTATAGGCTTCCTCGCGGAACTTATCAATGGAGCAGAACCACTGTTCGGTTGCACGGAAGATGATGGGATGGTGGCAGCGCCAGCAATGCGGGTACTGGTGGGTGATGTGCTGCACGCCCATCAGGTGGCCGGACTGCTTGATGTGCTCCAGAATAACTTTGTTGGCAGCCCAGACCTTAAGGCCTGCAAACTCTTTGCCTGCTTCTTCGGTCAGGTAACCGCCATCGTCCACGGGGACAATAACGGGAACCTGCGGGTAGTGGTTGACGCAGACTTCAAAGTCCTCAACACCGTGGCCAGGTGCGGTATGAACGCAGCCGGTGCCGCCTTCCAGGGTAACGTGGTCACCCAGGATAACCAGGCCCTTGCGGTCCAGGAAGGGGTGCTGATACTGCATCAGCTCAAATTCAGAGCCGAGAACGCGGGGCTCCAGAACCTCGTAATCCTCGATATGGCAGGCTTTCATGGTGGATTCCACCAGACCGGCAGCCATCAGGTGATATTCATCGCCGATTTTGACGAAGGCATACTCCAGACTGGGGTTCAGGCAGGTTGCCACGTTGGCGGGCAGGGTCCAGGTGGTGGTGGTCCAGATCACGATCCATGCCTTGTCCAGAGGGATACCGTACTTGGCCAGAACACCGTTGGGGTCATCGGTGAGCTTAAAGCGGACATAGATAGAATCGCACTCGTCCTCGGCATACTCGATTTCGGCTTCTGCCAGAGCAGTACGATCCTCCGGGCACCAGTAAACGGCTTTCATGCCCTTGTAAATATAGCCTTTCTTGGCCATCTCGCCAAAGATCTCCACCTGGCGTGCCTCAAATTCGGGGCGCAGGGTCAGGTAGGGGTTGGCGAAATCGCCCTGAACGCCCAGGCGGGCGAACTGGCTGTTCATCACATCGATATGCTCGGTAGCAAACTCTTTGCAGATCTTGCGCAGTTCCAGCTTGGAAATGCCGGCCTTTTTATCGCCCAGAGAGGACAGAGCCTTCAGCTCAATGGGCAGACCGTGGGTATCATAGCCGGGAACATAGGGAGCACAGTAGCCCGACATATTCTTTTCACGGATGATGATATCCTTGATGATCTTGTTCAGGGCAGTACCCATATGGATATTACCGTTGGCATACGGAGGGCCATCATGCAGAACAAAGCGCGGCAGATCCGCGTTATGTTCGATCATTTTTTCGTAGACGTGGTTTTTCTCCCAATCCTCCAGCATTTTGGGTTCCTTTTTCGGCAGCCCGGCACGCATTTCAAAGGGGGTAGCCATCTTATGGATGGTATCATTGTAATTCTGCGGCAAAGTTTCCAACTCTCCTCTATTTCCTTATTATAGCTGATATGGCGGCTTGTCCAAAGCGCAGTATACCAGGTTGCCCCGGCAGTTCTGCACCGTTCAGGCAGGTCTTAAAATGCTTGGGGTACACGCACGCACAAATGCGGCACCTCAAACATCATAATCAATGTCATCAAATGCGTCAAGCTCCGCTTTGGCAGGGCTCTTGGTTTTGCGGGCATTTTTGCCCGTGCTGCGGGCCGAAGCGCCGCGGCTGCGGGAGCCGGATTTCTTGGCGGGCTTTTCCGGCATATCCCCGCCGTAAAGCCCGGCAACGGATGGCATATCATCGTCCGGCAGGATTGGCTTTGTTTTGGGGGCAAAGGCAAATTCTACCGTATCGATCTTTTCCTCGTCCAGCGGCTGGACAGGGGCAGGTGCCGGAGCCGGTTCCGACTCTTCGGGCTGGGCGGTTTTTTCCGGCTCAGCCTCGTAATATTCCGGTTCCTCATATGCCGGGTAGCTTTCCTCCGGGGCTGCGGGCTGCGGAGCCGGGACATCCTCCGGGATTGGCTGGTTGGGTTCCGGTTCCGGCTGCGGAGCCGGGGCAGGCTGTTCTACCGGCTGGGGTGCAGGCTGCTGCGGGGCTTCCTGTGGTTCCGGCTGCGCGGCCTGTTGTTCTGCACGGTTGGTGTGATACTCCGGAATTTTGGCAATCATTTCGATGTGCTGGCGGTACAGGTCCATCAGGCGCTTTTTGAACGCATCCGCTTCCTGCTTTATTGTCACAAGCTCCTGCTGGGCCAGCTCCACCTCATCGCGGGCGCGCTGTTCACGATCCTCCGCCTTAATGTTGGCGGCACGAATGATCTCGGCAGCTTTCTGCTTGGCTTCCTTGATGACGTTCTCGCCAAGGCGCTGGGCATTGATCATGGTTGTGCTCAGGGTATCTTCGTCGGCACGGTACTGGTCAATGCGCTGGGCCAGTATGACCAGCTTTTTCTGCAGGTCATCATTTTCTGCGGCCAGGCTGTCGATGCTGTCCGCAACCTGTTTGAGGTAATCGTCTACGTCCTCACAACGATAACCGCGCATGGCACGGTCAAAGGTCACGCGGCGCACATCATCCGAAGCAATCATCCAAATTCCTCCTGTTTCGGGTGGCACACACCCGGAATGGTATCCGAAATTTTACCGTTCGGCACGGCTGCCGGGCTGCCCCGGCCCATGGGTTTCACATTCAGGTTTTATGTTCAATACTGATAAAACGTGATAAAGATGCGGTCCTTGCGGCTTTTGCCGCCGATTGCCACCAGACGGTAGCGCCCAACGCCCCGCACGGTGAAGATATCGCCTTCAAACACATCCTCATGGGCGGTGCGCAGCGGAACGTGGTTCACTTCCACCCTGCCGCTTTGGATTGCCTGCGCCGCAATGGAGCGGGAGGTGCGCATCATGGCTGCCAATACGGTATCTGCCCGCAAAGATGGCACCGTTGCATCCTGCGTCTGGCGTTCCGGCCCGCGCAGGACTTCTTCCGGCACGGCATTGCAGCGCTCGACATGCACCGGGCTGCGGCCAGCTTCCGTCAGGTTGGAAGCAATAAAATCCGCCTTATCTTCCAGCACAAAGGCATACACACTGCGGGCATCGGCCGGATCCGGCAGGATATCCCCCAAACAGGCACGATCCAGGCCAAGACCCAGGATTGCCCCCAGATAGTCACGGTGGCCCGGCACGGCGCTGCCGCCCTGCTGCGGCGCTGTGAAATGCAGCACCGCAACTGGCTCTTCCGGCCAGGAATCCGGTGGTTCAATGCAGAGCACTTTGCGTTCCGCATCCGGCCAGCCGCCCTGAAAGCGGGCAAAATCGCAGCCCTCACGGTTGAGCGCGGCCTGCGCAAGGGCCTGTTCGCGATCCGAAAGGAAGCCCGTTGCCCGCGGGATGCCACGCTGCATGGCGGTACGGCAGAGTTCTTCCACCCGGCGCATCAAAAAGCGTTCATCCTCGTTCTGCGGCGGCACAAAGCCGCGGGTCCTTGTATCAGAAGAAGACGCCATTGTTCTCCAGCTCGTCCAGCAGGTCGCCCATAATATCAACGTTATACGGGGTAATGATGAATGTACTGGTTGCTACACGCTTGATCTGGCCGTTATTGGCGTAAGCCACGCCGGACAAAAAGTCGATCAAACGGCGGGAGACTTCTTTGTTGGTGGATTCAAGGTTCAGCACAACGGTGCGCTTTGCGTTCAGCTGGTCTGCAATGGCAGCAGCATCGTCAAAACGTTCCGGCTTGACCAGTACAACCTGCAGCTGGGTGGTAGCGTTGATGTTGACCACCTTGTTGCTGTGCTGCTTAGCAGTTTCCTGCGTGGGGTAGGCTTCTTCCGGGGCTGGCGAACCGCCCTGACCACCGCCAGGGAAGATATCATCCTCTTCGTTATCATCCACATAGGAATCTGCTTCGGGATCCTGGTTGATTCCGAGGACGTTTCTCAAACCATCTATCATGGACATGGCAGTTACTCCTTACGTTTGCTTAGTTGTATAAATTGCACAAAAAAAGCCCCGATCGGCTTTTGTCACAACTATACAGTATTTATTATCTTCCATTTTTGCTTCGTTGTCAATACAAATATAACAGAATGTGGGGCAAAACGCCCGTTTTCTGTCCTTACAGCAGCTTGCCGTCCTGCAGGTTGCTGCCTTCCACGATCACCTCATCGTACAGGCGCAGCTCGTTATCCTCCCCCACTTTGCCGCCTTCCGGTACAAGGATGTAGGTATCGTCCTCATATAAAATGGTAATGCGGCGGAAGCGCTGCAAATCGCCGTATTTGACATATACGCCGCGCTGGCCGTTCACGATATGCAGGGCCCTGCGGTCAATGCGGATGCCCTGGTAGGTGTGCAGGCTGATTTCGGCTTCCTCATAATTCAGGCAGAGCACCTGAGCATTGATGCTGCGGCATTCCAGCGCCACTTTGGCAAGGCCGGTTTCTTCGTCGGTGGTCACATCCACCACGGTGGCAGCCAAAGGCTCTTCCTGTTTGCCCGGAACGCTGATGCTCACGCGGGACAGGCCGTTCAACCGCCCGGCAAGGTCGGCCGAACACACGGCATAAAACCGCCAGGAAAACCCGGTTACAATATGCCCGGCAAGGTCGGCATTGGACGGAGTTTCCCCTGCGTTGATCATCTTTTGCAGATCAGCCGGGCTCATGGCATCCAGCTCCGCGGGATCCCGCACCACCGGGGCGGCGCTTTCGGATGAGACAAAATACCCGTTGGTATCCGCTTCGATCGTCTGCAGGCCGTTCAGCTGGGCAGCAATGCCGTCCCGCTCGGCCTGCAGGCTGGCCAGCACCTCGCCAAAGCCCGCCGCCTGGCCGGTGCTGATCTGCAGTTTATTTTGCGCCAGCAAAAAATCTTCCGCAGCATCCTGAATTGCGCCGTAAGATGCTGTGTCGATCTGGTCCAGCAGGTTATACAGCGCCGTGCGCGTCTGGGTGGTCAGAACCGAAAGATCGCTGCCGGAGGAATTTTCCGACTTTGTCAGCAGCAAAATCGCACGATCCAACCGGTCCAGCCGTTCCCGCATTGCTCCCTGGGAATCATCCGTATACTGTTCCGCCAGAATGGTGCCCGCGCTGACGCGCTCACCATCCTGCACCACATATCCCAGGTTGCCGCTGCCAGGCACATCCACTGCCTGGAACACTGCCACGCCTTTCAGCGTGATGTTATCCGACATGGTGTAGGCAATGGCGGTTTCGGTTTTGTAAGTTCGGTGGAAGATCGTGTAAATCTGGATACAGAGATACCCAAGCACCACAACCAGCAGCGCCGTAAACAGGGCAAAAAGAATTTTTATGAATGCTTTGGGCTGGCTTTCATTCTGTTCATGCATTGGGTATCCCCCCTTTGGTTTTATGGCAACACCGCACAATTCCCGTCTTACGGCTTAAGCACTGCTCCGGCGGCTGCGGCACGGCATCTGCGTTGCCAAAATGCTCGATAATGTCGGG
>ERZ827458.1143-NODE-1143-length-22582-cov-9.056244_pt1 | contig 22582 bp, 8 predicted proteins | sample MGYA00519706_ERZ827458 | MGnify/ENA primary metagenome ERZ827458 (study PRJEB31778, sample SAMEA3449309) | human gut metagenome | biome: human gut; feature: human-associated habitat; material: faeces | place: United Kingdom | collected 2010/2012 ...
ACGGCTCGGAATAGTTTCAGAATTGTAAAGGCAGGACTATCTGAATACTGTACAGCAAGCCAGAAAAAATTATCAGCCGTGCCACCTCCCCTTTTTCGAGGGGAGGCAAGAAAGGATTACGATTTATGCCACTTTCTGCATAATTTATACACTTTTTGGTATGCTATATTCTTTCGTTGTCATTTTGGTAGAGTAGTAAAGCCTTAGCCCCGCACCATGTCCTTGCCTCCCTTGTCAAAGGTGAGGTGCTGTCGCCCGAAAAAATTCGGGCGACTACCGGAGGGATTGCTCCCCATCCGCACCAACCTCCCAAACCCGCACTATTCCTCGAAAATCGCCATCACCCTCGCCTCCTTAAAAGCATACAGACTAAACTAAAAACCGCTCCCGTAACACTCCGGGAGCGGTTTAGCTGTATTCAGTTGTGATTATCAGTTTGCAACGATGTTTACAAGCTTGCCGGGAACAACTATCTCCTTGCGGATCGTCTTACCCTCAAGCGACTGTGCGATAGCTTCCTTTGCCATCTTCAGCAGTTCGTCCTTGTCGGCAGCTGTAGGCACGTTTATACGAGCCTTTATCTTACCGCAGAGCTGAACTACTATCTCAACGGTGCTGTCAACGCAGAGCGCCTCATCGTATGTTACCCACTGAGCCTCGTTCAGTATGCCGTAGCCGAGTGAATTGTACATTTCCTCGGTGATGTGGGGAGCAAAGGGATTCAAGAGTATCAGCAGTGATTTCATCTCGGCATCGTTAATCTTGCCGTTTGCGGTAATCTCGTTGATAAGCGACATCATAGCGGCAATAGCCGTGTTGAATCTCATCTTCTCAATATCTTCGCTGACCTTCTTTATCGTCTTGTGCATTGATGTTCTCAGCTCGTCTGAGTATTCATCGCCACGGACAAGCATATTCTGAAGATTCCATACACGGTCAAGGAAACGCTTGCAGCCCTTCATACTGCTGTCGTTCCACGGAGCAGCCTGCTCATAGTCGCCCATGAACAGAACGTATACACGAAGAACGTCTGCGCCGTATACGTCAACAACGTCATTCGGGTCGATTACGTTGCCTCTTGACTTGCTCATCTTCTCGCCGTCCGGACCTAAGATAAGACCCTGTGCGGTACGCTTTGCATAAGGCTCGGGAGTGGGAACTTCGCCTATATCGTAAAGGAACTTGTGCCAGAAACGTGAGTAGATCATATGACGGGTAACGTGCTCCATACCGCCGTTGTACCAGTCAACTGGAAGCCAGTATTTGAGCGCTTCCTGCGAAGCAAATTCCTTGTCGTTGTTGGGGTCGCAGTAACGCAGGAAGTACCAGCTTGAGCCTGCCCACTGAGGCATCGTATCTGTTTCTCTGCGTGCGTCCTTGCCGCACTTGGGGCATTTGCAGTGTACGAATGAATCTATCTTTGCAAGCGGGCTTTCGCCGTCCTGACCGGGCTGGAAGTTCTCAACGGGAGGAAGCTCCAGAGGCAGTTCCTCATAAGGTACGGGAACAATTCCGCAGTCTGGGCAGTGTACTATCGGGATAGGTTCGCCCCAGTATCTCTGACGGTTGAATGCCCAGTCCTTCATCTTGTACTGTACGCCCTTTTCGCCGCAGCCGAGCTTTGCAAGTACGCCGAGCATCTTTTCGATAGCGTCCTTCTTGTTCGTAATGCCGTTCAGCTCGCCCGAATTCACCATCTCGCCGTCGCCCGTGTAGGCTTCCTTCGAGATGTCGCCGCCCTTGATAACCTCGATTATATCAATGCCGAACTTCTTCGCAAATTCATAGTCACGGGTATCGTGAGCAGGAACCGCCATTATAGCGCCCGTGCCGTATCCCATCATTACATAGTCGGAAATGTAAATCGGAATTTCCTTGCCGGTAACAGGGTTTACGCCGGTAAGACCGTCTATCTTTACGCCCGTCTTGTCCTTGACAAGCTGTGTTCTTTCAAACTCGCTCTTTTTGCTGCACTCTGCCTTGTAAGCGTCAAGGTCGGCAATGTTCTTTATGGAATCCCTATACTTTTCTATTATGGGATGCTCGGGAGCGATAACCATAAATGTTACGCCGTAGAGCGTGTCGGGACGGGTCGTGTAGATGCGGAGCTTCTCGCCGTTTTCCTTGATGGAGAAGTTTACGAAAGCGCCTGTAGACTTGCCTATCCAGTTCTCCTGCTGGAGCTTTACGTTAGGCAGATAGTCGACCGTTTCAAGTCCCTGTAACAGCTTGTCGGCATATTCGGTTATACGCAGGTACCATACCTCCTTGGTCTTCTGCACTATCTCACTGTGGCAGATGTCGCAGTGACCGCCCTGTGAGTCCTCGTTTGAGAGCACGACCTTACAGCTTGGGCAGTAGTTTACGAGCGTCTTATCCCTGAATACAAGGCCATGCTCGAACATCTTGAGGAATATCCACTGAGTCCACTTGTAATAACGCTCTTCGGTGGTGTCGATGACCCTTGACCAGTCAAACGAGAAGCCGACACGCTTGAGCTGGTTGGTAAATTTTACTATGTTGTTATCGGTGACCTTACGGGGATGAACGCCGGTCTTGATGGCGGTGTTCTCGGTGGGCAGACCATAAGCGTCAAAGCCAATCGGGAACAGTACGTTGTAGCCCTGAAGCCTTCTCTTGCGGCTGACTACCTCAAGGCCCGAATAAGCCTTGATATGACCTACATGCATACCTGCGCCGGAGGGGTAGGGGAACTCTACGAGAGCGTAGAATTTCGGCTTGGTACTGCCGTTTTCAGCCTTGAATGTCTGATGCTCGTCCCAGTATTTCTGCCACTTACTTTCTATGGCAGAAAAGTCATATTTTTTCTCTTCCATTTTGCGAGTTGTCCTTTCATACGCCCGATATGGCGGTATAATTCAATTTCAACCTTTATTATAATACAAAAACTGCTGTTCTGTCAAGTAAAGCGGCAAGTAAAGCGGCAACAGTAAATAAGTGTAAAATAAAGGTGAAATATGTCATTCGCAGCGTGATGATTTATGATGAACCGGTTTTTACATCGGAAGGGGTGTAAACCGTTATGTTATCGGGGGTGACAGCACTCCACCTTTGACAAGGGACGGGCATGGATGCCCGAAGTTGAACGCCCAGAGTTTCGCAAGGATGCGAAACCAACAGAGCGTTCATATGGCAAGTGTGGTAGTGCTTTTCTTGGGATAGCACTTCTCGGGTTCGCTATTCGAATTAATGCACCTGTCAATATTGACGAGGGAAAGAACCAAAGGGACTAGGGTGAGGGACTTGCAGCCCCTAACCCTATCCCTTAGGTTTTCTCCCTCGTGCTCCCTCTTTCCTTACCCACACCCGTACCCCGCTGGGGTGTTGGATAAACTCGAATAACCACCTGAACATTGTATGACCTGTTAATGCAAGGACGCTTAACGCTACACGTCCGCAGATTAGTACATATATCTCAGGTTAGTGGCGTTTTTTGAAAGGTAAATGTCAGTGCAGTTGTACCGATACACTCACGAAAATATTAATTCCTTGTCGTTGCGGAAAATGTTTTAGGCAGTGCCTGGCAATATATTTCACTTGACCGGTGTTTGTAGGGCGCCGGTTTTTTGTATTATATGCCGCATTTGCGACCGTTCGTGCCGTTATAACAACCGTTCGTGCCAAAAAGTTGAAATCACAAAGCAAATGAGTTATGATATAATTATAAAATTATAAGGGGGAGAAGTATGCTCATCTGCGGTTACGATACCGCAAACGAGGCGGAGATACTGAAAGCAAAAATAACACAGATCGCAACGGCGGCATATCGACGAATTGCCTACAGGGTATGTCAGAGGTATGAGAGCTTTGTGAATGAGTGTAAGACGGCTGACCTTATAATCGTGCTTGCCGACGGAGCGGACGGTATGGAGGGTGTTATTGCGGCAAAGAATGCCGACAGGGATACGCCTGTAATATGGCTGTCGGACGATGAGGGATTCGGGGCGCAGTCATACAGGCTTGGCTGTACCTATTTCCACAAGAAGCCGATACCGCTTGAAAAGCTGAAGGAGGCACTGCATAAGTGCAGGTGCATGGCGTAAGCACGGGTAAATCTACAGGAGGAAAAACATGAAGAAAAAATTTGTACGGCTCATAAGTGCGGTGCTGTCTGCGGCAATGACGCTGACGGCTGTACCGTTATCGGCATTTGCTGAGGGCGAGGCACATACGCATGACGGCGAGAGCAATGTCATCACGACACCGCTTGATTTCAGAGAAAAGAAGGCGGACGAAAACGGTGACGGCTGGAGCTGGGTATATGACACAAAGACGCTGACGCTTGACGGAGTGAACATTCAGGCGACAACAGAAGAGAATATGATGAGCGTCGTAACAGTCCCCGACGGTACGGAGATAGTGCTGAACGGTAACAATACTATCGTACAGACCGATACCGGCAAAAGCGATACATACGTTCTCAGTGCCGTAAATAATAAAGAGGTCAATTGTGACGGCACAATGACGATCAGCGGCGACGGTGTGCTGAATGCAGAGAACCGCTCTACAGACAGTATGGCACGCTCTCTCGGCGGATCAATAATCCTGAACGGCGGTACAGTAAACGCAACAGGTACTGTAAAGACAAATTCGCTTGAAATACATAATGACGGTGTGCTGAACGCAAATGCGACAACTGCATCTTTTGAGGGTGTGGCTGTCAATGTCAGCGGCGGCATTACTGTTGACGGCAACGGCAGTCTTACTGCAGTAGGTTGTGCTAATGAATCTACGTTAAACAGTGCAATATTGCTTACCAGTAATTTCGGTGACAAAATTTCCGTCAGCGAAAACGGCAGTATTACTGTGCCTGAAAGTAACAAAGCAAGAGTCGGAATATACTACAGCGGAAACAACGGCGACGGAATGGATGCCGAAATAAGCGGCGGTAAGGTCACTGCTTACGGTACTAAGTATGGCATTTACAAAGTAAACCTTATAATGAACGGTACAGGCTCGGTTTACACTACGGGCGGTTCATACGCTATCGGTCAAACTGTACCGACAATAGACGAGAATGAATTTGTAATAAAGGGCTCGACCGAGTTCAAGGCTTCGGAAAGTGCTGTGACAGGCGAGGTCAAGTATAACAGCGGCTATTATGAGATTGGCGGAGCGGACGCTAAGACGGTAGTTATAAAGCCTGATACTTCTCCCCGTATAATACTCGGAAAGCAGACAGGAATATTCAAGACGGAAGAGTATGAAATAATTGAAGGCATGACTGATATCAAGCTCAAGGGTACGGTTTACTTTGATATTACTCTGAAGAATATGAGCGATGAAGAGTTTGCAGACGCAAGAGGCTATTTCGGCGGCGATGAACTCGATTTATTAGCAAGCATAATCAAGACCGATTACGGCTGGGTGTGCATGGTCTGCGATACCGAGTTTTCGCTTACATACGACACTGATAATACTCTTACAATAAAGTGCGGAGATATTGTATCCAATACCGTTCAGGTAAAGTCGAATGCAAACCGTTTCAACAAGGTTACACAGGGTGACAATACAAACAGAACGGTTTTCTATACAAACACTTCGCAGGAAGAGAAGGACAATTACAAGCTTGTAAGCACCTATACGGTTGACAGTGAAAGCATAAGCTATAACTGGTACAGTACGAACAGTGCATATAGTGCAGATGAGCTCGGTGCGGCAGTATCCGGAAGCAACGGCGAATTCAAGCTTGCGGATAATATTCCTGCCGGAAATTATGTTCTGTATTGCGATATAACCTATTCAGACGGTGACAGCACAGAAACTGTTACAGAAAAATTTACATTTACATATAAAGAATGTGCACATGAAAACGGTTATTCCGACGGTAAATGCACAAACTGCGGAGCGTTATGTGATCACAGCAATATTGATATTGACACGGGTAAGTGTAACGAGTGTGGGCGTCAGTTTGTTGCTACAATCAGCACAGACGGCAGTGCGCCGACAGGCTATGACACGCTCGCAGACTGCCTTGACAGTGTTACTGCCGATACCGGAGACTATGTTAAGATCTATCAGGATATCGGCGATGCATCGGCAACTGCAACTTTAGATACTATAGATGTAAAACACAATGTTATGATCGACCTTAACGGTCACAAGCTGAACAATATCAAGCTTGGGGTCAACAAACTTGGGGTCAACAAAGACGTCACGCTTACATTAACCGGCACAGCGGGCAGTTATGTTACGCAGGTGTATGTTCGCAAAGGCGGCGGATCATTCATAATTGACAGCGAAGCAAATGTAGAATTTGATACAATTTTTGTTGAGGACAGTGCACGGCTTGCTGTAAACGATGGCGCAAAAGTAACTACAGAGCAGTTGACTGTGATAGCATCCGTGAATGATGACGGAACTACAACGACATCTGTAAAGCTCGCTACGGGAATGAAGTTAGGTGGGCTGACATATCATCGCCAAAACAATTCCGGCGCTCTGAAATTAGGCAATCTTCTTGATGTTACCCGGCAGGCACTGCGACGTGAAGATAACGGCAATTATCTTGATCTTTATAAAGAATATGGAAGTATGGGTTATTCCGTTGCGCTTACTGTTGTTGAGCATACTGACGCTGACCACAAATACAGCGATGGAACAGGCAAGTGCGAGGAGTGCGGAAAGCCCTGCGAGCATGGCGGTGATATAAACACGGACACCGGCATCTGCTCAATCTGCGGTGCGGTTGTGTCTGTCGCACTCTATACAGACAAGAACGGAAGCTTAAAGTATGTAGATACCGATGAGCTTCACTCTTTACTGAATGAATACAACGGAAGCGGTACGATAAAGCTGTTTGAGGATTATTCTAAACCAAGCGCTCAGTATGACTTATACGGAGAACTTACAATTGACTTAAACGGACGCAGATTAAATATCCGGAGTATTACTCCTTGCAAAAACGGAAAGCTTACGATCAAAAACAGCGGCAATCCGGTTATGCTCGGTTGTAATGTATATCCGACAAACGACGCTTCATACGCCGGCGGTACGCTTATAATAGACGGCGATGTAGTTTTAGACACTTCGATCTATGTATATGATTCGAGTACGGTTATATTGAAAGCCGGTGCATATCAAGCCGGACTTTACGCCAGGGACAGCAAGACATTATACGATATGCTCGGAGAGGGTAAGGCTTTCTTCAAGACTGACGGAACTCTTTTCAATGCAAATGTTAAGGAAATATCAAGCAGTGAAACGCTGACAATCAAAGACCACAGCCATACCTATGTTGACGGCGAGTGCGGCTGCGGATATGTTTGCCCTCACAGCGATGTTAACAGCGAAACGGGTAAGTGTAACGAGTGTGAATATCAGTATGCGGCTGTTATCGTAAAGGACGGGGCTGCAGCTTCTGTTTATAAGGAAACTGAGATGGAAGCGGCTTTTGAAGCGGCTGACAGTGACGCAAACACCGGCTGTACATTAAAAGTATACAAGAATTATACAGGCAGCTATAAAACACTCAGCGGTAAGTTCACGCTGTGGATCGCTGAGAAAGCCAATGTAGGTACGTTAACTGTTTCGGGAGATATAACCGTTACGGGATCGAAAAAAATAATAGTTTTTATGGCGATTTCGATGTAGAGGACGGCGGTAAGCTGACATTTGACGAAAACTGCGGCGCTATGGGAACTGTGTTGGTAGGTGCAGGTACATTTGACTGCTATTGTTCAATCGGCATAACACTCAATATAAACGATGCCAGCAGTGACGTAATTCTTCACGGCGGATCTTTCAGAAAAATATGCTATAACGGCGGCGGGGACAGAGCAAACGCAGAAATACTGACTTTGTTGGCTGAGAACCGTATGTTTATGAAGTATCCCAATGCTGAGACGATAGACGGCTCAAAAACACTGTTGAAAGACGGTCTTGCAACTGTTTTTGTAACATCACATGAAGATCACAGTTACGACAGCACAACGGGCAAGTGTACGATTTGCGGTAAGCGGTGCGGTCATACGGATGTTGACAGCAAAACAGGTGTATGCTCTACCTGCAAATATCAGCTTACTGCGGGCATTTCGAGTGCGGGAACAGCGAAGTATTTCGATAATATAGACAACGCTTTTTCTGCGGCATTATCGGCGGAAAACAACGGCTGTACGCTGACATTGTATAAGCACTGCGAGATTACACAGAACGTAGAAATCGGCAATACAACGGTTACTGTCGATGTGAACGGATGTTCACTCGGCGGAGAGGCAGATATAAGTGTAAATAACGGTGGTGTGCTGTACCTTAAGGACAGCAGGAAAAGCACCTACTACGGATGCATAGACGCACCTTTTAGTGTAAACGGCGGTACGCTTATAAACGGTACTGCAGACGGCGGCAGTTCAGCCGCAGATGTACTCAATTTAGTCATTAACAGTGCTAAGCGTGTCGAAATATACGGCGGCATATTTGAGAATGTTTATATTGCACACGCAAGCGGTGTAGCTTTATACGGCGGAAGGTACAACACCATCTGCGGCGAGGAAAGCAACAGCACACCTGTAAACGATCTGCTTGCAAAGGGTTATGCATTTGCGACCGTACAAGAATTCACAACTCTCCCCGAAAGTATAGTTGACGGCAGTGCGAAGACGATCGGCGGAAGACTTACAAATGTCATGGTTGTAGCGCATGAGCATAGATACAACGTGGAAACGGGCAAGTGTCCGTGCGGCGTTTGTGCGCTTGCTATATTTACCGAGACAACACAAAGCTCTGAAACTTATACATTTATTGAAAGCGAAACACAGTTTAAAAATATTGCGGAAAATGAGGCTGACGGTGTATTAAAGCTGACAGGCGATGTAGATTGTATTGTTAAGGGCATAATAATAAACGGCAATAAAACGATCGACATGAACGGTCATACGCTGAATGTTTCGATCGGTACCGAGGAAATAAGCGCAGTAGCGGTTTACGGAAATGTAACCTTTGAAAACAGCGGAAGCAGCCGTGCAGTTATAAACGCCACCGGCGTTTATTCCTATGGAATGGTAACTGTAAACGGAGATATTGAATTCGATACTTTTGCAACATTTGAAGACGGCGACGCTTTGATCAATGCCGGAGTATTCAAGAGCATTTATGTTCAGGGAAGAAGTGTAATTGAAATACTGGGTAGCGGTAAGGCGCTTGCAAGTGAAAGCGGAGAAATACTGAATGCAAGCGTACAACAAATATACAAAGCAGGCGATAATATATTTGTTACGGCTCACCCGAAGCATACATACGATGAACACGGCAACTGCGCTTGCGGATATAAGTGTCTGCATGACGGCGAGGGTCAGGTAGATGAAGACAGCGCCAACAAGGTGTGCAGTGAGTGCGGTGCGAAAATTTACGCAAAGGTAACTACTGCCGACGGAAAGGTAAAGTATTTCGACGACATAACCGAGGGCTTACGGTATGCGGATAAGGCTGAAAACAAGGGCTGTGTTTTCACTCTTGTAACAAGCGGTAAGATCAATAGTGAGGTTACGCTGTCAAACGGTCAGTTTACTATTACCACAAGTAATTATGGTACTATCTATGATTACAACCAGACAATAACTATTGACGGTGCAGATGTTATTGCTGAAGGTTATATGTTCATCAAGTGCAAGGTTAATGTGAAGAGCGGATCTCTTACATTACCTAAGGGCTCAGGCGCCGGATTTGATAGTATTGCTATATCAGGCGGTACCGTAACTGTCAGCGAAGGCGTCAATGTTGACAATACTGCGGGTGCTGATAATTTATTTGTAAGCGAAGACGCAACTGACGCAAAGGTGACTATAGGCGGCGGTACTTACGGCCGTATCGTTCTCGGACAGCATAAATTTAAGGACGTGCTTGCAAGCGGTGTGCGTGTTATAAGGTATGATAACTCGTCAGATCCGACTGCTGAGAAAACAGCAAAGGCTTTATTATACAGCGATATAGCCGAAAAAAGTAATTTTGACTCCGAAAACAACACTGTAAGCTATTATCTGTTTACCAAGTGCGAGCATAAGAATGAGGACGGCAGTTATGCCTTTAATGAGGGCGGTATATGCAAATACTGTAACTCTGAGTTTGCCGCAAGCGTAAGCTATACAGCAGACGGCGGCGAAAAGACAGAACTGTTCAGCGATATATGCGACGCTTTTGACAAGGCTAATGAGATAGGTACGGCTACAGTAACGCTGTATAAGGATATTACAGACAGCGAACGTACACAGGAGATTACCGTTATGGGCAATGTAACGCTTGAACTGAACGGTAAAACACTGGGTGGTCGTTATGGCATAGCGCGTATATCGGTATCTGACGGTGGCACGCTTACTGTAAACGGCGATGGCGATATGGATACACCTATTTACGTTAATGAAAACTCAAAATTAGTCATTAATGGCGGTGGATACTTCAATTCTGTGTCAGTTAAAAAAGGAGGCAACGCAGAAATAGGCGGCGGCACTATACGAGGTCTGTCCGTTCGCGGTAACGTAAAACTCAGCGGCGGTAAATTCAACGACATCGAGATATTTAACGGCAATCTTGAATCTGTTCTGGCTGACGGTTATGCGTATAAAAATGCTGACGGCACTTGGCTTTCGATTGATGAGCGTGAAAAAAATAGCTATTTGGGCGGTTCTAAAGGAGCGTTATCCGTAGAAAAAGCACCGATAAAGAGCGCAAGTATTGCGTGGGCAGACGAAGGAACGCCTGTTATATACCGTAACGGAGCGAAAAAATTGAAAGTCAATGTTACATGCGATGTGGCGGACACTTCAAAGCGGATAACCTATTCGGATTTCGTAAACGGCAATAATCGCAGTAAAGATTCTAAGCTTTCTGTTAACTGGTATATGGTATTCGGTTATAAAATCGGTGAGATTGTAGCGGAAGACGGTGAGGTTGAATATTACACTGTACTGAAGTGTGACGGATACGAATATAAGTCGAATGTGCTTAAGTTTACACTTGCGACCTGCTCGCACCCTGAGGATAGCTTTAATAACGAAACCGACGGTTTGGTATTCTGCGGTATATGTGATTTATTGATAGAAGCCGAGGTAGTAGATGCTGACGGCAAGTCGTTAGGCTATGCGGGTCTTAATAGAGCCATAAAGCTGGCGCAGGAGAACGAAGGCAGCACTGTAAAGCTGATTTCGGAAAGAGTACCTGCGTCCATTACCGTGACGGGCGGTAAGTTTACTGTTGACTTTAACGGTAAAGAGGCATATTATCAGTTCACTGTCAACGGCGGTGACGTGACTTTCACTTCTTCGGCAGTACAGGACGTGAGCAATCAAAATCTGCCAAGCGGAATCACAGTTAACGGAACTGACGCTGAGGTTACAATTGACGGTAAAATCAAGCTGGGAAGTGTAACAATATCAAGCGGTGCGCTTGCAGTAAACAGTGCCGAGAGTTATATTAAAGAACTGTCAATAAATGGCGGAAAGACTGTTGTAAACGGTGCAAATATTGATGCACTGAAAGCTAACGGCGGAGACACGGTCATCAATTATGTTACAGCCGATTCTTTAAGCGTGAATATCAACGGGTCCGGTAGCATCTCTATCGTAACCGGCGAGTTCGGCAGCACCACTTGCAAAACAGACAGCGGTTATACTTTAGGTATGGCAATTGCGAGTGGAAGCGTAGTTTTCGGTAATAGTATGAATGGCATTACTGTTTACACATACGAAGCTATTCAGACCATGACCAAAACCGATAGAATTTTTGTTGATAAGTGCGTCCATAAGGGTGAAAAAGGCAGTTATGTGCTTGACGGTAATCCCTGTCCTTACTGCAATGAGGAAATCGTTGCAACTGTAAGCTATACGGCAAACGGCGGCGAAGAGACAGATCTGTTCAGCGATATTTATGACGCTTTTGACAAGGCTAATGAGATAGGTACGGCTACTGTAACGCTGCAGAAGAACATCACGGACGATATTACAGATACGATAGCTGTTACAGGCAATGTTACGCTTGAACTTAACGGTAAAAGGCTCTCACAACCCGGTACTGATGTATGGTATTCCATAGAAGTAACGAGCGGTAAGCTGACCGTTAACGGCAGTGGCTTAATAAAACGTGTTGCCGTTCGCAACGGCAGCAATGCGGAAATCAACGGTGGTACTTTCTCTGACTTCATAATTAAAGACGGCGGTAACGCTGTAATTAAAGGCGGTCAATTCTACAGCTTACAGGTTTCAGGCGAAGGCAGAAACGTAGGACAGCTTCTTGCGGACGGCTATGCCTATAGGAGTATTATCGATTCCGGCATCTGGTCTACTATTGCAGAGCGTGAAAAGCAGGATATAACTAATGTAGAAGTAAAGGAAGCGCCGATAAAGAGCGCAACAATTTCCGCTGAGAACGAGTCACCGATAATATACCGTAACGGTAAAAAGGCTGTAACTTTCGCGGCCGATGTGACATATTCGGGAGATAAAACACTCTATATTACCGGATGCTTAATTGACGGAACGGTAATAAGCGAAAAAACAGAATTATTAAACGGTTACTGTTATTTACTTGGCGATCAAGTTGATAAAGTGGTGGCAGAAGACGGAGAAATCCAATATTACTGCATATTTACCTATGACGGATATGATTATAAGTCGAATGTGGTAACGCTTACAGTAGCTACCTGTCAGCACCCCGTCGAAAGCGTAAAATGTGACGATGACGGTTGTGTGTGCGGTATATGCAACAGAGCACTACCGGCTTCGGTAGAGCTGTCTGACGGCACGTTATCGTATTACGAAAACTGGAATGACGCTATCGGCGCTGCCGAGGAAAGCGAAGGCTGTACATTAAAGCTGTTAAACTACAGTTTGGTTAACAATAATGAAACGTTTGACATAAGCAAGGGTAGATTTACCGTTGATTTAAATAAAAATGACGGCACCACAACATTTGCATTTGATGTCAAGGGCGGAGATATAACGTTTACGGCACCGCAAAAAGCCTCAAGTTCACTTACCGGTGTAACGGTATCGGGTGAGAATGCCAATGTTTTAATTGACAGTAAAGCCACATTGAATTATTTAGTTGTAAATTCCGGAAAGGTTAGTGCCGATGGTGCTAATATCGGCGCAATAACGATAAACGGCGGAGACACGGTCATCAATGATGTTAATGCCGATTATTTAAGCATGAAAGCAGACACGACCGGTGGAAGCGGATATAATGTCTCTATAGTAAGCGGTACGTTCAACATCTTCACTTGCGAAAATGAAAGCAATTATACTTTAGGCAGGGCAATTGCGAGCGGAAGCAGAGTTATAGGCTTAAATGCGATTGTCGGTTCAGGTTTCAAATATGCTGAAATTCAGAGCATGACCAAAGCCAATTATCTTAATGTTATAAAGTGCGACCATAAAGACGAAAACGACAGTTATGCGCTTGACGGAAACCTTTGTCCTTACTGCAATGAGGAAATCGCCGCAACTGTAAGCTATACGGCTGACGGCGGCGAAATGACAGATCTGTTCAGCGATATTTATGATGCTTTTGACAAGGCTAACGAGGCAGGTACGGCTACTGTAACGCTGTATAAGGATATTACAAACAGCGAACTTACACAGGGCGTTACCATTACCGGCAATGTAACGCTTGCACTGAACGGTAAAAAACTGGGTGGCACTTTTGCTTTCAACGCACCTGTAGAAGTATCCGACGGCGGTATGTTTACCGTAGGCGGCGATGGCAAAATGCGGATGCCTATTAAAGCTTACGCAAACTCAAAGTTAATCATCAACGGCGGTGAATTCACATCGGTGATGGTTTACATAGACGGCGACGCAGAAATAGGCGGCGGCGTTATAGACGCTCTGACCATTATAGGTAACGCTAAAGCAAAAATCAGCGGCGGTAAATTCTACAACATCGAGATAGCAAACGGCAGTCTTGAATCTGTTCTGGCTGACGGTTATGCATATAAAAAGGACGGCGGTGCATGGCTTTCAATTGCAGAACGTGCAGAGAGCGTTTATAGCAGTGTGAATAACGACAATAAACCGGTGAATGTAGAAGAAGCGCCGATAAAGAGCGCAACGCTTAGCACAGAAATAAACAAGCTGTATCGCAACAGCAACGCAAACCCCACGCTGAAGTTCAACCTTGCTCTTGCTCACGGCTCGAACCTGAACGACTCGTATGTAAGTAAGAGATACGGTATAAACTCCTATGTAAGCGGAGAAATAATTTATAGCAGCTTAAGCGCACTTGTAAAGGACGCTAAATTGTCGGCAGACGAAATAATTGATAAGGCAGGCGACAGCGATGCTGCCAAGATATACTTCGTAGTTACTACCGGTGACGGCTATGAAATAAAGTCGAACACTGTAAGCATAGACCTTGTTGACTGTGATCATTCTCAGGTGGTCGATCCTACAGCGGTTGAGGGAAACGGAGGCAACATTACTGAGCCGACATATTGCGAGATATGCGAGAGCAAGTTCAATGCAAAGATAACAAAGGGCAACGATGTCAAGTATTATAACGATCTTGACGAGGCTGCGAAAGACGCTCAGAAGAGCGAAAACGAGGGCTGTACCTTATATCCGCTTTATAACAAGAACGGATACGGCGGTCAGTTAGTCATAACCGAAGGTAACTTCACGCTCAAGTACGCAGTTCGTACAGCGTTCTCACGTCCGATCATCATAAACGGCAAGGCAAAGCTGACGGTTACGGGACGTTGTGCGGTGACAGCGTTTGAGAATCAAGACGCATTCATAGTGCAGGGCGGTGATGTCACATTTGACGGGCTTGCTACAGGCAGCAATGTGACCATAAACGGCGGAAATGTTACAATGGCCGCAAACAATATAAATTGCCTTACTATAAACGGCGGTAATGTATCCATTTCGTCAGGTGGGTTTGCCGAAATCATAACTAATGCCCCGAATAAGGTGATAGCCGATTATATCGATCCCGGCTTCTGGGTACAGGACAGAGGAACAAAAGAGTGGATAGATATATACAGTCTTAATAAGGCAACGGCATCATCGACAAACGGACTTACGGTACGGTTGTGTCCGATGCAGATAATCAAGCCGATTGATACTGTATATTACACCAACGGTTATTATCCCGACGGTATACCGTCACTTCAAATAAGTGCAGTGCCGTGGTATTCAGGCGAGGTCGACGCAAATGTTGCTTATCAGTGGATCGCCATTGATGAAAACGGCTACGAAACAGTGATAGAGGGCGCTACAGACAGAAAGCTGTCGCTCGAAAATCTCACAACGGGCAGGTACTACTGCCGTCTTACCTACAGCAATGCTGCAACGGCGGGAGTTTCGATGAAGTCGGACGTTGTAACGGCTACGATAACCGAATGTGAGCATTCCGGAGGAAAGGCTACCTGCACCGAAAAGGCAAAGTGTGAAATATGCGGTGCGGAGTATGGCGAACCTCTCGGTCACGACTATGTTGTAATCAAAGTAGTTGAGCCTGACTATCGCAACGAAGGCTACAGCGTATTTGAATGCACAAGATGTAAGGATTCATATATCGGAAACCGTGTTCCCGTAAAGCCTATTCCCGACGTGGAAGAAATAGCGGTTGAAAAGACGACATACAATGAAGTCGATATAAGCTGGAAGAATATAAGCGGTGTTGACGGATATTATGTCGAATGCTATGTCGGCAATCAGTGGAAGCAGATCGGCTTCAGCACGGACGGCGACAGTGCAGTGGCAAAGCTGAGCGGTCTTTCTGCAGGCCTTAAATATAAGGTAAGGATAGCGGCTTATGCAGGAAGATTCACCGGCAAGTTCAGATGTTTCTATGTTGATACCGTTCCTTCTCCCGTATGGAATATAAATACGGTGAAGGCTACCGATGAAACGGTAAGAATAAGCTGGAGCAGAAACGCCAGAGCGGACGGCTACAAGGTAGAGTGGTACATTAATAATCAGTGGTCCGTAAAGACTGTTACCGGCAACAATAATATATCGGCGGTTATAGACGGACTTTGTGCAGGAACACGATATAAAGTAAGGGTAAGCGCATATAAGGGTGACCTTTACAGTCCGTATACATACGGCTATATCGATACGCTCCCGTCAAAAGTTACGGGTATTACGCAGAAAGTCACATCTTCTTCGTTTACGCTTACATGGGATAAGAACGAAAGTGCGGACGGTTATACCGCTCAGTACTATGCAGACGGTAAGTGGAATGAAAAGACGCTGACCGGCAATAAAAAAACTACCGTTACAATAGGCTCACTTAAGGGCTACAAAACCTACAAGGTCAGAATAAAGGCTTATAAGGGTGAGCTTGAGAGTGCATTCGACGATATTTATATCACTACCGCTCCGACAAAGGTCAGCGGTCTTAAGGTAAAGAGCGCAGTTGACTCAAAGGCAGTAGTTATATGGAATGCGGATACAAACGCTGACGGATATAACGTAGGATATTATATCGGCGGTAGGTGGGTCGAAAAGACCATAACCGATAATAAGACAGCAATGGCTGTGCTTGGCGGACTTACACCTTACAGCACATGTAAAGTAAGGGTAAGAGCGTATAAGGACAATCTGTACGGCGATTACAGCTATACTACGGTTACTGCAGTGCTTTCACCGGTAACCAATATCAAGGTTGTATCGGCAAAAAGCAACTCGATAACCGTTAAGTGGGGTAAAAACGCCAGTGCAGACGGATATAAGGTTGAAATTTACAAAGGCGGCAAGTGGGTCAAAAAGACGTTAAAGGGCAGTACGAATGCTACTGTCACTATTGGCGGACTCAGGGCCGGAAGCGTGTATAAGGTAAGGATTGCGTCTTATAAGGGTGCAAATACAAGCACTTATACTTATGCAAATGTGAAGACAGCCAAATAAGCTGACAGTAAAAAAAGAGAACACCGGGCGACCGGTGTTCTTTTTTGTGTATCAGATGCGTTTTTACTATAAGAACAAACTGAGCCGTAAGCAAGAGTGCTTACGGCTGTAGTTTGTTTATTGCTTTTTATGATGCCGCCGTTTCGCTGTCCTGTGGTAAGCAGAATTTTGAAAAGGCGAATCCGGTGCGGCTCACAGCCGCCGCTTACTTGAAGTATCTGTGCAGCAGACCCTCGAAAGCCTTGCCGTGACGGGCCTCGTCCTTAGCCATCTCGTGAACTGTGTCGTGGATAGCGTCAAGATTCAACTGCTTTGCTCTCTTTGCAAGGTCGAGCTTGCCCTGTGTAGCGCCGTGCTCTGCGGCAACTCTCTTTTCAAGGTTTTCCTTAGTCGATGCGCTTACAACATCGCCTAAAAGCTCTGCAAACTTTGCTGCGTGTTCAGCCTCTTCCCAAGCTGCCTTTTCGTAGTAAAGGCCTACCTCGGGGTAACCTTCTCTGTGAGCGGCTCTTGCCATAGCGAGATACATACCTACCTCTGTGCATTCGCCCTCAAAGTTTGCTTTTAAACCTGCAAGAATCTCTTCATCCTCAACTGCCTTTGCAATGCCTACCTTGTGCTCGTCTGCAAATACAAGCTTTTCGCTTTCCTTAAGCTCTATGAACTTGCTGCCGGGAACCTTGCACTGGGGGCAGAACTCGGGAGGTGTATCTCCCTCATGAACGTAACCGCATACCGGACATACCCACTTTTTCATAGTAAATTACCTATCCTTTCATAGTGATAAAATCAATATTTTCTTATTGTTTTTAGCGAAATCAGTAACGTTTACTGATTTGTTGGTTTTATTATAACCGATACTTCGGCGTTTGTCAAGAGGTTTTTGAAAATTTTTTTGTAAAAATTAGGTTAGTTATGGCTTACTTTGGTGGTTGAGGTTTTGGAAGGGTTGGTGAGGGGCAGTGGTTGCGAACGATCCCTCAGTCTTGCGACAGATAGGGTTGAGCGGATATTAACGTTGATTAAATCGCATAATGTTGCAATTTATAATAAGAAAAAGTCTTGTCGCAATCCAGCTCCCTTTGGCAAGGGAGCCAAGAATGTTTGCGATTTGCTACATTTTGCGAAACCAGCAAAGTGTTTATAAGCCAAGTTTGGTGTTTGCAGTTTATATGCGGTTGTGATGAATTGTAGGAATATTCGTAGGGTGAGTGTCTGTGTGTGCTTTTTGGTTTCGCATCCGTGCGAAACTTTGGGCACACACTTAAGGCATCCTTGCCTTGCTTGCCCCTCCCGAAACATCATTGCAATTATCAAAAATCAAGTTAATATATAAAAATGAAAATTTGATTGCAATCCGCTATTGATGATTGATAGATTAAAAACGCTGAGAAAATCAATAACTACGGTGCAACGGGAGGGGCAAGCCCCTCGCCCTACGAAAAGTGGGTGGGATAGTGCGGTTTTGGAAGTTTAGGGCGGCGAGGGGGATTACCGTTTTCAGCCGAATAAATGCCTTTTGTGCCTTTTTATTGCAATTGCCGAGAAAAACGATTATAATTAATATGTGAGAATATGGTTATAATTACGGCTAAGAGAAAAGGAGAGCTTATGAGAAAAACAAGTGAAAAGATATTACGGGCACTGCTTGCGGTATCGGTGCTTACAACGGCTGTGCTATCGAGCGGCTGCCTTGACGATGAGGAGGAGATTTCCGACAGCACGGCAAGCGACAACAGGCAGACGAGCGACGGCGGCAATGCGGAAAGCAGTGAAGGCAGTGATAATAAATATGACGGGAATGTTACGGGCAGTCGTGCGTCAAAGCTGACGTTCAGCGGTTCGGACGGGATAAGCATTACGAGAAAACAGCGTGAAGCCGAAAAGCCTATGGGCGAGGACGGCACACAGACGGTCTTTGTATATATGTGCGGAAGCGACCTTGAAAGCGAGAACGGGCTTGCGAGCGGCGACATTGAGGAAATGATTGCAGGGTCAAAAAGCGAGAACGTGAAGTTCGTCATTCAGACGGGCGGTGCGGGAGCGTGGGCTGATACATACGGCATCTCTGCCGAAAAGACACAGCGTTATGTTGTAACGGGCGGAGAAATAAGCCTTATCGAAGAAAAAGAATCTGTCAATATGGGCAAGGAGGATGTGCTTGTCGATTTTCTCAGCTGGGGTATAGAAAACTATGCGGCGGCTAAAATGGGGCTTATCTTCTGGAACCACGGCGGAGGAAGTATAAGCGGCGTGTGCTTCGACGAGCTTAACGAGAACGATTCGCTGTCGCTTGAGGAGATAGACACTGCGCTTACCTCGATATATGATAAGATGACGGATAAGTTTGCGTTCATCGGCTTTGACGCTTGCCTTATGGCAACGGTCGAAACGGCGAATATGCTTGTTCCGCACGCAGACTATATGTTTGCATCGGAAGAAACAGAGCCGGGATACGGCTGGGATTATACCGAGATAGCAGGCTTTATGGAAAGTAATCCTACAGCGGATACAGCCGAACTCGGAAAGACGGTCGCTGACAGCTTTATGGCATCGTGCGAGGCTATCGGCGCAGGCGGCGAGGCTACGCTTTCGATAACGGATCTCAGCCGAATAGACGAACTTGTAAAGGCAGTGAATGACGCCGCCGAGGAAATGAACGATATTTCTTCCGACCCTGCACTGCTTGCAAATGCGGTAAGAAGCATCTATACCGTAAGAGCATACGGCAGTAACAACGATACAGAGGGATATACCAACATGGTGGATCTCGGCTCTATGATAGCGGCTACGGTATCGGGTGACAAGGCGGACAAGGTCATGTCGGCACTTGAAAAGGCGGTAGTGTATAACATCTGCGGCGAGGACAAGGACGGCTCAACGGGGCTTTCGACCTACTATCCGTTCGGCGTTTCAGGCTCTGCCGAGCTTGCCACATTCGGCAAGGTGTGCGTAAGTCCGTACTATATGACGTTTGTTGACAGAATCGCATACGGCGCACAAAACGGCAGTACGGACGGGTACAGCGGTGAAAAAACATGGCTTGCGGACGGTGCGGTGTACTGGAGCGACGGGGATTATTCCGACTACGAGAGCAACTGGGAGCATTACAACAACAAGACCGACAACATGGGCTTCTGCGGTGATAAGAGCAGTGTGCAGATAGATGTCGGCCCTGTGCTTGACGATGAGGGAACGTTCTACTTCAATGTTACGGACGATACTATAAACAACCTTGCGAGCGTAAACTGCTCGGTTTACCGTGTTGACGAAGAAACGGGTGAGCTTATCGAATTCGGCGTTGACCAGAGCACGAAGGTTGATTTCTCATCAGGACTTGTCGAGGATAATTTCAGCGGGCAGTGGTATATGATTGAGAATAATCTTATCCCTATGTTCATAGTGGAGAAGAACGGAAACAGCTCGGTTTACACATCACCTATAAAGCTCAACGGCAAGGAAACGAATCTGCGTATAGCTATGACGCAGGACGGCAATGCGTATGACATAACGGCGCTTGGAACATGGGACGGCGTAAACGAAAACGGCGAGTCGGCAAGGAGTGTTGTTCCGCTTAAAGAGGGCGATGTCATAGTGCCGATATTCAATACTTACGACAGCGAGGGTAACTTTGCAGGCAAAGCCGAGGGCGATGAATGCACCTACAGCGGCGACAATATGATAGAGTTTGTCAATCTGCCTGCAGGCGACTACAGATACAGCTTTGTTATAAACGACATTTACGGAAATGTGTGCTATACCGGCTTCACGGTATTTACGACAGACGATGACGGGAATGTGTTCTTTACGCCGGAAGAGTAGTAAAAACAGCAAGCTGTATCGATCACGCATTTTTCTTTTACAAAAAAAACTAAGAGGAGAACCCCTATGCCAAACCGGATCATCACAGATATTTCAGATTATATCTTTGTGTCAGGAGAACCTCAAAAGGTCGATGCGATTTTTCTGCCGGGCGGCTCACACCCCGAACAGCCCGAATATGCCGCAGAATTATACCGACAAGGTTTGACTGATTGGATAGTCCCGTCAGGAGGAGTAAGCGTTAAAGAGGAAAAATGGCACGGCGTCCGCTCAAAAGCGGAAATTTATAGTGGCGATTACCGGTCAGACTGCGAGTTTTTTACAGATGTACTCGTAAAAAACGGCGTTCCGCAGACTGCGATCATTGAAGAAAGCAAGTCGGGGCATACCCGTGATAACGCATTTCTCTCTCGTAAAGCCGTTGATGAAAAGGGCATAGTGATAAAAAGCGGTATAATTGTTTGTAAAGCCTTTCATGCTCGCCGATGCTTAATGCTGTATCAAATGGCTTTCCCGAATGTTGATATGACGGTCTGCCCCGTACATTGCTATAACATCACCAAAGAAAACTGGTATACGACCGAAAAAGGAACCGATCGAGTGCTCGGTGAGCTTGCACGGTGCGGAAATCAGTTTGTCGGCGATCTCAAGACTTATCTTGATCTGATATGAAAATACTGTGCTGCCTTCAGTAAAAACAGCAAGCCGTATCAAGTTTCGGCTTTCTCGTTTGTGATAAAATGAATACAGTCGAAAAGATGGAAGAAAGCTGTACGGGAGAAAAACAGATGAACGGGATAAACGAATGGTATATGAATATTCAGAATATTGTTGACGACATAGACAGGTGTATCAGAAGCGGCGAGGACGAAAGGCTGACACTCGGCAGGCTGTCGCAGACGCTTGGCTACTCGGAATACTATGTTTCAAGGAAATTCAGCGAGATATCGGGAATGAAGCTCAGGGATTATATGAGATACCGCAGGCTTGCTTTTGCGCTGAGGGAACTGAGAGATACCGACAAGGGCATACTTGACATAGCACTTGACTACGGCTTTACATCTCACGAGGCGTTCACAAGGGCATTCAAAGCGGCATACGGAATTACTCCGAGCGCTTACCGCTCACACCCTGTACCGGTAATTCTCCGCACGGCTATAAGACCTTTCGACTGCTATCTTTTAGGCATAGGAGGAACAGGTATGGCACAGACAAACAGTGATATTAAGGTGTATTTCGTAACGATACCGGCTCATAAATTCCTGCATATCAGAAACTATGAAAGTATAGGGTATTACGACTTTTGGGAAAAGCAGAGACGTATTCCCGGACAGGACTGCGAAACTTATGCGGACTGCTTGACAGTATCAAGGGTAAGCTCGACGATATGGGCGGTAATGAGGCGAACAGCGGAAGCGGTCAGGTGATGGCGTACATAAACGAGCCTGAGGGAAGAATATGCAGCTGGGGCATTCCGCTGGCTGAGGCTTACGGTGTAAGGCTTCCTGCCGACTACAGCGGAGAGATACCAAGGCAGATGCAGATTATGGACGTGCCTGAGGGCGAGTATATCGTATTTGAACACGGACCGTTTGACTTTCAGACCGAAAACAGTGCGGTTGAAGCAAAGATAGAACAGGCTATGAAGGACTTTGACTATGAAAAGTCGGGCTACGAGCTTGACAAAACGCAGGGCAGGATATTTTACTTCTATCACGACTGCAGGAGATACTGGAAGTATATAAGGCCTGTGAGGAAAACCGGATAAACGGAAAACCGTCTTTTAAACAAGGCGGTTCTTCGGATTATGCAGGGCGATGCACTTGACACAGACTTGATTTTGTGTTATATTATAGATACAAAAAGAGGGAAACGACAGACGGTCGCTCCCAAAATTA
>ERZ827458.1149-NODE-1149-length-22465-cov-3.375056_pt1 | contig 22465 bp, 17 predicted proteins | sample MGYA00519706_ERZ827458 | MGnify/ENA primary metagenome ERZ827458 (study PRJEB31778, sample SAMEA3449309) | human gut metagenome | biome: human gut; feature: human-associated habitat; material: faeces | place: United Kingdom | collected 2010/2012 ...
AGGCGGGCGAAGCCGGTGCGGATCCGCGCAGCGGATGCGCGGAATCCTATACGCCGCACCATTTGAGATTAAAGCTCCCGGCAACGGGGGCTTTTCTTTTATGTAAGCAATGCATGGATTCGAACCTCGGTCGAGGCGCGGGCGTGAAGCGGACGATTTCTTATCGACTCGTGTAAGATTCCGAGTAGGTATCGCGGCCTATCCGCGACCTCTCCTTCTCTAGACGACCGATCAGGGTGATATTTCGTGGCAGAGCGTCCGACATACAAGCTCAGGTTTCTCGATCCCAAGAAGCGCTTTCCGGCGATGCCCGAGCAGCCTGCGGGACGCTCATATGGCGTGGTCTGGAAACTCTTTGGCGAGGATCAGCATGAATCTTGTTATGTCGTCGAGTTCGTTGGCAAAAGTCATGTGTCGCTTTTGGGCTACGTAAGCGTTTCGGGTGAGGTGTACAAGGTGGACCGCCCCGTCAGCGAGGCTCCGCTGCCCAACGATCCCGACATGGAACTGGTCCTTGACGAGTCGGATTCCAGTATTGGTGAGATTATGGTAAGGAAAGCCAACGGTGCAATGCGCGCGTGTGCGCAAACTGCCGGCTCTCCCGAAGGCCCCATGCGCGAGCAGTCCGACCACGAGACATGGAATTCGACCCGCGCCCTTCCTTACGGTGAGTTCATGGCCTCGATGTTCTTGCGCTACGTGATATTTGCCAACTCCGAAAGCGCTATTGTGAACACGGCGGGCGTCGACGGTCTCGATGCGGAAATGCAAAACGTTGTCGACAAGATCAAGCTCGTAAAGTTGTCCGAGCCGGTCGAGGTGTTTTTGGGCTTTAACACGGCACCGCTCCCCGATGCTATCGAGACGCTGCTTTACCGCGTTGACCACGCCGAGAATCCGAGCGGTATCGAGCGCTATGCCGCCGCCCTTATGAGCGAAATTGACTTGCCCCGCCTGCGCACCATCGCTGCCAAGTCCGAGATGAGCCTGGCTCGCATTGATCGCTCAAAGATTTTCTATCTCAATTTTGATCGTAGCCTGTTGGACCAGGACGAGATTGACATGCTGCTTGCCATCGAGTGCCGTCTCAACCGCCTCTCCGGCATCCTTGAGCGCATCGGGGCTGGATTGGCCCCTGCGGCATCCTCGCCGAGCCTTGAGGGCTGCGCGCTCTTTGATGCGTGGCATATCGCCAAGACGACCAACGATGTTCCCCGACTGCTCGATACGGCTTCGAGCGATAACCCGTGGGCCAAGCCGGGAACGGTTTCGTGCCAGCCGGGCGGCGAGTGGGACGTGCGCACCCGTTTTGCGCGAATCGTTGAGGCGCTCAACGTGGTCACACGGCTCGACTATACCTATCGGGCAAACGTTGCCGAGGGGATTATGCTCGTTCGGTTTGGGCGGTCTGTCGTGGATGCTATGCCGCAACGTGAATACGACGCCCAAGATGACGCCTGGCGCGAGCTGGACGAGGACACGCGCGCGATCTGGGCCGCGGAGCACGATGCGCGCGTGGCACTCACGCTTGCGGCAGCGTGTTTTGCCGCGGGCACCTGCATCACGCGCTGCTATGTGCAGATTGCTGCTCCCGACAGTGAGCAGGGCGAGCGCGTTGTTGCAACGTATTTCTTTGGGCGCGCGGCCTATCTGGCCGATTGCGTGCCTGTCGCCAAGGATCTTGAGAGCATGGACATGGACGATATGCCGTGCAAGCGTGTGCTTGAGGCGTATGAGTCAACCGCTCCGGAGCCTGCGGAGGTTCATGCTCGTCCGCGTGATGACCATCGCACGCTGCCGCCGGCGCTGCGCGATCTGCTGCTTGCCGATACGGCTGACGAGTTGGAGGTCATGGAAGAGGACGACGACCCATACGTGGCCCGTGTTGTTGAATTGCGCGAGCAGGCAAAAGTAGACCGTACAGGTGCTTTTGAAGGCTTTTCCCGTCTTGTCGAGGAGTTGGAGGCTAAGTGCACTGTCGCCGAGCTTTTGGCGACAGGTCCGGTTCAAACGCAGTTTTGCGATAACCAGCTGGTGCGCATGGTGTTACCGGTATTGGAAGAAGACGACTCTGTGCGAATCCTTCGTGCGCCCGATGCGCTGTACTTTGCCCAGCACGAGATCTGCAGCTTTTACGCCGAGCAAGAGGACTTTGAACGAGCACTGCCCGAGGTGCGCCATCTTTACGATCTGGCGCGCTCGTCCATGCAATCGCACTTTGCGCTCATCAACGTGCTTGCGCGTCTGGAGCGCTTTGACGAGATTATCGAGGTGGCGCGCCACGGCCTACGTATTGCCAGCGATCGTTCTGCAATTGGCTACCTGTTCTATCGCTTGGCGTTTGCCTATTGGAATTGCGATCAGCTCGACCTAGCGCTGGCTTGTTACCGTCTAGTGCCGCGCGGCGAGGAGTCGGGCAGCAGCGCGCTGGAAGAAATGCAGGGCCTTATGAACGAGATGGGCGTCAGCGAGCCTCCGACGTTCGAAGAAGCGGTTGAGACCATCCACAAGGCTGGACTCGAGCTGCCGCCAGTGTCCGCCGTGACGAATCAGCTGGCAGATGCCGCTGTTCAACTGGTCGACAACGGCTTCTTTTTCCTGGCACGCGGTTGCATCTTCCAAATGTGGCGCACTATGGGCAACGACGAGCTCGGCTCCCTCAACCGCTCGCTGGGGTAGGGGCGATATAGAGGGGCCGCACCGCGCTATTTGTATCGGCGCGGGCGGGAGGACCCGACAGAATCGGTAAGGCATAAAGCCGCCGAGCCTGCTAAAACTGTTAAACTCTGCTAAAGTTGCTAAACTTTGTTAAAGTTGTTAAAACTGGCAGAGGAGGTCGAATGTCAAAAGCTATTAATCCCTTTAAGCCAACAGCGGGCATGAATCCACCTGAGCTTATCGGACGCGACGCTGTTTTGGATGACTTTGCCGAAGCTCTTGAGAATGGCCCTGGTGCCCCCGATCGACTCATGCGCATCTCGGGTGTCCGAGGCACGGGTAAAACGGTGCTCCTCAACGCATTGGGCGATCTTGCGCGCAAAAAAGGATTCGAGGTTGTCGACGTCGCCTCAAATGCCGGTTTTTGCGACAGAATTCTCGAGGCTCTGCAGCGAAATGTTCGTCTTGCATCAATGTCGATTTCCCCATCGATTTTAGGAGTCAGCCTTGGCTCCGTAGAGCTGTCGAAGTCAGCCTCTCATCTGGGGGAGGCGATGTACGATGCCGCGAAGCGAGGTGGTTTGCTCATCACACTCGATGAGATTCAGGACGCCTCAACTGAGGAAATGCGCGAGCTGGGTAATGAAATGCAGCTCTTGATTCGCCAAGGGGCGAATGTCGCCTTTGCATTCGCTGGTTTGCCAACCTCGGTGGATGGCGTGGTGGTGGATGATACGTTGACGTTCCTTCAGAGGGCGAAGCATATCGAGCTCACGCGGCTTTCAGATTTTGAAGTCGGCGGATCGTTTGAGGATACGATGAAGCGTGCGGGCAAGGAACTCGACGAAGGCGTTGCTGAGCTTTTAACAAAGGCTTCGGCAGGCTATCCCTTTATGGTCCAGTTGGTCGGATATTACGCTTGGCAGGTTGCTGCGCGCAGCGGGTCGGAGAGCGTGAGTGAAGAGGCGGCTCGCAAGGGTGTCCAGGCGGCTCTTGATAGTTTCAATGCCATGGTGATTGCCCCCGCGCTGCGCAGGGTGTCGGAGCGGCAGTTTCAATATCTCGCGGCGATGGCGCAATGCGAAGGCGGCGAGATTACGAACGGTGATATTGCCAAAAAGATGGGATTGCCGGCGAATAAAGTCGGGTCGTATCGCAAACGTCTGATCGATACGGGACTGATTGAGCCTGCCGGCTACGGCTGTGTTTCGTTTGCAATTCCGTACATGCGCGATTATCTGTTGGAGACCATTCGAGCGGACTAATAAAGACTGGAGGCATCGACGCCGCCGCTGTGGTTGCCCCCGCATCTTTGTCTCAATCTGTAACATCTAGAGGGGATTACGGCATGCAGGTGTTTCAGATTGAGACATTTGCGGATGGCGCTGACTGTTTGTCTAAATCTGTAACATCTGGACGAAGATTCGGCCTGTAACTGTTACAAATTGAGATGATTGGCTGAGACGTCTACTGGCAAATCGGAATCGCTCCAAAATTCCCCCTTGCCCATCCTTGCCTGTTTGGTTACTATAGAACGGCTGTTACGGAGAGCTGACCGAGAGGCCGAAGGTGCTCGCCTGCTAAGCGAGTATGCCCCAAAAGGGCATCTGGGGTTCGAATCCCCAGCTCTCCGCCAGTAAGACTTTAAAGAAGGGTTCCGAAAGGGGCCCTTTTTTAGTTGAACCACGTTAGCTGGGGATTCGAACCCGAGAGGGCACGGGCGTTAAGCAAACGCGAAAGCGTTTGTAGCCCGTGGGAGAAAAGCTGCCAGGCTTTGAAGCCGGAGGGCATGCGCAGCGTGCCCGGACATCCCCAGCTCTCCGCCAGTACGAATTTGAAGAAGGGTCCCATTTGGGGCCCTTTTTTATTCAAGACTTTAGTCTGCTGGCCGCGCAGCGGCCAGCTTTAAACCACCCGCTACGCGGGTGGAGACAAACGGCTTTACAAAGCCACCCCTCCGACCGATATTGACGATTGTTCAGGCCGTCAAGAATTCGAGTCGAAGGGGTGGTCGCCATGGCCCAGAAGGCCTACAGCCTTTCCCACACGAAGTGGATGTGCAAGTACCACATCGTGTTCACGCCGAAGTATAGGCGCAAAGTGATCTACAACCAAATCAGGAGCGACATAGGGGAGATCCTCAGGAAGCTGTGCGAGTACAAGGGGATCGAGATAATCGAGGGGCACCTGATGCCCGACCACGTGCACGTGCTGCTGGCGATCCCGCCGAAGTACAGCGTCGCGAGCGTCATGGGCTACCTGAAGGGGGAAGAGCTCGCTGATGATATTCGACAGGCACGCCAACCTCAAGTACAAGTTCGGCAACAGGAAGTTCTGGGCGGAGGGCTACTACGTGTCCACCGTCGGCCTGAACGAGGCGACGATCGCCAAGTACATCAGGGAGCAGGAGTCCCACGACATCGCGCTGGACAAGCTGAGCGTGAGGGAATACGAGGACCCCTTCCAGAGGAGGTGATCCTGCCGGTTCGACCGGCGCGCCACGGGTCAAGATGCACTAGGCCTGGACGAAGTCCGGGCCCGCGCCTTTAGACGCGAGCCCGGGGCCCGTGGGTTATACCCTAAGAGCAAACCACCCTTTTTAAGGGTGGTTCTGATTATCAAGAATGGCGGCTGGGGATTCGAACCCTCAAAAAAGAGGCATCCTTTCGGACGCCTCCTTTCAGTGGGCTGATTATTCTTGCGCTCTACACCTCAGGAGCCTTGGCTACGGTCTCGCTCTCTGCCGTGAGCGGGCGGTTGTCGATGCGGCGGCCCAAGCGATCGAGCTTCACGAGTATCCATTCAATGGGATTCGGCCCTGCGCCTTCCTCGTCGGCAACCAGGTCCATAACGGCGATTTTGGTGCCGTCCTGCTTGAGAGTAACGCTGCCCACCTTGTCGCCCACATGCACCGTGCCCGAAAGATCGTCGTAGCTAACCTTTTCGGTCACCTCGCCGGCAAGAGAAAACACGGTCGCTTGCGCCGTAGGATCGGCGAGCGTGGCGTCGATCGTCTTATCCGTCCAGTCGGTTTGGCCAATGCGCGCCATAAGCGGGTTGCCGTTGGCGGTCTTTTCCTGCGTGTTGGCGATCGCGACCGTCACCTTGTGACCGTAGTACCAATTGGCAAGGGTTGCGGTATCGGTAAAGCGCTGGTCGGTGGTGGTGGAGTTCAAAATAACGGTGTAGATCTCGTCACCATCGCGGTTGTAGGCACTCGTAAAGCAATAGCCTGCATCGTCGGTGGTGCCGGTCTTGCCACCGATGTTGCCATCTTGGCCCAGCAAATAGTTATGCGTGTCCATGGAATGCGAATGGTCGGTGCCGTCGGCGCCCGTGACCTCGATCCAGGAATCCTCGCTCGCTACGACCTCGCGGATCGTGTCGTTTTTCATGGCCTCCTGCATCATCAGCGCTACGTCGTGTGCGGTTGAGTGCATATCGCCAGCCCACTCATCAAAGTCCAGACCATGCGGGTTTTCAAAAAGCGTACCGGTGCAGCCGAGCTTCTTAGCGCGCTCGTTCATGGCCTTCACAAATGTGGCCTCGGCGTCTTTGGTCTTAGGGTCGATCTTCTTGCCCACATATTCGGCGAGCACGATGGCGGCGTCGTTGCCCGAGGGAATCATCAGGCCGCGCAGTGCCTGCTCCACGGTAAGCTCGTCGCCTTCGAGCAAGCCGGCGGTCGAATTACCCACGGTGGCCGCGGCGTTGCTCACTGTGACCTTCTCGTCCATCTTGCAATTCTCGACGGTTAGGATTGCGGTCATGACCTTGGTGATCGAGGCAATCTTGACCTGCTCATCGGCGTCGCGGGCATAGTAGACGGTGCCGTCTTTGCCCATGACGAGGGCATTGGTCGCATCGATATCGGGCAGGTTTTCGGCCGTGATACCGCGCACATCGGCGGTTTTGCCGCAAACATTGTCGGTCGTGAGCACTTGGGCGCCGGCGACGGTGGGCACGCCAGCGGCAAGGGCGATAGCGCAGACAAAGCCGGCGGCAAGCTGGGCTGAGCGCTTTGCAAAAGAGGTGAGGGACTTCACGGATTTCGCTTTCGACGGGATGGTCTCTTCTGAAACTAGAGTATATCGTTTGCCGGCGTCGGCGATCATCGCGTGCGTGCGTGACCCACATCCGCGCCCGAACGGGCACAAGGGTGCTTAAGGCCGACTTAATCACCCACGCTTGTTGTGTGTGACGGGCGCCCCCTCGGGCATAATGGAGCGCGAGAGGAGCACGCATGAACGAGCGCATACTGGTAGTTGATGACGAGAAGGCCATTGCCGACCTAGTGGGCATCTACCTTACAAAAGAAGGCTTTGACGTCCAGATTGCCTATAGCGGGGCCGATGCTGCCAAGGCAATCTTGGAGCAGGAGTTCGATCTGGCGCTGCTGGATGTCATGCTGCCCGATATCGATGGGTTTGAGCTGCTGCGTACGATCCGTTCCAGCCATACCTATCCTGTGATCATGCTGACGGCGCGCGATGCCCAGCAAGACAAGATCGAGGGCCTTTCGCTTGGCGCGGACGATTACGTGGTTAAGCCGTTTCGTCCTCTGGAGCTCATCGCGCGCGTGCACGCTCAGCTTCGCCGCTACACCAGCTACGGTAGCCGTGCACAGGCGGCCGAGTCGCCGACCATTCAGCTCGACGGCTTGGAGATCAACCGCGACGCTCGTTCCGTGACGGTGGACGGTGCACCGGTACGCCTCACACCCACCGAGTATTCAATCTTGCTGTATCTGGTCGAGCATCGCGGCAGCGTGGTGGCCGTGGAGGACCTGTTCCGTGCGGTGTGGAACGAGGATTTTATGCCCGGCTCCAACAATACGGTGATGGTGCACATTCGCCACTTGCGCGAAAAGATTGGCGACGACGCACAAAAGCCGCGCTTTATCAAAAACGTCTGGGGCGTCGGCTACATAATCGAATAACGCTTTTCGCTTGTGAGGATCTTGATATGACAAAAGACGATAGACAAGCGTTCGAGGTGCCCGATCGACTCTTTGATTACGTGAGGTCGGTCGTCGACAACCGCGCGCTTGCAACGGTGCTGCTCTTTTTGCTGAGCCTGCTGCTGATTGGCATCGACAACATCGTCGGAATCTTGGCGGTGCTGCTTGTTGGCTTTTTGCTGATCGATCGATTTGAGATCGTGCGCCGCTGCGTGGTGATTGGCGGCGCCGCGTGGGCCATGACGTTGGCGATTGGCGCCATGGCGCTCGGCGGCATCGAAGGGCCGGTGCTGTTCGATGCCGGCTTTGTATTCAACATGCTTGGCTTTGTGCTGGCGCTTGCCGCGTGCGTGCTGTTCTTGTGCGGCCGCGCCCTGTACTACCAGGGCTACGAACAGGGCGAGCAGCATGCCGATTGTGTGCTGGCCGCTCGTATTCAAGATCGCCTGATCGATCACCCCGACACCTGGGACAACATTGACGGCGACTTCTTGGAGGTCGAGGGCGCCCTTAACCGCGTGCGTGACCGTGAGCGCAAGGTGCAGCAAGCTCTGCGTGACGAGTCGCATCGCAAGGACGATTTGGTCACGTACTTGGCACATGACCTACGCACCCCGCTTGCCAGTGTGGTGGGCTATCTTTCGCTGCTGCAAGAGGCTCCTGAGCTGCCGGTTGAGCAACGTGCGCACTTTACGGGCGTGGCTCTCGACAAGGCGCACCGGCTCGATGCACTCATCGAAGAGTTCTTCGATATCACGCGCTTTGACTTCCACGATATCGTGCTCACGCGCGGCTATGTTGATCTGGGGTTGCTGCTGGCTCAGGTGGCTGACGAGTTCTATCCCATCCTCAACGAGCAGCATAAGGAAGTCCAAGTTGATATTCGCGAGGACCTGACGGTGCTCGTGGATGGCGACAAAATGGCTCGCGTGTTCAACAACATCATGAAAAACGCTATTGCCTATAGCTATGAGGGCTCGACCATCACGATCGAGGCCAGACGCCGGGACGGCGGTGGCGTGCGCGTGCGCTTTATCAATCAGGGCGATCCCATCCCTGAGGCAAAGCTCAAGGTGATCTTTGAGAAGTTCTATCGCCTGGATGCGGCGCGTGCGACCAATCGCGGCGGCGCTGGACTGGGGCTTGCCATCGCCAAGGAGATCGTATGCGCGCACGGCGGTACCGTTGCATGTGAATCGACGCCCGAACACACGATATTCACCATCGAGCTGCCCGCCGCATAGCCAGTGTGCCCTTACAAACACTTGACAATGCGCTCACGTGCATATGAGCCGCGATTCCTACTATCGATACTGCTGAATTGATATCGATGTGGAGGTATGCGGTATGACGGCTGCTGCGGCTGTGGAGCCCACGGAGCTTGAAGAACTCATGAAAGCGCAGGCCGAGGCCGCGCGCGAGCGCGAGGTTGGGGATGCGACTCGCCCCACGGCAGAGGATCTTGCCGCCTCGCCGACGCGAATCGATGTCGAGGGCCTCGACCTGTTCTATGGCGACCATCATGCGCTCAAGGACGTGAATATCAAGATCCGCGACAAGCAGATCACCTCGTTCATCGGGCCTTCGGGCTGCGGAAAGTCCACGTTGCTGCGCTGCTTTAACCGCATGAACGACGGCATCAAGGATTGCCGCATCGAGGGCAAGATTGCGCTCGATGGTCAAGATATCCTGGGCGACTACGACATCTGCCGCCTTCGCCAGCGCGTGGGCATGGTGTTCCAGCGCCCCAACCCGTTTCCCATGAGCATCTACGACAACGTCGCGTATGGTCCGCGCGGTATGGGTGTGCGCGATCGCGCTGCGCTGGATGAGCTGGTCGAGGATTCCCTTCGTCGCGCTGCGCTATGGGATGAGGTCAAGGACAAGCTCAAAGAGTCGGGTCTGGGTCTTTCGGGCGGCCAGCAGCAGCGTCTGTGCATCGCCCGCGCACTTGCCGTGCAGCCCGACATTCTGCTGATGGACGAGCCGACCTCGGCACTCGACCCTGTGTCGACGCTGGTGGTGGAGCAGCTGGCCTGCGAGCTCAAAGAGACCTGCACGCTCGTGGTCGTTACGCACAATATGCAGCAGGCGGCGCGTATCTCCGATTCGGTCGCATTCTTTTTGCTGGGTGAGCTGGTGGAGCACGCGCCCACCGCGCAACTCTTCAAGAATCCGACCGATCCGCGCACGGCGGATTATTTGACGGGGCGTTTTGGCTGATACCATCTAGTAAAGGTACCTTTAGGGTTAAGATGCGGTCATGCCGGCCGCAAAGGGGTTCAACATGATCTATTACGTCGAGGACGATGACAACATCAGGGATTTGACGGTCTATGCGCTGCGCAAGCAGGGGATTGAGGCCGAAGGCTTTTCGTGCGACGGTGAGTTTAAGGCTGCCGTGGCGCGACGGGTACCCGATGCCGTCCTGCTCGACATCATGCTGCCCGATACCGATGGCTTGGCGATTATGCGTCGACTGCGTGCCGATCGCCTGACGGCGACGGTGCCCATCATGATGCTTACCGCCAAGGATACCGAGCTCGACAAGGTGATGGCGCTCGATGGCGGTGCCGACGATTACCTGACTAAGCCGTTTTCGCTCATGGAGCTCGCCAGCCGCTGCCGCGCACTGCTGCGTCGCGGCGGCATGGTCAAACAGGCGAGCGATGTGCTCAGCGTGGGCGACATTGTGCTCTCGCCCAGCCATCGTGAGGTGACTGTTGCCGGCGAGTCGCTTAAGCTCACCCTGCGCGAGTTCGACCTGCTCGAGTACCTCATGCGCAAGCCCGGCGTGGTCTTTACCCGCGAGTCGTTGCTGCAGAGCGTGTGGGGCTGGGACTTCGACGGCGGTTCGCGCACCGTTGACGTGCACGTGCAGACGCTTCGCCAAAAACTGGGCGAGCATGCCAGCGCCATCGAGACCGTGCGCGGCGTGGGCTACCGCTTGGCCGAGCCTTCTGCCGGTGATGGTGCCGAAGGTGACGACACCGCGGCCACCGCATCGGAGGAGTAACCCGTGGTCTTCGCCCCCCAGGGAAAACATACGCTGTCGCACCGCGTTTTTGTGACGATCTTTGTCTGCGCCATGGCGGTTATCGTGGCGTTTACGGTGCTGGGTGCGTTCTTTGTGCAAAACACCTTGGCGGATGCCACGAGTGCCAACCTGGCGCAAGAAACCGAGCTCATTGCTGCCGCCCTCGACGAGCAGCAGGAGCCCATCCCGTTCTTGCGTAGCCTCGATCGAGAGGACTTGCGCATCACGCTGATTAACAAGGATGGATCGGTTGCCTACGACAACGAGGCGTCGCCTTCCACACTGCCCAACCATGGCGATCGCCCCGAGGTCATCGAGGCCTTTGAGAGTGGTTCGGGTTCCGCGGAGCGCGCAAGCTCTACGCTCGACGAGATTATGCTGTATCGCGCCGTCGCCCTTGATAACGGCCAGGTTGTCCGCTTGGCGCAGGCCCAGCCTGGCGTTGCGGCGATTTTGCTGTCGATGGTGGCGCCGATGCTGCTTATCGCAGCAGCGGGTGCGGTACTCTCGTTTTTTATGGCGCGCCGCGAGTCCCGTGCCATCATCGCGCCGTTGCAAGAGGTGGATTTGGACCACCCACGCCGTAGCTATGAGCACGCCTATGCCGAGATGGTCCCCATGCTTGAGCGTATCGAGTCGCAGCGCCAGGAACTCAAGCGCCAAATGGCGGTGCTGGCGGACAACGACCGTATGCGCCGCGAGTTCACGGCGAATATCACCCATGAGCTCAAGACGCCGCTTACGGCGATTTCGGGCTATGCCGAGCTCATCGCAAACGGCATGGTCGAGGGCGAGGGCGACCTGCGCAACTTTGGCGGTCGCATCTATCGCGAGGCGGGCCGCTTGGCAGCGCTTGTCAACGATATCCTTACGCTGTCTAACTTGGACGAGGCCGAGCGTGCAACTGAGGGCGAGGCGGTGCCCATTGGTTCCACGGAGCCTATTGAGCTCTCGCGTGCCATCTACGCGGTTGAGCAGCGTCTTGAACAGGTCGCCCGTCAGGCGAATGTGACGATAAGTCATGAGACCAAGCCTGTGGTCATCGAAGGCGTGTCGCGCTTGATTGACGAGCTCATCTATAATCTGGCGAGCAACGCCATCCGCTACAATCGACCCGGCGGTGCGGTTACGCTGCAGTGCGGCACCAACGACGAAGGCCATCCGTTCCTTGCGGTCGCCGACACGGGAATCGGTATCGCGCCTGAAGAACAGGGCAAGGTATTTGAGCGGTTCTATCGCGTGGACAAGAGTAGGTCCAAGGCGCGCGGCGGAACCGGTCTGGGGCTTGCCATTGTCAAGCATGCGGCCCTGTATCATCACGCCACGCTCGATTTGTCGAGCGAGTTGGGCGTGGGAACCACCATTACGGTGATGTTTCCCATACAGCAGGACGAGCCATTCGCATAGCGATACAACATAGATATTGATGCAGACGCCGCATTTGACTTTCGGGTGCGGCGTTGTTGTGCAATTTTACGATTGCTTCCGAAATTTTTACAGGAGAGCCTGTTTCTTATGTATAGAGTTTGGTCTCGGTAAAAAGATGCGATAACATACGGACAGTTTTGTCAATCCGAACTGGGGAAATGAAAGGCAAGCTGCATGACCCTTCTCGAACTGTTCCAGCTGCTCAAAAAGCACCTCAAGCTGGTCATCACCCTTCCGGTGGTCTGCGCGATCGCCATGGGCATCGTGTCCTTCGTTGCGATGGACAACACCTATACCGCGACGACGAGCATGTACATTCTCGCCAAGACCGACGATAGCGGTCAGATGAGCTACAACGATCTCTCGGCGAGCCAGATGCTTTCCAACGATATTGCCACGCTGTTGGATAGCGATAGCGTTAAGAGCGGCGCCGCCAAGGAACTGGGCCTCACCGATCTGGATGACTACAAGGTGTCTGTTTCCTCCGAGACCACCACGCGTGTCATTACGCTTTCGGTTACCGGCACCGATGCCAAGGAGACGGCTGAGGTCGCAAAGGCCATAGCTAGCTCGGTGAGTACGGTCGCTCAGAACGTCGGCGCTGCCCAGAGCATCAACGTTATCGACGAGGCTAAGACCCCCGAAGCCCCCAGCGGCCCCAAGCGTATGCTGTACGTTGCTGTCGCGTTCCTCGCGGGCATCTTTATCGCAGTTGCCTATGTCGTTTTGGCAGACATGCTCAACACCCGCATCCGCGGTGCCGAAGAGGCAGAAGAGCTCCTGGGCATTCCCGTTGTTGGCCGAATTCCGGCTATGAAAGGTGGTAAATAGGCATGGCTAAGGCAAAGAACACCGATAAGCTCGTTGTACAGAATGCCGCCAAGACCCTTCTGGCCAATATCCGCTTTGCGAGCGTGGACGACCCCATTCGTACCATCACCGTTACGTCCTCGATTCCCAACGAGGGTAAGTCTACGGTTTCCATCAACCTTGCTCAGGCAATCGCCACGAGCGGCAAGTCCGTGCTCCTGGTCGAGGCCGATATGCGCCGCAGGTCTCTTTCCGATATGCTCGGCGTCCGTTCGCGCGGCGGACTCTACGCGGTCCTGTCCGAGCAGATCTCCATCGACCAAGCAATCGTCGAGACGGGTCAGAAGAACTTCTACTTCCTCGATGCCGAGCCGCACATCCCCAATCCTGCCGACATCATCGTCTCCCATCGTTTTTCCAAGCTGGTAAAGGCGCTGTCTGCTAAGTTCCAGTACGTTATCTTCGACGCTCCTCCGGTCGGCACCTTCATCGATGCTGCCGAGATCGCAAGTCTGACCGACGGTGCACTGTTCGTGGTGCGCGAGGATTTCACCAAGCGCGAGGAGGCGCTCAACGCCATCGGTCAGCTTAAGAAGTCCGAGAAGGTCAAGCTCATCGGTACCGTTATGAACTACTGCGAGACCGAGACCAGCGAGTACTACTATTCTTACTACACCAAGGACGGTAAGAAGGTAAAGAAGGGCTCTGACGATCAGGGCGCTTCCAAAAAGGGTATCTTCACCAACCGAGCAAACGTTTAGTTGATTAAGGCCGACCTATGCGTGACATTCATTGCCATATTTTGCCGGGTGTAGACGACGGCGCCGCCGATCTCGATGAGAGCTTGGCGATGCTCGAGGCTGCCAAGCGGGCCGGCGTTACCAGGATTGTCTGTACTCCGCACTGTCGTGATCCTTACTTTGATTACGACAAAATGTGGGATGCCTTTGAGCTGCTGCGTGATAACGCAGATGGTTTTCCGCTTCAGATGGGCTTTGAGGTCAACCATCGTAAGCTTGTCGAGCTTGGTATTGATGCCGCGGAGCACTTGCATTTCGATGGGACCAATGAGTTTCTGCTCGAGCTCTCGACGCATGCCGATGCGTATGCGTTTAGAGAGTACGAGAACACGATTTACGATTTGCAGTGCCTTGGCTACCAGGTGATCATTGCCCACCCTGAGCGTTATCGCGCGGTCCAAAAGGATGTGAGCGTGGCGGAGCGTCTGGTCGATATGGGTTGTAAGCTGCAGGCTTCGGCGGACTTTATTGCCGGCGGTCGTTTTGGTCGCGAGAAAAAGCCTGCACAGCGCCTGTTCGATCAGAACCTGTACAGCTATATCGCGAGCGATGCCCATAACGTGGGTCATTACGACTGCCTGGCAAAGGCTCGCGCGAAGTTTAGTGTGCGCGGAGCTCATTTTCGCTAATATCTGTCCCTAACGTTCGCATTGAATGAAAGGGCAGCCATGGATATCCAACTTAAGACGGGATGCTTTGATGACGCGGCGTTGGTGCGCCGCGTCGTTTTTATGGACGAGCAGGGCTACGAGAATGAGTTCGACCAGATCGATGAGGCTTCTGACTGCATTCATGTGACGCTCTATGTAGACGGCGAGCTCGCCGGTTGCTCGCGCGTGTTTCCCGAAGAGCTTGAGCGCGCGGCTGATGCAGAGGCTCCGGTGTCGCCGGCGTGCGACTTGGACGAAGGCGTCGCGGCGGGGGAGACCTACATTATGGGGCGCGTGGCCGTGCTGCCGAGCATGCGCCGTCGCGGTTTGGCGAGCAAGATTGTCGAGGCCAGTGATACGTGCGCGCGTGATGCCGGCGCCAAGCTCATTAAGCTGCATGCTCAGGAATACGTGCTGCCGCTCTATGCCAAGGCGGGCTACACGCAGATTGCCCCGGTGGACTACGAAGACGAGGGCCAGCTCCATGCTTGGATGGCCAAGCGCGTAGATGGCAGATAGGGACGTTCCTTTCCTGCCGGCAGTTTGGGACACTCCTTGGCAATTGGCGCATCAGAGCGCTCTGACATACAGTTTTTCGATTCCGTATGTATATATGCGCGCTAATGGGTTATAAAATCTAAGTCTGAACATAGCAGGTCTGCGATGCGGCTCGGCGACCGGGCCGTTTTTGCGGGCGGGGGTAGCGCGAAAGGACTGCACATGCGTCAATTTAAGACCGAGAGCAAAAAACTGCTCGACCTCATGATCAACTCCATCTACACCAATAAGGAAATCTTCCTGCGCGAGCTTATCTCTAACGCGAGCGACGCCGTCGACAAGCTCAACTTTAAGAGCCTGCAGGACCCGAGCGTTAAGATCGACCAGGGCGACCTGGCCATTCGCGTCTCCTTTGATAAGGACGCCCGCACCATCACGATTTCGGATAACGGCATTGGCATGACCGCCGAGGAGCTTGAGCGCAATCTGGGCACCATCGCTCATTCCGGCTCCGAGGAGTTTAAGACCGAGAACGCCGAGCAGCAGGGTTCGGATGTCGACATCATCGGCCAGTTTGGCGTGGGCTTCTACTCGGCCTTTATGGTCGCCAGCCATGTGAAGGTCGTCAGCCGCGCCTATGGCGAGGATGTCGCCCATGTGTGGGAATCCGACGGTCTTGAGGGCTACACCATCGAGAACGGCGAGCGCGCCGAGCACGGTACCGATGTCATCCTGACGCTGCGCGAGAACGAGAAGCTCGATGCCGACGGCGAGGCCGAGACCTACGATCGCTTCCTGACCGAGTGGGGCCTCAAGAGCCTGATTCAGCAGTACAGCAACTATGTGCGCTACCCGATTCAGATGATGGTGTCCAAGAGCCGCCAGAAACCCAAGCCCGAGGACGCCGGCGACGATTACAAGCCCGAGTACGAGGACTACCAGGAGCTCGAGACCGTCAACTCAATGACACCGATCTGGAAAAAGCGCAGCTCCGATGTCGAGCAGAAGGACTACGACGAGTTCTACAAGTCCACGTTCCACGACTTTGACGATCCTGCGCGCACCATCAGCTTCCATGCCGAGGGCACGCTCGAGTATGACGCCCTGCTGTTTGTGCCGGACCGCGCGCCGTTCGATCTGTACAGCAAGGACTACGAGAAGGGCCTGGCGCTCTACAGCTCCAACGTGCTGATTATGGAGAAGTGCGACGACCTGCTGCCCGACTACTACAACTTTGTTCGCGGCGTCGTGGATTCTGCTGACGTGTCGCTCAACATCTCGCGTGAGACGTTGCAGCAGAACCGTCAGCTTAAGGCCATCGCCAAGCGCGTGGAAAAGAAGATTACCGCCGACCTTGAGGATATGCGTGACAACGACCGCGAGGCCTACGAGAAGTTCTTTGAGAACTTTGGTCGCGGTCTTAAGTACGGCATCTACTCGAGCTATGGCATGAAGGCCGATGAACTCGCCGATCTGTTGCTGTTCTGGTCTGCCAAGGAACAGAAGATGATTACCCTGGCCGAGTATGCCAAGGGCATGCCCGAGGATCAGAAGGCCATCTACTACGCCGCCGGCGATTCGCGCGAGCGCTTGGCCAAGATGCCCGTGGTAAAGGGCGTGCTCGACCGCGGCTATGACGTGCTGCTTCTGACGCAGGACGTGGATGAGTTTACCTTCCAGGCCATGCGTGAGTACGTTGCCGCCGATATGCCCAAGATCTACGAGGACGATGCTACCCGCGAGGCCGCCGAGAAGGCTGTGGCCGACGGTGCCGAGCCCGAGGTCGAGGATCGTCATCTGGAGCTCAAGAACGTCGCGACCGGTGATCTTGACCTGGCGACCGAGGATGAGAAGAAGGAGGCCGAGGACGCCACCAAGGAGAACGAGGACCTCTTTAGCGCTATGAAGGAGGCACTCGGTGACAAGGTCGAGAAAGTTGCCGTCTCCGCGCGCCTGACCGATGCCCCCGCTTGCATCACCACCGAGGGTCCGCTTTCGCTTGAGATGGAGAAGGTACTCCAGAAGGGACCCGAGGGCGCGCCCGACGGCATGCCCAAGAGCCAGCGCGTGCTCGAACTTAACGCCAAGCACCCGGTCTTTGACAAGCTTGTCGCTGCCCAGAAGGCAGGCGACGCCGACAAGATCAAGCAGTACTCTGGTCTGCTCTACGATCAGGCCCTGCTGGTCGAGGGTATCCTGCCCGAGGACCCCGTTGCCTTCGCAGCAGCTGTTTGTAACTTGATGTAGTTCGGGGATACGGCACCGTAACTAGATTAGAACGAGAGTGGATAATTTCCCACTTTTGGCTCGAGCGCGGGCTTGAAGTGGGGGATTTTCCACTCTCGTTTGCTTTTGAATGATCCCTCCGTCCCCAAGGGATCATTTATTTGTGCGGGTTGTGGTTTTGTGACCTGCTGAAATTAAAGATACTGTACAACTGTACGCTAACTCATCTTCGTAGTATATTGCTACCCGCAAAAGTCAATACCATTGTGCTCCGAGACGCTAAAGCGCCTACGTACAATGGTTGTCGATAGTACGATTCGATTCAACGACAGGATGGATGGTCCAAGCGTGAGTCTCGGCAGCAAACTATCCAACGCAAAGGTCTCCTTTGCGATCTTTAAGCGCGACATCAAGCGATTGCTCGTGAACCCCGTCGCCCTGGTGGTTACTTTGGGCGTGTGCGTTATTCCCTCGCTGTATGCCTGGTATAACATCGTGGCAAACTGGGATCCGTATGGAAACACCCAAGGCATCAAGATTGCTATCGCCAACAACGATCGAGGCACCCAAAACGACTTGGTGGGTGAGCTCAACGCTGGCGACAAAGTGGTCGACCAGCTCAAGGAGAATCATCAGTTGGGCTGGACGTTCGTCGACTCGACGGCCGATGCCAAGGAGGGCGTCGAGAGCGGCGAGTACTATGCCGCTATCGTGATTCCCAAGAACTTCTCGGATAACCTGGTTTCGATGCTCGACGGCAACTACCATCAGCCCAAGCTCACGTACTACGTCAATGAGAAGAAGAGCGCCATTGCGCCCAAGGTTACCGATACCGGTGCAAACACCATCGAGGAGCAGATCAACTCGGAATTTGTCTCTACGGTAGGCAAGACTGTTGCCGGTATCGCCAAGGATGCCGGTGTCGATTTAAAGGACAAGGCAACCCAGACTCAGGACTCGCTGGCAAGTTCGGTGTCCGAGGCGTCCGACACCTTGGGCGAGGTGCGCGATTCGATTGGCGATATGAATGCCGCCATCGATAAGACGAGTGGCGCTATCGCCTCGGCTGATGCGGCACTTGCCGGCTTGCAAGGCCAGGCACCGTCGCTGACGCAGGCGATCTCCCAGGGCAACGACCTGCTGAGCGAAGCTCGCACCACGGCGGGCAACTCCATCACCTCGCTCTCCAAGGCGCTCTCGGAAGGCAGCCTTGCGCTCACCAAGACGTCGGCCTCTGCGAACGCTGCCATCGGCAAGCTGACGGGCGCGGTCACATCTACGACCACCCGTATCGACAACTCGCTCGAGTCTCTTCAAGCGACGATCGACCACAATAAGGCCGTTATCGGGCACTTGGAGATTCTCGCCAATGACACGTCGACAGGTTCCGAGGAAATTGACGCGCGCATTGTATCGACCATCGATTTGCTTCGAGAGCAGAATGAAAAGCTTCAGAGCATCAAGGACGGTCTGTCCGCGCAGTCGAGCGCCATGGCGAATGACGCAGCGGCTGTTTCGGGTGCCAGTGACGCTATCAATAACGCAATTCATACCGGTGCGACCAACCTTGGCCAAGCCCAGACGGACTTGGGCCAAAACGCGCTGCCGAAGGCCTCGAGCGCGCTCGACTCTTTTGCTGCCGTTTCGGGCGACCTGACCGGTATCGTCTCGGGTATGACACCTACACTTGCAAATGCGCGCGGCACGTTGGCGCAGCTTAGCGCTACGCTCGGCCAGGCCAAGACCACGCTGTCCCAGACCGATTCCTCGCTTGCCAAGGTCCAGGACAAGCTTGCAACCGCCGCCAATGACATCGCGGCGCTGCAGACCTCCGAGTCCATGGGCGAGCTGGCCGATCTGATGGGCGTCGATGTCAATGACGTGGCAGATTTCATGGCGTCTCCGGTTGAGTTGACGTCCAAGTCAATCTATCCGGTCAAGAGCTTTGGCTCGGGCATCGCTCCCTTCTACACCAATCTGGCGCTTTGGGTGGGCGGCTATGTGCTCATCGCCATTTACAAGCTCGAGGTCGACCGTGAAGGTGTTGGCAGCTTTACGGCGCGCCAAGGCTACTTTGGCCGCTGGTTGCTCATGGTGATCCTGGGCGCGTTGCAGGCCATCATCGTTACGGTAGGCGATCTGGTGATTGGCGTGCAGTGCGTCAGCCCGCTGCTGTTCGTGCTGGGCGGCATCGCCATTTCGTTCACCTACGTCAATATCATCTATGCGCTGTCCACCACGTTTAAGCATATCGGCAAGGCTATCGGCGTCATTCTCGTCATCGTGCAGATCCCGGGTTCGTCGGGCATGTACCCCATCGAGATGATGCCCGGCTTCTTCCAGTGGCTGCACCCGCTGCTGCCCTTTACCTACGGCATCAATCTGCTGCGCGAGACGGTCGGCGGCATGTATTCGTTCAACTACCTGTTTAACCTGTGCATTCTGGGCGTGTTCTTGATCGTGGCGCTCTTTATCGGTCTGCAGCTGCGTCCGCTGCTGCTCAACCTTAACCTGCTCTTTGATAAACAGCTTTCCACGACCGGTATGATGATTTGCGAGTCCAACGACCTGCCGCGCCAGCGCTACTCGCTGCGCACGGCCATGCGCGTCATGCTCGATTCCGATTCGTACCGTCGCGAACTGCTCGATCATGCGGTCGCCTTTGAACATCGCTACCCGTACTACATCAAGGGCGGTTTTGCCGCCGTGGTGGGCGTTCAGGTCCTGCTCTTTGTCCTGTCGACGGTTCTCGATATCGACAATAACGGCAAGATCATCCTGCTTGTCATTTGGATCATCTCGGTTATTGCCATCTGCGGCTGGCTTATCAATATCGAATATATCCGAGCGAGCCTCAATACCCAGATGCGCATCTCGGCGCTTTCGGATGAGGACCTGCGTCGCGAGATGCGCGAACACACGGCCGCCATTCCTGCCGCCCGCCACATGTTTGGCCTCAACGCCAGCGAGCGTGGTGCCAAGGGCGGCGATCAGTCCACGGGCCGCTTGCCGCATATCGGCTCGCACCATAAATCTCAGGGCAGCGACAGCACAGCCACAAATGATGGAGATACCACCGCGCTTGGCAAGCACTCCAAAGGAGGTGAGGCATAAATGAAGAACATCCTGCATCTGTTTAAGCGCGATGTCCAAAACGTGTCTCGCTCCGTGATCGGCTTGGTTGTCGTGATGGGCCTCATTATCGTACCGTGTCTGTACGCGTGGTTTAACATCGCCGGCAGCTGGGATCCGTACGGCAACACCGGCAATCTTAAGATCGCCGTGGTCAACACCGATGAGGGTTACGAGAGCGATTTGATCCCCGTCGAGGTTAACGTGGGCGAAAACGTGACCGCCACCCTACGCGGCAACGAGAGCTTCGATTGGGTTGTGCTCAACAATCGCGAAAAGGCTATCGAGGGCGTTAAGTCGGGCGCGTACTATGCTGCCGTCGTTATCCCCAAAACGTTTAGCGCTGACATGATGACGCTTTTCTCGACCGACGTGAAGCATGCCGATATCGAGTTCTACGAGAATCAGAAGGCCAACGCCATTGCGCAGATCGTGACCGAGAAGGGTTCGAGCGCCGTCCAGAGCCAGGTTAACAAAACTTTTACCGAGACCATTACGAGCATCGGTCTTAAGACGGTGTCCAGCCTGCTCGATTACATGAGCACCGACCAGGTCAGCAACTTTATCGCCAACCTGTCCTCGACGCTCGGCGATTCGGTCCAGGACCTGCAGGACGTTCAGGCCAGCGCAACGTCGCTTGCGGGCATTTTGAGCTCCACGTCCGATTCGCTGACGTCGGCGAGCGGCATGCTCAAGCAGACGGGCACGGTCGATGAGTCAACGAAGCAGCTGATGGAGCATGTCAAGAGCGGTATTAGCGATTCCAAGGAAGCGCTGAAGGACGCCAACGACGCCATCAATGCCGCGATTGACGGAAGCGCGGGCTCGTTTGACAACGTGTCCGCCGAGCTTGCGAAGGCATTTGATGCCGCGAATCAACATGTCGACCTTACAGTGTCCCAGCTCAACGATGCCGCGGCGGCGCTCAACACGCGTGCCGACGATATCGACGCCACGGCCGACCAGCTCCGCAGCTTTGCCGATCAGGTGACTGACGAAAAACTCCAGGACAGCCTCAAGTCTGTGGCAACATCGCTGAGCAGGATTGCTGTGGAGTATCGCAACAACGCCAAGGACTTGACGGCCACCGCGAAGTCTCTCTCCGATAGCATGGCCGAGGTCAACAACTCGCGTGCCGAGGTCGATCAGGCCATCGCTGATGCCAAGGCCGGCATCGCGGGTGCCAAATCCGATTACGATTCCACGTTCTCGGTTAAGGCCAAGGAGCTCAAGAAGACGGTTTCGGGCATTCTGGACTCGCTTGATGGCATCTCGGGCGACCTGGATAGCGCCGTAGGCGGCCTGACCGACGCATCCGGTTCGCTGGCAAAGGGCCTCTCCAAGGCTGCAAAGCTGGTCAACAAGGCTTCTGATCAGCTGGGCGAGGCGTCGGACAAGATCAGCGCGTTTAAGGACGAGCTCGACGGCGCCTTGATGTCGGATGACCTCGCTACGATCAAGACGATGATTGGCAATGATCCCGAGGGTTTGGCCGTGTCGCTTTCCGGTCCCGTCGCGCTCGATCGCAAGCCGGTCTATCCGATCCGCAACTACGGCTCGGCCATGGCGCCGTTCTACACGATTCTGTCGCTCTGGGTCGGCTCGATCGTGCTGGCGGCCATGATGAAGGTGTCGGTTGACGACGAACTCATCAATGAGTTAATCCCCGTGCGCCTGCACGAGATCTACCTGGGTCGCTACCTGTTCTTTGGCGGTCTGGCCCTGCTGCAGGCAACGCTCGTGTGCGCGGGCGACATCCTGTTCTTTGGCATCCAGTGCGACGACCCGCTGCAGTTTGTGCTGGCGGGCTGGGTCGCGAGTCTCGTGTTCTCCAATATCGTCTACACGCTTACGGTGTCGTTTGGCGATATCGGCAAGGCTTTGGCCGTTGTGCTGCTGGTCATGCAGGTCGGCGGTTCGGGCGGTACGTTCCCCATCGAGATGACCGGCCCTGTGTTCCAGGCGATCTATCCGTTCCTGCCGTTTACCCATGGCATTAACGCCATGCATGCCGCCATGGCTGGCGCCTACCATATGGAGTACTGGGTTGAGCTGGGCATTCTGGCGAGCTATCTGATTCCGTCGCTGGCCCTGGGCGTCGTCTTCCGCCGCCCGGTCATCAAAGCCAACGACTGGATCATCGAAAAGCTGGAGTCGACAAAGCTAATTTAGTGCGGCAACGTTAACGCTGATGTAGCACTAATGCCAGCGAGCGAGCCGCATTTGCGCCAAGGTGACGTGAAATGAAAGGGCGCTGACCTTCTGG
>ERZ827458.1151-NODE-1151-length-22375-cov-5.525134_pt1 | contig 22375 bp, 20 predicted proteins | sample MGYA00519706_ERZ827458 | MGnify/ENA primary metagenome ERZ827458 (study PRJEB31778, sample SAMEA3449309) | human gut metagenome | biome: human gut; feature: human-associated habitat; material: faeces | place: United Kingdom | collected 2010/2012 ...
TTTGCTGCCTGCGGGTCGTTTCCTTTTAGGAAACGACCCGCAAAATCATATCTTTGCCGTTTTTGCGGCAAAGCGCGTCCCGCAAAGCGATTCCCGCCTACTGCGGACAGACGACAGGTTTAACCGTTCTCGTCGGCCGCGCTTTCCGGCGTCTCGGCGTCCTCGGTCTGTCCGGCTTGCTCGGCGCCGTAGCTTTCCTCGTCCTCGGGGCTGACGGCCGCGAAGGACACCAGCGACGCGCCCTCGGTCAAGCGCATCACGATGACGCCGGCGGCGGCGCGTCCGTAAACGGGGATGTCCGCGACCCTTGTGCGAATGATGACGCCCGAGTCGGAGAGCAGCATAATGTCGTCGTCCGGCGCGACCATCGCGATGCCGGCCAGCGGGCCGGTCTTATCACCCGTGCGGTGGCAGAGCACGCCCTTGCCGCCGCGCTTCTGGTCGCTGAACTCGGCGATGTCGGTCTGCTTGCCGTAGCCCTTGGCGGTGATGGTCAGCAGCCGCTTCTCCCCGTCCTGCGGGATGACGGCGGCGCCGACCACGCGGTCGCCCGCGGTCAGACGGACGGCGCGCACGCCGCGCGCCTGGCGGCCGACGCAGCGCACGTCGTTCTCGTCGAAGCGGATGGCGTAGCCCTTCTCGGTGGCGGCGATGATCGAGGTGCCGCCGTCGGTCTTCAGCACCGACAGCAGCTCGTCGCCCTCGTCGAGCGTGACGGCGTACAGCCCGCCCGTGCGGCGGGTGCGGTAGGCCATCAGGTTGACGCGCTTGACGACGCCCTGCCGCGTGAGCATCACCAGATATTCGTCGGCGGTGAACTCGGCCACCGACAAAATGGCGGTGATTTCCTCGTCCGGCTCGAGCGAAAGCACGTTGACGAGGTTCGTTCCCTTCGAGGTGCGCCCCGCCTCGGGAATCTCATAGCATTTCTTGATGTACAGCCGGCCGCGGTTGGAGAACATCAGCAGATAATCGTGGCTGTGCGCGACGATGACGTCCTTGACGTAGTCCTCCTCCTTGGTCGTCATCGCGGTGACGCCCTTGCCGCCGCGGCGCTGCGCCTGATAGGTGTCCAACGGCAAGCGCTTGATGTAGCCCTCGCCCGTGACCGTGACCACGCAGCTCACGCGGTCGATGAGGTCCTCGATGAGAATCTCGTTCTCTACCTCCTCGATGGAGGTGCGGCGCTCGTCGCCGTACTTATCCTTGATCTTCTGTAAATCGTCCTTGATGATGGCCGTCAGTTTGCTCTCGTCGGCAAGGATGCCCTTGAGCTCCTCGATGAGCGCGTAAAGCGCCTGCAGGCGCTCCTCGATCTTCTGCCGCTCCAGACCCGACAGGCGGCCGAGCGTCATATCGACGATGGCCTGCGACTGCGCCTCGCTGAGTCCGAAGCGCGCCTGCAGCTTTTCGCGCGCGTCGCCCACGTTTGCGGACGAGCGGATGATCTGGATGACCTCGTCGATGTGGTCGATGGCGATTTTCAAGCCCTCGTAGATGTGCGCCTCGCGCTCGGCGCGGTTCAGCTCAAACTGCGTGCGCCGGCGGATGACGTCCTCCTGATGGCGGATATAGTGGTACAGGACCTCCTTGAGATTGAGCACCTTCGGCTCGCCCTCGACAAGCGCGAGCATATTGACCGCGCAGGTGTCCTGAAGCTGGGTGTATTTGTACAGCAGATTGAGCACGACCTGCGCGTTGGCGTCCTTCTTGATCTCGACGACGATGCGCATACCCGCGCGGCCCGACTCGTTGCGAATGTCGCTGATGCCGTCGATGCGCTTGGTCTTGACAAGGTTGACCATATTTTCCAGCAGCAGCGAGCGGTTGACCTGATAGGGCAGCTCGGTGATGATGATGCTCGTCCGCCCGCGCTTTTCCTCGAAATGCGCCTTCGCGCGCACGCGGACACGGCCGCGGCCGGTCATATACGCCTCGCGGATACCGGCGGTGCCGTAGATGGTGCCGTAGGTCGGGAAATCCGGCCCCTTGATGTACTGCATCAGCTCGGGGACCGTGCAGTCGGGGTGGTCGATCATATACACCGTCGCGTCGATGACCTCGCCGAGGTTGTGGGGCGGGATGTTCGTCGCCATGCCGACGGCGATGCCGATGGAGCCGTTGACCAGCAGGTTCGGGAACCGCGAGGGAAGCACGAGCGGCTCCTTGCGGGTGTTGTCGAAGTTCATCCCGTACTCGATGACGTCCTTTTCGATGTCTACGAGCATCTCGTTGGCCAGCCGGGACATCCGCGCCTCGGTGTATCGGTAGGCGGCGGCGGAGTCGCCGTCGATGTTGCCGAAGTTGCCATGTCCCTCGACGAGAGGGTAGCGCAGCGAGAAGGGCTGCGCCAGCCGGACCATCGTGTCGTAAACGGCGGCGTCGCCGTGCGGATGGTAGCGGCCGAGCACGTTGCCGACCGTCGTGGCCGACTTGCGGAAGGGCTTATCGTAGGTCAGCTTATCCTCGTACATCGCGTAGAGGATGCGCCGGTGGACCGGCTTGAGGCCGTCGCGCACGTCGGGCAGCGCGCGGCCGACGATGACCGACATCGCGTAATCGATATACGCGGTTTTGATTTCCTTCTCGATGCCGACCTCGTGGATGACCTGCTCCTCGTGCGCGCTGTAATCGTATTCGTGTTCGTGTGCCATATGCTTCACCTTCTCCTGTCGTTATATGTCGAGATTTGCGACATACTTCGCGTTCGCCTCGATGAACTCGCGCCGCGGCTCGACCTTATCGCCCATCAGGACGGTGAACAGCGCGTCGGCCTCGGCGGCGTCGGTGATCGTCACGCGCTTGAGGATGCGCTTCTCGGGGTCCATCGTCGTGTCCCAAAGCTGGTCGGCGTCCATCTCGCCGAGACCCTTGTAGCGCTCGGCGTTGACGTTGGCCCCGCCCAGCTCTTCGATATACATATCGCGTTCCTCGTCCGAGAAGGCGTATCTCTCCTGCTTGCCTTTGAAAACCCTGTACAGCGGCGGCAATGCGGCATAAATATGCCCTTCTTCAATCAGCGGCCGCATATGACGGAAGAAGAAGGTCAGCAGCAGCGTCTTGATGTGCGCGCCGTCGACGTCGGCATCGGCCATAATGATGATTTTGCCGTAGCGCAGCTTGGTGATGTCGAACTCACTGCCGATGCCCGTGCCCAGCGCGAGGATGATCGGGATGATCTGCGTGGAGGCATAGATGCGGTCAAGGCGGCTCTTTTCGACGTTGAGAATCTTGCCGCGCAGCGGGAGAATGGCCTGAAACTGGCTGTCCCGCCCGTCCTTGGCGGTACCGCCGGCCGAATCGCCCTCGACGAGATAAAGCTCGGTGTACTCCATCTGCCGCTCGTTGCAGTCGGCCAGCTTCGAGGGCAGCGACGAGCTTTCCAGCAGACCCTTCCGGCGGGTCAGCTCGCGGGCGCGCTTGGCGGCCTCGCGGGCGCGGGAGGCGGCGATGGCCTTCTCGATGATGACGCGGGCGGTATTGGGGTTTTCCTCCAAAAAGATTTCCAGCTTTTCGTTGATGATGCCCTCGACGAGCGTGCGCACCTCGCTGTTGCCCAGCTTGGCCTTGGTCTGGGACTCGAACTGCGCGTCCTCCAGCTTGACGCTGATGACGGCAGTCAGGCCCTCGCGGACGTCCTCGCCGGTGAGCTTTTCCTCGGCCTTGAGGATGTTGTATTTCCTCCCGTAGTCGTTGAGCACGCGGGTGATGGCGGTCTTGAAGCCGGTCTCATGCGTGCCGCCGTCTATGGTGTGCATATTGTTGGCGAACGAGAGGATGGTCTCGTTATAGGTGTCGTTGTACTGCATCGCGACCTCCGCGATGCTCGTTCCCTTACTGCCGCTGACGTAGATGATTTCCTCGTGCAGCAGCTCGGCGGCCTTCTTGCGGTTGAGGTACTCGACGAAGCTCCTGATGCCGCCCTCGTAGCAGAATTCCTCGTATTCGGGCTGCTCCTCCCCGCGCTCGTCGCGCAGGGTGATCTTCACGCCCGCGTTGAGGAAGGCCTGCTCGCGCAGGCGCGCCTTGACGACGTCGTGGTCGAACACCGTCTCCTCGAAAATCCCGTCGTCCGGCCAGAAGCGGACCGACAGGCCGTGCGCGTCGGTCTCGCCGACGCATGCGAACGGCTCGACGACCTTGCCGTAGGCGAAGGCAATCGTGTATTTATGCCCGTCGCGGCAGTTGGTCGCCTCCAGCCGCCTCGAGAGCGCGTTGACGACCGACGCGCCCACGCCGTGCAGGCCGCCCGCGATGGCGTAGCCGCCGCCGCCGAACTTGCCGCCCGCGTGCAGCACGGTGAAGATGACCTCCAGCGTCGGCAGGCTGACCTTCGGGTGGATGCCCGAGGGCACGCCGCGGCCGTCGTCCTCCACCAGCACCGAGCCGTCGTCCTTGAGCGTGACGGCGATGTGCGAGCAGTAGCCGGCCAGCGCTTCGTCGATGGAGTTGTCTACAATTTCGTAGATTAAATGGTGCAGGCCCTTCGCGCTCGTGGTGCCGATGTACATGCCCGGCCGCTTGCGCACCGCCTCCAGACCCTCCAGGACCTGTATCTGACTGTCGTCGTATTTCTGCGTATTGTCTGCCATTCGATTCATTCCTTTGCTGTCGGGCCGCAGGGCGGCTCCGCGATTCTTTTTCTCAGCGTTTCCGCCGAGACGGGCGTAAGATAAACGGTTTCCCTGTATTCGCCGTCGGCAAGCACAAAGCTCCTCGGCAGGCCGCCGGCGAGGCTGACGAGCGTTTTCGACGTCTCGGCCGCCTTCAAAAGCGCTTTTGTCGCGCCGCTCGTGGGCATTTTGTCCAGATCAAAAATCCCCACGACGTCGCGCCGCCGGACGCTCTCATGTCTTCCCAAGTCCACAAACAAACGCCTGACCCTCCTTCACTCGGATCGTGTGCGCGTTCCCGAAGCCGTCGAACGGCTCGGTCTCGCAGCCGGTGATGATCACCTGCAGCCGGCCGAGGCTGCCGAGCAGGTACGCGCGCCGGCCTGCGTCCAGCTCGCTGAGAATATCGTCGAACAAAAAGACGGGGTACTCGCCCGTCAGCCGGCGGGAAAGCTCCCCCTCCGCCAGCTTCAGCGCAAGCACCGCTGTGCGCTGCTGTCCCTGCGATGCGTAGAGACGCGCGTTTCGGCCGTTTATCTGCACGCAGAAATCATCCTTATGCGGGCCTGCGAGCGCCAGCCCGCGCGTCTTCTCGGCCGCTTTACGGCCCTCAAACAGCCTTTCATAGCCCTCGCGCAGCTCCTCGAGCGTCTCCCCCTCGGCCTGCGTGCTGTACGATAGCGAAAGCGTCTCGCGCTGCGCGCTCATTTCGCCGTGAAAGGGAGAAGCCTGCTCCTCCAGCCTGCGCAGGTATTTGCGGCGGTTGACGGTGATGACCGCGCCGCAGGCGGCCATCCGCTCGTTGTAGACGCCGAGCAATTCGTCGTTCGCCGTACCGCCGCGCAGGAGCGCGTTCTTCTGCGCCAGCAGGCGGCTGTACTCGCTCAGCGACGACACATAGCGCGGGAACGACTGGCAGATGGCCATATCGAGGAAGCGGCGGCGGTTTTCGGGCGCGCCCTTGACCAGATGCAGATGATCGGGCGTGAACACCACCGCGCGGAACGCGCCGAGGTAGTCGGACAGCTTGGTCACCTCGCAGCCGTTGCGGAACAGCTTGCGCCGTCCCCCCTTCGGGAAGCCGACGGCGAAGCTCTCGCGGCTGTCCGCGGTCGAAAAGGCAATCTCCGCGCGCGCGGTCTCGCAGCCGAAGCGGATCAGCTCGCGGTCCTTGCAGCCGCGGAAGCTCTTCCCCGCCGCGAAGTAGAACGCCGCCTCCAGCAGGTTGGTCTTTCCGGCGGCGTTTTCGCCGCAGATGACGTTGACGCCCGGCGCGAACGCGACCGACGCGTTTTCGTAATTGCGGAAATCGGTCAGCGCGAGCGTATCCAATACCATATTTAATCCTTCAGCCGGACGGGAACGACAAGATAAAGGGTTTTGCTGTCCTCTTCCTCGTCGGCGGGACTCAAGATCATCGAAAACAGCGGCGTCGACAGCGACGCGATGATTTCCTCGGCGCGGACGGCGCGGAGCGCGTCGAGCAGGTAGCGGTGGTTGAAGCCGATTTCGATGTCGTCCCCCTGCTTGTCGGCGTGGATGTTGTCGTTGACGCGCCCGTACTGCGTCGAGCAGGAGATGTTCAGATTGCCGTCGGTGAACCGGCAGCGCAGCGGCGTTTTCAGCTTCTCGTCCACCAGCAGCGACGCGCGCTCGACGCAGTCGATGAACTCGCGGGTCTTTAAGCGCACGAACACGCGGTTTTCCTTGGGGATGGCGCGCTCGTAATCAAGGAAGTCGCCCTCCAGCAGCCGCGAGAAAAGAATGACCCCGTCGAGCTTGAAGATGATGTATTTATTGGTGAATTCCACCGTCACCGGCTCGTCGCTGTCCGCCAGCAGGCGCGAAAACTCGGCCAGCGTGCGGCCGGGGACGACGAGCGAAAACTGCGCGTCGTTGTTCGAGACGGCGTTCTTCTCGCTGCGCAGCGCCAGCCGGTAATTGTCCAGCGCGGCGACGGTCAGCGCGCTGCCCGACACCTGAAAAAGCTGGCCGGTGAGGATGGGGCGCGCGTCGGTCTGCGCGACGGCGAAATTGGTGGACTGGATGATTTCCTTCAGCAGCGCCTGCGTCATCGTAAAGACCGTATCGCCGCCGAGCATCGGCAGACTGGGGAAGGCGTCGCTCCCCAGGCCGTGGATGGAATACTCGCTCATCCCGCCGGTGATGGTGACGAAATATTTGTCGTCCGAACGGAAGGTGATGTCGCAGTCGGGGAAGTTGCGGACGATGGCGAACACCTTCTGCGCGTTGAGGATGACCGCGCCGTCGGACAGACCCTGAACCTGCGTGACGGTTTTTACGCCCTTTTCCAGATCGTAGCCGCAGACGGAAAGCTCGTTCCCCTGCAAGGTGAACAGCAGCCCCTCCAGCGCGGGCAGCGTGTTCCGCGACGAGACGGCGGTCATCGTCGGCTGAATGAGGGAGACGAGCGTTTTCTTATCGGCTGTAAAATGAATCGGCATATCGCAAATGCTCCTTTTTTCTTGCTGTCCGGCGTCGCGCAGCGGACAACCATCATGTTGTGTTATCTATAAGGAATTAGTAGCAGCAATAGTAGTAGGCCCTGTGGAGATGTGGAAAGACGGGCAAAGGGGCCGCAGATGCGGCGTTTTTCATACGTTTCGGCTGTGGACGGGCTGTGGACGGGACGGCGCATAACCGCGAAAAAGCGGTGGATAAGCTGTGTACGGCGTCGTCTTTCGGCTGATTTTCCCGCATTGCGGCGATGTGCTTCGGCCTGCGTCGAACCGGCTCAATAAGACCGAAAGCCGCTCTGCGCGTTTTCGTAAATTTCGGGCGTAATGCTCTCAAGGAAGAGGATGTAGGCGCGGCCGTCGGCGTCGGCCGCGATGGTCAGAACGCCGTAGGTCTCGCCGTCCGGGACGGTCAGCTTCAGATAAAAGAAGTACACTTCATACGGAAGGATGCCGGTTTCCTCGATTTCCTCGTACAGCCACAGGTCGTCTTCGCGCAGCGTTTCTTTTTCGGCGCCGCCGAAGCGGATTGCGGAAACGCATTTGCACGCGCATTCGACGGAATCGTTTTCCAGGCCTTCGAACAGCCCGGCGTATTCGGCCCGAATTTCGGACGCCGCTTTTTCATCCGTTGAAGCGATCGGCGGCATCAGAGAAAGGATTGCGTCTGTGTCGCGTGCGGTGAACGCCTGTATGAAAGCTTCGTAAGAATCCAAATATGTCGTGCTGCTTTCGGAGGACTCATCCGCCGCACTCGTCGGCGCGGAGACCGTTCCCGTATCGGCTGCGGGACGGCGCAGGAGAAGAACGAAGGCCGCTGCGGCGTCGGCAGGAAGCATAAGAAGCAGGCAGAGCGCCGCGGGATGCAATGACCGCTTCGCAGGTCGATTTTTGATGAAAAACACCTTCTGAATCTTCGTTTTTACCTAAGAAAGCGCGGAAAAATTTTCAGAGCGTCGTCAGTTCCTTGCTCAGCTCGCGGATTTCCTTGTCGAAGGCCGAATCCTTTTTCATACGGTTGATGACGTTGTCGCGCGCGTTAATGACCGTCGAGTGGTCGCGCCCGAACTGGCGGCCGATGGCCTTGAGCGAAAGGCCGGTGTATTCGGTGCAGAGGTACATCGCGATGTGGCGGACGTACACGATGTCGCTGGTGCGCTTTTTGCCGCGGATGTCCTCGGTCGAGAAGCCGTAGCGGCGCGAGACGAAGGAAAAGACCTTTTCGATGGTGACGCGCTCGGCGCCGTCGGTGGTGAAGAAATCCTTTAGCACGTCGGCGGCCATCGCCTTGGAAATCGGCTCGCCGGTGATGAAGCTCTGCGCGCGCAGGCGCTTGAGCGCGCCCTCGATCTGGCGGACGTTGTTGGTGATGTTCTCCGACAGGTAGGTGAGAACCTCGTTGTCCAGCCGGATGCCCAAAAGCTGCGTCTTCATCTTGAAAATGGCTGCGCGCAGCTCGGTGTCCGGCGGCTGGATGTCGGCCATCAGCCCGCTTTCGAAGCGGGTCTGCAGGCGCGATTCCAGATAGCTGATGTCGCGCGGCGGCCGGTCGGAGGTGAGGATGATCTGCTTTTTTTCGTTGTACAGCGCGTTGAAGGTGTGGAAAAACTCCTCCTGCACCGAGTATTTGCCCGCGATGAAGTGGACGTCGTCGACCAGAAGCATGTCCACGTTGCGGTATTTTTCCTTAAACGCCAGGTTGCGGTTCTGCCGCAGCGCCAGCGCGTCGATGAGCTCGTTGGTGAATTCCTCGCTGGTGACGTAGAGGATGTTGAAGTTCGGGTGCAGCTTTCTGACCTCGTTCATAATCGCGAACAGCAGGTGCGTTTTGCCCAGCCCCGACGGGCCGAAGAGGAACAGCGGGTTGTACAGCTCGGCCGGATGCTGCGCCACCGCGTAGGCGGCGGCCTGCGCGAGCTGGTTGGACGAGCCGACGACGAAGTTGTCGAACGTGTATTCGCTGCGCAGGTTCGGACCGGCGGCCGGCTTTTCCTGCGCGGCCGGGTCGGGACGCGCGGGCGGCGCGCTGGTGACGAACAGCCGCTCCTCGCTGCGCGCGTCGCTGTCGCCGGTGGCCGAATCGACGCGGACCTCGACCTTAAAGCCGAGCAGCTCCTCGAACATCCGCTCGAGCACGGGCAGGTATTTTTTCTCGATGATGCTCTTCTTGAAATCGTCCTCCGCCACGATGGTCACGCTGTCGCCGTCGAGCGAGCCGATCGTCGCGCTGCCGAACCACAGGCCCACGGTGGTCTCGGAGAATTCCTCCTTCAATTTTTCCACGATGTCGTGCCATAGGTTTTCTCCGATGTTCATGCCGCCGACAAGGCCCCCTTTTTGCAGTATGGATGCTTTTTCATTTCATTATATCATATACGGCAAAAAATTGCAAGTCCAAACGGGAGAAAAGTTTCGCTGCCGGCACTTCCCCGCCGGTCTGCCCCGAAAAACCGGCCGAGGCGGTTTATTTGTGAAAGAATCCAGAAAAAACCGGCAAAAAGGCTTGACAAACGCGGGGGTTTGCGTATATAATAAAGGTTGCATTTCTGCCGCTGCCGCTTTCTGCGTCCGCGGCGGGAGCAAAATCGCGTCGGCGACGAAGGAATCGGAGGTGCAAAAGGATGCTCAGAACATACCAGCCGAAAAAGCGCCACAGAAAAATGGAGCACGGCTTCAGAAAGAGAATGGCGACGGCCAACGGCAGAAAGGTATTGAAGCGCAGAAGAGCCAGAGGCAGACTCAAGCTCAGCTACTAAGCCCTTGTTCGGAACGGCACAAAGCGCGGAAAGCGGAGCCGTTCCGGCTGCGAGGGGACCCCAATCGCGAGAACGGATGCGCCCGCACTTCGGGCGCAAAGGTCACGACTATGGAAAAACAGAAAAAGCCGCACGTTTTGAAGGAGAACCGTCTTTTTGCAAAGACCTATGCGCGCGGGAAGTGCTTTTCTTCCCGGACGGTGGTCCTTTATGCGCTGCGGAGCCGCGGCCGGCCGTCGCCCACGAGGGTGGGGCTGACCGTTTCGAAAAGCCGGGGGAACGCGGTCGTGCGGAACCGCACGCGCAGACGGCTTCGGGAAGCGCTGCGGCCGGTATACCCGCTTGTAAAAGACGGATTTTTGATTGTCCTCGTCGCCAGACAGGCCGCGGTGGAGGCGCCCTTCGCCGACATCAGCGCGGACCTGCGTCATGTATTGCAGAGGGCGGCACTTTTACGGGACGGGTCGGCATGAAGCGCTTGTTCATCCGTCTTGTTCGCCTGTATCAAAAGCATGTATCCCCCGCGCTGCCCCGGGCCTGCCGGTTTACGCCGACCTGCTCGGAGTACGCCGTGCAGGCTTTTGAAGAATATGGAGCGTTCGTCGGCTTCTTTCTGGCCGCTTACCGCGTGCTGCGCTGCAACCCGCTTTGCAGGGGAGGCTACGACCCCGTTCCGCAGAAACGAAACAAAGGAAAGCCCGAAAAATGAATAGTATTATGGACATCCTCTATATACCGTTCGGGTATATAATGAAGTTTTGCTGCCTGATTGCGGGGAACAATTATGTCATCGCGCTGTTCTTCTTTGCCCTGCTTTTACAGGTCGTGCTGTTCCCGCTGGGCATCAAGCAGCAGAAGTCGCAGATTACGATGGCCAAATTGCGTCCGAAGGAAATGGCCATCCGCAAGAAATACGCCGGCCGCACCGACAAGCCCACCCAGCAGAAGATGAATATGGAGATTCAGCAGCTCTATGCGGACAACGGCTACAACCCGCTTTCCGGCTGCCTGCCGCTGCTGATTCAGCTTCCGATCATCATCGCGCTGTTCACGGTCGTCCGCAACCCGATCACCTATACCGTCAACCTCGGCGGCAACGAATTGGACACCCACAATCTGTATGTGGACGCGGTGACGATGATTGAGGAAGCGCGCACGCGCATACCGGCCGACACCGAGGACGAAGACCTCAAGGCGCTGGCCGAGAACCTGATTGCGTGGGAAAAAACGCTCGGCGCCAAGCTGAACGATCAGAACGAATATCAGGGCGAGGTCGAACCGGTCAATAACGGGACGTCCGAATACCTGCTCGTGCAGATGATTTCCTTCGGCGGCGACAGCATCAACACGGTGCTCGAATCCAAGTCGCTCGAGCCGATTCAGGACACGTTCGGCGCGGAAATCAAGGAAGAGATGCCGAACTTCAACATCATCGGCGGCGTAAGCGCGCTGCAGACGCCGACCTTCGGCTTCAACTGGCTGCTGCTGGTGCCGATTCTGGTCTTTCTCTCCAGCTACCTGTCGGGCATCGTCATGCGCAAGCTGTCCACCACGCCCGAAAACGCGAACGCGCCCGGCAACGGGATGTTTATGAAGGTCGGTATGCCGCTGATTTCGGCGTTCTTCGCCTTTTCCTTCCCGGCGGCCATCGGCATTTACTGGATTTTCCGAACGGTCGTCGGCATCGGGCAGCAGTATCTCCTTTCGCGGATGTATCCGGCGCCCAAGTTCACGCCTGAGGAATACGCCGCGGCCGAAAAGGAAATGCGTAAGTCCGCCAAGAAGAAAAAGGTCATTATGATCGAGGTCGACGAGGACGACGACAGCTACAGCGACATCGAGGTCAAGAAGGGTTCTTCCTCCGCTTCGTCGGACGGCAAGCCGCGCATCGAGATGCTGAAGGCCGACGACGACGGCGATACGGCGGAGGAGAAGCCGTCCGCACCCGACGCGAAGGCGCTGCCCAAGGCGCCGCTCAAGGAGGACAACACCCCGCCCGACAAGGAACATAAGGACTGAAAAACGGGACTTTCACCATTGAAAACGGGCCGCCCGTCCGGCATGCGCGGCATCCCGGGCGTATGCGCCCCTCCATTTGCGCAAGAAAGGATGCTTTCGGAATGCGAAAGCAATGGTCATAACGATGAAAGAAACGATTGTATACGGCAAGACGATCGCGCTCGCGCTCAAGCGCGGCGCAGAGGAACTGGGCGTCGACGAAGCCAAGGCTGAATACGAGGTGCTCGAGGAGCCGAAGAAGGGCTTCTTCGGCGTGGGCGCGTCAGACGCGAAGCTGCGCGTGTTTTATCAGCCGTCTCCGGCAGAGATCGCGGCGGATTTTGTGCGGGACCTGCTGATGAATATGCAGTTTGAAGCCAACGTCTCGATCGAAAGCGCCGACGAGGAGGGCGCCGCCATCGCCGTCTCCGGCGAGGGGCTGGGGCTGCTCATCGGCCGTCATGGCGACGTGCTCGACGCGGTGCAGCATTTGGCCGGACTGGCCGCCAACCACGGCCGCAGCGGCTATTACCGCATAACGGTGGACATCGAGAACTACCGCGCCAAGCGTGCCGAAACGCTGCGCCAGCTCGCGCGCCGCATGGCCGAAAAGACGCTGAAATACCGCCGCAACAACACGCTTGAGCCGATGAACGCCTATGAGCGCCGCATCATCCACACCGAGGTGCAGGGCATCGAGGGCGTGACGACCTATTCCATCGGCAGCGATGCCGACAGGCGCATCGTCATCGCGCTGGACAAAAAGCCCAAGAACCGCGATGCCAACGGCGATTCCGCCGAAGCATAAAAGCGAACAACGCCGCAGGCCAGAAGCATTGGCCCGCGGCGTTTTGCCTTATTTGTGTGCGTAGACGGCGTGTGCGCGATTTCTGAACGGCGTGTGCGTGATGTGCGGGCGATGTACGGCGCGGCGCTTTCTGTGCGGGAAAATGTCGGAGACGCAGAAAGAGAGGGCGTATGGCAGGTTCCGTCTGCCGCTTACGCCTCCGAAACGATTCTTCAAGCGGGGGAATGCCTCCCGCTGATGGGGATAAGCGCCGCCGCCCGCACTGCGGCCGCCATCGCCTGCCGCTTTCTGTTCGGGTGCGTATGCGGCGCCGATGCGGGCAAAACAAAAAAACGGGGGACAGTGACAGTTTATGGACGTTTCACAGCTTTCCATAAATACGGCGGTGACTTTGGCGGAGGTATACCGATACGCGGATACGATTTTCCGCGCATCGCCGCCCGAAGCCGCTTCGCGCAGGCAGCGAAAAATCCGCAGATGGATGTGCCGCTATATCAGAAATATGCCGGAGCTTCCCAAGGAAACCCGCCGGAAGCTGCTGCATTGCGAGCAGGCGGCTTTCTTTGCCTTTCTGCATCAATGCATGGCGGTCGCCCGAGAATGGGAGCGGGACAGGGAGGACGCATTCCGAAAAGCGGCGGGTTCTTTTGACGTTCGCGTACAAAGCGCGCTGCGGCAATTTCTGCGGATGGCGTATTGGCCGGATGTGCAAAACGAGGCAGGCGTTCTCCGAATCGTCATAGAGGATACGCCGGCATTTCGCAGGACGCTTGTGCTTACCGAAGCCGACGGCGTGCCTGCGGGCAGAGCGTGGTATTTCTGTAACGACCTGACGCTCCTGTACAGCGAGCGCGGGAATCGGTACTGCATATGCGGCGCGCTAGAGGAGCCGACAGACAACGCCGTTTTTCCGTTCGAGATGACGTTTGCTTCCGCCGAGGTGCAGGTCTCGCCGTATAACGCCTGTGCGGAGACGGTAGTATGGGAAAACCCGTGGTGTTATCTCCGAGGCATTGCGCTGTCCATTGTCGAGAAGGCGGATTTGCCCGGCGACTGCTGCAATGCGGCGGAAAAAGAACAGCTTTCGCTGCTTCGGGAGCTTGCCGCGACCTATGGCCTCGCAGGGCCCGAGGGCGGAAAGCAATCATTCGATGCGCTCAAACGCCTTGCCCGAAAGAAAAAAAGAAAAACACGCCATATTGTATATATAGCGTGTTTTATTTGGTTTTATTCAATATATTGTGTTTTTGACGTGTTTTTATTCATCGCTAAATTTCGCTGCCGCTTAAATCAACAGACGATATTAAACAATAACAGATAATTATTTATTGCCTTTTGCCCGGTTATGGGTTGAACAAAGCATAGTACAGTTTGAAATATCGGTTGCGCCGCCGCTGCTCCATGCTGTCACATGGTCGGCGTCCATTTCCTTAATCTTGTATATGCGTCGTTTGTTGCTGTCGTTCCCTAATGCACACAACGGGCAGTTAGAAACATTCCTTGCCGTTGCGTTTGCTGTCTGCTGTCCGTAAACAGTCCGCTTTGTAACTTCATCGAAAATACGAATGTCAAGCAACTTTGTATCCACACAGCCGCCTAATACGTATTCAAATACACCCTTGCGATTTTTAACAAAGAAGTCCGAATACAATGCTTGCAATTTTGTGTGAACCTCGTTCGGGTTATATGCGTTCAGGTGGAAACGCTCGTAATATGCACCCCAATTCAGGCCGCGCATTTCTGTTTCTACGTCAACGAATACGCTCGATACCCAGTCAATAACGCTGTTGAAATAGGTTTTCAGTTCCGTTATGTTCGTGTCGTATCTGTGACGGCTCATATAATCGTCAATATTGCCTTTACTAACCACATAAGGGCGGTACGCAAATAGTCCTGCCGTTTCACATCTCCGCTTATGTATGCAGCCCATTTTTGGATATTTGCATTTTGACTATTGGAAAACTCTGCTTTTGCAAGCGTTACATATGGTCCTGAATAGATAGCATTCAAGAGTTCCTGTTCATTCAATGGTACGCCAACAATGTTAATTGTCTTGAACCATTCTTTGATTTCGCTTTCCGTGCCGCTGCATTCGTAAATGGTCAGCTTTGTGTCAAGGATTTTCCGTTGCAGATTCTCGGCTAAACCGCCAAAATACTGCTGCATTCCGTTTTCGTCAATTATAGGGAATTTTCCCGTCAAAAAGCGTCCTATGCTCGTTATACGCTGCTGTCCGTCCAATATTTCAAACCTATCATCAGACACTTTTGTGAAATATATAAGTCCGATAGGGTAGCCCTTTAATAAGGATTGAATAACAGCAACATCTTTCTTGCCGTCCGCGTAAATATAATTACGCTGGTATTCCGGCTGAATGGTCAGTTTCCCGGCAAGCCCGAAAAGCCCTTTGCCCTCATATTCATTGTAGACAAAACCCTCGCATACCTGTTCGATGGTTAAATCAATATTCAAAGCAGTATTCATTCTTCGATTACCCTCTTTCTTATTAAGATGCGGGAATAAACCGCTTTGCCGCAAAGTACAGCCGCGCCAAGTCCGCCGCCATATTTTACAGTCGGGTCAAATTGCAAAAACTCCATAACTCCGTCCGGCGCATTCGCATACGCGTTTCCACTTGCTTGCCATATTATTTCAAATTGTTCGGGGCAGTATTTGTCCATAAAGGTAATGGGAACGCCCATAACGCCGTCATAGTCTGCGGGTATTGCGTCTGCAAACGGAACTTCTATTGCATTATAGTTATCATACTTTTGATAGCCGTTTTCACGGATTTGCTTATGTTTGCTAAATTTGATATTATCAGCCATTGTCATCAAATTCATTGGCTGGTGTCTGCGTCCATGATTTATGTTAGTGTACCAACACGCATTTCCTAATCGTGTATAATTTCCAACATAGCCTAATTTTGCGGCTTTTTCTCTGTCCTTTGGGTCAACGTCTGCGCTCTCGGGTACTTCAAAAACCATGTCTTTGCCGTTGTTGGTCGCACCAATCCACAGTAAATTTTCTTTGATAAGCGGGAAAATTTCTTTGTATATTGCGGCTCCAATCGTGCCTATGATAATACACTTTTTGTCAGCCTCAAAAATCCAATTCACAAAATCCCTAAACAGAGAAAACGGCGGATTTGTTACGATTATATCCGCTTCATCACGCAAAGCCTTGACTTCATCACTACGGAAGTCGCCGTCGCCTTCAAGATACTTCCATTCTAAATCGTCATAATCAATTTTGCCTGAACGATTTTTGTCACGGGTCAATGTAAATATCTTTCCTCTTGTTTGTGATTTTTCCTCGTCATATTGTGGAAATGTTGTTTCAAACAATGACAGTTGGTGATATTGGTCGTATTTTTGCTTTTTCGATTGAATGGAATAACTTGTACTAATAAGTTTCTTTTATCTCAGCGTTTCAAAATTCTGCGCAAAAAACCTTGTGAAATTGCTCCATTCCGGGTCGTCACAGGGGCAAAGAACAACTTTATCCTTAAAAGTGTCAGGATTATATTCGATATATGCGTTTATTTCTCTTTGTATATAGTCATAAACGGTGTAAAACTCATCGTTTTTAACTCGTTTAGCCTGCTGTAAACTATCATTTGCCATTATTTTGCGCCGCCTTTCACTGCGTTTATTTCGACAATATCGTCAAGCCCGCATCCCATGACGGCGGCAATTCGTGCCAGCGTGTCCATAGATACAGTTTCGTTTTTACCCATTTTTGCAAGGACGTTCGTACTTATGCCCGCCTGCTTGCGCATTTCAGTTTTCGTCATACCCTTGTCAATTAACAGTTTCCACAATTTGTTATAATTAACCGCCATTGCGCTAACCTCCTGCAAACTATAAAAAGACAAGATATATTATAGCACAACGGCGGCTGAAAGTCAATATTTTGTTTTCAGTTAAGAACATTTTATCTCGCTAATTTATGACTTCGCCTTGCAATACAGCACTGAATCTTCCTTGCAGCCCTCGAACGTGTCAATGCCGGGGATCTCATAATCGGCGCCGTGGAACGTGATAACGTTTGCCGTCGTTATGACCGCTTCTATAGCCGACTTGAAGCAATACGGTTTCTTCTGCCTGTGTTGTCACGCTGTAAATCTTAGTCCCGGAAAGCTGCCGAAAATACGCCCACATGGTCACCGCGGCAACAAGTGGTTTTTCCCGAATTTATCGGAAACATAGCGGCTTTCCTGTATCTCTATGTGCTTGTTTTCCGGTTTCATGGCGATCCCCTGTTGTTGTAGCAGATTCGTTTTAATGCGCATATTGCCCGCATAGCGGTCAAGCAATGCCGCCGTGCCGTCTATGCGCTGTTTCGGAGATTGGTTCTTTATGGGAACTATATTTCCGTTTCGGTCGGTCTAATGCCCGGGCGGTTATCCACAGTATGCACCGGGTTATCCACAGCTTTTCCGCTTTTCTGCGGGAAAGCCGCCGCGCCGCCGCGTCCGCCGCCGGACGTGCGGAGGCCGGCCGGCGCCGGCCCGAGGTGCGCGGCTTTGCGACGGCGGAGCGCACTTATCCACTTTTCCACACGGTTATCCACATTCCCTTTTTTATTATGCGATTATGCGGCCTGTGCGCCTCCTTCTGCGGGAAATCGGGCGCCGAAGATGTGTACAAAACGCAGGAAAATTATAAAAAAGGATGAAATTTCACAAAAGCACTTGCTTTTTTTTCCGTTTTATGTTATAGTATCAAATGCGCTTAACTGCGTAAAAAGGACTTTCGGAGGAATCGGGAAAATGAATGTTTTTGATTATATAATCGGCGGCTTATTGCTGTTGATGGCCGTGTTTCTTGTCGTTGCGATCATGCTGCAGTCCGGCAAGGGTAAGGGGCTGTCCGGCACGATAGCGGGTGGTTCGTCCGATTCCTATTTCGGCAAGAACAAGGGCAAAACGCGCGACCAGGTTCTGTCGAGGCTGACGACGGTCGTGGCGATTGTGTTCGTCGTTCTCGTGCTGCTGCTTTACATTTTTCAAGGCTTTGAGGTCGGCGGCGACACGTCTTCGACCGGCACGACTTCTTCGGCCGTGACTTCGTCGCAGACGACCGAGAGCTCGCAGGCGGAGTCCGAGGCTGCGGACGCGGACGACAGCGAGGCGGAGACATCCACCGAGGCATCGGATACGGCTTCGGCGGCAGAATAAAACAGAAGCGACCCTCACGCACGGCGGACCGCCGTTCGGGCGGCCCGGTCGGCTTTGCTCCGATCGCAAAAGAGGACGGGCGCGTATCCCCTGTACGCAAGAATAGAGCTGAAAAAACGTCCTCTTTTGAGGGCGTTTTTTGTCGGGTACATTTTGAATTGCGGGTGACATTATGGTAACAAAACAGTTAAAGGGCATTTATATGCGGAAAGAAAACGGCTTCGGCTGCGTGCGCATCCTGGACGAGGACGGCGTCGCGGTGGAATACGGATTGGTGGACGCGGTCAGCGGCTCGCTGGAGGGCGTGTTCGACCGCGACGTGGTCAACTGCGTGATGCGCCTTTCCGATGCCGAGCTGGCGCTGCTCGCGGCCTACCGCGGGAAGGGCTGCCCGTTTCTGGAGCGGCCGCTGCGCTGTCGGGTGACCCGCGTGCTGGCGCGCGCGCAGGACTACGTCTGCGGCAGTTACAGCGTTTCCGGCGGGAAGGGTTATCTCCTGCCCGACAGCTATGTGCCGCACCGCGTGCCCGTGAGCACGAAGGCCACCGTCCTCTGCCGGGAGGGCGACAAGATATACGCGCAGATCTGCAAATATAAGGCGCTGGCCGCGATGAAGGTTCTGCCGCTCGAAAATTTAGGGCCGGCCGAGTCGCTGCGCGCCTGCGTGGACGCGACCTTGCGCGGCACGCCGTTCGAGACGCCCTTTTCCGCCGAGGCCTGCGCCGAGGCGAAGGAGGCGCAGACGCGCCGCGTCCCGCCGTCCGGCCGTATGGATTTGCGCGGCAGGACGCTGTTCACGATTTCGCAGGACCTGTCTGTCCGCGGCGATTTCGCGTTTTCGATTGAGCCGCTGGAGAACGGCTGCCGGCTCGGCGTGCATATGGCCGACGTGGCCGAGCTGGTCGCGGAGGGCAGCGCGCTCGAACGCGAGGCGGCGGCGCGCGGCCGCAGCCTGTTCCGCAGCAATCTGGTCTGGCCGATGCTCCCGCGCGAGCTGACGGCCGACGCCTGCCTGCTGCGCGCCGGCGAGGACCGTCCGGCGGTCTCGGTGTTTCTGGAATACGACGTGGGCGGGCAGCTTGTCTCGGTCTCATTCGCGGAGAGCATCGTCAACGTCGCGGCCAACGCCACCTATGAGGAAATCGACAGCCTGCTTGTGGGGATGGACGGCTCGGCCATCCTGCCCCTGCGCGAGAAATATGCGGTGATCGGCGGCGCGGTGCGCGAGCTGTACGAGCTGGCGTCGCTGCTGCGCCGGGCGCGCTACGCGCGCGGCGGGATTGACTTTGAACCGTTTAGCATGGACTTTGAATCGAACGACGAGCGCGGCGCCGTCCCCGTCGGACCGACGCCGGCGTACGACGCGCGGCTGCTTGTCCGCGAGCTGCTGATCGCCGCGGGCGCGGCGGTCGGCGCGCATTTTGCGGAGAACGGGCTGCCGATGCTCTATACCGCGTTCGCCGACCCGCGCAAAACGCTGCTCGACCATCTGGAGACTTTGGAGGGCCTGCTGCCCGGCCTGCCGCTGCGCGAGTACAGCGACATCCTCCGCCGTGTGACCGAGGCGGCCGCCAACGGGCCGGTCGAGTCGGCCGTGACCTATCTGCTTCGCCGCATCCTGCCGTCGGTGCGCTATGTCCGCACGCCCGCGCCGCACCATCTGCACGCGCTGGAGGCGTTCGTGACCTTCGCCGACCCCGTCGGCCGCTACGCCGACCTGCTGGTGCAGCGCGCCATCAAGAACAGCATCCGCTACGGGGCGGCGGCGGCCAACGACAGCCGCTTCGATGAAAAGCTGCGCGCCGCCGCGCGGAAGTGTTCGGAGCAGGAGGAAAAATGCGCACTCCTCGAGTCGCGGCTGGCCGCCCTGTACCAGATCGACGCGCTGCACGGCCGCGAGGGCACCCGTATCGCCTGCCGCGTGGTCGCGCCCAACCCGTCGGGCGCGCAGGTCATTTTAGACAACGGCACGCCCGCGCGCATCGTGTTCGAGACGCCCGACGAGCAGACGCTCGCGCCCGGCGCGTCGATCGAGGCGGTGCTGAAATCGGCGCTCTTCTCCACGCTGACGGTGGAGCTGAAGCTCTGAGCGGACGCGGATGTGCGCCGGGGCCCCGGACGGCAGGAAACCGTCCGGCGTATGGATAGGGAGGTACCTATGAGCAAACCGAAAACGCGCACGGCGGCGCTGCTGCTGGGCTGCATTCTGCTGCTGACCGGCACGCTGCTGGCCTGCGAAAACGTTCCCAATATACCCGACGTGTCCGGCTCGTCCGCGGCCGAGAGTTCCTCCGACGTCTCCTCGGAGCCCGAGCGCAAGCTGTCCGCCGAGGAATGGCTGGAGACGCTGCCCGAGCGGGATTACGCCGGAACCGTCTTTACAATCGCCGCCACCGAAACCGGCTATGTCGTCCCCGCGGACGAGGAGGAGCCGGGACTTGTCGACATCGCCGCCGTCAAGCGCAACGAGCTGATCGCCGCCAAATACGGCGTTGATATTCAAGAAAAAGCGCTCAAGACCGGCACGCTGGCCACGGAGCTGAAAAACGCCCGCGCCGCCGGCGTTTCGTATGCCGACGCGGTGCTGGCGCCCGCGCGCGACCTCGCGGCCGCAGCCGCGGCCGGCGAGTTGCTGAATTTGTATTCCCTGCCCTATTTTGACCTGTCCGCCGATTATATGACCAAACCGCTGGCGACCGACGGCGTCATCCATAACACCTGCTACGCCGTGTACGGCAGCGCGACGGGCGCGGAGAATTCCGCGTGGGTCGTGTATTACAACCGAACGCTGCTGTCCGGCGCGGGCTATGACGAGATGGAGCGGCTGGCCGCCTCGGGCGACTGGACGATCGGCCGCCTGCGGGAACTCGCCGAGACCGTCGCCGCCGAGACGATGGAAAAGCGTTCGCCCGACAGCTCGCGCGACATATTCGGTTACAGTTCGTATTATAACGACGACGATTTTCTGCTCTCGCTCTGGCAGACCTCGGGCGTGCGCGCGTTCGGCGACAGCGCCGGACAGCCGCTCGAGCTGCGTTATGATTTTGGGAAGGCGCAGTCCGCGCTGGACGAGCTGGGCGCGTTCCTTGCCAGCAAGGCGATGTTCCCCGCCTCGGGCCAGTCGGCGCTGAAGGCGTTCGGCGAGGGACGGCTGGCGTTTTTCATCTACCGGCTGGATTTCGCCGCCGTCCTTGCCGAGCAGAATGTCGATTGGGGCCTGCTTCCGCTGCCGGCGCTTTTTGCGGGCGAAACCTCCGTCTCCCCGCTGGACGAGCTGACCGTCGGGCTGGCCGTCCCGTCGGTACAGACCGACAGCGAGCGCACGGGACTGCTGCTCAACGCCTTTTTCGCGGCCTCCCATGAGCATATGCGGCAGGCGCTGATGAACAACTATGTGCATTTTTATCTCAGCGACAACGATCAGGCGCTGATGCTCGAACAAATCCTCGACCGCGTCCGCGCCGACGCGGCGCTGCTCTACGCGCCGGGGTATGCGAACATCTCCGCCGTCTCGGCCGACCTGCTGACCGAGCTGCTGCGCAGCGGCGGCGACCTCGAGCGGCGCATAGAGCCGCTGCGGTCGACCTTTGAAAACTTCGCAAAAACAAACTTCCGCTGAATTTGCAGGGCGGAGCCTTCCGCGCCGCTCGCTTTCCCTGCCGCTCGCGCGCGGGAAAGGTGCGCCGCGCAGCAGAAGCCCGCGCGACAGCGAATAGCGGCGATGATAAAGAAAACATGCAGAAGCGGGGCAGAGCGCCCCGCTTTTTTTCTTGTTCGGCTTGGCGGATACCGCCGCCCACATAGCGTGTCCGGCCGCTCAAAGCGGAGAAAATCGCAAAAGCAAAACGCAGCGCGAAAGACGCGTCGCCGAAGCGCCGGTGTTTTCGCTTACGCTGAAGGGAGCCAATCCGTTCTTATGTAGTGGCCGGGCGTTGCGTAACGGGTCTCCCCGCTTCCCGCTTTATCCAATGCCCAATACTCCAATACTCTAATGCCGCTGCGCGTTGGGCATTGACTTTTCATATGTGTATACAAACACTACTGGCGGCATATCCGCGCGGAGAGGAATGGAGAAACATTTGCGTAGAACCGTGGAGCGAAAACAGAACCGTATGGTAAATGGTAAAAAGACAGAACAGCAGCCGCTTTTCGGCGAATGCAATGATGCAGCCGGCCTTCGAGCGCGGCCGGTTGAAACAGAGGCTTAGAAGCGGCGGCGTTTTCGGCTGTATGGCGCGCGGTGCTCTTTCCGCATCATAAGGCGAAGTTTGACGGTGTTCTGCCGACAAAATTCGACATAATTTTCAAAAACGGGATTTCATACGAAAGGCGTATTGGCTTTTCGCGGAAATTGTTTTGACAGAGCGCAAAGCGCGCAAACGCTCATTTTTTGATTGCAGCCGTGAGGAAACGGATTTGCTGACGGCCCCTTCTTTCCCTCGAGAAAGCCATCGCCGCTCCTCGGCGCAGTCCGTATGGGTGAAGCCCATTTGTGGCTAAAAAAGCGTTTTGCTTTTTCTCTTTCCTTTTCATCCTACATT